>Ga0187770_10002008_pt1 | contig 11177 bp, 10 predicted proteins | sample 0116_SJ02_MP02_2_FD_133154 | JGI IMG/M metagenome (GOLD analysis project Ga0187770, IMG submission 133154) | Tropical peat soil microbial communities from peatlands in Department of Meta, Colombia - 0116_SJ02_MP02_20_MG | ecosystem: Environmental > Terrestrial > Soil > Wetlands > Peat | place...
ACCACCGGGAACTCAACCAGATGGAAGACCGGCTGGACCTGGCAATCAACCGCCTGCCTGCAAGACAGCGCGTCGTGAGCGTTCTTCCCTCCCAGTCTTTGCGTGCACTTTGCTTCCACCATGATCTGGACCGGGCCTGCATTGGGCATTGCTTCAGCTACGCGAATTATGAGCCGTCTTCGCGACAGTTTCGCATTCGCGCGCGTCCGGGCAACGGAATCGCGTTAGACAACTACGCCGACGTAGATGCGGTGGCCGCCGGCAGCTACATTGTGCAGCCTCGCGATCTTCCGGTATACCTGGTTTATCCCTGCGGCTTGGACTTGCGGGATGTCTGCTCGCGTCCGCTGCAAGTGGGCGAGACCAGCGGAAAACCCAATTGATTCTTGCGGGATGCGTAGGCCGCCGGAAACAGTCTTAACATCGGATGGCGTGTACGAGACGATCGGGATTGCTCAGAGTGCGGGGTGGTCGACAAACGCGCCCTCCCTGCTCCGAAGTTGGTGGAGCAGCGCCAGGGAGATGATCGTCGACACACTCATGCATCCCCAGGGGATGGCTGGCGATAGGGCGAAGAAATCCGCACCATAGCGAAGGACCGCCAGCCACATAAACGTTAGAATCGCACCACCGGCCATGACGGCGTAGCGCGCGGCCGCTGGAGCCTGGGTCCACAGCGCCTGCACCGCGACAGAAAACGGGAGGGCAACAACCAAGTCAGCCAAGTAGTGCTCACCGGCTCCGAGAGTGCCCACAACAGTCAGGACCACGTAGGTCGCGGCTAATCTACGCCAAACCCGTGAGAATCGCCGGCAATTGAACCACACAAGCAGGGCCCAAGCCATATGTAAGGATGGCATTGCATTGCGCGGCACCCTGGGTGGTAGAACGCTGGAGTGCGAATGCAGCTGCTCAAGCATGGCGAACGTGAGTGGAGAATTGGGGAATCTGGACCCAACTGCATAGATGGGCCCTGCCGCCGGAAAAACAAAATAAAGCAAGTAGCCAAGCAAACCTGCTGAAGCGAGAATTGCAAGCGGCCGCCACGGCGATCCGCACTTTAAATAGCCGACAGAGGCCAAGGCGATGACTAAAGGGAGACCAAAATAGGCATCTCGGATTAGGCCGGCGACCAGCTTGTAACGCGAAAAAAGCCGTCCGAGCAGGAAGCTCGGTTGAAAACCCAAGCTACCATCAAATAGGTATAAGTAAAAATCCAGCACTCTGGAGCGAGCGAGCGCGGTTAGGTGCAGCGCAACCAGAGACGCGAGAACAAACAACACGATTGCAACCGCCACGAGCAAACTTTCAAGCAAACGTCGCCGGCTCTGTTGGGGAGTGGCCCATATCGTCCTCCAACCCAAAACCACGAGGCTGCCGCGTCCGAGCATGCCGGCATAGAGGTTCACCGACGGAACGGCGATATTTGCAACTTGCGGGAAAAAAGCGTGGCAGAGACTGAGGCCCACTCCTGCGGTGACCGCCGCGGTGCAATGCGCCATCTCAGGGCGTGTAACGAAGAGAAAGATGATTGCACTCGCAAAAGCGTAATTTATAAATGGCTGGTCGAAATTCGGAGCAATCGCGGTGTATGCGACCACCAACACGATGAAGACAGACAACGGAAGCTGCGCGGGATGCCGGAAAACGAGGCCGGTACCGGATATGCAAGTGGTCAACTTGATCTCGGGTGGGTGTTGGGGATCAAGTATATCGTGAAAGCCAACGTGCGGCAGATTCCTGCTACGGTGGGATGGTGAGAAAAGGAAAGCAAGTGAAATTACGGCTCTGCCTTTTGTTGAGTTTGTTTACGGCCGGGAGTTCGTGGTTCTACGTACACCGGATCCTGGGGCCATGGGCAGACCACAGGGATGCGCAAAAGAGCGGGGTGATCGCTCAAATGGGCGACCTATACCCGCGCTGGGTCGGGACGCGGGACCTGCTGTTATACGGGCGCAATCCGTACGGACCGGAAGTCAGCCACGAAATTCAGATCGCTTTTTATGGTCATGCCGTCGGCCAGACCTACGGAGAGCCGGGGAAATCTATCGTCGACGAACAACGCTTCGCTTATCCCGTCTATGTCGTGTTTCTGATGGCGCCCACGGTGTTCGCAGATTTTGCCAGCGTACACCGATGGGCTCCATTGGTCCTGGGGTTGCTCACGGCCCTGAGCGTGTTGCTCTATCTGAATATTTTGCGATGGCATCTGCCCTGGGAAGCGGCGACCGCCGTAGTTTTGTTTACGCTCAGCAGTCCGCAGATCGTGCAGGGATTGCGCCACCAACAATTAGCCCTGGTTGTGGGATGCCTGCTGGCCGCGGGCGCGTGGTGCGTCCACAAGAACCACCTCGCTACCGCCGGGGTGCTGCTCGCCTTCTCCACCATCAAACCACAGATGGCGCTTCTGCCCCTCTGCTGGTTTCTTATTTGGACCCTGGGTAACTGGCCCAGAAGATGGCGCCTGCTGAGCGGCTTTGCGGCCACGCTGGCTGCACTGATCGGGGCTGGCGAGCTGGTTCTTCCCGGATGGCTCGGCTATTTCTTCGCCAGCGTCAATGCTTATCGCAGATATTTCCCCACTTCGTCGCTGCTCCGGCTGGCTCTTGGAGACACCTTCGGAGAGATCCTGGGAGGCCTTATCGGGCTTGGGCTCCTGGGGTTTGCCTGGCGAAATCGAAAAGAAGGCGGAGATTCCCAGCAGTTCGCTTTTGTGCTCGCGGCGTTTTTCATGGGCGCAATCCTCGCGTTCCCGCTGTTTACGCCCTTCAACCAGGTAATGCTGATTCTTGCTACGATGCTGATCTTGCGCGACTGGAAGACCATCCCGCGCTTCTCCCGAATTGTCTTTACGATCAGCGTAATTTGGCCGTGGATCGTGGTTCCGGTTCTGTTAGTGTTCCCGCCGCAGATCGATTCGCCGAGCCAGATTCCATTGCTGCCTTCTTTCCTCGTCTCGTTTGTGCCGCTCATCCTACCCCTGTTGCTGATGACGAGACACAAAGATGCGGCCGAGCTGCCGCTCCCGGCCACACAGCCCCAGCTCTGAGTTTATGAATTCGGTATCATGGGCGGGCTCATGACAGTGGTGAAAATCGCCGCGTGGCTGACTGCCAAGCGCCTGCGCGTACACGGGCTGATGCTGGCGCTTTGCCTCTGGTCTGTCTACCTGTGGAACGTGGCCACACCCGGCCTGCTTGATCGCAGCGGCAATCTCAAAGGCACTGACTTTCTTCATTTCTACACTCAGGGCTCGCTCGCCCTCGCTCACCGTGGCCCCGATCTTTACAACCTGGAAGTGCAATCCCAGGTTGCGGCGCAACGCATGCCGGCCGCCGCAGGCATCCGCTACCTGCCGCTCTATCCGCCGCAGGTTTCAATCCTTTTCCTACCCTTTGCCCGATTGTCTTATTCCTGCGCGCTCGTCCTCTGGCTCACTTTGAGTGCGCTCATTTACGGCCTGTGCTGCTACGTCGTCTGGCGCACCTGCCCCAACCTGCGCAACCACAAACTCACCGTGCTGATTCTCGGGCTTGCCTTGCCCGCTTTCTGGCACCTCATCGCCTGGGGACAAACCTCCGCCCTCGCCCTCGCCTGTTTCACGCTCGCCTTCCTGGCCCTGCGCGCCCAGCGCGAATGCCTGGCTGGTCTTGCCCTGGGATGCCTGGTCTTCAAGCCCCAGCTGGCCCTCGCCCCTGCCATCGTCTTCCTGGTCACACTGCGCTGGAAGGTTATGGCTGGTGGGCTTGTCTCGGCCGCCGCGCAGTTGACTGCGGCCTGGTTCTACTATGGCCCCGGTCCGCTTCGCGAATGGATGCGCATGATGTGCAACGTGCCCAGCCTGCTTCCACTCCTTGAACCCAAGCTCTACCAAACCCACTCCCTGCGCACCTTCTGGACCATGCTCGTCCCCTGGCCCTCCGCTGCTTTCGCGCTCTATCTAAGCAGCGCGCTGCTCGTTGCCGCCTTGACCATCGCGTGCTGGCGAAGCCGCCTCTCTCTATGCCTGCGCTATTCGGCGCTGCTGCTCGCCACCGTGCTCCTCGCTCCGCACCTCACGGTGTACGATCTCGTCATCCTCGCGCCAGCATTTCTGGCGCTCTCCGACTGGGTCGTCACTGAACCCAACCACACCACCGCGCCACTCCTCAAACTCCTGCTTTACCTCGCATTTGTACTCCCCTTGCTAGGCCCGCTCGCACGTTGGACACACGTCCAGATGTCCGTCCCTGTTACGGCCGCCATTGTGTTTGAGATATGGAACCTGGGCAGGAAATCGATTCCGGTTCTGAAGTATGTTTGAAACCCTCTTATTGCCCGAACAAAAACCGCAACGCCTCCGGGAAACGGTCTGCCCAAGCTGCCTCGCTGTGCCCGGCTCCATCCTTGATGACGAGCCGCAACCGCTTCTCGCTGAGCACCGCCCGTCGTATGATGGCGGCCAGTTCCCGCACATCATCCACCACTGTGCGGCTCCGTTCCGCGTTCTCCGCCTCCTCGGTTCCCACTGCCAAAAATATTCGTTCCGGCCAAACTCGCACCGACCGGCTCTCTTTAATCGCTTGCCGGTGCGACGCCCACAGCGAGGGACTCTCCAGCAGCAAGCGCCCAATCGCTGCCGGCCGCACCATTGCCGTGTACAGCGCAATCAGCGCGCCCAAAGACGATCCGCCCAATCCGGTATTCTGCGGCCCAGTCGCCACCCGGTAATTGCGCTCTACAAATGGCATCACTTCCTTCATCAGAAAATCCGGATAATACCGTCCCTGCACCCGCAGCATCATCGGATGCATTGATGGGTGCGGCATGTACTCTCGAATCCGGTCCTTAGTCGCGTTATCGATGCCGACAATAATCATGGGCGGCACCGCGTCTTGGCCAATCAGCCGCTCTGCCGTCTCGTCCACCTGCCACTCGACTCCGGTGTAAGAAGTCGCCGATTCGAAAAGGTTCTGTCCGTCATTCAAATAGAGCACTGGATAGTACCGCTCCGCATTCTGCGAATCGTCATAGCCGGAAGGCAGCCAAACCCGCAAGAAACGCAGGTTCCGGAAAACGCGGCTGCGAAATTTGTGCAGCCGCAGATCCCCCGCTGCGCCGCCAGCGCGAATCGCCGCGGAATCCGCCCCCGCTGCATTCTTGATTTTCTGGATTTTTCCCATCCGAAGATTATTTTGCTGGACCCTCGGCAGTTTTCCGAGTCAGAATTTTCTTTGGTCGGCTTTGAAAGGGCGCGGCTTCAGCCGCGCCGAAAGTGCGTTGTTGAAAATGTGGGCTTTAGCCCCCGAGGTTTTGGATCCTACGCGCCCGCGCCATCACCACTCCCGCGAGCACCGCGATCGCTGCAATCAGCCCCAGAGAGCTCAAACACAGAATGCACCATGTCTCCAGCACATACCCCTCGACGTAGGTCAGATACAGCGCGAACCCCAATCCCGCCACGGCCGCCGCCAGTAGCCGCAGCGGCGTCTGCACTCGCGAGCGGTATACGGTCGCCAGGGCCAAAAGCGCTGCGTAGCCCACAATCCCAATCCCCGCCACCGGAATCCCCATCACAGTCGAATACTCACTCCGGTTGACAATATCGCAATTGAACCTCTCGCCGAAATCGCAGAACGCCGACGCCGACTTGGCGTAGTGCCGCTGCAGCGACACCGCCGAGACTGCCATCCCCGCCACTGCTAAGAGCGCGATCCCAAGAAACAAGATCCGGTTTGCTTTCGTGGAAATTGGGTTTGCCCCAAGCGGTTGATTTCCCGTTGCACTCACGGCAAACTGCACCCAGTCTTGTCGCTCAATTCTTGCAGGGGAAAGACCCCTTCGATGGGCGGATTCGCCCCAAACTGCCAGCTCGGAAACAACTTCACTCCGGCCGCCTTGCACTGCGGCGCAAGTTCACGCGAGTCCTTGATCGCACACTCCACGTAGGGCACATAGCGAAAGGCTTTCCCGAACATTTCCTTCTGCTCGACGCAATGCGGACACCAGTACAGCCCGTACATCTTCGCGTGCCTCGAGGCCAGACAGTTCGCGAACCCATCGTAGCGGTGATTCTTGTACTCCCAACCCGCGGCGTAGGCTAGAACAAACAACAACACAATCCCGCCCCAGATCAGCTTCTTCTTCCGCGACTGCAGATTCGCATCCGGCGTCCCTACCCGCTCCTGCTGCCGCTTTCGCCGCTCTTCAGACATGATCCCCTTCCGCCACGATCCACTTTTTATATCACGGGCTCAGGCCACTGCGTCCAACGCCGCCGGCAGCACATCCAACTCCTCGCAATGCAGAGTCAACACTTCCCCATCCACCATCACATCGACCGGTGCATTCAGATCAAATTCCACGCGCTTTACCGCTTTTCGCTCCGCCATGGGATGCTCGATGTGGGTGCCATCATAAAGTCCCGGCAAGTTCCGCATCAGCCCAAACCTGCCGATCGCACCCCAGCGGACATATTCAATCAGGCCGCTATTTACCTCGGCCTTGGGCGCGATCATCATCGTCCCGCCGGTAAACTTGCTGTTGTTGAAGGTGAGAAACAGACAGCGGCGCCGGTCAAATTCTGTTTCGCCGTCCACCCGCACCGGAAAGGGACGCCTCTGCAATCGCGCCAGGCCCAGAAAAATCGAAATGAAGTATCCCAATTCACCCTGACGGCTGAACCGCCGCGCGCGCAAAGTCGCCACGTCGGCAGGAAACCCCACGCTCAGCAGATTGATGTAGTGGATGACCCCCGCACGATGGCGCAACCGCAGCACATCGCAGGCCTGCTTGCGCCCCGCAATCAGCGATTCGATCGCGTGTTCCACGCCGCGGTCGCTGAAGTCGCGCAGAAAAGAATTTCCCGTCCCAAGCGGCAAGAAGCCCAGCGTCGGAGGTTCGCCCGCACTCGCCTCCGGGAAAAGCCCGTTCACCACTTCATACGCAGTCCCATCCCCGCCCACCGCAATGAACCGCCGCTGTCCACGCCCGTAAGCCTCATGCGCAATCCGCGTAGCATCGCCGGCACGCTGCGTATCCGCCACATCAACCGCAACCCCGCCCGCTCGCAACCTCTGCAATGCCGAACTCAGCATCTGGCGGCCGCGCCCGCCACCCGCCGCGGGATTCACAATCGCCAGATACGATGTCCGCTCACTCACAACCCCACCACCGCTCCCCGACCCACCGTCTTTCCCAATTCCTCCCCCAGCATGTGCCGCTTGATTTTCATCGAGGCCGTCCGCGGAAAGTCTTTCTCGCAGATCACATACCCGCCCACGCGTTTGAAATCGGGCAACCGCCGGTTACGGGACACGATCTCTCCCAGCAGGGCGCTGTCGAACCGCTGATTCTGCTCCAGCCGTAACGCCATCACCAGCATCTCTCGTCCCAGCTCCTTTTGCGGCCACACATAATTCGCCGCGAACACACAATATTCTTTCACCGGCAGTCCATCGAAGACCGTCTCAATATCCTCGGGATAAATATTCTTCCCACCCTCGGTGACGATCATGTTCTTCTTCCGCCCGAAAAGCTGCAGATGCCCGCTCTTGTCAAAGCGCCCCAGATCGCCCGTCAGCAGCCATCCATCGACAATCGTCTCCAGCGTCAACTCCGCATCGTCGAGATAATGCGACATGACCGTCTTACTCCGCGCCGCAACTTCCCCGATCCCTTCCTCATTCGGACTCAGCACGCGGAGCTCCACGCCCGGCAGCGGTTTGCCCACTGTATCGGCGCGAAACGGTTTCAGATCGTTCACGGTCAGCACGGTACCGGCCTCCGTCAAGCCATAACCATTCACTACCGGAATTCCCAGATCGTAGAAAAACTGCAGCGTCGAAGGCTCTATGAAAGCCCCTCCAGTAATCAGCGCCAGCAACTCCCCGCCAAATGCCCGATGCACCTGGGGTAGCAACATGCGGCTCACTTTCACCCGCGGTTTGCTCCGCGTCAGCACCTTGTTGAGCGCAATCGTTCGATTCAGAATCGCCCGCTTCCAGCCCGGCAGTTCGTCGAACTTCGCGCGCAGCCCGCGCTCCAGATTCTTCACGATCATCGGTACCAGCGACACATATGTGATCCGGTAGCGCACAAACGCGTCCCGCACGAATTCCGGACGCAGCGTCCGCAAATGCACCACGCACGCTCCGCACACGAACGGCCCGATGAACCCCACCATGAAATCGATCGCGTGATTCGTGGGCAGAATGCTCAAATACCGCACCCCCGGCCAGAAGGGATACCATGCCGTCAACGCCCGGCACTGCTCCAGATAATTCTCATGCGTCAGCACGCATCCCTTCGGCCGCCCGCCCGTCCCCGACGAATACACAATGCAGGCCACGTCTTCCCGCCGTCGCATCACGAAATCCGGCGCACCCTTGCGCTTGAAATCCTCCCAACGGAATCCCCCCGCCAGGTCCGCTCCCAGAGGCGCTTCCGTCACCAGCACCAGCTTCGTCTTGATGTTGTGAAATTCCGGCGATTGCATGATCGCCCGCCACAGGTAATACTCCACCACCAAGACCTTGGCCTTCGAGTGCTCCAGCAGTTGCAGTTGCTCGGCCGCGGTCAGCTTGTAATCCAGTGGGACCAGCACTCCGCCGCTGTAGAAAATCGCATACGCCGAAATCAGCCACTTCGACTGATTCGTCATCAGGATGGCGGCGCGATCCCCCGCGTCGAAATCCGCATCCTCCAGCGCCCGCGCCAAGGGCAAGCTGATTTCCTTAAAATCAGAATAAGTAAGCCGGGTTTTCTCCCGCTCGCGGTCCGCCTCAATCAGGCAGGTCTCGCCGGCAAAGCGATCCAATGCATCGCGCAACGCCGTGCCCAGGCAGTTATATTTTTGGAGATCGAGCATAGAAGAACTGCTGATTGTAGATTGCTGATTGCTGATTCACAACCTGCGCTCGAGCCGCAGTTACAATCATCGATCAACAATCCGCAATCAACAATTGGCGACCTTGGTCAGAGTCTCGCCTGAATCTTCCCCGCCAGGGTGCGAAAGTCGGAAACTCCCTGCAACTCGTAATCCGGAAGCTCCACCCGAAAATGATTCTCGAGCTTGGTCAGCAGATCGAGCGCCTGCAAGCTGTCAATCCCCAGCGTCTTGAAGAAATCATCGTCCGGAGAAAGCTTTTCCCGCGGCACTTTAAAATGCGCCGCAGCAAGACTCAGTATTTCATCCAATGTCCGTTCAGCGGTTGGCATGCGTCCTCAACCTAATCATGATGTGATTCCGAACCAGGCAGAAAGCCCGGTGAGGAACCTGCTTTGCTGGGTACTCTGTATTAACAACCCGGTACTAACTACGGCAGATAAGGCTGCGCATCCGTGCTCTCCACAAACTTCCGCAGCCCGGCCTGCACCACCGGACGCGCAAACAACTCACAAAAAATATCGATCTCCCGCCGCAACTCCTCATGCGGAATTGGCTTGATAAACTTCTTCGCGGCCGCCGCCGTTACGCGGTCGAATTTCCCAAGCTGCACGGCCGTGGCCCGCGCCGCCCGCAATGCCTCGCCTTCACCCACTACCTGGCTCACCAGACCGACCTGCTGCGCCTTGGTGGCATTGAAGCTACGCCCCGTCAGCAATAGATCTCTCACCACAGCATTGCCTAGATCCCGCTTCAGTCGCGGAATCCCGCCGAACCCCGGAATCAACCCCAGCCGCAGTTCCGGAAAACAAAACCGCGCCATCTTGTCGGCAATAATCAAGTCGCAAGCCAGTGCCAGCTCGAATCCTCCGCCGAATGTCACTCCATGCACGGCCGCAATGGCAGTCAACGGCGCAGCATCGATTAAATTCAATACGCGATGAATGCGCTCCAGAAAATCCCGCACTCCCTTCACGGTTTCAGCCTTGTCCATCGCCTGCGATCGATGATACAACTCGCGCAAATCCGCTCCTGCACAGAACCCCGCTTTCAACTCGCTATAAATAATGAGCGCGTGTGCCTCCGCCTGCATCCTCTCCAGAGCTGTGGCAAATTTCTCGAACTCCTGCAGTGACGCCGACCCCAGTTCATTACAGGGCGCCTGATGCAGGGCCAGTTCGATCACGCCATCTTTAAGCACCCACGACAAAGCGGGTCCACATGACGAGCTCGCGAGTTGCGCTCCCGCGTTCCCTTCCCGCACCGCAGTATCTTTCGTGGTTTCCAGCATTTTCTTGCTCGCACTACACCGCCTGCTTCACCCGGTACATCTGCTCAATCTCATTCTTCATGCGCGCCGCGATCGCGTCCCGCTTCAGCTTTCCGTTTACCGTCAACATACCACTCTCTATCGAGAACGCTTCCTCGCGCACGTAAAACGCCCGCACCTGCTTGTAATGGGGCAACTCAGGATTCACCACATCCAGCGCCGCTTGCACATGCTCCGGCGTCACGCTCCCGGTCACGATCGCCGACAAATATCCCCGCCCGTTTCCCAGCACCACCACCTGCTGCGCTTCCGGCAAATTCTTCGCAATCGCACTCTCGATTGGCTCCGGAGAAATCTTGTGTCCCGATCCCAGCACAATCAGGTTCTTAATCCGCCCTGCAATCCGCCAGTTGCCCGCCGCGCTCACTTCGCCCTGATCTCCGGTATGAAACCATCCGTCGCGCAAAGCTTCCGCCGTTTGCCCGGGCCGGTTCCAGTAACCCGGAAAAATGTTGGGCCCCCGCACCAGTATCTCGTCATGTTCGCCCAGCTTCATCTCCATCCCCGGAATGGCCGGCCCCACGCGCCCCACCTCAACCCGGCTGGGATCATCCATCGTGCAAATCGCCGTCGTCTCCGTCAGCCCGTAAACCTGCAGCACGCGAATCCCCAGCATCATGAAATAAAGTTGCGTCTCTACACTCAGCGGCGCCGATCCGCAAATCAGCGCCTTCAGATTCCTCCCGATCATTTTCTTCCGGATCGCGGGAAACACCAGCCGGTTCGCCAGCCCCAGCCAGATGGCATCGCCCGTTTTCTGCTGCCCTGCCTGCCGTCGCGCCCACGCACCTTTCGCGCGCGCATAAATCGCCTGCACCACGCCGCCCGCCTGCCACAGTTGTTCGTCCACCGCCCGCCGCATACGCTCCAGCAACTGCGGCACGTTCAGAAAATAATCCGGAGCCACCGTCCGCATGTCATTCGCAATCTTCGCCAGATCCATGTTGATGGTGACCAGGCTCCGCCGCTTCAGAAATGTCA
>Ga0187770_10002009_pt1 | contig 11174 bp, 7 predicted proteins | sample 0116_SJ02_MP02_2_FD_133154 | JGI IMG/M metagenome (GOLD analysis project Ga0187770, IMG submission 133154) | Tropical peat soil microbial communities from peatlands in Department of Meta, Colombia - 0116_SJ02_MP02_20_MG | ecosystem: Environmental > Terrestrial > Soil > Wetlands > Peat | place...
GCCCTTCCAACCCATTCCGCTTATACCGCTCCCCAGCCAACTCTCTAACCTCTTGTTCCAAAAGCTCCTTCACATGCCATAAACCAATGGGAATCAACACCTGCCGGTTGGTTATACGTTCCCAAAAAGGTGGGCTCCTGCTTCTGCAGTTTTAGTGGCGATAACGCTGGTGGCTCTTCTATTTGTATTTCCGGCAGGCACTATTCGGAGCTGGTTTATGGATGTTATTCGGGTCGGTGAGTATCTGTCGATCATCACTGCTTATTTTTTGATGGCGTTAGTGGGTTCCCGGTTGTCCCGCCATACGCTGGAAACAGACGTATAACCAGTGCCTGTGCCGGATCGCAGATAAATCTGGCACGCGGTGACCTCTACATTTTCCCTATTGACATCCTCCAGTTTAATTGTACAATTGTCTAAGATAAAAAAGGGAGCTGTTCATGGATATTGTCATTGACACTTCTGCTTTGCTTGCCGTTATCGTAGCGGAGCCAGAGCGAGACAGGATCGTGAAACTGACGGCGGGTCATACGCTTATTGGCCCTGGGTCAATCACCTGGGAAATCGGGAATGCCTTCTCAGCCATGCTAAAGCAGCAACGTGTTGGGTTGGCTGAGGCTCAGCAGGGGTTGAAGATCTTTAACGCTATCCCTCTGCGCTTTGTTAGAGTGGATTTAAATAATGCCATTTCGATCGCCTATGAAACCAAAACATATGCTTATGATGCGTACTTTCTTGATTGTGCCGTTCGGTACGCAGCACCTTTAATCACTCTGGATCGCGCCCTAAAGCGTGCGGCGATGAAACTTGGCGTTAAATTGATGGAGGTTTGAAATGCGAGTCTACACCTATTCTGAAGCGAGACAAAAACTTTCGAGTATCTTGGACAAGGCGGAATCGATGGGGAAAGTGATCATTCGCCGAAAGGATGGAAGGACCTTTGCTTTGATTCCTGAGAAGACACGCAACTCCCCTCTGGATGTCCCCTCGATCAAAGCTGCGGTCTCCACAGAAGAGCTTGTGGGGATCGTAAGAAAAGAGAGGGCCAGAACAAGAGGGTGGAGGCGAGGCATGGAAAGCCAAAGGCTTCGTCCTCGCCATTGAAGCTGGAGAAAAAGTCAATCCTGCACGAAATCGGCGAATCGGAAGAAAATTCGACCTCCCAGAACTAATTTTTCAAACCCACCTGTTGCCTCCGCCGATAAAAAAAGCCCTCACCCCCGCAAAGGGTGAGGACTTTTGACATCTCTATGCCAAGCAAGTCTATGTTTAATCGTGGACGTGAGCGATTTTTACCTCCGCCGTTGGCAGTTTTTCAGCGGCTGGCTCTATTGGTATCCTCATCTTGTAGAATGAACGCCACACGAAGATGAGCCCGACAATAAACAATGGAATAGCGATGTAGGGAGCGTAGTTTGTGGAACTGGCTTCCTTCGCGTTTACCGCCATCGCGATCGCAATTTCGGTTGCAAGCAGGCCAAACAGAGTCGAGAACTTGATGATAGGGTTCAGGGATACAGACGAGGTATCCTTGAAGGGATCGCCCACCGTGTCGCCGATAACCGTCGCCGCGTGAAGCGGCGTGCCTTTCTGGTCGAGGTCGACTTCAACGATCTTCTTGGCATTGTCCCATGCGGCGCCAGTGTTCGCCATATAGATGGCCTGGAAGAGGCCGAAACAGGCAATGGAGATCAGATACGCAACGAAGAAGTTGGGGTTCAGCAGCGCGAAAGCGAGCGTAATGGCCATTAGCGCGATGAAGATGTTCCACATCCCCTTCTGTGCGTACTGGGTACAAATTTTGACAACCGTCTTGGAATCCTCTATGTCGGCTGTCTTCTTTTCCAGGTTCATGTTCTTTTTAATGAACTCGACCGCCCGGTAAGCCCCGGTGGTCACCGCCTGCATGGAGGCGCCGCTGAACAAGTAGACCACTGCGCCGCCGCAGATCAGGCCGATGATAATCGGCGCATCGGTCAGTTGCACATGGAGCATGTTCTTGCTATGGAGCAGCAGGATGATCGAGAAGATCATCGTCGTTGCACCACACACAGCGGTGCCGATGAGCACCGGTTTCGCCGTTGCCTTGAAAGTGTTGCCCGCGGAGTCGTTGGCCTCAAGGTAGTGCTTGCCCTCTTCGAAGTTAGGATCAAACCCGAAGTTCTTTTTAATATCTTCCTTGATACCGGGAATCGTTTCGGTCTGGGCCAGCTCGAAGATAGACTGGGCATTGTCCGTGACCGGACCGTAAGAGTCCACCGCGATGTTGACGGGGCCCATACAGAGGAACCCGTAAGCGACCAGACCAAAGGCGAAGATCGACGGATAGTTGATGACTTCGGCCGGTATGGCAAGGCTGACGAAGTAGGCGATGCCCAGGAGGAAAGCGATCAGCACTCCCTTGTAAAAGGCGCTGAAGTTGCCGGAGACAATACCCGACAGTACGGTGAGGGATGCGCCTCCTTCGCGCGAAGCGGTCACAATCTCCTGGACGTGCTTCGACTTGGAGCTGGTAAAGATCTTGGTGAATTCGGGGATGAGAACCGCTGCCAGCGTACCGCAGCTGATGATCATCGCCAGCTGCCACCAGACATTTGGCATAGGGGTAAGCACGCCCCCTTTCAGAACTTGGAGATCGCTGATCAGGAGGTAGCTCATACCGAACGAGGTGCTGATGCACAGCGTGGCGGCGATCCAGATCAGTCTCATGAGAGGCTCTTCGAAATCGATCTCTTTCTTTCCCCTATATTTTACGGAAGAGATAGCCTGATTGACAAAATAGGAAAGCCCGGAGCAGAAGTCCATGAGGAAACGCATTGCAAAAATCCACACGATGAGTTTCCCCTGGATGGCCTCCTTGGTCGCGCTGTCGGAACTGATAACGGCAAGGGTGATAAAAACGATCAGCGCCACGCCAGTAACGCCATACGTCTCGAAACCGTCTGCCGTGGGGCCCACGCTATCGCCCGCATTGTCACCCGTGCAGTCAGCAATCACCCCGGGGTTACGCGGGTCATCCTCTTTCACCTTGAAAACAATTTTCATCAGGTCGGAGCCGATGTCAGCGATCTTCGTGAAGATACCTCCGGCGATCCGTAGCGCGGAGGCGCCCAAAGATTCACCAATGGCAAATCCAAGGAAGCAGTAGCCGACGATGTTACGGGGTACGAAGAGAAGAATGATCACCATCATGACAAGTTCGAGGGAAATGAGGAAAAGCCCAACGCTCATCCCGGAGCGGAGGGGAATATTGACCACATCCCAAGGCCTCCCTGCGAGCGAAGCAAAAGCGGTACGAGAGTTCGCATAGGTGTTGATTCGGATGCCGTACCAGGCCACGGTATAGGAACCGCCCATACCCACCACCGAGAAGAACAAGACCAGCAGCAGAGTGGGGATCCCCTCGCCCTTCAGGGCCAGAAAATAGAAGGTCATGGCGGCGGCAATGAACAGGAACAGCATGATTAGGAATTTGCCCTGCTGAATCAGATAGGTGCGGCAGGTCTGAAAGATGGTCTCGGACACTTTGAGCATCGATTCATGGGCTCGCAACTTCTTGACTTGGTGGCGCAGAAATAAGCTGATCCCCAGCGTGCCAGCAATGATACATGCACCATAAAAGAGAAGATACCACGGCCTTATCCCACCCAGGTGGGTATAGGGAGCACCTTTATGCAAGTCGGGTATCGCGAGATCTGCCTCGCTGGCAAAAGCCACGAGGGGGAAGAACAGGTATGCACCTGCCGTCAACCACATCAACTTTGACCATACATTTTTTATTCTCATAATGCCCTCTCCTAAGAAGTTTGTACCGGGTTAACCCGTTCCTGCAATCAAGCTTTCTGTAGCAAAGTCCCCACTTCTGCGCGAACCGAGAAAATTATCCTAAAACATATAAGGTAAAGGCCCTAAGAAGTCAAGAATTTTTTCACAAATTGGGTTATGACCGAGAGTAGGCTCGATAAGTAACGAGAATAATTGAAATAGTTATAAGATCAGGATATACCGTGGAGTAAGATCATCTGGCGTCTTCGGGGATTAAGCTTAGCGTGTTCGCAGTCTCCTGTGGATGCCGCGGACAGGTGACCGGAAACGACGATCAAGCGGGCCGCAACTTTCAGACCTGAATAGATTATGGATTAATCGACCCTTTCTGTTTGACATATTCTCTGTCGTTAAGTAAAATTAATTAATAATATAGCTAGGGGAGCTCATTGGGCTGAGAGTTCTTGTCCCGCTGCAGCGGGATAGGGAGACCCTCCGAACCTGTTTGGGTAATTCCAGCGAAGGGAAGCGGATAAAGAGAAGCGAGCCGTAATACCTCCATTGGGATTACGGCTTTTGTTTTTTGTCTTTCCATTTGAAATGAAACGGAGATGAAACGAATACTGACGATTGCCGGATCGGATTCTGGAGGCGGAGCAGGAATTCAGGCAGATTTGAAAACCATCAGCCTGCTCGGCGGTTACGGAATGAGTGTGGTCACGGCCATTACAGCACAAAACACATTGGGAGTTCAAGGCATCCATGAGATTCCTGCCCGATTTGTTGGAGCCCAAATCGATTCCGTTCTCTCGGACATCGGCGCGGATGCGATCAAGACGGGGATGCTGGTCAATCAAGAAATCATTGATGTCGTGTCGAAGAAAATTAAGCAGTATAAGATGAAGAAGGTGGTGGTGGATCCGGTGATGGTGTCAAAGGGCGGGACCCTTCTTCTTCGAAAGGATGCTCAAGATGCTCTCATCCAAAAATTGATTCCTCTCGCATGGGTGATTACGCCGAATCTTATGGAGGCATCGACCCTCACCGGTTTAAAGGTGAACTCTCTGGAAGGAATGAAGGGCGCTGCCCGTCTCATTCACAAATTGGGGGCAAAAAATGTGGTCGTGAAGGGAGGTCACCTGAAAGGGATACCAATTGACCTGCTTTATGACGGGAAAAAATTTGCCGAGGTGAAAGGACCAAGGATTGAGTCGAAGAATACCCACGGTACAGGTTGCACCTTCGCCTCAGCGATTGCAACGCTTTTGGCGAACGGGGAGAGGATCGATGAAGCGGTGAGAAAGGCGAAGACTTTTATCACCATGGCGATCCAATCCGGCCTCAACCTCGGCAAAGGAGCGGGTCCTGTCAATGCTTCCGCTTATGAATAGAAAAACCCGATGGACGCAGTTCAAAAAATATGAAGGCAACAAGAAGTGATCAGTAATCAGTTATGAGAAATACATTAAGGATAGGAAAGAGATGAGTAGATTGGAACATGCTGAGAGTTTCAGAGATTTGTTTACAAGAAAGCTCGAAAACTGGCAAAGTCAATTTTTGAAATTACGAAGTCCTTTCCCAAAGAAAAGATGTATTCTTTAACTGATCAGCTCAGGCGATCTTCGCGTTCCGTTGGAGCACAGATTGCTGAGGCATAGGCCAAGAGACGGTATAAAAGACATTTCATAAGCAAGCTAACTGATGTCGATGGCGAACAGCAGGAAACGCAACACTGGATTGAAATGGCAGAGGATTGTGGATATTTGAGTCGAGAACAGACCCAGGAGCTAAACAGTGACCTATCCGAAATCGGCAGGATGATCCATTCAATGATCAATAAAGCGGAAATCTTCTGCGACAAGCGTTTTTCAATCACTGATGACTGATCACTGGTTACTGTTTTCCGCATTGTGCGTACTTGAATCAAGAAGAAGGTGATACCATGACGCAAAAAATAGAAGCCCAAAAGGGTGTCGTCACGAAGGAAATGAAGAGGGTCGCCAGAGAAGAGAAGGTTTCTCCGGAACGGCTCCGGGAAAATATTGTTTCTGGTCGGGTGGTTATCCCAGCCAATCCAAACCATCGCGGGGTGAGGCCCATAGGCATCGGGGAAGGGCTCCGGATCAAGGTGAATACGAACCTCGGGACTTCTTCTGACCACGTCGATTTAGAAGAGGAGCTGAAAAAACTTGAGGTTTCGATTCAAGCTGGGACCGATACAGTGATGGACCTAAGCACAGGTGGAGAGATCGATGCCATCCGCAAGGAGATCATTCGTCATTCTCCTATCCCTGTGGGGACCGTTCCTATTTACGAAGCGGCTATCGAGGCGGTTAAAAAGAGGGAGGCTCTTGCCAAAATGAGGGTTGAAGATCTCTTCGAAGTCATTGAGCGTCAGGCGGAAGAAGGCGTTGATTTTATAACGGTCCATTGTGGTGTGACCCGGAGTGCTGTGGAGAGGCTGCGGAGGGCTCGTCGGCTTTTGGGAGTGGTCAGCCGGGGTGGCTCTTTCCTCATTGAATGGATGATTTACAATGGCAGGGAGAACCCGCTCTACGAACATTATGACCGACTCTTAGAAATTGCGAAAAAGTATGATGTGACGCTGAGCTTGGGAGACGGGTTGAGGCCAGGCTGCCTGGCGGATGCCACAGATCGGCCTCAAGTGGAGGAGATGATTGTTCTCGGAGAATTGACGGAAAGGGCATGGGCGGAGGGAGTTCAGGTCATGATCGAAGGACCCGGCCATGTCCCGCTCGATCAGATTGAAGCCAATGTTCTTTTGGAAAAGAGGTTGTGCAAGGGAGCTCCTTTTTACGTACTCGGACCATTGGTAACCGATGTCTCTCCCGGATATGACCACATCAGCTGCGCCATTGGTGGCGCCATTGCAGGCAAAGCAGGAGCAGATTTCTTATGTTATGTGACACCTTCGGAGCATCTCAAGTTGCCCTCCATCGAAGATGTCCGGGAAGGGGTAATTGCTACCAGAATTGCGGGCCATGCTGCGGATATTGCACGAGGAAACAAGATAGCCCTTGAAAGGGATATTGCTATGTCAAAGGCTCGAATGGCTTTTGACTGGGAGAAACAGATAGAACTTTCACTTGACCCGGAGAAGGCAAAGCGCTATCATGAGGAAGGCAAATCTGGAGAAAAAGACGTCTGTACCATGTGCGGCGAGTTTTGTGCCATTAAAAGGCTGAAGGATTTTTTTAATGAGGCTTAATAGGCCGTTGCGCCCCGAACCATGTGAGGTTCGGGGCTGCTGTGCACCCTGCGTGGTACATGGCGGATGGACGAATGCGGAATAGGGTTTTAAATCTAAAACCTGTCCCTGACAGGTTCAGGAGCAAATCTAAAATCTAAAGAAGGGGGGAAAGATTATGGCGAAGAAGATTAAGAAGGCCAAAGCTAAGGTGAAGAAGGTCAAAACCAAGCCCAAAAAGGTGGTAAGATCGGGAGGTGCGAGAAAACCCAAAAAGAATGAGGTGGCCCTGCTGAAACAACAGATGGCAAAGTTAAGAAGGGAATCGAATGCGAAGGAAGCCGAAATGAATCGGTTAAGGGAGGAAGTTGAGTATAAAAATAGACAATTAGCCTCTAAGGATGTGGATATGGAGACGTATAAGAAGGCTACCGAAGAGAAGATTTTTCAGCTTGAGGCAAAGGTGAAGGAGTTGGAAGGGAAAATCGGCGGATCCTCCTTCACTTTGTAAGTAAACCCCGCACCCCGTGCAAGGGCAAAAGGCTTTCCTTAAGGCACATATTTTTTAACGCACCCTTAGCTCCATGTTCTTCAGAACGAGGCTTTACGTGGTGTAGGGTGAATGATTTGTAGCTACCCACTCTTCCTTTCCTTCAAGGGGTAAGGAAGAGTGGGCGCATTCAGGCCTGATAGCCGTCAGTGGAAAAATACTCCAGCCTTGTGGGCAGAAGCGATCATCTTTTTTCGTCGCTTTTCTTTCTTCGAAAATCTTCACTTTCAAAAATTCTGAAAAAGATATATATTCCAAAGCGTAATGGGTAATTCAAACACCTGCTGATCCTGGCAGGGTCAGCTCTATTCTTCGGTTATGATGTGGTATAAGATTGTTAAAAATAATGTCGAGCCTACCGGAGGAGAAGCCTATGGGTTCTCAACGCGTGTATTACTTAGATGCGTCGGTCTTATTTAAGCTCGCAGTAAAGGAGAGCGGTAGCGAGGCGATCGAAAAGTACATGACGGGGGAACCTACAGGGACGTTCTATGCCACGTCGCTCTGCTTTGCGGAGGCCCTTGGCGCACTAAAGTCAAGGTATTCGCACAAGGGGATCGATCAAGAGACATACTTCAAGGCAGGCGATATCTTAAGGGGTTACATAGGCGACCGCATTGAGCTCGCGGATATGGACATCTCGGATAGTGAGATATTCTGGGAAGTCGAAAAAACAGCCAAGCGCTACGGTCTCGACGTCGTCGATGCTTACCAAATCGTCACAATCAAAAAGGATTATTTCTCCAGGTTCCCAGAGGCCCAACCAACCCTGGTGACGGCAGATCCGGGGCTGGCGGAGGCTGCCCAAAAGGAAGGCTTTAGAGTGTGGGATTGTCTCAAGGAGCAGGCGCCTTAGCGCACGGTAGGTCTAATAAGCTCATCGAGTTCACTCCCTGAGTCTTGCCATTCTCGATTTATTGCTCCAGAACCTCCCTTACTTTTTTGGTCAGTCCGTTCACGGTAAAGGGCTTCTGGATGTAATTGACTCCTTGCACCAATACGCCGTGCATAACAATCGCATTGTCGGTATAGCCCGACATATAGAGCACCTTCATTTCTGGGTGGGAGGGTTCCAAACGTTTGGCCACCTCATGACCGCTCATCCCCGGCATCACGACGTCGGTCAACATCAGATGGATTGGGTCCTTATGCCGCTCGCAGACAAGTAAGGCTTCATCTCCGTCACGGGCCGACAAAACTTTATATCCCTGTCTCTCCAGAACACGAACGGCCAATTTCCGCACTTCCTCTTCATCTTCCACCAGCAGAATCGTCTCGCTTCCCCGAAGAAGCTCATCGCCCAGGAGTTTCTCTCTCGGTTGCTCCAGGGGCTCATCCACCCTCGGGAGGTAGATCTTAAAGGTCGATCCCTTACCTGGTTCACTATAGACCCAGATGTTGCCACCGCTCTGTTTTACAATTCCATAGACTGTAGACAAGCCCAGTCCCGTCCCTTTGTCCTTCTCTTTAGTTGAAAAAAAGGGCTCAAACAGTCGCTCCCTGACCTCCGGAGTCATCCCCGCCCCTGTATCACTTACCGCAATCATGACATAACGACCGGACGTCACTGCGACATGAGCGCGCGCATATGCCTCGTCCAACTCCACATTGGCCGTTTCAATGGTCAGTTTCCCTCCTTTGGGCATTGCATCCTTGGCATTCACGACAAGGTTCATGATGGCTTGCTCGATCCACCCGAGATCGGTTTTCACCCTTCCCAAATCTTCTGCCAATACCATGGTCAACTCAATGTCCTCACCAATGAGCCGGCGAAGCATATTGTGGAGGTTTGCCAAAGTGGTGTTGAGGTCTAACACGCTCATCTCCAGGATTTGACGGCGGCTGAAGGCCAGAAGTTGTCGGACAAGGTCCGCGGCTCTATCGGTGGCTTTGTCGATCTGCTCGATGCTTCCTTTTAAGGGGCTATCTTCTTTGAGTTCGATCAGGGAGAGTTGGCTGTACCCTTTAATGATCGTAAGAAGATTGTTGAAATCATGCGCAATGCCGCCCGCCAGCCGACCAATGGCTTCCATTTTCTGAGACTGGCGAAGTTGTTCTCGAAGAGCTTCACTTTCCTCCTCTGCCCGCTTGCGGTCGGTGACGTCGGTCATGACACCACGCAAACCAACAACACGAGTTTCTCTAAAGAAGGGCCGGCTGGACGTGCGCACCCAGCGGACAACGCCTGATTTTGTCAGCATCCGGTACTCATTTGGCTCGGCATGGCCCGAAACATCTTGCTGAAACTTCTCCAGCACAAATGGTATGTCTTCCTTATAGACGAACTCGGAGAAAGGTCGGCCGATGATCTCTGAGGTAGTGTATCCGCTGAGAGATTCTATAGTAGGGGCGATATAGGTTACTGTGCCATGTTCGTCAGTGGCATAGAGGATATCGTTTATATTTTCTACCAAGTCACGATACTTCTCTTCGGACTCTCGCAGCGCTTCCTCCACTTTCTTGCGCTCGGTGATGTCACGGATGATGCCCCGGTATGTGGTGATGGCGCCCTGTTCGTCTTTCACCGCGGTTAAAGAGCAGTAGGTAAGCATCTCTTCGCCGTTCTTTTTCTTGACGACGACCTCATATTCGGCGGTACCCTGTGCATTGACCATTGCAAGTATCCGCTTTCTATCCGGTGGATACGCGTAGACATCCCGCTCCAGATCAAGACTCAAGATTTCATCTTTTGTGTCATAACCGAACATCATGATGCCCTTCTTGTTCATGTCGAGGATTTTTCCTCTGGGGGATGTGATAAAGAGGCCGTCGAAGGACTCTTCAAAGAGCGTCCGGTATTTTTCCTCGCTCTCGCGCAATGCCTCCTCCGCCCGTTTGCGGTCGGTGATGTCCCATGAAAGGTCACCCAGTTGTGATACGATCTCTATGTCGCTTTCGTTATAGTTTGTAGATTTGTTACCTACACCAGTGATCGCCTTGATCAGGTTACCTCTGAGAATCGGGACAACGACTTCTCTAACGACCAGTGCGTGACCCTCAGGCATCCCTTTGCGATGAGGTAAAGAGACATAATCGTTGTGAATTACGGGACGACGTTCATACACACAATCGACCCATACACCCGCTTGGGCAATATCATAATGGCTGCCTTTTCCCGCAGCCGTGCACATGGTCTTTAGGGTATTCGTTGACCAATTCTGCAACGAGAGCGTTTTTTGATCTGCTTCGAGAAAATGATAAAAACCGATTGTACTTCCGGTCAGGGCTTCGATTTCATCCAATGTTGCGGTCAGCAATTCATCCATCGAGTGCGAGCTAGCAAATTCTAACAGACGAAGGCGCGCCTGCATGATATTCTCAACCCGCTTACGCTCGGTAAGGTCGTGGCCGACAGCCAGAACACTGACTATTTTTCCATTCTGGTCGTATTCCGGCACTATTACATACTCCAGAAAAAGTGTCACTCCACGGGCATTCACCCAGGTAAACTCTATTGCCTGAGGAGTTCCTGTCTCCAGCACTTTCCGGAGTCTTGCCATATACTCGTCGACAGTAGGTTTGGGGACCTTGGGAATATCAGCCGCAGGCACATTGATGACGTCCCCGGCAGACAGACCGCTGGCTTTTTCCCACGCGGGGTTCACATAAATCCGGCGCAGGTCTGGGTCGTAACGGACAAGCAGATCGGGA
>Ga0187770_10002010_pt1 | contig 11172 bp, 6 predicted proteins | sample 0116_SJ02_MP02_2_FD_133154 | JGI IMG/M metagenome (GOLD analysis project Ga0187770, IMG submission 133154) | Tropical peat soil microbial communities from peatlands in Department of Meta, Colombia - 0116_SJ02_MP02_20_MG | ecosystem: Environmental > Terrestrial > Soil > Wetlands > Peat | place...
AATCACGAAATCATCGGAGCTGATAATGACCGCCCCATCCACATCGCCGAATTGGACGCGCGGCCGGCGCAACTCGGGCGGCCGAAGCGCGTGCCCTATGATCCGAACATCGCCGCCGGGCAGAGCCGCCGCGGGAGACACACTCTCGATGTGCGGCTTGGCATTCACGTTCTTCCTGCCCAGCAATCGCTCGGAAATCCCCATCGACTCGTATTTTCCTCCTTGCGATCCCTAAGAACTATTTCCCCAAAGCCCCGAAACGCAGCAAAACCTGCATGACGATTAGGGCATAGATTCCTGCGGCTACGTCGTCGAGTACGATGCCGTAACCCTCCGGAAGGTTTTCAAGCTGGCGAACCGGCGGGGGCTTGACGATATCGAACCCACGAAAAAGTATAAAGCCCGCCAGCAGAGTTTTCCACATGACGGGAACCGCGATCAATGTGATGAGCTGTCCAGCCACTTCGTCGATGACCACGAATTGGGGATCCTTCAGCCCGGAAGCGTGGGCCACTTGCGTGGCTGCGGGAATGCCGATAGCAACAACAAAGGCCGACAGGAGAATGGCAGCGTAGGCTTGCCAGCCTCCGGCAATCGAACGGCTGAGCAGCCACCAACAGAGAACCGTTGCCGCCGATCCCCAACTGCCGGGACCGGGGCGGAGGCGGCCAATGCCGAAGAACGTGGCCACCAGCGTAGCCCAGAGAGAAGCCGGCGGGACGCCGGCGCTACGGTCAGCGGCCGCCGTTGGGGCATCCTGCTGAGGACTCTCAGTCTTCATTGGGATGACCTCCCTTTCCTGGCGTATCGGAGACGTCGCGCACCGGCGACGAAATGACATAAGCTCCGCTTGCCCATTTGCCCAAGTCGATCAAGCGGCACCGTTCACTGCAGAAGGGGAATTCTGGATCTTTCGCCCGTACGCGCTTTTTGCAAGCCGGGCACTTGAGCGCGATCGAATGCTTGCGCGGCATAAAGTTCAGATGATCTTCGCCACGAGATCGTAATCGTACGCTTCGGTGATCCGGCAAGGATAAAATTCGCCGGGCTTTGGATCAAGGCCCTCAGGCACGTCGTTGACGAAAACCTTGCCATCGATTTCCGGTGCGTGCATGACGGTTCGGCCCTCCAGCAGAAGTTCGCTTTCCTCTGACGGCCCGAGCAAGAGCAGATCGAATTCCCGGCCTACCAGTGCTTTCTTTTTCTTCTTACTGATGCGGCGCTGAATCTGCATCAGGTGCTTGCGCCAAGATTCAATTTCGCGGGCCGGAAGTTTCCCGGGCAGGGCGAATGCGCCGGCGCCTTCCTGATCCGAATAACCGAAAGCACCCATCCAGTCAAATTCCGCCCTGCGCACGAACTCGCACAGCTCCTCAAACTCCTTCTCAGTTTCACCGGGGAAGCCCACAACAAAGGACGTGCGCAGCGTAACGCCAGGAATCGCGCGCCTCATCCTTTCGATCGACCGCAGGAATACGCTGCTGCTGCCGCCGCGCTTCATGCGCTTCAGCACAGAGGGCGATGCATGCTGCAAGGGAACATCGATGTAAGGACAGATCTTCTCGTGGAAGGCGATCGTCTCCAAAAGCCGGGCGGTAATTTTGTTTGGATACGCATAGAGAAAGCGGATCCAGTGCAATCCTTCGATGCCTGCCAGCTTTTCCAGCAGCAGCGCGAGCCCATCTTGTAGGCCGAAGTCCTCGCCGTAGCAGGTTGTGTCCTGGCCAATGAGGGTGATCTCGCGAACTCCGCCATGCGCCAGACGCTCGGCCTCGGCAACCACGGACTCAAAGCGGCGGGAACGGAACTTGCCGCGCAACTGCGGAATGATGCAAAAACTGCAAGGGTGATCGCAGCCTTCTGCAATCTTGATGTAAGCGGTGTATCCCGGCGTCGTTAATATGCGCGGCGTGGTTTCGTCATAAAGGTAGTTGGGAAGGTCGGAGATGGCGCCATCCCAGAATTCGCGCGAAAAGCGACCCTGCGCTTCACGGGCTTCACCTTCAGGACGAGAGCCCAGAATCCGAAAAGGAGAACTGGGCGCAGCGGGTTGCGCCATTCCCACGGCGGACAGGATGCTCTCCAATTCGCCGGTGCCCACGAGGGCGTCCACTTCGGGGATGTTCTTGCGAATTTCGTTGCGGAACCGCTCGACCAGGCAGCCCGAAACCACGAGCTTGCGCACCCGCCCATTGCTTTTGTGGCGCGCCATTTCGAGGATGGTCTCGACCGATTCCCGCTGCGCGGTTTCGATGAAGGAACAGGTGTTCACGACGATGACGTCGGCATCTTCGGCGCTCGGAGTGAGACTCGCGCCAGATTGCGCGAGCATGCCCATCATGACTTCGCTGTCGACCAGATTCTTTGGGCAGCCCAGGCTGACGAATCCGACTTTCAGAGGCGCGGCTGTTTCAGAGGATTCGGGATGCTTTTCGAGCACTGCGGTGAACTTCGGGTGGGGCATGAGACGGGAATATTCTAACATCTGGCTACGACAGTCAAGACCTGATCTTGTGCGCCATGCTTCCGGATGGCGTTGCCACTCTGCGGACAGACTCGTGACGAGCCTCTAAGCTAGTGGCTTGTGGATTCGACTCCCGCGAAACACAAGGTCTCTCCACTTCGCGTTTCCTTCCGCAAGCGGAAGGAAACGCTTCGGTCGAGATGACACATTGGCGAATATAACGACTGCGGAACTGCTCTCAGCGCGAGGCCTCTGATATCTTTTGAAACAGTTCCGGGAGGCGCAGCGCGTCTTCGCCCGCAGCCCCGAAGCGGGCTCGTTCGTAGTGCTCGATGAACTCGGCAACAAGTTCGCGGACCGGCTGATCGGAAACAGATTCCGCGAATTCCTGCGGAGTCTGGGCCGGCGACTTTGGCCAGCCTCGCTTGGCGAGCGCGTGCGTCATGCGTTGATACCAGATGGTCGCGGCAAGCGCCGGCGCCCGGTCAGGTTGCGCCGCAATGCGGCGCACGCGCAGCGCCCGCAACAAGCGGCCGAGATTAGCGGCCAGCAACAGCAACATGGTGACAAAGACGCCAGCGACACTCCATCGGGCTGGCGCCTGCGTGACCGTTTGCTGCGTGCGGCGGGCGGCCGCAAGCATGTCGTCGTAGCAGCGTTGCGCCCAGGAGTGCAAGCTCTGATACCGTTCGAAGCCACTACGAGCGACCTGGCGGCCCAGGGAATATTGATGGGCGGAGTCGTAGTTGACCACCCAATCGCGCCAGAAAGAGGCCATCGCATCCAGATACAAAATCACTCTGCCCAAACCCGAGCGGACCTGCGGAACGCCTCCTGGCGTGGGGTCAAAACTCACCCACCCATATCCCGGAAAATAGGCTTCCACCCAGGAGTGCGCGTCACTGGCGCGGATGAGGTATTGCGAAGTCAGGTCGTTGAACTCGCCGGTGCGAAAACCGTTCACCACACGCGCCGGAATCTGGAGCGTGCGGAGCATAACAGCCATAGCCGAGGCAAAGTACTCACAGTGGCCCTGCTTGCGCTCAAACAGAAAGTTGGCGATCGGATCTTGCGGCTGAGCACGCGGCAGTTGCAACGTGTACCCGAAGTGGGTGCGCAGGTAGGTTTCAAGAGCTACGGCCTTGTCGTAATTGGTTGGAGCGGACTCGGCAATCTGCGAGGCGAGGCGAGGGATTCGAGAGTCCATCAGCGGGAGCTGCAAATTGCTTCGCAGAATCTCCGGCGGATAAAAATCCGAGGCAGCGCGTAGTTCATCGGCTGACGGCTGGGCAATGTTGGAGGTTGCCTCGTAGCGAGTGAGGGGATGCTCCGGGTCCAGATTGGAGATCGCGCCGCCGGCATCAGTGCCAATCGTGCGATAGTTGCCCTCGAGCGAAAGCGGAGTGGGCGCCACGAAGAAAACGTTGGTGGAAAACGGCTCCATGAGCACGCGGTAGTGAACGAGGCGAGATGTTTGTTCCAGCGGATTTTCGGTGCTGGGCCAGTGCGGCAAGGCGAAAACAAAATGCCCTCCCAAGTTGGAGAGCAGATGGCGGGCATGAGAGTTAGACCAGGTCCTGCCATTAAAAACATTCAGCGAAACGCCGCGCCATTTCAGGTCGAATGCCCCGTTGGGATCACCGTCAATCTTGACGCGCATGACCAGGGCGCTGGATTGCTGGATTTGCCCGATGCGGCCGAGTTGCACTTCGTCGCTAAAGCCGGTGGCGATGTCTGTACCGGACGCGTAGGCACTGAGGTAACTGCTGGAAACGCGCGGCAGAAGAAAGAAGATGGCAGTGGCCCCCAGCAAAATCAGCGACACCAGCGCGGGCGACACCGCAGCCACAGAACGCCCCATACGCTTCCCTGCAATTTCCGGAGCGGAAAGATCAGCCTGCACTGAAGCCTTCCGAGCTGAGCGCCGCATTTCCATCAGGATGAAAGTGGCCACCGCCGCCAGCAAGAAAAGGCCGAATGCCAACAAGAACGTGCTATCCACCGTCAGTACCGCGGCAGCCAGCACCATCAGGAAGGAAATCACCGCCAGGAAGTAATAGTCGCGGTCGCGCCGCGCCGAGAGGAGCCGCACTACCATCACAAACAACACTAAGTGCACGGTGGAGTTCAGAAAGCCGCGGCCAAGCAACGCGTAATCCACCAAATAGAACGCGACGTAGCCGAGGGTCAGGCTCGTCGTCCATTGGTCCGGAATCAGGAACGAGCCGCCGGCAGCAAGTTGATATCCGCGGAATAGAAGCGCCGCCCCAACGAGCGAGACGGTCACCATGCTCAGGCCGCCAGTCGAAACCAGAGTGATGAATCCGGTAAGCACCAGCAGGTAAAGCGCGATAGCAAAATAGCGATCGATCGCAGCCACCATGCCGTTATTTCCGAATTGATGGTGAGCTTGCATCCCAGCCTCTATTGTCGGCGATTCTAGGTGGCATGAGAAGAGTACGACCGTCTAAACCGCGCTATCTTAATCGCCCTTAAGGCGGAGGAGGAGGGCAGGGGCCGCGGACGATGCTAGAATAATCAGCGTCAGGCATCAGTCCCACGCGACGTCTTCCCGCCAACCCCGCCAGGTCCGGAAGGAAGCAACGGTAACGGGCTCTTGCGTGTGCAGTGGGTTGCTGGTGCCTGGCTTTGTGTCCTGAAACTCCCTGATCGGCTTCCGCCAGAAGAGGCAGCCCAATAAAAACAACGGTAAGAGAAAGAACAACGCACGCTTCGCCGCGGTTTGGGTAGACTTTCCCCGCCCGTCTGCGTCAGAATAACTATTTCATACTTCATAGCTGGAGAAACCATAGAGTGACTCAACCCGTGCGCGTAAAGATCAGCGCTCTTGGAACCTACGTCCCTCCCCGCATACTAAACAATCAAGAACTAGAGAAAATGGTGGACACCACCGACCAGTGGGTACTGGAACGCACTGGGATTCGCGAGCGCCATCTGGTGGACAAGGGCGTGGCCACCAGCGATCTCGCGGCTGAAGCGGCAAAAAAGGCCTTGGCGGAACGCGGCATCAGGCCCAGCGACCTCGAGGCAATCATTGTGGGCACGGTTACACCGGACATGTTCTTTCCTTCAACCGCGTGTCTGGTGCAGCACAAACTGGGAGCGCAGGGAGTCTGGGGATTCGACGTCTCCGCCGCCTGTTCGGCATTTCTATATGCGCTGCAAGCCGGTGCGCAATTTGTGGCCACAGGAGCCCATAAGAAAGTGCTGGTGGTCGGGGCGGATGTGATGTCGTCGATCATCGACTACACCGACCGTGCCACCTGCATTATCTTCGGCGACGGGGCGGGCGCGGTCTTGCTCGAGCCAGCCAACGAAGATGGCCTGTGTATGATGGATTTCCTCCACGAGGTCGATGGCTCCGGCGCAATCTCGCTCTACATGCCCGGCGGAGGCAGCCTTAATCCTTCTACTCACGAAACGGTGGACAAGAAGATGCATTACGTTCACCAGGATGGCCAGGCAGTATTCAAGTTTGCGGTGCGTAAAATGGGCGAGGTGTGCGACCGGTTGCTGGAGCGCAATGGAATGAAGCCCGGAGACATCGACGTGTTCATTGCTCATCAGGCGAACAAGCGCATCATTACCGCAACGGCGGACCGCGTCGGCCTGCGGCCGGAAACCGTAATTCTCAACATCGACCGCTATGGCAATACCACTGCCGCCACCATACCGCTGGCCATGGAAACAGCGCGGGAGGAAGGCAAGCTGAAGAAAGGCAGCATGGTGTTGTTGGCGGCGGTAGGCGCGGGATTCACCGTGGGCGCAAGTCTGCTGCGCTGGGCCTATTGAGCGGCGCGAGGTGGAAAAGATGGGCCCTGTAGCGCCAGGGCCCATGCGGAAAGCTACGGTTGAATCGGCTTGTTGCTGCGGATCACACCTTCCCCGAACGAAGCCAGATAGAGATGGCCCTGCCCATCCCACGTCGCTCCTTCAAAGTGATGGGCAATTGCGGCAGTGTCGATCCTCTTCCAAGTAGTACCCAAATCCATCGACAGGAAAGCGCCAAAACGCGTGGTCACAACCACCGCCGGATCACCGCTCTGGTGATTAGGGTTGAACACTACGCGATTGGCGTAAAACCGAGTCGCATAATAGAACGAATCCTCGCTGGGATGCTTTTCCTCTTTCGGAAACAGAAGGTGCGGCCACGCTCGTTGCGGCGGCGGCTGCACGAAGGTGTGAATATGCGTGAAGGTCTGTCCGCCATCCGCGCTGCGATACATCAGCACGTTGTCGGTCTTGGGATCGTGATCGGCCAGCAAAATAGTCTGCGCGTCCTGCGAGTCGAAAGCAGCATAGAAGCGGTGGGTGGGGAAATAGATTTGCTCTGGCGACACCCACTGCCCCTCCGGCAGGCCGCCGGATTCCTTCCAGGTCTTGCCTCCATCGTGGCTGTAGTACAACTTTGATGGCGTAGTCGTCGTCCCGGTCGCCACCACGAGGCTCTTGGCATCACTCGGTGCCACCGCTACCTGGTACGGGTTTGTGAAGGTCCATCCGGTCGCCTTCCAAGTGAACCCCTTGTCCGTGCTCTTCGAAACTTGGTTCGCTGAGATGTCCACCACATACTCGATGTTTGCATTCGCAGGGTCGAAGGTGAGCGATTCGGGGAGGATATTTGCATATCCCCAGTTCACACAACCGTCCTTCGAGACGAACAGCGCCTCATCCGGGTGGGCGATGTAGCAGTATCCAGAGTTATCCGGGTGATACCTGGCCTCTCCGCCCTCGCCGGCGGGACCGCTTATCGGCCAAGTCTTGCCTCCGTCCTGGCTGGAGGTCGAGCCGTTGTCTTGCAGCGTGGCCTCCACATTCTTACCGTCAGGCGACAGCGCCACATCGTAAACCAAGGTGTCGTTCACCTGCAGGCTTAGGTAAGAAACGCTCCCCGAACTGCACGTCGGAGTGAAGGCCAGTCCCTGGTCCAACAGGACGTAGCAAGCATCGTCGGACTTGCTCTTCCCCGGCACCGGCACAACGTATCTCACGTCGACCGTTCCGGAAGCGCCACAAGAGATGCTGGGGTTCGCGTTGCCATCACCCTTGAAGTAGAGAATGCAGCCAGTCCCATCGTCACCGACGAACAACCGATGGGGAGTCACGTTACTGAACGCGACGGCCTGCGAGCCGACCGAGAACAGGTTGCAATTGATCGCCGTCCAGTTTGTCCCTCCGTCAGTAGAGGCGTGTAAACATTGGTTCCAGACGTTGGCGTCATCCACGCTGGCATAGATCACCTTCGTATCAAAGGGATCGACCGTAAGATCGTGGATGGCGCCGCTTCCCGGGTGCCCGAGCTTCGTCCACGAGGACCCGGAAAGCTGGTACACGTCTCCATCGGCTGATCCAGCAAAGGTCGCGCCAGCTGCGGTTACCACCGTAGTCGCGCCGTTCGTCAAGGACAAGGAAACCGCCCACGTGCTGCCGTCGTCCGTCGAGACCAGCACTCCCTTCCGGCTGGCCACATACAGTTCGCTCCCCACCTGCGCGAAGCGCGTCGATTCCGCACGGTCCACGTTGTTCCACGTCGTTCCGCCGTCAGTGGACTTGAACGTCCCGCCGAATTCAGTGGACGCCAGCACTACCGAAGGATTGTTCTGATCCAACCACAAGCTGTTGACTACTGATGAAATCGTGCCATCGGGATTGGTAAGGCCCCGGTCGGCCGCCGTCCAGTGCGCTCCGCCATCGGTGGTGCTGTAGATCCCCATCTGCGATGGTGATTCTTTCGGAGTGTTGCCCCATCCCGCACCGATATACATCGTCGAGGGATTGTTTTGAACGTAGGCAAAAGCGTTCACTTTTCCGCCCCAGAAGCCGGCATCCCGCGGGCCAATCGAAGACCACTTTATTGGCGCCGCAGGAGCCATGCTGTCATCAGCCTGTGGGGCGGCGCTGACGATGGGCAAAAGGAGCAGGCAAGCAATGCCGATTGAGACCAGAACCAATGCGGCGTAAGCCGCAGATCTGAGAGCATTCGTCGTTGGTTTCATGAATGACCTTCCTTGTGGAATATGAAAGCCGGGCCGCGCGATGGTCACATCATTCAGACTCCGCCCGAGGCAGGCAGGCGTTCGGGTGCTCAGGCTGCGAACCTTGATGATGAAACGCAGCGGCGTAACCCAACAACAGCGCGGAGTATAGCATGAATTCGCAGCGCACGCGCTTCAAAGAAATGTGCAGACTTTTTCACTTCTAAGGGCAAGTTCTCTGATCCGGCCGGACCTCTGACAACCAGCTCGGAGCGTGTAGTTTTCCGCCTGAGACCAGAAACTGGCAAAACGGGAAGCTGGACCTACTCCTTGCTCTTCGGCTGTTCGTAGGGTTTTTGCATGTATTTGCGGGCTTCGTCCAGTGCGCCCTGGGTATTGTCATTGGTCTGCAGGGCTTGACGATATTCATTAGTAGCGCGCTCGCGCTGCCCGGTGACGTCGAAGATCTTCCCCAGTTGAACGTGGCTCCAAACCTCCGTCCAGCGGGGATCGCCGTCGCCATCGAGAGCCTCGCGGTAGGCGTTGGCTGAAGCCTGATAATTCTTCTGCTGAAAAAATACTTCCGCGACCCGGTAATGTGCCAGTGAGCTGTTCTTGTTGACTTCCAGCGCCTTGTTGAACTCAGAAAGCGCGCCTGCTAGGTCGCCCTGCTGCACCAGGGCTTGGCCGCGCTGGATCGAAGCGCGCAGCTTAACGTCGGTCGAATTCTTCAAAACGCGATTTTCCGGATCGATCGAGATTCGCCGCGGACGTCCGAAAGTCTCCACTGTGAACGCCGAATCCGTTCCGACGACGTCGATCTTTTTCTCTTCGGTCTTGCCGTCAGTATCCACCTTCAACTCCACCGGCATGCGGAACAGGTCGAGGTCCTGGGTAATTTGGCCGACCACGCGGAAGCCCGGCGGTTTCTGGGATGAGCTTGTCGGCTTTGCCACGTGGCCCAGCCGGTACACGGTGTACTTGACCTTGAATTCTGGTGCCCCTGTCGAATTCAGCCATTGCGTGAAGAACCAAGTGAGCTTGTCGCCGTAGATCTTCTCCGTAACGGTCTGGAAATCGTCCATGGAAGCCGATTTCCCGGCATACTTGCTGGCAAACTCACGCATCGCAGCGTCGAATTTCTCATCGCCCATGACGTACCGCAGCATGTGCAAAATCATGGCCCCTTTGTCGGTTGCGAGCGACTGGAATTCCGGCGAGTACATATCGAGTTTGCCGATGGTGGCGAGCGGCACCGTGTCGTAGGCCAGCGCTCCAACTGACATATCTTTCACGGCCTCTTCCAATCCGGCTTGGCCAGCTGCGTGCTCAACATAAAGAGCTTCGGAATAACGAGCAAAGCCGTCATCCAGCCACCAGTCGTCGAGCGAAGCGGGACTGGCGGACGCGCCCCACCACTGATGAGCAATCGTGTTGGCCAGCAGACGGTAATTCACTTTCTCGGTAACTGCGCGACTAGCGATGGCAGCCACGTCCGGGGCCCAGGCGGCGGGAACTGTGTCATCTGGAATCTCCACCACCCGCAGCGTGGTGGAAGGCAACGGTCCGAACCTCGTCACGAAATAGGTGAACTCCTTGACTGCAGTTTCCGTGTAGAGCGCGCCAACGTTCTGATGAATGGGTTTGAGAAATACGTGCAGATCGAGGCCAGCTTCCTCACTTTTGAACTCCCCGAAAGCGCCAGCGATGATGGCTCCAGGGAAGCTGGGCTTGTCGCAAACAAAGGTGAAGGTCTTGGCTGGCAGTCCTGTGGCAGATTTCTTCGATGGCGGTGCATCGCTCACGGTTTCCTTGCCGCTGCCGATCACCACCATGTGCGCCGGCACAGTGACTCGGACCGTCGCAGTGAAGCGGTTAATTCCATAAGCATTCACCGGAAACCACCGGCCCGCGTATAGCAGAGTACTGGTCTCATCGTCGATGGCAGCCAGCTTGAGCCCTGGCACCGGGCTGTCATCGGCCGATTCCAACGTGCCTTCGTATTCAAAAATCAGCGCCGTCGAGGCGTCCTTCTTGAGCGTATTGGCCAACTGCACCCGCACCGTGGAATCGGCCGACAACCGTTCGGCGGATTGCAGCTTGCCAGAATCGTCAGTCACCTTGGTGACTTTCAGCCCATTGTGCAACTCAAATACGGCCACGTCGAGGTCCGTTAGCGCTGTGAACTTGACACGGGCGCGTGCCGAGATCTGGTGGGTATGCGGAGTAAGCTCGGCGTCAATCTGGTAGTCGTCGACGCGCAGGTGTGTCTTCTCGGCGGCCCAGCCGGGGACGGCTACCAACACAAACAAAAAAAAGATGAAGGATTCAACTGCCCAAAACTGGCGCCGGGGATGAAAGGCCATTCAGCGGTATCTCCATGGAGCTTCCTGGAAGCTATGATGAAGATTGTGACGCAAAAGATGCGCGCAGGACAAGGGCGGATTCGGGAGGTGTCGTACATGATCTAGCGACAAAAGGGATCAGTCAAGTTTGCTGAGGTGTGGCCGAGGCCTGGGGAAGGAGTTGCAGAATGATCTTCACTGTGCGCCCGTCGGGCTGGAGGTGGCCTGAGGTTCGTCGCATTATCGGTTTTTTCCGAGCGGATGAGAATCGCCGAGATGGCCACCCGTCTAGCCCCGTGATCCACGGTGAAGATGACTCGATACGGCCCAACACGCTTGCGGTAGCGTCCCTTCCACTGCGGCCCCT
>Ga0187770_10002011_pt1 | contig 11172 bp, 7 predicted proteins | sample 0116_SJ02_MP02_2_FD_133154 | JGI IMG/M metagenome (GOLD analysis project Ga0187770, IMG submission 133154) | Tropical peat soil microbial communities from peatlands in Department of Meta, Colombia - 0116_SJ02_MP02_20_MG | ecosystem: Environmental > Terrestrial > Soil > Wetlands > Peat | place...
CGAAACGAACCGCCTCGCCGTGAGCGATTACGCCTTGGGGGAGCCGCCAGAGAGGATCGAACTCCCGACCTGCTGATTACAAATCAGCCGCTCTACCTACTGAGCTATGGCGGCATACGTCAGGCCCTTAGGCAGTTCGACCCGGACTTATCTACTTAGAGGCGGCGCTAGAGCCTCCGCCCCCAGCCGATTCCCCCCCGCCCGGTGAGGCCGACCTCGGAAGGACCGAGACAGGCCCCGCACTGGCGACGACGTCTAGCTCTTCGCCTTGAACGTCACCGCAACCGGTAGCGGCGCGCCGCTCACCGTCGCCTTCGCCGGCGCCCCCGAGCTCGTATAGCCAGTCTCGGCCCCGACCTTGTAGCTGTACGTGCCGTTCGGGAGGTCGAACGTGATCGTGGTGTTCGTCGAGCTCTTCGTCTGCTTGTCGATCGTCACGCTCCACAGCGCCCCGCCGGGAAGCCCGGACTCGGTGAACGTCACCGTGAACGGGTAGCTGAAGGTGAGAGCGACCTTGGTCGACTTGGAGACCGACATCGTCCCGGAGTTCGGCAGGACCGTCGGGCCGACCTTCGTCGTGATCGTCTGCCCCGCGGTCGGGGAGACGACCGCGTAGCCGTACGTCGCCGGGGTCAGGTTGGCATAGCTCAGGCTCGAGCCGGTCGAGCACTTCGCGTCGCCGGCGAGCTCGACGCACCAGCTCTGCCCGGGCGGCAACCCCTTCTCCCCGAACGTGAGGACGTCCGTCGCGCCCTTCACGAAGTTGAGCGTCTCCGTGACCGGCGCACCGGAGACCGTCACGTTCCCGCCGGGGGGGAGCCCCGAGACCCGGTAGGACTTCGGCCCGGTGATGAGGTAGCTGTAGCTCCCGTCGACCTCCGAGAAGGCGATGGAACCCCCGGTCGACGATTTCGTGGTCCCGCCCAGGACGACCGTCCAGCTCGACCCGCCGGGGAGGCCGGTCTCGCTGAACGTCACCGTGTACGGGATAGCAGAGAACGTGATGTCGACCGTGGTCCCGGCGCCACTGACGACCACGCTAGTGCTGGCCGGCGACGGGGCATACCCCTTGTTGAGCGAGGCGAACGAGACGTCGTAGGTGCCGTTGGTAAGGTACCACCCTTGCTCCGAGCCGGAGGAGAACGACCAAAACCCTAGGGAGAAGTTCACGTACCACACCGTGCTCGGCGGCAGCCCGCTCTCCGAGAACGTCACCAGATAGAACTCGTAGAACAAAATGATCGAGAGCGTACCGGACTCAACATTGGAGACGAACACCTGGCCCGTGGCCAGGTCGACCGCGACCCCGAACGCGAGAGAGCCCGCGTCCACGGTCGAGACAGCGAGTCCGGTCGCGGCGATGAAGAACTCGACGCTCGACGCGTAGGCGAGCGTGACGATCAGGTAGCCGTTCAACGGGTCGTAGGCCACCCCGTACGCGCCCCCTGGCGTAGCGAACGTCGTGACCAGGCTGTTCGAGCTGTCCGAGATGACGTCCACCACATCCGAATCCGGGTTCGACACGAACATCTCGGCGTCGTTGGGGTCGTACGTGACGCCATACGGGTAACCACCCACGAGGATCGTCGCGACCACCGTGTTCGTGGCGTCCGAGATCACGCTAACGTTGCCGCTGGCTTCGTTCACCGCGAAGATCTCGCCCTTCGCGCTGTCGTAGGCGGTCCCGAACGGGACGCTCCCGACGTCGACCGACGCGACGACCTTGTTGGTCGCGTCGGAGATCACGCTGACGTTGCCCGAGGCGGCGTTCGAGACGAAGACCTCGCTCTTGGCCAAGTCGAACGCTTCGCCACGCGGATCGAAGCCGACCGGCACGGTCGCCACCACGGTGTCGGTAGTGTCCGAGACAACGCTCACGTTGTTCGAGCCCGAGTTGGCGACGAACAGTTCCCCCTTCGCGTGGTCGTAGACGACGTCGATGGGGCCGAGGCCGACGGGTATCCCGGCGAGCACGAGGTCGGTCGCCCCGGAGACGACCAACAGCTCGTTCGCCGAGGAGTCGGTTACGAAGATCTCTCCGCGTCCCGAATCGTAGGCGAGGCCATAGGGCATCGTTCCCAGCGTCACGGTCTCAACGACCCGGTTCGTCCGGTCCGAGACGATGCTGAGGTTGCACGTGGCCTCGTTCGCGACGAAGATCTCGCCCCGGCCCGCGTCGTAGGCGACCGAGGTCTGGCTGTAGGGGTAGCTTCCCGTGACCAGGGTCGCAACGACCTTGTTCGTGGCATCCGAGAGCACGCTCATGTTCTGGGCGTATAGGTCCGCGACGAACAGCTCGCCCTTTCCGCTGTCGTAGGCGATGCTCGCGGGGTCGAAGCCCACGGGGACGGAGGCGACGATCGCGTCCGTGCTGTCGGAGACAACCGCGACCGAGGAGCCGTACGCATCCGTGACGAAGAGCTCCCCCTTTCCGCTGTCGTACGCCGCTCCGATGGGGAGGTTCGGGTTCGCGATCGAGGCGATGACCTTGTCCGTCGAGTCGGAGATGACGCTCAGGTTGCCCGAGTTGGAGTTCGCGACGAAGACCTCCCCCTTGCCGCTGTCGTAGGCAACCCCGTTGGGGAACGCGCCTACCGGGATTGTAGAGACGACCTTGTCCGTCGAGTCGGAGATGACGCTCACGTTGTCGGACGCCTCGTTGGTGACGAAGATGAGGCCCTTCGCCGAGTCGTAGGCGGCCTGCTCGGGGCCCGAGCCCACCGGGACCGTCGCTACCGTTGCTCCGGTCGTTGCGGAAATGACCGTGACGTCGTCCGTGCAGACGTCCAGAGCGAACAGTTCCCCACGGCCACTGTCGTAAGCCAGCCCCTCGGGGCAGTACCCCGCAGGGAAGTTCGCGGTCACGGTGTCGGTCACGTCCGACACCGCCGTAACCGAGTTGTTGTTGATCCCGGTGACAAAGACCTCCCCGAGAGCCGCGTCGTACGCGTCGTCGCCCACGTAGGAGTCCTGGGGCGGCAGGACGTTGCCAGCGTACAGCGTATCGGTGGTCAGATCAAGGGTAGAGCTCACATAAGGAAGCAGCAGGGAGGGGAGCGGCCCGTCTACGGGAAGGTCCTTCGGTACCGCGAGACCCGGGTGCGCGGGGTCGCCGGCGACCGCGGGTCGCGGGGCCGTGACCGGGGCCCGTGCTGATGCCGGCGCATGAACCGAGACCGGGGAAGCGGTGACGTGTGGGGCCGAGATGGCGAACACGGCACAGAGTGCGAATGCGGCGAGCGTGCGCAAGAAGGTCGCGTTCCCCCCGGTTCGGATGGACGACATGGTCGGTGCTGCACCATCAGGTCCTGTTACTTCAAGGTTCCGGAGTTCGGTTCACCGTTCTCGACCCCCAACCCTGCGACATTACCGCACCGTCCATCCTCGTGCCTCAGGCCAGGGCGGACGAGGCCCGGGACGGCTCCAACGTCCTCCAGCACGCTGGGTGCGAGCTAGGTCGGCACTGGAGGCGGTCTAGGCGGCCGTTGCAACGAGCTCGGCGCCCTTCCGACCAACGGACAGCGGAACCGAGGATACCGTTCTGACCGTTCGCCATCCCCCCCCCGGTCTGTCCGCCGAGCCCGGCCCGATGCCGGTGGGCCCGGTCGCCCCGACCCGGCGAACCCTCGTTGGGGCGACCGGGCGGTGTCCGAGCTCTCGTTTCGGATGAACCCGGCTGCGACCCCGAGGAGAGGCCGACCTCGCGTAGCGGCCCGTACCAGCCGTACAAGTACTTTCCGACATTACTTAGCGGAGAAGCGTGTTCGGTTGGCAACCTATGACTCGGCCTTCGGTCCCCCATGGGAGGAAGTGGTGGCTGGCCGTTCCCGCGGTAGCCGTGTCGGCGGCGCTCCTAGTCCTGCCGGCCTTGAGCGCCACGGTCGCTGGGGAGCCCGGTGGCGTCTCGCACCCTAGCCTCTCTTTCGCCGCCTCGTCCGTGACCGGACCGACGGTGACGTGGAACGGCAAGGACGTCTCAGGCGCCAGTTCCCCCTCTTCCGCGATCTCGATCCAGAAGGGCCAGACCGCGCTGGTCCAGTTCACGTTCGATGAGTCCTCCGCCACCACGGTCGGCAATGCGTCGATCTCCGTGAACTACCTCGGCCTGGTGCTTACGACCTCGAAGGCGTCGCCGAGGGTCGTCGGTGGGCCACCCATCGCGGCGGTGGCCACGATCAACTGGTCGTTCGGGCCCCTGTACGACGCTCTCGAAGGAGTGTTCGAGTTCACGGCGAGCCTGCTTAGCCCGAACGGCTCGACCGTCTGGAGCGAGTCGTTCTACGTGTTCGCCCAGGCCCCCTACCTCCTCGAATCAGGGGCGGTGATCATCCTTCTGGTGTTCCTCGTCCTCGAGCTGTACTGGGCGGCGAGCGCTATCCGCGACGCGCGGCGTCATGCCCAGCCCCCCCAGTCGAAGGCCGTCCCGCCGTCGGCCGGGACTCCGACCGAACCTCCGACGCCCCCATCCTCCAGCGGCCAGGGCCCGACCGACGCCGGCGGGACAGGCCCCTCCTCGACGGGACCGCCTCCCTCTGGCCCCGCCTCCGGCGGAGGAGGTCCGACGTGAGCGCGGCGGGCAGCGCGGCAGGCTCCGGGGCGGTTCTCGGGATCGTCATCGTCCTCCTCACGCAGCAGTTCGGTTTCGTCGCGTTGACGTCGATCTTCACGAGCGTCCTCTACCTCGCGGTCGCAGCGATCGTGGGCGGGGTCGTCTTTGGCGTCGCCGCCCGCATGGCCGGCCGCCGCGCCGCCCCGTCCCCCTGAGCGACCCTTTTCCGGCGACGCGCTCGCCGGTTGACAAGGTTACATGCTCCGGGTCGGTTTCGCGGACATGGTCCAACCCCTGGAACCCGCGAGGGTCATCCGCGCGCCTCGGGGCAGCCGGCTCACCTGTCGAGGGTGGGGTCAGGAGGCCGCCCTGCGCCTGCTGATGAACAACCTCGACCCGGAGGTCGCTCGTGACCCGGCCCATCTGATCGTCTACGGGGGCCGGGGAAAGGCGGCGCGGGACTGGACGTCGTTCGACCGGATCGTCGAGGCGCTGCGCGCTCTCGGCAATGACGAGACCCTCCTCATCCAGTCCGGGAAACCCGTAGGGGTCTTCCCGACCCATGCGGAGGCACCCCGGGTCCTGATCTCCAACGCGGTGATCGTCCCGCACTGGGCGACCGACGACGTGTTCTGGGACCTCGAGGCACGAGGCCTGACGATGTATGGCCAGATGACGGCGGGGAGCTGGATCTACATCGGCACGCAGGGGATCCTCCAGGGCACTTACGAGACCCTCGCCGCGCTTGCCCGCACGGAGTTCCGCACCCCGGACCTCGCCGGGCGATGGATCCTCACGAGCGGGCTCGGCGAGATGGGGGGAGCCCAACCGCTGGCCACGACGATGCTGGGAGGGGTGGCCCTGGTCGTGGACGTCGACCCTCGCGCGCTCTCCCGGCGGAGCGAGCACCGGTACCTTGACACGGTCGCGACATCGCTCGACCAGGCCCTGGAGACGGTACAGACCGCCGTGGCCGCCCGAAGGGCGGTCTCCGTCGGACTCTGCGCCAACGCCGCGGACGTCTACCCCGAGGTCGTCCGCCGCGGCCTCGTGCCGGACATCGTGAGCGACCAGACCGCCGCGCACGACCTCCGGGTCGGCTACATCCCCCAGGGGATGACCGTGGAGCAGGCCGCCCAAGAGAGGGGGCGGGACCTTCCAGGGTACCTCGCGAAGGTGAACGCCTCGCTCTCGACGGAAGCTCGGGCGATCCTGGAGCTCCAGCGGCGAGGAGCTAAGGCGTTCGACTACGGCAACAGCTTCCGCGCCCGGGCCCGCGACGCAGGGGTCGCGAACGCCTTTGAGATCCCGGGCTACGTCCCCCGATACATCCGGCCGCTCTTCGCCGTCGGGAGCGGCCCGTTCCGCTGGCTCGCGCTGAGCGGCGAGGGGGACGACATCCGCCGGATCGACCGGGCGATCGTCACGGAGTTCGCCTCCAACGAGCACCTCGTCCGCTGGATCAAGCTCGCGGGGGAGCGGGTGGCTTTCCAGGGCCTTCCGGCCCGGATCTGCTACATGGGCTACGGCGAACGCGAGCGGTTCGGCCATCTCGTCAACGCGCTCGTCCACGATGGCGAGCTCTCGGCGCCGGTCGCGATCGGCCGGGACCACCACGACACCGGCAGCGTGGCGAGCCCCTACCGGGAGACCGAGGCGATGAGGGACGGCTCGGACGCCATCGCCGACTGGCCGGTGCTCAACGCCCTGCTGAACGTCGCCGGAGGGGCGACATGGGTCTCGTTCCACCACGGCGGAGGGGTCGGGATCGGCAACTCCCTCCACGCCGGGCTCGTGGTCGTGGCGGACGGGACGGAGGACGCCGACCGGCGGATTGCCCGTGTCCTCCACAACGACCCCGGCCTCGGCGTCGCGCGGCACGCCGACGCCGGCTACGAGGAGTCGATCCGCCTCGCCTCCCGTGCGCGGTTCCGCATCCCGGGGCTGCGGACCGAGAGCTCACCAAAGCGACAACCTCCTTAGCCTGGGACGACCTGGCGCCGGCATGCCGACCCCGAGCATCGAGGACGCCGACCGGCTGGCCCGTGGGGTGCTGAGGCAGCGTCTCCGGGTCAAGCCGAAGGAGTGCGTGACGATCGAGACGTACCCGGGCTCGCTCCCTTGGGCGACCGGGTTCGTCCGGGAAGCGCGGCGGCTGGGGGCGCGCCCGTTGCTCCTCTACGAGGACGAGCGGTCGTACTGGACCGGCGTCGAGGAGGGCCGCGCGGGCGTGATCGGCTCGCCCGGCGACAACGAGTGGGGGATGCTCACTGGCTCGGACGTCTACATCTACTTCTGGGGACCCGAGGACCTCGCGCGGCGTCGCCGCCTCCCCGAGAGGGTGGCGGAGAAGCTCGTCGCGTTCAACTCGAAGTGGTACGAGACGGCGCGGAAGGCGGGGGTCCGCGGGGCCCGCATGGGGATCGCCCGGGTGACCCCACGGAACGCCCGGGTCTTCGGCGTGCCGTACGCGACCTGGAGGGAGCAGGTCGTCACCGCCTCGCTCCGGGACCCGGGAGAGCTGCGCGCCTCCGCGGCGAAGGTCGCCACCGCGTTCGAGCGGGGCCGATCGGTCCGGGTGCGGCACCCCAACGGGACGGACCTCACCCTCGCCCTTGCGGGGCGGCCGCCCCAAGTGACGATCGGGGAGGTCACCCCGGAGAGCCGCAGGTCCCGGTTCGGTTCGATGGCGAGCGTCCCGGACGCGACCGTCTATGTCGCGGTCGACGAGAGCACGGCGGACGGCGTCTTCGTCGCGAACCGCCGCACGACCACCGTCTCCGGCCTGCCGCGGGAAGGGGGTCGGTTCACGTTCCGTGACGGGGCCCTGCGTCGGGCCGCGTTCCGTCGGGGCGGTGCGGGGTTCCGGGCGGACTTCCGGGCCGCGGGCGCGGGCCGGGAGCGACCGTCGTTCCTCGAGGTCGGCCTTGACCCGGCGCTCCGGGCCACCCCGCTCCTGGAGGAGGCGGAGCGAGGCGCCGTCACCGTCGGGGTCGGTGGGAACGCCGGCTTCGGCGGGAAGACCCGTGTCGATTTCCTCGCCTACCTGACGCTCGCGGACGCGGAGCTCTCGATCGACGGGCGGGTCGTCGCCCGGCGGGGACGCGTCACCGCCTGACCGGCGAGGCGTGCTACAGCGTAGCAACCCGTCCAAACGGTCGACCCCCGTTGCGAACAGGGGCTTATCACCCTCCGGCCCGGAATTCCTGCCGACGGGTCGAACCCCGTCGAGAAGGAAAGATGGAGACGAAGGGCAGCAGGACGCGACTCGGGTCGATCGCCGCGATGGCGCTGGTCGTCCTCGCGGTCGTCCCCCTCCTCGCCGCGTCGGCAAGCGCGGGGGCGGTCGGACCCGGAGCGTCGGCCGCGACGGGGAAGTCGGGCGAGTGGGCCTACGGAGGCCAGGGATGGAACTCCGGAGGCTTCACGGTCGGCAAGGTGAGCCTCACCTGGAACTCCTCGGTCGGGGTCGACGTCGTCATCAACGCGACGAACACGAGCGCGAACGTCACCGAGCTCACGGTGACCCGGACGATCGTCGCGACGGTCACCGCGACCTACACCGGACCGTTCACGACCTGGACGTACAACCTCAAGGCGGTCGAGGACGACCTCGGTCACGCCAACGTCACCAACGCCGCGACCGTCGTGCTCGCGGACAGCTCGAAGGTTCCGGCGCTCGGGCTCCTCAACGCCTCGCTCTACGGGAACGCCACGGTGAAGGCGTCGCTGCTCGGCAGCGCGGCGAACAAGACCGTCAGCGACTACCTGAACGTCTCGGGCTGGGCGAGGGCCCAGGTCGCGTTCGCGCCGGCGCTTGGGCTGATCCCGCTCAACCTCACCGGCGTCACGGCCTGGAACTCGACCGCCAACGCCTCCGGCTCCGCCGCCTGGAACGTCAGCTGGAGCTACGTGAACCACGGCTGGAACGGAACGACCGCCGCGAAGAGCGGCGACTTCAACGGCACCTGGTCGACCACGACCGAGGTGACGCTGTTCGGCCACCTCGGCGGAGCGTACGCTCGGTGGATCGACCACGTCACGCGGACCGCGGTCGCCCTGAGCCTCGCCGGACCGTTCGACCTCTACGCGGGGGTCCTGTTGATCCCGCACCACTTCGACCTGTTCCACGGTGCGGGGAGCGCCTACTCGGGTGCCGGGCTCGGCACGAGCTCGGTCAGCTCGGAGAACCTCTACCTCGTCGGGGGACGCGTCAGCGCCCGCTCGGTATCGGCGGCGAACCTCTCCACCGGCGGCTCGACCCCGGCCCCGCCCGCGGTCGCCGGTGGCGCTGCGGTCCCGGCGGTCGACCCCGCGGCCTCGAGCGCCCCGGGCGCGACGGTCTGGGCCGGGCCGGAGAGCCCCTCGGCGGCGCAGAGCCAGGCGACCTGCCTGCAGTTCGGCTGCCCGAGCAGCTCGAACGGGCTCGGGAAGCTGATCGGGCCGCTCGTGGTTGTCGGCGTCGTGGCGGTCGCCGCGGTGGCCCTAGTGGTCGGCCTCCGCTCCCGCGGCCGGGGACGGCGCCCCACGGACGTCCCGCTCACGGCGAACCCGACGTACGCCCCGGCGGCCCCGACGGTCGACCCGACCGGCGGCGCCCGCCCTCCCCAATAGGTCGGCCACGCCTCCCCACCGGCGGTGGGTCCCCCCGGGCCCACCGCAACCCCTTCCGTGGTTCTCTCTCGATCTAGGCGCGGCCGGCGCGACGCTCTCCGGCGTGCCCCAGGATCGTCCGGTCCGTCTCGTAACGGACGAGCTCCCGGGCCCGGTCGAGCGGCGCCCAAACGAACCGATCGAAGATCGGCTCGGTCCGGACGGCTCCCCCGCGCGACGTCGCGAGGAAGTAGACGCTCGTCTTGTGGACGTTCGAGCCCCGGGCGACGGAGAAGAACCGGTAGCTGACCTCCCCGAGCTCGTCCGCGAGACGGACGTCCTCGAGGCCGGTCTCCTCCCGGACCTCGCGGAGCGCGGCGTCCTCGAGCGATTCGCCGGCGTCGACATGGCCCTTCGGTAAGCACCACCGGTCCTCACGGGCGTCATGGAGGAGCAGGACCTCCTCCCCCCGGAGGATGACCGCCCCGGCGGCGATCTCGGGGACGATCGGCAAGCCAGGCCGGTACGGACCGTTGCCGGTGGGCATCGCTCCCGGACGCCGGCTTCGACCATGACGGCTTCGCCCGTCGCTCCGCCGGGCGGTCACCGTTATGGAGCCGAACGGCTCGCCGTCCCCGGCCCATGTTGGACGTTGGAGAGGAGTACCACGACCTCGCCACTCTCGTCCGCCGCAAGGCCGCCAAGAACGGCTCGAGGCCGGCGTTGCGGTTCGAGGGCCGGACCCTGAGCTACGAGGAGCTCGACCGGGAGACCGACCGCGTCGCCGCCGGCCTCGCCAAGGCCGGGGTGCGCCCGGGCGAGCGGGTCGCCGCGTTCCTGTTCAACACGCCGGAGTTCCCCCTCGTCTGGTTCGGCTGCGCGAAGGCGCGCATGACCCTGGTCCCCCTCAACACCGGTCTCAAGGGCGAGATCCTCCGGTACGAGCTCGCCGACAGCACGCCGAGCGCGATCGTCATCGACCAGCGCCTCTGGGCGTCGTACGCGCCGGTGCGGGAGGCGGTCCGGATCCCTCACGAGTACGTTGTCGGCTCCGGCACCGGACCGGTGTCGGCACCGGCGGGGGTGCCGGCGTTCGAGGAGCTTCCCGCGGAGCCGCCGGCCGAGGTCCCGCCGCCCCCCGCCCCGTACGACGCGGCGTCGGTGATGTACACGAGCGGCACGACCGGCCCACCGAAAGGGGCGATCATCCCGCACCAGAAGCTGATCTCGACCCCGCTCGACATCGGCCGCTGCAGCCGCCTGTCGCCCGGCAGCGTGCTGTTCACCGGCCTTCCCCTCTTCCACTGCAACGCCCAGGAGATGACGACGCTCCCCGCGCTCCTCAACGACCTCGAGGCCGCCTACGACGAGCGGTTCCACGCGAGCACCTACTGGGAGACCGCCGCGCGGCTCGGCGCGACCCACGTCTCGCTGCTCATCGCGATGATCAACATCCTGTTCAAGCAGCCCGAGAAGGCGACCGACCGGACCCACAAGGTCCGCGTGGCGCTGACCGCGGGCGCGACCAAGGCGGTCTGGCCGGAGTTCGAGTCCCGGTTCGGGCTCACGATCATCGAGCTCTACGGGATGACCGAGTGCGGCTGCACGACGCTGATGAACCCGCCCGACCGGATCCGGCTCGGGTCGATCGGCGTCCCCCTCAGCTTCGTCGAGGCCGACGTCGTCGACGACGACGACCGCCCGGTCGGCCCGGACACGCGGGGCGAGCTCGTCGTCCGCCCGCGCCAGCCGTTCACGATGTTCTCCGGCTACCTCAACAAGCCCGAGAAGACCGTGGAGTCGTGGCGGAACCTCTGGTTCCACACAGGGGACTGGGTCACCCGCGACAAGGACGGCTACTACTACTTCGTCGACCGGAAGAAGGATATGATCCGCCGCCGCGGGGAGAACCTCGCGCCGTACGACGTCGAGTCCGGGATCAACCGCCACCCGGCGGTGTTCGAGTCGGTCGTCGTCGGCGTCCCGTCGCCGCTCGGCGAGGAGGACGTGAAGGCGTTCGTCCAGTTGAA
>Ga0187770_10002012_pt1 | contig 11169 bp, 8 predicted proteins | sample 0116_SJ02_MP02_2_FD_133154 | JGI IMG/M metagenome (GOLD analysis project Ga0187770, IMG submission 133154) | Tropical peat soil microbial communities from peatlands in Department of Meta, Colombia - 0116_SJ02_MP02_20_MG | ecosystem: Environmental > Terrestrial > Soil > Wetlands > Peat | place...
GAGGACATAGCTCAAGGCATGGGCATGGACAGCCGCATCGGCGCTAAATTCCTCAAGGCGGGACTGGGCTATGGCGGCTCCTGTTTTCCCAAGGACGTGGCTGCCTTTCACTGGGTGGCGCAGCAGCAGGGTGTGGACTTCAAACTTCTGGATGAGATTCGCAAGGTTAACGATACACAGAGGGAAATCTTCTTCAACAAGGTACGGTCCGCGTTGTGGACTCTGCGCGGCAAGCGGCTGGCCGCTCTAGGTCTGGCCTACAAAGGCGACACGGACGATATTCGCGAGTCTCCGGCTCTTGACGTGATTGGCAAACTGATGAAAGCCGGCGCGCTGATCAAGGCCTATGATCCGGCGGCCATGGAGCGCGCTAAAGAGGTGCTGCCGCCGGGCGAGAACATCCAGTATGCGGCAGACATCTACGCTGCGGCCAAGGACGCCGACGCGGTGCTCATCCTGACCGAATGGAAGGAGTTTGCCGAAATCGACCTGGCGCGGCTCAACCAGGCAGTCCGCTTTCCCATCGTGATTGACGGTCGCAATCTATACAAGCCGCAGCGGATGCTCGAGCACGGATTCACGTATGTAAGCATGGGCCGGCCGGCAAGTTATCAGTCGCAGCAGGGCAAGCCGCGCAGGCGGATGGAGTAAGAGGGCAGATAACGTACTCCCTGATTGCCACGCGATACGGACGGCCGGTGAGTGGATTTGAGCTTTGGAGCATAGACTTTAATCATGCACGTTCTTGTCACCGGAGCCGCCGGATTTCTCGGTTCTCACCTCACCGACCGCTTGCTGAGCGAGGGCCACACTGTCATTGGCGTCGATAACCTCTGCACCGGCAGCCGGGATAACATTGCACACTTGGCCAATGAACCACGTTTCCGCTTTGAAGAGCGGGACATATGCCAGCCAATCGATGTGGGCCCGGTGGACTACGTCTTCAACTTTGCTTCTCCGGCCAGTCCGCCGGAGTATCTCCGCCTGGGGATAGAGACATTGCAGGTTGGCTCGGTTGGCGTAGAAAACACCCTTGAAATTGCTGCCCGCCATGGAGCCGGCTATCTGCACGCCTCCACTTCGGAGTGCTATGGCGACCCTCTGGAGCATCCCCAACGGGAGAGCTACTGGGGCAACGTAAACCCGGTCGGTCCGCGTTCGGTCTATGACGAGGCCAAACGCTTTGCCGAGGCCTTGGTCATGGCCTGGCACCGCTCGCGCGGCGTCAACACCCGCCTAGTGCGCATCTTCAACACCTACGGGCCCCGCTTGCACCCCAGTGATGGGCGGGTTATTTCCAATCTCATGATGCAGGCCCTGCGCGGTGAGCCGCTAACGATCTATGGCGACGGCAGCCAGACACGCAGTTTCTGTTACGTGGACGACCTGATCGAAGGCATCCTGCGTCTTTCGCGTTCTGATGAACACCTGCCAGTCAACATCGGCAACCCCGATGAGTTCACCATCCTGGAATGCGCCCGGGCCGTGCTGGAAGTTACCGGCTCGAAGAGCGAACTGCGCTTTGTAGATTTGCCCGAGGACGACCCAACGCGCCGCCGCCCCGACATCACCAAAGCTCGCGAGCTGCTTGGCTGGGAGCCACGGGTCACTCTGAAAGACGGACTGCGCAAATCACTGGAGTATTTCAGTAGTATGGCCGCTACTGGCGCATAGATTGTCTTTCTGCGGAGAAATTCCATCCTGCCGCACCATCGAGAACACCGCCCTGAGCACGATCTTGCCTGGTTCCGAGCGATACAGAGAGATTCACGCAGTCGAGTAAAACTGATGCAATTATTTTGTTGTGTCATGGCCGGATGCGGAAATATATAATTATCAGCAACAAAATCCTCAAGAGGAGTGAGTAAATGAAACGACTCGGATGGATTCTCGTATTACTGATGCTGGCCTCGCCCGTGCGGGCGGCCAATGATAAGGTCACAGTGCAACAACTCAAGGATTTGCTGGTTACCATGAAGCTGGGCAAGAAGTCCGATTATGAGGTGGCTTCGCGGCTCAGAGAAATTGAACTAAGCGAGGAACTGACCGCCGCTGTAAAGTCAGACTTAATGTTTATGTCCGCCGGCCCTCTCACAAGCGAGCAAATCTGCGTCCTAGAGGCGCGCAGCGCCATGCTGGCGCCGCCGGCCTCCGACCTGCCGCCGGATGCTGCGCCCGACGCAGCCGCGCAAAGAGCCATCCTGGACAAGGCTATCAGCTTCGCGGCCAAGAACGATCAGCAGATTCCCCGCCTAACCGCAGTGAAAATGGTCGCTCACTATGGGCACATCAACGCCTTCAACCGTTGGGGACCCAAAGGTGCGTACAACCAGTTCCGAGACCAGGGCGATGGCAGAATCATGAGCCTGTCGAGCAAGTACCCGGAGACCGTGGAATTCAACCAGGGAATTGAGAAGGTCACCGCTTCAAAAGCAGACATAAGACTAACGCGCGTGAGCCCAATCGCTGAGCATAATACGAGGCCAGCCCAGAGCCTGATTCTGCGTAAAGCCGATGAAGGCGGCAATATCCACTGGTTGCGATGGGAGACGATTTCCGGCGTAAAGGCCGCAGTCTTTTCTTACGAGGTGGACAAGAAATACGCGCTCTACAGCATTGACTACTGCTGCTTCCCGACCCGAGATAACATCTCACTCGATTGGTATCCCTTTAAGAAGATTGTGGGATTGCGTGGAGAGTTTTTCATCGATCCCGACACAGGAACCACGTTACGGCTCGTGATGCAGGCGGAACTTGCTTCCACAGACTTCGTTGAGCAGGAAGATACGCGCATCGATTATGGCACGGCCACGATTGACGGGAACACATATGTCCTCCCGGTGGGTTCCTTCACGCACATTGAGTTGGATGTTGGCGGCGACTCCACACAGGGGTTCATATTGCGCCGGACTCTTCTGGTCGCCGGTTACGCAGACTACAGCCTGGCAGGGGCCGCACAGAAGTAGCCTGCAGCCTTGTAGCCGGAGGAATTGTCAATGGGCCAGCCGACCGGCTGGTTTATTATTGCTGTAGGAGCAAGTAAATGAAACGACTCGGATGGATTCTCGTCTTGCTGATGCTGGCCTCGCCAGCTTGGCCCGCCAATAATAAGATCACTGTGCAACAACTCAAGGATCTGCTGGTTTCAATGAAGCAGAGCCAGAAGACAGATGAAGAGGTATCCTTGCGGCTCAAAGATATTGAACTAAGCGAGGAACTGACCGCCGCTGTGAAGTCAGACCTGATGTTTGCGTCCGCCGGCCCTCTCACCAGCGAGCAAATCTGTGTCCTTGAGGCGCGCAGCGCCATGCTGGCGCCGCCACCCTCCGATCTGCCGTCGGATGCTGCGCCCGACGCGGCCACGCAAAGAGCCATCCTGGACAAGGCCATCAGCTTCGCGGCCAAGAACGATCAGCAGACTCCCCGCTTAACCGCAGTGAAAATAGTCGCTCACTATGGGCACATCAACACCTTCAATCGCTGGGGAAGCGCGGGCGCGAACCAGCAGGTGGTGGGCTTGGCCCGAGACCAGAGCGATGGATGGTCCATGAGCCTGACGAGCAGGTACACGGAGACCGTGGAAATCAACCAGGGGGTTGAGAAGGTTACCGCTTCTACAGCAGACCAAAAATTAACGCACGTGAGCCCAATCGCCGAGAACAACACGAGGCCGGCCCTGAGCCTGATTCTGCGTAAGGCTGATGAAGGCGGCAATATCCACTGGTTGCGATGGGAGACGATTTCCGGCGTCAAGACCGCTGTTTTTTCTTACGAGGTGAACAAGAAAAACGCGCTCTACAGCGCTGAGTACTGCTGCTTTCCGGCACATGGTAGCGCTAGATGGGAGCCATTCAAAAAGAACGTGGGGTTGCGTGGCGAGTTCTTCGTCAATCCCGAAACAGGAACCACGTTAAGGCTCGTGATGAAGGCGGAACTTGATACTTCAGACTTCGTTGAGCGAGAAGATACGCGCATCGATTATAGTGCGACCACGATTGACGATAACACGTTTGTCGTTCCGGCAGGTTCCTTCACGCAAACGGAGGTGAATGTTGGCGGCGACTCCACTAGAGGAATCATCCAGCGCAGGACGCTTCTGGTCTCCGCCTACGCAAACTTCAGCCTGGCCGGGGCCGCACAGAAGTAGCCTGCAGTCTTGTCACCGGAGGAAAGGTCAATGGCTCAGCCGACACGGCTGATTTACATTGCCGATGGAGCAGGGAAATGAATCGGCTCAGATGGTTGCTCGTAGTTCTGATGCTGGCCTCGCCCGCGTGGGCGGCCAGGAAAGTTACGGTGCAGCAACTCAAGGAGTTGCTGGTTTCGCTACAGCAGGCCAAGAAGGCCGACGCCGACGTGGCTTCGGCGCTCAAGCTGATAGAGCTAAGCGAAGAACTGACCCGCACCGAATTGAACAGCCTGGTCAGCTACGTACCGGGCCCGTTATCAACCGAGCAAGTTTACATTTTGGAAGCCGAGAGCGCCATACTGGCTCCTCCGGCTTCCGATCTGCCGCCGGATGCTGCACCCGACGCGGCTGCGCAAAAAGCCATCCTTGACAAGGCCGTTGATTACGCAAACAAAACCTACGCGCAGTTACCACACTTGGTCGCAACCAAGACTACACTGCGATTCCAGGACAATGTAGAGGCGGTTGCCCCCTGCTCGGGTCTCGTTGGATGCGCAGCTAAGGAGGTATATGTTCCCTCCGGGCTCTCCAATCCCGCCTCATTTCTTCACTTTATCCGTTCTTCTGAAAAGCAGGTGACGAGCGATCATGGGGTTGAGAAACTGCCCCAAGAGAAGGACAAAACTCACTGGGGCGCGAACAAGATGATCGAACTCTTCGAACCGGACCCCGGCCTGGGCGTCGTCCTGCAGGAGACTCAGACCACAGGGAGCATCCAATGGCTGCGCTGGGAATTGGTCAATGGCAAACGGGCGGCCGTCTATTCCTTCAAAGTGCGCAAGAAGGATTCCCGAATGGCGGTAGACGTCTGCTGCTTTCCGAATATCACATATACCGGAGTCGCCCATTTCTACAATGGTCTGGACGCTTCAGTAGTAGCCGGGTCGGAAGCGGCGCCAGGCGGGTCAGGCGGCGTCGTGGGCAATGCTCAATCCAACACTGACTGGCTCCATTACAAAGCCACCGTGCCATACCACGGCGAGCTTTTCATCGATCCGGATAGTGGAATTGTGGTACGGATGATTACCGAGGCGGAGTTCAAAGCATCCGAAGTCGTCCACCAAATCATCACGCGCATCGACTACGGCCCGGTTGCGGTTGGCGGCAAGATGCTGGTGCTGCCGGTCAGAACCATCCTGAATACCGAGGTAGTTCCAAACGGCGACTCGGGCGCGGGTAGATACACTACCCGCCACACACTATTTACTTCCGAATACAAGGACTATCAGCCCGCCGCCGGGGCACGCTGAAGCGCTGGCCGGCCTTATCCCGATTCTGAACGGCAGAAAACTCCTGCGCGCGGGTGTGAGTTTTGTTACTCTTGGTCTACCATGCAACGCGCACATTTTTCTGCCTATCTATTTTTTACCGCGATGGTTCTACTTGTGGCAGCTCCTCTGCCGCTCAGAGCGCAAAAGTATCTGCCCAAAACCATCCAGTTCAAGGGCGCCCCGGAGTATTCAGAGCAGGAGTTGCTGGCTGCCTCAGGGCTGAAAAAGGGCAAGGTGCTGGATTTTGACGAGATGTCGAGCCACTCTCAGAAGCTGATGGACACCGGTCTATTTGAGACTCTCAGCTTCAAGTTCGACGGGGTGGACCTGATCTACACGCTGGTTTTGCACACGGAACTCTATCCTGTGCGCCTGGAGAATCTTCCGCTGGCGCCAGGCAAGGAACTGGACGCGGCGCTGCACGAGCGCTTTCCGCTCTATCACGGGAAGGTGCCGGCCGAAGGCGGGCTGACGGAACAGGTGCGCCAGGCGCTGGAAGAGATGCTCGAGGCCAGAGGAATCAAAGCCACCGTGGAGGCCATGCCGTACAACGACGAGAAGCTGGCCAGGGTTACGGCAATCAGCTACATCATCACTAATCCGCCGGTGCGTGTTGGCGAGATTCACTTGGAGGGCGTGGCGGCTCCGCCGGAGCCAAAGATAACGGAGATCCTAGCGAGGTTGACCGAATCTGCCTATGACGTCGAGGGAAGTCCCGCACAGATCGAGACCAACCTGGGCAACTATTACCGCGAGATGGGCTACCTGGAAGCGGCCATTCACGCCGCGCCGGCGGCTCCGGTGATTGCGCCGGAGGCCGTGCACATTCCCTTTCAGGTTTCCATAACACCGGGCCAGAAGTACAAGCTGACGGGCATCAAACTTGCGCCTGACTTGCTGGTCACGCAGGCGGATTTCGACCGGCAGACGCGGATTCATCTCGGAGAGATTGCGGACGGCACGCGTATGCGCGAGGACTGGCTCCTCATTGAGGGCCAGTATCACAACAAGGGCTACATGAGAGCGGCATTACATCCCACGGCCAGCTATGACCGCGCGCAGGGCACGGTCAGTTTTACCGTCAGCGTAGAGCCGGGACCGGTGTACTCCATGGGCAGGCTGATCATAGAAAACAGCGCAGCGGACCTGCGCGCCGCGATGCTGGCCGCATGGAAGCTGCCGGCGGGAGCGGTCTTCAACGAGAGCGCGATCACGAGCTACTACAAATTTCAGGACGATAAAACGCCACTGGGGCGAACCTTTGCATCCGCCAATTGCATCTACGAACTGACATTGAACGACGATACGCGGACTGTGAACGTGACGCTGAGGGTGGAAAAAAAGCAGTGAGGCACATCCACCTGGTCTAATCAAACATCTTCATTGAAATCACAGAGCGTATAAACACTATTTCATTAGCTACCTTGACGGCCAGTCCTCACTCCCACTCGATGGTGCCCGGCGGCTTGGAGGTGATGTCGTAGACGACGCGGTTGATGCCGCGTACCTCGTTGACGATGCGGCTGCTGATGCGCTTGAGTACTTCGTAAGGCAGAGGAGTCCAGTCGGCGGTCATGCCGTCCTCCGAATGCACGGCGCGGATGGCGGCTGTGTAGGCGTAGGTACGCTGATCGCCCATCACGCCCACGCTCATCACCGGCAGCAGGACGGCGAAGGACTGCCAGATGGAGGAGTAGAGGCCGGCGGCTTTGATTTCGCTGACGACAATGTCGTCGGTGTCCTGCAGCAGTTTGACGCGCTCCGGCGTGACCTCGCCGAGGATGCGCACGGCGAGGCCCGGTCCGGGAAATGGCTGCCGGCCGAGAATCTCTTCGGGCATATGAAGGTCGCGGCCGATGCGCCGGACCTCGTCTTTGAAAAGATCACGCAAGGGCTCAATCAGCTTGAGCTTCATCCCCAGCGGCAGGCCGCCCACGTTGTGATGGCTTTTGATGGTCTGCGAGGGACCGCGAACGCTGGTGGACTCGATGACGTCGGGGTAAAGCGTGCCCTGCACGAGCCAGTCCACTCCGCCCGTTTCTTTGGCGATGCGGCTGGCCTCCTGATCGAATACGGCGATGAATTCAGCGCCTATGCGTTTTCGTTTAGTCTCGGGATCGATAACGCCGGCTAATTGCGCCATGAAGCGCTCACTCGCGTCCACGGCGACGATCTTCAGGCCAAGACGCTCGCGCAGATTCTTCTGTACATTTTGAAATTCGTTTTTGCGCAGTACGCCGTTGTTGACGAAGATGCAGGTGAGCTGATCGCCGATAGCTCGATGGACGAGGACCGCGGCTACGGATGAATCGACGCCGCCGGAGAGGCCGCAGATGACGTGGCCCTTGCCGACCTTCTCGCGAATCGTGGCGACGGTGGTCTCGATGAAGTGCGCCGGAGTCCAGTCACCGCGCGCGCCGCAGATTTGGAAGAGGAAGTTCTTGATGAGTTGCGGCCCCAGCGGCGTGTGATGCACCTCGGGGTGAAACTGCACGGCCCAGATGCGGCGCTGGGCATTTTCGATTGCCGCCATAGCATTGGCGGATATGGCAATGCGATGGAAGCCCGTTGGCAGCTCCAGCGCCTCGTCTCCGTGACTCATCCAGACGGCGAGAGTTTTCGGCAGCCCAACAAACAGTGGCGATGCGTCATTCTCAACGGTCACTTCAGCGTGGCCGTATTCGCGCTTGACACCGGAGCGCACCTTGCCGCCGAGGTGGTGCACGATAAAGTGCAGGCCGTAGCAGATGCCCAGCATGGGCACGCCCAGATCCAGCAACCTCGGGTCGGCGGCTGGAGCGTCAGCGTCGTATACGGAAGACGGCCCGCCGGAGAGGATGAGGCCCAGCGGCTGGAGCGCCTTGATCTCAGCGATGGGCGCCGTGCAGGGCAGCACCACGGAAAAAACATTCTGCTCGCGAATGCGCCGTGCGATCAGTTGCGTGTACTGCGAACCGAAATCGAGGATGACGATGGTTTGGGTGGCCACATACCAGTGTGGCAGGGCGCATCCACGGAATGCAAGCGGGATCTGATGTTGTGCGGAAGTGACAGAACGAGTGAATTATGAATCTATTCGTAGTGATACCGCGCCTGCACAAACTCAACACGATTGGCAAATACGCGATAAATCAGCCGATGTTCATGATTAATTCTCCGACTCCAGCAACCGGCGAATTCATGCTTAAGCGGTTCAGGCTTTCCAATACCCGCAAAGGGATCGGCAAGAATCGACTCCATCAGGTCAAGAATCCGCAGCGCAGTTTTATGGTCTGTCTCAATCCATCGTCGCAAATCTTCCTGAAAGTGCGTTGAAACGACAGCGATTCTCGTGTGCTGTCTGGACATTGCCGCATCAGCTCTTTTCTTCAAGACCAACTGAACGGCGCAACGCATTCATGGTCATCGTTTTTCCGCGCCCGTGGTTCAGTTCGTGCAGGGATTCGATCAATCTCCGGGCATTGGCGGGTGAGCGGAGCAGGTAGGCCGTTTCTTCTAGGCCCTCCAATTCATCGGCGGCGATAATGGCAACGTCGCGCGCACCACGGCGCTTCACTACGACGACATCGCGGTCATCGACCACGCGATCCAGATACGACGCCAAGTTGGCGCGGAACTCCGTGTAGGAAGTTTCAGTCGGCATGGAATGATCCTCCGGAATTAATGTACAGCTTTCCTGTACGTTTGTCAACTCACCGGCTTTATCTCTAAGGCAGGGAGCAGGCCTTAGTCTCCTATTTGCTGTTGTACTTGCTGGCTATTTCCGGCTTCATCGCTCTCTGCCAAAAGTGATAGGCTGCTAATCGACGCAGTTTGTGCGAATGGACTGCTCTGAACTCAGTTCCGGCCAGCGTCCACAGGCGTTTTCCCACAGGTGGGCTGGCCGATTGACCCTGTCACCAAGAGGATTTTATGAATTTCTTTCGTTTTGCACCGATTCTGATTTTGCTGAGCGGAACGGCTCTGGCTCAGACCGCTCCCGCAACCGGCGCCCAGAAGCCCGCGCCGCCGCAGGCTATTCGCAGCTTTGATCTTTCGGCCATCGACAAGAGCGCCGATCCCTGCACGGATTTTTATCAGTACGCCTGCGGCAACTGGGTCAAGAGCAATCCCATTCCCAGCGACCAGGTGCGCTGGGCGCGTTCCTTCTCGCTGCTGCAGGAGCGCAATCGCTACCTGCTGTGGCAGGAGCTGGACACGGCGGCCACGAAGCCTGCAAACGCGCTGGAAAAACAGTATGGCAACTTCTTTGCCGCCTGCATGAACATTGATCTGGTGGAGCAGAAGGGGCTGAATCCTCTCGAGCCCGCGTTCAAACGCATTGCCGCTCTCAAGGATACCCACAAGCTGGCCACACTGATGGGCGAGCTAGCAGCCGAGGGAAGTTCAGCACCGCTATTCCGCTTTAGCGTAGAGCAGGATGACAAGGACTCCACCAAGCAAATTGCCAGCATCTTCCAGGGCGGGCTCTCGCTGCCCGACCGCGATTACTACATTGTGGACAACAAGCGCTTCCAGCAGATCCGCAAGCAATACGTGGAGCACATGACCAAGATGTTCACGCTGGCCGGCGATACAGCGGAGCAGGCAGCCAAGGAAGCGGCGGCGGTAATGGAGATTGAAACGGCTCTGGCCAAGGCCTCGACCAGCCGCACCGATTTGCGCGAGCCGGAGAACCGCTACCACATCTACACGGTGGCCGATTTCCAGAAGCTGACCCCGGATTTCGATTTTTCGGTTTACTACAAGGACGTGAAAGTACGATCTTTCGACACGCTCAATGTGGCCACGCCCAACTTCTTCAAGGGACTGAGCGAACTGATTGCCAAGGAGCCTGTAGAGGCGTGGAAGTCATACTTCCGCTGGCACACGCTGCACGGCGCGGCCCCAAACCTGCCCAAAGCATTCTTTGATGAGAACTTTGCCTTTTTCGGCAAGATCCTCAACGGACAAAAGGAACCGATGCCCCGCTGGAAGCAGTGCACCAGCATGACCGACCGCTCGCTGGGCGAGGCAGTGGGCCAGGGCTGGGTGAAGAAGAACTTCCCGCCCGCGGCCAAGGCCAGCATGGACCAGCTGGTAGCCGCGCTGGAAAAGAGCCTGGGCGATGACATCAAGACCCTGCCCTGGATGAGCGACGCCACCAAGAAGGCGGCGGAAGAAAAGCTGGCGATGATCCGCAACAAGATAGGCTATCCGGAGAAGTGGCGCGATTACTCCGCGCTCAAGGTGAAGCGTGATGACCTGATGGGCAACCTTCACCGCAGCGCTGTCTTTGAGCGCAACTGGAACCTCGACCACCTGGGCAAGCCGGTGGACGAAAAAGAGTGGGGGATGACGCCGCCCACGGTCAACGCTTATTACGATCCGTCCTTCAACGACATCAACTTCCCGGCCGGCATCCTGCAGCCGCCGTTCTTTGACTTCACCATCGACCCGGCGGTGAACTTCGGCGGCATTGGTGTGGTGATCGGCCATGAGATGACCCACGGATTTGACGACGAGGGATCAAAGTACGACGGGCACGGTAACCTGCGCGAGTGGCAGACGGCCGAGGACCGCAAGGCCTTCACCGAGCGGACCGGCTGCGTGGCCGACGAGTACAGCGGCTTTGAAGCCGCCCCGGCGCATGATGACGTGGCCGTGCAGAAGCTGAACGGCAAGCTCACCCTGGGCGAGAACACGGCCGACAACGGCGGTCTGCGCATC
>Ga0187770_10002013_pt1 | contig 11168 bp, 13 predicted proteins | sample 0116_SJ02_MP02_2_FD_133154 | JGI IMG/M metagenome (GOLD analysis project Ga0187770, IMG submission 133154) | Tropical peat soil microbial communities from peatlands in Department of Meta, Colombia - 0116_SJ02_MP02_20_MG | ecosystem: Environmental > Terrestrial > Soil > Wetlands > Peat | place...
AGGCGCGGTGTGCGGAGGTTTTTCGTCCGGAGCGCCTTGCCTCCGCCGGCACGGTGATGGGAACGCTACCAGGGATGCGTTTCTACCACCAGGGTGAGCTCGAAGGTAATCGCGTGCATCTGCCGATCACGTTGAGGATCGGCGCGGACCAACCCGTCGATCCCGTGAGCGCTGAGTTCTTCGATAAGATTTTGCGCATCACAAATGAAGACGTATTTCACAAAGGCGTATGGAAGTTGCTTCAGGTTACGCCGGAGGGTGATGGTAGCTTCGGCAACCTCGTCGTCTACGAATGGCGGTCGCAGAAAGCTTGGAAGATCATTGCGGCGAATCTAGCCGGTTACGCCTCGCAGGGGCGCGTGCATTTCGGCGACCGGACACTGCCTGCGAAAGAGTATGTCTTCTACGATGAACTGCACGACGTTCGCTACGTCCGCAGCAGTGATGAGCTTCGCAACCTCGGACTCTTCGTGCGACGCGAAGGATTTGACGCCCACCTCTTTGATGTGACTCCGGCTTGAACGCTTAGTCCATTCGAAACACTTGTCTTGGGCTTCGTCGCGTGGAACGCGGGTTGCGTTTCTCTTCCGCGTGCGGCGAGTCAGTTCTGGTATTCTTTGCGCGGTGCGAAATTCGAATTTTTCTCTCGTCTGTATGCTCGCGACGGTATTCGCCGGATTTGTTTTCGTCGCGCAGACCAGGCCCGCAGCCGCGCAGCAAGAACAGCAGCAAGCCAATCCGACCACAACGGCGCCGCAACCGCCGCCTCTGCAGGTCGCGCCGCCTCCTGCACCGCCGCCAAGTGGCCCGGTGATCGTCCTCGATCCGGCTCACGGCGGCACGGACACCGGCGCTCGCGGAGAAAACGGGCTGGCCGAGAAGGACATCGTGTTGCAAATCGCGCGTGCAGTCCGCGAACAGCTCGCGCGAGATGGCGATCGCATCGTATTGACGCGCAACGACGATTCGAACCCGTCCTACGACGATCGCGCCGCAGCGGCGAACGCATTTCGCGACGCGATATTCATCAGCATTCATGTATCGTCCACGGGGACGCCCGGGACAGTTCACGCCTATTACGATCAGTTCGCCGCGCCGATTCCTCTCGCTACGACTGCGACCAATGGCTCGAAGCCGATCGTCACGGAGACGAATGGTCTTATCGCCTGGGACGAAGCGCAGCGCCTGTATGTGGACGCCAGCCACCGCTTGGCCGACTTCATCCAGAGCGATCTGGCCCAGAGTTTCTCAGGCTCGCCATCGGCATCGATCGCTGCTCCGGTCCGCACGCTGCGGTCCGTGAACGCGCCCGCCGTGGCCATTGAGATATCGAGTGTTTCCGGATCGACGCCCGATTCGCTCGCCGCGGCGGCAGGACCTCTCGCCGCTGCGATCTCCGACGGAATCAAGAAGTTCCGCCAGTCGAATTCCGCAGAGGTCCGGTGATGCCGCGAAATCTGAAAATCATTCTGGGGATCCTGGCGCTCGCCGTTGTGCTGGGGCTGATCAGCTTGCAGAGCCTGCGCGGGCGAATGCGTCGCCTAGCCGCGGCGCGCGCTGCCGAGGAACAGGCGCGTCACGCGGTTCTCGCGGCGCCGATCTCCACACCCACCGACGTGACGGTCAAGGCGAAGATTTTCTGGGCCGCGGGGCCGGACCGAGTCGCGCCGGTGGAAGTCGAGATTCCGCTGTCCGCGGACCCCGTCGAGCGGTCGCGCCAATTGTTGCTCGCGCTGATTGCAAATCCTCCCACAGTTGGTCAGCGGACTCTGCCTGCGGATACGACGCTCTCGAGCTTTTACATTCTGCCGGACGGAACAGCCATCGCGGATTTCTCGGATGCGATCTCGTCTGAGATGCCGTCGGGAATTCTGAGCGAGGAGATCGCCGTAAACTCGATTGCACGCACGCTCGAGAGCAATGTGCCGGGCCTGCGCCGCCTGAAGATACTGGTTCACGGGCAGGAAGTGGACACGCTTGCCGGCAATGTCGATCTGACCGGGTTTTTCGATTTGAACAGTGCACCCGTGGCAGCACAAACAGTCTCGCAGAGCGTCAAACCTGCGGCGGCGTCGAGCGTGGCGCATTGAGATTAGGGAAGCAATTCGACGCTGAGTTGACACCGTTCATCACAGCCATCAAACTGGCGCGTAAAGTTTAGGAACGCAACATCAGGGGGATCGCTTGAGGTCGGATGGACGCGCGCCGAATGCCTTGCGGCCGGTGAAAATCACGCCGGATTTCATCCGGAGCGCAGAAGGCAGCGTGTTGATCGAACTGGGTCGCACGCGCGTAATCGCTACGGCCACGGTCGAAGACGGCGTGCCGCAATTTCTGAAGGGCACTGGCAAAGGCTGGGTGACCGGTGAATACGGGATGCTGCCGCGGTCGACCGAAGAGCGCACGCCGCGCGAATCGGTGCGCGGACGGCAATCCGGGCGCACGCTCGAAATTCAACGGATGATCGGGCGCACGCTGCGCGCAGCAATTGATTTGAAGGCGCTGGGTGAACGGACTGTGTGGATCGATTGCGACGTGATCGAAGCCGACGGCGGCACGCGGACCGCGTCCGTGACCGGCGCGTTCGTCGCGCTGGCCCTTGCGCTCGAGCGGATGGTGGCCGCAGGTATTTTGCGGTCGCTGCCCGTGACGGACTCCGTCGCCGCGACCAGCGTGGGTATCGTTGACGACCAGCTTTTGCTCGATCTCGCCTACGACGAAGATTCCCGCGCGCAAGTCGATATGAACGTCGTGATGACGGGCAATGGTGAGTTCGTCGAGGTACAGGCTAGCGCGGAGGCGCGACCGTATACGAGCCACGAGCTGGAACAATTGCTCGATCTCGCGGCAAGCGGCATCCGCCATCTCACGAAAATCCAGCGCGAATTGCTGCACATGAATTTCCGAACGCACGCTCGGTAGAACCGCTCAAGCACTCCTCGATTTGTGAAAATTCATCTCGCATCGTCGAATCCGGGCAAACTGCGCGAGTATCGCGAGCTCGCCGCCGGCTCTCCTTTGCAAATTGAATTGCTGCCCAGCATTCGCGAATTTCCACCATTCGACGAATCTGCCCCGACGTTCGCCGAAAATGCGCTCGGAAAAGCGCTGCACTACTGCCGCTTCACGCGGGAGGTCGTTCTCGCGGACGATTCGGGCCTCGTGGTGCCTGCGTTTGGCGGCGCGCCGGGAGTGCGATCCGCGCGTTACGCCGGGCCGGACGCGACAGACCGCGAAAATCTCAACAAGCTGCTGCGTGAGATGGAGGGTAAGCAGGGAGACGAGCGGAGAGCGCGCTTTGTGTGCGTGATTGCGATCGCGCGGCAAGTCCGGGCGCTCGTCGTGGCCTCCGATTTCGCGGAGGGTTTTATCGCCAAAGAGCCGCGCGGCGTGAACGGCTTTGGATACGACCCAATCTTCTATTTTTCGGATACGGGCCGCACTTTTGCAGAACTGCCGTCCGACGAAAAGAACCGCCAAAGTCATCGAGGCAAAGCATTTCGCAAGGCCGTTGAATACCTCGCACCTTTGAATTTCTAGCGTCCCAACTGGACCCTTCCGCATCCAACCCAAGGCGACAAAACTGCTTGCTCTTATGCTCCGGGCGGGAGTACAAATGACACCCCCGGCGGAGGTGACTTATGGCGACCTACCGCGTTGCTCCCCAGCTTCAGCCGACTTTGCAATTGCGCTTGCAAGAGGCCCGCGCACGCACAGACGCACTCTTCAGGTTGCTTCCGCATGAATCGTTGTACGACCGGCCGATTCCAGAGCGCCATCGGCTGATTTTCTATCTCGGCCACCTGGAAGCTTTCGATTGGAATTTGCTTCGCAATGCGCTTGAACTTCCCGCGCCGGCCACGGAGCTCGACAGATTATTTGCGTTTGGCATCGACCCAGTCGACGGCGGCCTGCCGACTGACACTCCTGCGGACTGGCCCACCATCGCGCAAGTCGAAAGATACAACCGGCGCGTGCGAGAGATTTTCGACGAGGCGCTCGGCGGCGCACGAGCGTCGCGATCCTCGAGCGCGGATTTAACAGACGGAACGCTTCTGCACGTCGCGATCGAGCACCGGCTGATGCATGCCGAGACGCTTGCCTATCTGCTGCACAACTTGCCGGTGGATCGGAAGCTACCGCACGCGGCCCCGGTCGCGGACGTGAGGCCTTCTCCGAAGCCGCAAAACGTACGGATTGCGGCCGGCATCGCCACCCTTGGGCAGGCGCGTGGTGCAGCTTTCGGGTGGGACAACGAATTTGAAACTGAGCGAGTCGCAGTGCCGAGCTTTTCGATCGATGCGTATCCGGTCACGAACGGCGAGTATCTGAAATTCGTACAGGCCGGCGGATACGGCGAGCCGCGCTACTGGCGCGCTGAAGATTGGGAATGGAAGTCCGGCGCGAATCTCGAACACCCGCACTTTTGGAAGCGGCGCTCGGGCACATCGCACGACGAAGCGGTAAACCAGTGGGAATATCGCGCGATGTTCGGAAACATTCCGCTGCCTCTTTCCTGGCCTGTGTTTGTTAGCCACGCCGAAGCCTCCGCATATGCGCGATGGGTTGGCAGAAAACTGCCAACGGAAGCACAGTGGCATCGTGCGGCTTACGGCGCCCACGATCAGACGGAAAGCGCGTATCCATGGGGCGATGCGCCGCCGAACCCAACTCGCGGCAACTTCCATTTCAAATCATGGGACGCCGCTCCCGTGGATACACATCCGGCGGGCGCAAGCGCTTTCGGCGTGTTCGATCTGCTCGGCAACGGCTGGGAATGGACGTCGACTGTGTTCGGGCCATTGCCCGGATTCAAGGCGTTTTCGTTCTATCCCGGTTATTCGGCGAACTTTTTCGACGGCAAACATTTCGTGATGAAGGGCGGATCGCCGCAGACCGACGCGTGCATGTTGCGCCGGTCGTTCCGCAACTGGTTCCAGCCGCACTATCCGTACGTGTACGCCACTTTCCGCTGCGTGGAGGACTAGCTCATGGCGACCGCACCGCGAATGGCAACCGCGATTTCGGCAGCACGCGCGCTCGCCGAATTTTCGTCAGACGTCGCCGTCGGCCTAAGCCTTCCCGGCCAGAAGGAGCTGCCGTCGAAGTATTTGTACGACGAAGTCGGCTCGGCGCTTTTCGAAGCCATCTGTACTCTGCCGGAGTACGGCTTGAGCCGCGCCGGGATGCGCACGCTCGAGCGATACTCCGGTGAAATCGTGGATCGCGTACCGGGCTCCGTCGTCGTGGCGGAACTCGGCAGCGGGAGCGGTCAACAGACTCGCTGGGTGCTCGAGGCGCTCGCACGGCGGCAGCGCGTGAACTACTATCCGATCGACATTTCCGGCAGTGCGTTATTTCGCTGCCAGCGCGAGTTGGGGCAGATCGACATGGTGAGCATCGTCGGATTCGAGCGCGCGTATCTCGACGGCTTGCGAGAAGTTGCGGCGCGAAGGCGAGATGACGAACGGCTCTTTGTTCTATTTCTCGGAAGCACGATCGGCAACTTCGATCGCCCGGCAGGAGAACAGTTTCTGCGCGACGTACGTTCGATTCTTCGTGACGGAGACGCGCTGCTGCTTGCGACCGATCTCGTGAAGCCGATTCCAACGCTGATCCTTGCGTACGACGATCCGGCCGGCGTAACGGCGGCGTTCAACAAAAACCTGCTCGCGCGAATTAATCGCGAGCTTGGTGGCGATTTCGATTTGCGGCGCTTCGAGCATGTGGTTCGGTACGATGAACGGGAGCAACGAATCGAAATGCACTTGCGCTCGACGGCATGGCAGCGCGTGACGATCCGCAAGGCCGGGATCCGCGTCTATTTGCGTGAGGGCGAGACGATTTGGACCGAAAGCTCGCACAAGTATGAACCGGAGCAAGTGATCCAGATGGGAGAGCGTTCGAGCTACGAATGCGCGGGGCAGTGGTTTGACACAGAATGGCCGCTCGCGCAGAATCTATTCTTCGCAGTGTAGTTCCTGCGGGAGAACCCCATGGCCAAGGCGCTGTGGAAAGGCGCGGTCCTTGCCGAGAGTGATCGCACCGTCGTTGTCGAGGGCAATCATTACTTTCCGCGAAGTGCCGTTCGGGCTGAATATATGCGCCCGAGCAATACGCACACGATTTGCCCGTGGAAAGGGACTGCCAGCTATCTTCATGTCGAAGTGAATGGCGAGCGTAACGCCGACGCCGCCTGGTTTTACCCCAATCCGAAACCCGCCGCGGAACAAATCAAGGATCACGTCGCGTTCTGGAAGGGCGTTCGCGTCGAGCCGTAATCCTCCGCTGTGCTATAGTCTCCGCTCCATGTCTCCGAAAAAAGTGAAGAAGCCTAAACCGAAATCTGCAGGCGCTCGCCCGAGGAAGTCGATACCTTCCAAGAACGCAGCGGGGCGGGGAACTGACCCGGCGCGCGTGCGCGCGATTCTCAAAGGCCTCGACGGGGCATATCCCGCGGCGACGTGCGCGCTGAAGCACGACAACGCGTTCCAATTGCTGATTGCGACGATTCTTTCCGCGCAGTGCACCGACGAGCGCGTGAATCAGGTGACCGCGACGCTCTTTAAGAAATATCCGGATGCGAAGGCGTTTGCGTACGCGAATCCTTCCGAACTCGAGCAGGAGATTCGCCCGACAGGATTTTTCCGCAACAAGACCAAATCGGTGATGGGCGCGAGCAAGAAGATTGTCGAAGAGTTTCACGACCAGGTGCCGGGATCGATGGAGCAACTACTGACGCTGCCGGGTGTAGCCCGAAAGACGGCCAATGTTGTCCTGGGGACGGCCTTTGGAATTGCGTCCGGCGTCGTGGTCGATACTCACGTGACGCGGCTTTCGCAGAGGCTCGACCTGACGAAGAACGAGGACCCAAAGAAAATTGAACAGGATTTGATGGCCGTCATTCCGAAGGACCACTGGATCCTTTTCTCGCATCAGCTGATCTGGCACGGCCGGCGCGTCTGCCAGGCGCGCAAACCAAAGTGCATCGAGTGCAATCTGGAAAAGCTCTGCTATTCGAAGGACAAGACCGTCTAAGTTGCGCGGCCCGCGTGTGCAAACATTTCTTTACCACAGATGTTCTATGAACTCGGAAAGCAGAGCAGATGGCCTATAGGAACGAAGGAACATACAGCTTTACCGTCATAGTCCGAACCCTCAAACGCCTCCACTGTAATTTAGATGCCTATACCTTTCGATCTGCTCCGTTGACTTCTTCGAGGTGCTCGCGTATACATATCGAACTTAGATATCGAATATCGAGTGGACAATGCAAATCAACGCACAGGCTCTCATCACCGGAATTCACGGACTCCTCTTTGGTGGCTTCTTCATATTGGCTCTTTTCGGCCTCGTTGTTGAGCTTATTCGGTCAGCCTACACGACACCCGATTCGAATCTGAGCGAGCGCGGCCGTTCACTCGCCTCTTTCTATCTCTGGGCGACCGCACTTCTTGGATGGGCCGCCGTTTTCGTCGGCCTCTACATCGTTTATCCCTGGTACCGTGCTGTCCCGCCTCTCGGAACCACCGACTTCGCCGCATTTCCGCAGCACCTTCTGCTCGCGAGGAGCGCGACCTCCGGCTGGCACCGGCTCGGCATGGAATGGAAGGAGCACGTTTCGTGGGTTGCGCCAATCGCGGTCACCGTGGCCGCCGACGTTATGATCAATCAGCGTTCGGCCATGAAAGCATATCCGCAGATCCGCAAGGCCATCCTGGTTTTTGCTCTAGTTGCATTTGCTTCTGCAGGAACCGCGGCGCTATTCGGTGCCATGATCAGTAAAAACGCGCCGGTCAATGGCGGACGGGAAATTCACCTAATAAGCCAGCCATGACCGAGAACACGCGAACAGCGGAGCCTCTTCAAACCGATCACTCGCAACAGTCATCGAAAGCGCCTCCAAGCGGACCCGCCGCCGCAGCGATCTTGTCGGCGGCTGTTGCAACCTGCGCTTTGGGTATTTTCGCCGTGATTGCCGATGGTTCGAAGACAATCGGGCTATGGCTTACATTCTATCGGCCGTCCGGTTCTTTGTCGGGCGTCACCACGGTCACGATTTTGGTATGGCTCGCTACTTGGCTTGTTCTGTCAAGACTCTGGCGCAACGGGTACGTGAATCTCGCTAAGACGAACGGGCTCGCTTTCTTCTTATTGGCATGCGGGCTTCTGCTCACGTTTCCGCCATTCGCCGATTTCTTGCTTCGAAAATGAGCCGATCGCCTGACCGTCGCAATCCACGAGGTGGTGCGTTGAATGAGCGGCGCGAACTTTACTCGGGCCTTATTCGCGTCCACGTTTTGCATCACGCTTGCGAACAGTCGATTTACGGTCTGTGGATGATCGAAGAGTTGGCGCGCCACGGCTATCGACTTAGCGCCGGAACGCTATACCCGCTGCTTGAAGGAATGGAGAGAAAAGGTTTGCTGCGCTCGTCGCGCGAACGCGTCAATGGCAAATTCCGTCGCATGTTTCGGGCAACGCCCGCTGGGCGCTCCGCGTTACGGATAGCCAAGAAGCGCGTGAAAGAGCTCTTCGGCGAACTTTTCGAAGAGGACTAATTAGGCCCGGCCAAGCGCAGCGGTTCAGCGCGAGAGGAATAAAAGACGTAGTCGTAAAACAATTCTCACGCACCATTCTACCGGCGGGCCAGTGAGCGTGCCGGCAAGGGACCAATGGAATGCTCACAGCGTCTTGCAAACTATTCGTACTTGTTCTTCTCCTGTTCGTTTCTCCGAGGCTCTGGGCGCAGGGGCCGCCGTATCAGACGGACGACCCCGTGCCCGTCGATTACGGCCATTATGAATTCTACATTTTTGGCAGCGCTGACGGCACGCCGGTCGAGATGGATACCACTGGCCCGGCCGTCGAGTTCAACTGGGGTGCCCTTCCCAGAATCCAGCTCCATGCCATTCTGCCGCTGGGAGCCATCTTCCCGTCGAACAGTCCGGCCTATGCTCCCGCCGGCCAAGGACCCAACACCTTCGGTCCCATCGACGCAGAGACAGGCATCAAGTGGGCTTGGATCAAGGAATCAAAATATGTCCCGCAAATCGGCCCTTTCGTGATGTTCGAGCTGCCGCTGGGAAGCTATTCAAAAGGCCTCGGAGTAGGCAAGGTCTGGTACAAAGTCCCGCTGTGGGCACAAAAGAACATTGGACCGTGGACCCTGGACGGCGGGGCAGGTGAAACCATCGTTCCGCAAACTCAGTACCGGAATTTCCCGTACGGCGCGTTTCTCGTCAAACGCGATATCATCCACAACAAGCTTGAGCTTGGTGCCGAAGTTTTCTCGCATGGTGCGGAGGGGTACGCCACTCCTCAAATTCGCGGCTCGACCATGATCGACGTTGGTGGCTACTACCACTTCAAAAATCCCGACCATCAATTCCTGTTCGCGTACGGCCACTCCGTCGCCGGCCTGCCGGAGAACTACGCCTATATCGGCCTCTATTGGACCTGGGGCAAAGACAAGGATGAAGACAAGGATAAAGACAAGGATAAAGACAAGGACAAAGATAGCCATTAGTTCAGACTGGCATGGCGAATTTTCCGATATCGACGCGATCCGCTTTCAACCTATTGAGGCATCTATGAAACTGCACCGGCTTACGAATTGCCATGTCGTGTTCGTCGGCATTATCTCGGGCGTGCTTCTGATGGCGGACAACGCCGACTCTCAGCAAGTAAACGGAAAAGCGCTCCTCCGCGCGCTGCAACGGGGCGGTTACGTGATCGTGATGCGCCATGCTAGTTCACCCCAAAACCCCAGATGCTTCGCCAAGGCGGCGCGCAAGTCTTCAAGAAGCATTCGCAAATGAAGCTGCAGATGAAACGTGAGGCACTGGACAAACTCAACCGGCGAGCGAACGAGATGGCGGTTGCGACTGCCGACGCTGCTTTGATGTCGGCGCGATTGTGCGCAGTCGCCATTCAATAGCTTTATTCGTGCAACGTGAAGCCCAAAAACGAAGCTTCGGAGTAGCAGTGATGTTGGGAAGTGCCGTAGAATTAATGAAACACTTCATGTCGGGGCGTAGCGCAGCCTGGTAGCGCGCCTGCCTTGGGCGCAGGAGGTCTGGAGTTCAAATCTCCACGCCCCGACCATCGCAAGTTCCCCCTCTGTTCTCCGGACGTGACACTTTCAACATGCGCGAAGTAGTCGCGCGCGGGCGGCATCCGCGACCGGGATAGACTGGCTCGAGATGAGGAAACCCGCTTGAGCGCCCGGACCGAAACCGTTTCCGCGCAGACCTCCGCCGGACCATGGCTCTACAATCCGTGGATCGACTTGGTTGTCGGCTGTGGAGCATGGTCGGCGCCACTACTGGCGATCACGTGGCTCGCGCACTCAAACACGCACGCCTGGACAGTGGCGTTCTATGCGCTCGCCATCGTCTTCAATTATCCGCATTTCATGGCGACGGTTTACCGCGCCTACCACACGCGCGAAAATTTCGAAAAATACAAGATTCTGACGCTGCACGTAACGCTGCTGATGGTCTTGACCGGCGTGCTGCTGCACGCATGGCCAAAGCTGCTGCCGTGGGTATTCACTCTCTACATCTGTTGGAGCCCGTGGCACTACTCCGGACAGAACTACGGCTTACTGATGATGTTTGCGCGACGGAGCGGCGCCACGGTCGCCACGGCCGATCGGCGATGGATTCGAGCGGCGTTCGTCGCTTCCTATCTGATGCTGCTCGCGAGCTTTGAAACGGGAGGGTCCGGCGAGCCGCTGATTCTCTCTCTCGGCCTCCCTGCAAAGTTCACCCTTTGGGCGCGTCTCGCGCTGGGAGCAGCTTTCGCCCTGTTTGTGGTGCTGGGTTTCCGTCGGCTCGTTTCGCAAACGGGCTGGGACGCGATGACGGCGCCGATCCTGCTCGCCATTACCCAGTTCCTATGGTTCGTCCTGCCGACTCTCTTGGAGCTGCGATCGGGCTACCAGATACCGCAGACGCAATATAGCAGCGGCGTCCTCGCCGTTCTTCACTCGGCGCAATACATTTGGGTCACGAGTTACTACCAGCAGCGTGAAGCGCGCGCGGCCGGCCAATCGAAATGGCACGCGGCCGCCTATTTCCTCACGCTGATCGCCGGCGGCATCGCACTGTTCATTCCCGGGCCGTGGCTGGTGAGCTATGTCCTCCGGTTCGATTTCACGACGA
>Ga0187770_10002015_pt1 | contig 11160 bp, 11 predicted proteins | sample 0116_SJ02_MP02_2_FD_133154 | JGI IMG/M metagenome (GOLD analysis project Ga0187770, IMG submission 133154) | Tropical peat soil microbial communities from peatlands in Department of Meta, Colombia - 0116_SJ02_MP02_20_MG | ecosystem: Environmental > Terrestrial > Soil > Wetlands > Peat | place...
CCACAAGCCCGACGAACCGTTCTACACCGCCGGAGGGCGCGTCCTGGGTGTGACCGCGGTCGCACCCACGCTGGTCGAGGCCCGCCGGCGGGCCTACGCCGCGGCGGCGCCGATCGAGTGGGAGGGCATACAGATGCGTCACGACATCGCCGCGGCGGCGGCCGCCGAGGGCGGCGGCGAGTCGGCCGGTGTGGCGGTCGGCGAGGTCCCCGGAGGCGCCCCGTGATCCCGCGCTACGCGCCGGCGGACATGGCCGCCCTCTTCAGCGACACCGCCCGCTTCTCGATGTGGCTGGAGGTCGAGCTGCTGGCGACCGAGGCCCAAGCCGTGCTCGGCGCCGTGCCGGCGCAGGACGCAGCGGTCTGCCGGGCCAAGGCACCGGTGGTCGACGACGTCTTCGTGGCCGACGTGCTCGAGCGCGAGAAGGTGACGGACCATGACGTCGCCGCCTTCGTCGACGTGGTGCAGGAGCGCATCGGTGCGCCCGCCGGCTCGCACATCCACTACGGGCTGACCTCCTCGGACGTGGTCGACACGGCGCTGTGCGCCACGCTCACCCGGGCGGCCGACGTCCTCCTGGCCGATCTCGACGCCTTCGTCGACGCGCTCAAGGAGCGGGCCCTCGAGCTCATGCACGTCCCCGTGACGGGACGGACGCACGGCATGCATGCAGAGCCGACCACGTTCGGGGCCAAGTTCGCGCTGTGGGCGCTGCAGGCCGACCGCGACCGGAGGCGGATGCGCATGGCCCGGGAGGCGGTGGCCGTCGGGAAGCTCTCGGGGGCGGTGGGGACGTTCTCCAACATCGACCCCGAGGTCGAGGCGCGGGTGTGCGCCGCCCTCGGTCTGACCCCGGTACCGGCCACGCAGGTCATCGCACGCGACCGGCACGCCGAGTTCTTCTACGCCTGCGCGGCCGTCGGGGCGACGATCGAGCTCATGTGCACCGAGATCCGCCACCTGGCCCGCAGTGAGCTGGGCGAGGCGGAGGAGCCCTTCGGCGCCGGGCAGAAGGGCAGCTCGGCCATGCCGCACAAGCGCAACCCCATCCTCTCCGAGCGGCTCTGCGGCCTGGCCCGGCTGCTGCGCGGGTACCTGGGGGCCGGCCTGGAGGACGTGGCGCTGTGGCACGAGCGGGACATCTCGCACAGCTCGGTCGAGCGCGTGGCCCTGCCCGACACCGCCATGTTGACCTGTTACATGCTGCGCAAGGCGGTGGGCCTGGCCGCCGGGCTGGTGGTCCACCCCGAGCGGGCGCGGGCCAACCTCGACGAGGGGACGCTCGGCCTGGTCTTCTCGCAGTCGGTGCTCCTGACCCTCGTCTCCTCCGGCCTCACGCGTGACGCCGCCTACCGGATCGTCCAGCGCGACGCCCGCCGAGCCTGGGAGGAGCGCCGCCACCTCCGCGCCGTCCTCGCCGAGGACCCCGAGGTCTCCCTCGGCGAGGACGAGCTCGACGCGGCGTTCGACCTGTCGCGCACCTTGCGCCACGTGGACCGCTTCGCCGACGCCCTGGCGGCCCTGTGACGGGCGGCCCACCGGCGGGCGCGGGGGCAGCGAGGGCGGGCGCCGCCGCACTGCCCCGGGTGCACTCGGGGAAGGTGCGCGAGCTCTACGACGCCGGCGAGGGTCGGTTGCTCATGGTCGCCTCGGACCGGGTCAGCGCTTTCGACGTCATCATGGCCGAGCCCATCCCCGAGAAGGGCCGGGTGCTGACGGCCATGACCTGCTTCTGGTGCGAGGAGATGGCCGACGCCGTGCCCGGCACCCTCCTCGCCGCCGATCCGGTCGAGATCGAGCGGCGGCTCGGCGGCCTGCCCGTGCCGCCCGAGTGGGCCGGCCGGGCCGTCCTGGTGCGGCGGGCCGAGATGCTCCAGCTCGAGTGCATCGTCCGTGGGTACCTGGCCGGGCAGGCCTACGAGGAATACACCCGGGCGGGCACCGTGCACGGCACGCCCATGCCCGTGGGTCTGCGGGTGGCCGACAAGCTGGCCGAGCCCATCTTCACGCCCTCGACCAAGGCCACCGAGGGGCACGACCTCAACATCGACTTCGAGGCCGCCGTGGACCTGGTCGGCCGGGAGGCGGCCACCGCGGCACGTGACATCTGCCTGGAGCTGTACCAGCGGGCGGCGGCCCGCTGCGCCGCCGCCGGGTTCGTCCTGGCCGACACCAAGTTCGAGCTCGGCTACGTCGACGGGGTGCTCAGCCTGTGCGACGAGGTGTGCACGCCGGACTCGTCGCGCCTGTGGCCGGCAGACCAGGTGGTGCCCGGGACCAACCCGCCCGCCTTCGACAAGCAGCCGCTGCGGGACTGGCTGGCTGCGCAGCCCTGGGACCGCACCCCGCCGCCGCCGCCGCTCCCGCCCGAGGTGACCGCGGCCATGTCGGCGCGCTACGTCGCGGCCTACGAGCGCGTCAGCGGACGCGCCCTGGCCGACTGGTACGGTGCCAAGGCATGAGGTTCTTGGCGCGTGTCGAGGTGCAGTTGCGGCCCGGGATCGCCGATCCGGAGGGTGCGACCATCGAGCGGGCGCTGCCCGCGCTCGGGTTCGACTCGGTGGCGCACGTGCGGGCCGGTCGCTCCTTCCGCTTCGAGGTCGACGCACCCAACGAGGCCCAGGCACGCTCCACGGCGACCGAGCTGGCCGACCGGCTGCTGGCCAACCCGGTGATCGAGCAGAGCCAGCTCGAGCTCGAGGTGATCTGAATGGCGCCGCGCATCGGCGTCGTGCTGTTCCCCGGGACCAACTGCGAGCACGACGTGGTGCAGGCGGTCGAGTCGGTGGGCGCGCAGGGCGTCCTCCTCTGGCACGGTGACAACCGGCTGGGCGCGGTCGACGCCGTCGTCCTGCCCGGGGGGTTCGCCCACGGTGACTACCTGCGCCCCGGCGCTCTGGCCCGGTTCTCGCCCGTGATGGAGGCGGTGCGTGACTTCGCCCGCGCCGGGGGGCCGGTGGTCGGCATCTGCAACGGGTTCCAGGTCCTGACCGAGGCCGGCCTGTTGCCGGGGGCCCTGCAGAAGAACCGGCACCTGCGCTTCTTGTGCGAGCCCGCCCGCCTGGTGGTGACCTCGACGGCTTCGGTGCTCACCTCGGCCGCCACCGTGGGTCAGGAGTTGGTCATCCCCATCAACCACTTCGAGGGCAACTACACCTGCGACGCCGACACGCTGCGCCGGCTCGAGGCGGAGGACCGCGTCGTGCTGCGCTACGCCGAGAACCCCAATGGCTCGGTGGCGGACATCGCCGGCATCGCCAACGAGGCCGGCAACGTCGTCGGGCTGATGCCGCACCCCGAGCGTGCCAGCTCACCGCTGCTCGGGTCGACCGACGGGCTGGTGCTCTTGCGCTCGCTGGTGGACGCGGCCGCCACCCGGGCCGCCGCCTGATCCGTCGGGCCGCCCGACGCGGCCGCCTGATCCGACGGGCCGCCCGACGCGGCCCGTCACCAGATCTTCAGCTTCGGTTCGTATCGTGGCCACTACATGCACCGCAGCCGAATCCTCCCGCTGCTCCTGGTGCCGCTGGCCCTCGTGCTTCGGTTGGCAGGCACGGCCGGCGCGTTCGACCGCTCGCCACCGGGCTCCTCGCCGGGAAGGCCGGTCGACGCCAAGCTCTTCGAGCCCGGCGCTTGCGTGGCGTTCGCCCCCACGTCGGGGGACGGCCGCCTGACCGTGTTTCTCGACGCCGGGCACGGGGGGATCGACCCTGGCGGGGTGGGCCAGGACGAGGCAGGCCGCACCATCTCCGAAGCCGACGAGACGCTCCCCGTCGAGCTCGACACCATGGGTCTGCTGCGGGCGGCCGGCTTTCGCGTCGTGGTGTCGCGGACCAGGAACGAGACGGTGAGCCGGCCCAGGCCTGACGACCTGTCCGGCGGCCTCTTCACGGCGCAGGGCGTGCACGACGACGTGGCCGCTCGGGACGTCTGCGCCAACCTGGCCAGGGCCGACGTCCTCGTCGGCATCTATTTCGACGCCGGCGGTTCGGCCGACGACGCCGGCAGCGTGACGGGCTACGACACCGGCCGCCCCTTCTCGGCCCAGAGCCAGCGGCTCGCCACCCTCGTGCAGGACGACGTCCTTGCGGCCATGAACGCCCGGGGCTGGGACATCCCGAGCCTGGGCGTCGTGGACGACAGCATGCTGGGCGGCCCGGCGCTCACGGCGGCCGCGGCCAACTACGGGCATCTCCTCCTGCTCGGCCCGGCCGATCCCGGCTGGTTCGAGACCCCGAGCGAGATGCCGGGAGCCCTGATCGAGCCGCTGTTCATCACCGACCCGTTCGAGGCCAGCCTGGCCGAGAGCCTGGCGGGCCAGAGTGTGATCGCCGATGGGCTGGCCAGGGCCATCGAGCAGTACTTCGCGTCCACGCTCGGTCCGGACGCGGGGACCGGGCGGACCACGACGCCGCAGCGGACCACCGTGGCTCCGGGCGCGTGACCGGCACCACGGCCGGCCCGGTGCCTGCGGGCGCCGATCAGCCCCGCGAGCGGGGGATCTCGGCCTTGGCCAGGACGGCAGCGCTCACCCCGGCTGCCCGCCAGGTGCTGTAGGTGATGCCCTTGCGTTCGCCGTAGGCCTTGGCCACCTTGATGAACTGCTTCTCGAGTGCCGAGAGGTCCTTCACCTGGTCGGAGCGGGAGCGCTCGTCGAGCAGGTCCTTCTGCTCTTGGAGCAAATGGAGCCGCGTCAAGGCGTCGGCGCTGGCCAGCTGGTTCTCGATGGCGGCCAGGCGGCGGTCGATGGAGGCCGGCGTGCGCTTGCGGCCGCGCTTGGGCTTGGAGGTCTCGAGCGCCTCGAGGTAGTGGCGGACGGTGGCGCTCTCGGCGCGTCCGCGGGCCAGGGCGGCCTTGTGGCCGCTGCTCATCGGCTTGCGGGGGACCGGTGTCTTTTCCTTCGTTGCCATGGATCCATTGTGACGCGTCCGGCCCGGCCATATTCGGCAATCATGGAGATTTTTCTTGAATCTCATGACCATCGACCATTTCGGGCATCGTGCACCGATCATTGGGCCAATAGAGCCGAGCACATCTCGCAATGCGGGAGCTTTCGCTGGCGTCATTGCCGAGGGTTAGCCTGCGGACGTGACGCCAGCAGGCGGGGCCGATCCTGAGGGGCGCAGCCGCCGGGCCATGGCCGGGCTGCTGGTGGCGGTGGCCGCGCTCATCGTCGCCTACTGGGTGGCCTGGGCCTTCCACCGTTCGCTCGTCGCGTCGGAGACCGGCGTGCCCTACACCCAGTTCGAGGACGCCTTCCCCCTGGCCGACGGCTTCTTGGTGCTGTGCCTGCTGAGCGGTGCCTACTGCCTCGTCACGGCCCGCCGGGCCGCCCTGTTCTGGCTGCTGGCCGGGGGCGGCGCCGGGCTGTACCTCTTCGGCATGGACGTGCTGTACGACCTCGAGCACGGCGTGTGGGGAAAGGGTGGGAACGGGTTGGTCGAGTTGGCCATCAACGTGCTCACCTTGGTGCTGTCGGTCACCGTCCTGCGCTGGGCCTGGGTACGGCGCGACGCGCTCCTGGCCTCGTGAGGCCACCGGACGCCGTGGACCACGGACACCTCCACCTCGACGCCCGCACCTATCTGGAGGTCACGCGCCGGCTCGTGCCCTCCTACGACCGGCTGCAAGAAGCCGTGGCCGCCGCCGCCGAGGGCGGCGCGGTGCGGACGTTGCTCGACCTGGGGACGGGGACCGGAGAGACCCTGGGCGCCGTGCTGGCGCGCCACCGGGGGGCAACGGCGCTCGGTCTCGACCGCGAAGAGGCGGTGCTCGAGGTGGCCCGCACCCGACTGCGCGGGCTCCCGGTCGACCTGCGGGTCGCAGAGCTGTCGGCACCGCTGCCGGACGGCCCCTTCGACCTGATCACCTCTGCCTTGGCCGTGCACCATCTCGAAGGGACCGCCAAGGCGGCGCTCTTCTCCGAGGTGGCTCGGGTGCTGCGGCCGGGTGGTCGCTTCGTGCTCGGCGACGTGGTGGTCCCCGACGACCCGGCGGACGCCGTGACGGGCGTGAGCGGCGCGCACGACCGTCCGGTCACGGTGGACGAGCTGCTGCGCCGGTTGGCCGAGGCCGGGCTCGTCCCCGCGGTGGTGTGGGCCGAGCGCGACCTCGTCGTCGTGCGGGCCGAGCGGCCTCTATCGTGGGAGGCACCATGACTCCCCCGGCCGCGGCAGCCCCGCCCGACCAGAACCCGGGGGAGGAGCCCCTGCACCGCGCCCTGGGCCTCACCGACGACGAATTCGAAGCGGTCGGCAAGATCCTGGGCCGGCCGCCCAACCACCTCGAGCTGGCGCTCTACGCCGTCATGTGGAGCGAGCACTGCTCGTACAAGTCGTCACGCCTCCACCTGCGCCGTTTGCCCACCGACGGGCCGCACGTCCTGGTGGGCCCGGGAGAGAACGCCGGGGTGATCGACGCCGGCGACGGCATCGCCGTGGCCGTCCGGATCGAGAGCCACAACCACCCTTCGGCCATCGAGCCCTACCAGGGGGCGGCCACGGGCGTGGGCGGGATCCTGCGTGACATCTTCACCATGGGGGCCCGCCCGCTCGCCGTCATGGACCCTCTCTTCTTCGGGCCGCCCGACGACGCCCGCCAGCGCTGGCTGGTCGAGGGCGTGGTCAGCGGGATCTCGGGCTACGGCAACTCGGTCGGCGTGCCCACCGTGGGGGGCGAGCTGACCTTCGACCCCTGCTATGCGCAGAACCCCCTGGTCAACGTGCTGTGCCTGGGCGCGCTGCCCACGGACCGCCTGGTGCTCGGCATCGCCTCGGGCCCGGGCAACCTGGCTGTCCTGCTCGGGTCGACCACCGGGCGCGACGGCATCGGCGGGGTGAGCGTGCTGGCCTCGGCCGGCTTCAGCGGCGACGAGGCGGGCGTCGCCGACGACACCAAGCGCCCGAGCGTGCAGGTGGGCGACCCCTTCGAGGAGAAGTGCCTCATCGAGGCGTGCCTCGAGCTCCTCGACACCGGCCTCGTGGTCGGTATCCAGGACCTGGGCGGGGCCGGACTGGCCTGCGCCACCAGTGAGACGGCGGGGCGGGGCGGCGTCGGCATGGACGTGGACGTCTCGGCCGTGCCGCGGCGCGAGGGGGGGATGGAGCCTTGGGAGGTGATGACGAGCGAGAGCCAGGAGCGCATGCTGGCCATCGTCACGCCCGACTCGTGGCCGGCCGTGGCCGACATCTGTGCCAAGTGGGAGGTGCGAGCCTCCGTCATCGGCACGGTGACGGCGCCCGACCCGGCGTGTGGCGGGCGCCTGCGCATCCGCGACGGCGCGGACGGCCCGGTGCTGGCCGACGTGCCGGCGGCGTCCCTGTCGGACGACGCGCCGCTCTACGACCGCCCCCGTCGGGCCCCGGTGCACGCCGTGGCGCCGCCCCCGGCGCCGCCGGGCGACTGCGCCGGCGACCTGCTCGCCCTGCTGTGCTCGCCGCGCTGGGTCTATCGCCAGTACGACCACCAGCTCTTCTTGAACACCGTCGCCGGCCCGGGCGGTGACGCCGCACTGCTGCGCCTGGCCGGCCCCGGCCTGCCCCCCTCCCAGCGGGGCGTGGCCATCACCACCGACTCCAACCCGCGCGCCTGCACCCTCGACCCCCGGGCCGGCACGGCGCTCGTCCTGGCTGAGGCCGTGGCCAACCTGGCCTGCGTCGGCGCCACGCCGGCCGCGGTGGTCAACTGCCTCAACTTCGGGAACCCCGAGCACCCCGAGGTCATGTGGCAGCTCTCCGAGAGCATCGACGGGATGGCCGAGGCCTGCCGCGCCTTGGGGCTTCCGGTCGTCGGCGGCAACGTCAGCCTGTACAACGAGAGCGGGGGGGCGGACATCGACCCCACCCCGGTCCTCGGCGTGCTGGGCCTCGTCGACGCCGTGCACGCGCTTCCGCCGGGCCTGGCCTGGGCCGAGGGCGACACCGTGGTGCTGCTCGGGACGCGGGCGGCGGCGGACGGGTCGTTCCCCCTCGAGGGGACGCGCTGGGCCGCCGAGCGGCGCGCGCATCGCACCGGGAGCCTGCCGGCCCTCGACGTCGGCGCCCACGGCACGCTGTGCTCCTTCGTGGCCGGGCTGGTGGCGGCCCAAGTGGGCGCCGACACCGGGGACCGCCCTCCCGCGCTGGTCGGTGCCGTGCACGACGTGTCCGGAGGCGGCCTGGCCGTCGCCCTGGGCGAGATGGCGGCCCGGGCCGGGACGGGCTGCTCGCTCACTGGGACGGACCTGTCCGACCCGGCCGAGCTCTTCACCGAGCTGCCCTCCCGCTTCGTGGTCGCCACTGCGGACCCCGACACCCTGTGCGCCCGGGCGGCGGCGGCCGGCGTCCCGGCAGCCGTCCTGGGCCGGGCCGGCGGGGACCGCTTCGTCCTCGGTGACCTGGTCGACCTGTCGGTCGACGCCGTGCGCCGGGCCTTCGAGGGCAACCTCCCGGCGGCCCTGGGCGACGGGTGATCCGCGGGCCTGTGCGACAATGGATGCCGCGGTGGCTGGCGTGAAGGAAGCGTGTGGTGTCTTCGGGGTGTACGCACCCGGGAGGAGGGTGGCCAACCTCACCTTCGACGGCCTGTTTGCGCTGCAGCACCGCGGCCAGGAGTCTGCCGGCATGGCGGTGAGCGACGGGGACACGGTCACCGTCGTCAAGGACATGGGGCTGGTGACCACGGTCTTCGACGAGCGCACGCTCTCGGGGCTCGAGGGTTACCTGGCCATCGGCCACACCCGCTACTCGACCCACGGCTGCTCGGACTGGGCGGGCGCGCAGCCCGTCTACCGCCCGGTGGGGAAGGCCGGCTTCGCGCTCGGGCACAACGGCAACCTCACCAACATCACCGAGCTGGCCGAGAAGGTGGGCATGTTGCCGGGGTCGATCGCCACCGACAGCGAGGTGGTGGCCGAACTCCTGGCGCACTCCTTCCCCGAGACCGAGGACCTGGCCGCCGCGTTGCAGGCGGTGCTGCCGATCGTGGAGGGAGCGTTCTCGTTCGTCCTCATGAGCGCGACGCGGCTCTTCGGCGTGCGCGACCCCTTCGGTTTCCGGCCGCTGTGCCTCGGGCGCCTGGGGCCGGCCGAAGCACCCCAGGGCTGGGTGCTGGCCTCCGAGTCCCCCGCCCTCAGCGTGATCGGCGCCACCTTCGTCCGCGAGATCGCACCCGGCGAGCTCGTGGTGGTCGACGCCGAGGGGCCCCAGAGCCTCGAGGTCCCCTGGCTGCGCGAGCCCGAGGCCCGCCTGTGCATCTTCGAGTTCGCCTACATCGCCCGGCCTGACAGCCGTCTCTACGGCCAAGAGGTGCACGAGACGCGGTGCCGCATGGGCGCGCTGCTGGCCGCCCAGGCCCCGGCCGAGGCCGACATGGTGATGGGGGTACCCGAGTCCGGTGTCCCCGCCGCCGAGGGCTTTGCCCGGGCCAGCGGCATCCCCTACGGCCAGGGCCTGGTGAAGAACCGTTACATCGGCCGCACCTTCATCGCGCCGGACCAGCAGGAGCGGGCCGACGCCGTGCGGCGCAAGCTGAACCCGCTCAGCGACACCGTCGCCGGGAAGCGCCTGGTCGTGGTGGACGACTCCATCGTGCGCGGCACGACGCAGCGGTCGGTGATCAAGATGCTGCGCGAGGCCGGCGCGGCCGAGGTGCACCTGCGCATCTCGTCGCCGCCGTGGCGCTGGCCGTGCTTCTACGGCATCGACACCCCGTCCTACGACGAGCTCCTGGCCACCGACCACAGCGTGGAGGAGATGGCCGAGCTGCTCGGGGCGGACTCGCTGGCCTACATCAGCATCGAGAACCTGAAGAAGGCCATCGGGGCCGACGGCGGCTTCTGCGATGCCTGCTTCACCGGCGACTATCCGACGCCGGTCCCCGCGGCCGCCCCGGTCACGCTCAGCCGGCGCGCGCCGGCGCGCACGGCGGCGCACCAGGGCGCGTTGCCCGGGGTGTGAGGGCGGCGGCAGCGGTGGACCAGGGCGGCGCCACCTACGCGGGCGCCGGCGTCGACATCGCAGCCGGCGACGCCGCGGTCGAGCGCCTGCGGCCGCTCGTGGCCGGTATCGGCGGTTTCGGCGGGCAGTTCCCCCTCGATGTCGCCCGGTACCGCCACCCCGTGCTCGTGGCCTCGACCGACGGGGTGGGCACCAAGCTCGAGGTGGCCCGGGTCACCGGCCGCTATGAGACGGTGGGCATCGACCTGGTCGCCATGTGCGTCGACGACCTGGTGTGCGTGGGGGCCGAGCCGCTCTTCATGCTCGACTACCTGGCCACCGGCAAGGTCGACCCCGACCGCATCGCCACCGTGGTGGGCGGGGTGCACGAGGGTTGCCGCCAGGCGGGCTGCGCCCTCATCGGCGGTGAGACGGCCGAGCACGCCGGCGTCATGGCACCCGACGACCTCGACCTGGCCGGCTTCGCCGTCGGCGTGGTGGAGCAGGGGACGCAGCTCGGCCCCGAGCGCGTCCGGGCCGGCGACGCCGTGGTGGGCCTGCCCTCACCCGGACTGCGCTCCAACGGGTACACCCTGGCCCGCCACGTGCTGCTCGAGCGGGCCGGGTTGGCGCTGGACGACCCGGCTTGGCGCGGCGCCGCGCACAGCGTGGCCGACGAGCTGCTGCGCCCCTCGGTGATCTACGCCCCCGCCGTCCTGGCGGCGCGGGCGGCGGCGGGCGAGGCGCTGCACGCCTGTGCCCACATCACCGGCGGCGGGATCGTGGGCAACCTGCCGCGCGCCCTGCCCGAGGGGCTGGGGGCGCGGCTCGACCGCTCGGCCTGGGAGGAGCCCCGGGTCTTCGCCGAGATCCAGCGCCTCGGCTCGGTGGCCCAGGACGAGATGGACCGCGTGTTCAACCGCGGGGTGGGTATGGCACTCGTCGTCGCCGCCGGCGCCGCCGGCGCCGTGCTCGGCGCCCTCGGCCGGGTCGGGCTGTTGGCGTCGGTCATCGGCCAGGTGGTCGAGGGCGAACCCGGCGTCGAGATCCGATGAGCTCGGCCCGGTGAGCGGCCGGAACGCCGCCACCGGCTCGCTGGACGCGCTGCGCGCCCACCTGCTGACGCACTCGGTCAGGACCGGTGACTTCACCCTCAAGTCGGGCCGCAAGAGCAGCTGGTTCATCGATTCGAAGCAGACGGTGTGCCGACCCGAGGCCATGGTGCTGGTGGCCGACGCCGTGCTGG
>Ga0187770_10002016_pt1 | contig 11158 bp, 7 predicted proteins | sample 0116_SJ02_MP02_2_FD_133154 | JGI IMG/M metagenome (GOLD analysis project Ga0187770, IMG submission 133154) | Tropical peat soil microbial communities from peatlands in Department of Meta, Colombia - 0116_SJ02_MP02_20_MG | ecosystem: Environmental > Terrestrial > Soil > Wetlands > Peat | place...
ACCTGGGCCTACTGGATCGCCGGGCTCATACTCGTCGGCTGGCTCGTCAAGATGGCCGTCTTCGGGGTCCACATGTGGCTCCCGATCACCGAGGCCGAGCCCCCCACTTCGTTCGCACCAACAATGGCCGTGGTCTCGGGCATAGGCGCCTACGTCATCGCGCGCCTCCTTTTCTTCAACATGCCCACTATCTTCCACTCCTTCAGCCTCCCCCTGATGGCCTGGGCCGTGCTGACGATGTTCTACGGCGGCGCGGTCACCCTCGCCCAGAACGACGTCAAGTACATCTTCGCCTGGTCGACCATGAGCCAGAACGCCTATTCGATTCTGGGCCTTGCGAGCACCTCCGCCCTGGGGGCCGTCGGGGGCGTGTTCTACTTCGGGAGCCACATCCTGGGCAAGTTCATCATGTTCGCCGTTGCGGGCATCCTGCTGACGCAGACAGGCCTCAGGGACGTCAAACAGATGGGAGGCCTCGCGGGGAAGATGCCCTTCACCGCGGCGCTCTTCGTGATTGGCGCCCTCATACTCTCGGCTGTCCCACCGACCAGCGGCTTCCAGGCAGAGTGGATCATGTTTGCAGGCATATTCTCGCAGGGGGCGACCGGGTCTTCCACCTTCCTTGCGGTTGCCCTGCTGGGGGTGATCGCGACCCTGCTCACCGTCGCCTACACCTTCTGGCCAATCAAGAAGATATTCTTCGGGCAGCTGGCGCCGGGGCTCGAAGGGGTCAAAGACGCGCCGCTGACCATGACCCTCCCGCTCCTGGCCATCGTCGTGGCGTCCATACTCATAGGCATCTACCCCGACCTCGTCACCAAGTTCCTGACCGGGTTCGCAAACATCCTGAGCGCAGGAGGTGCGCCCTGAGTTGACATACGCAATCCCGTCCTACTTCGTCTGGCTGATCTTCATCCTCCCCTTCGCGGGCGCCCTGGTAACGGCGGCCCTCAGGAAGGCGGGAAGGCTGGGCGACTACGCTGCCGCCGCCTCCGCCCTCCTCTCCGCCATATTCGCCTTCACCATGTTCATACCAGTGCTGGAGGGGCAGCCCCTAACCATCAACAGCGTCGGGCCCCTCGCGACGAGCGTCCCCTGGATCTCGGGGCTGGGGCTGACCATGGGCGTCCTCGGAGACTCGTACACGGCGATAATCACGAACGTGGTCGCCTGGGTCAGCTTCCTCATAGTCCTCTACAGCCTGGAGTACATGAGGGAGGACGGAGGGCACAACAGGTACTTCTTCTTCATCTCTCTCTTCATCGGGAGCATGCAGCTCATCGTCCTCGCCGACAACCTCCTGGCCCTGTTCATTGGGTGGGAGATGGTCGGCCTGTGCAGCTACGCGCTCATCGGCTACTACTGGAAGGACGAGACCAAGGACTGGGTTGGGACGCGGGGGGACAGGGCCCTCGGAGAAGCGCAGGCCTACTCCCCTTCACAGGCTGGGATGAAGGCCTTCGTCATGACAAGGGTCGGAGACGTGGCTTTCCTCGCGGGGATCCTGATACTCTTCTTCTACTCGGGGACGTTCAACTACTACCAGCTCGCCGCGGACCGCGGCCTCTGGTTCCAGCACCTCTACAACAACGGCCTGCTCGTGCCCGTCGCGCTCCTGATCTTCGGGGGCGCCGTCGGGAAGTCCGCCCAGTTCCCCCTGCACGAGTGGTTGCCTGACGCTATGGCTGGTCCCGCCCCCGTGTCGGCCCTGATCCATGCCGCGACAATGGTCAAGGCGGGTGTCGTCCTCGTCGCCAGGGTCGCCCCGATCTTCTACTTCATCGCGATAAGCAGCTCAGCCTATGGCATGGGCGCCGTCCAGCCCTTCTTCCTGACCGTGGCCTGGATCGGTGCCTTCACCGCCGTGCTCGCAGCCAGCCAGGCGCTCGTGGGCTTCGAGCTGAAGAAGATCCTAGCCTACTCGACCGTGTCGCAGATCGGCTACATGATGCTGGCCGTAGGCGTCGCCGGGCTTTCGACCAACTTCTCGGGGGGGCTGTCGGCGGCGCTCTATCAGTTGCTGAGCCACGCCATTTTCAAGGCATGCCTCTTCCTGGCGGCAGGAGCCCTCATCCACGCGGCCGATTCGAAGTACATCAATGACATGGGAGGGATGAGGAACAAGATGAAGCTGACCTTCGCAGCCGTACTGATAGCTGTCGCCTCTCTCTCAGGGATACCTCCGTTCAGCGGGTTCTGGAGCAAGGACGCCGTCCTGGGAGCGGCCTGGGGGGCGGGTCAGTACGGCCTCTTCGTGGTGGGGGCCCTCACGGCGGGAATGACGGCGTTCTACTCCTTCAGGATGCTAGGCATGGTCTTCTACGGCGATGCAAGCAGGAGGCTGGCGGAAGTCGAGGCCCAGGGACATCACGTCCACGAGCCGAGCCCCATCATGTGGGTGCCCTACTCGATCCTGGCGGGGCTCACCGTAATCATCGGGGTCACGGCCTTCGCAGGCCTGGCGGTCCCGGCGCTGAACATCGACGCCTCCCTACAGGCCGCTGCCCAGAGCTACATCGCTGCGCTCTTCCCGTCGGCATCCCTCCCCGCACCCTCGGGAGCGGTCGACTGGGCCCCGGCGGGAATGACCCTGGCGATAGTGGTCCTTGGGTTCCTGGCCGCGTACGCGATCTACATAGCCCGAAGGGTCCCCCCGACACGCTTCGTGGGCCAGACGGGGTTCATGCACGGCCTCTACACGTTCCTTTACAACAGGTGGTACATCAACGCGATCTACTACAAGGTCTTCGTGGACGCACCTCTGGCCGCCTCAACCTGGCTGAGCGAAGACTTCGACTACAAGGGCCTCTTCAGGGTCAACCAGGCGGGGCCGGTACTGGGCGTGTACACATCGAGGGCGGGGAATTGGGTCGACGCCCACGTCGTTGATGCCGTCGCCAACGGGTTCCCCTCGGTGGGGCAGGCCATCTCCAGGGGGCTTAGGAAGATCCAGACGGGGATAGTAGAGCAGTACGCCGAGGTCTTCGCCATAGGCATCCTCCTACTGGTGGTGCTGCTCCTCATCGCAATCTGGCAGGCCGGGGTGGGGGTCCCTCTGCCATGAGCTATGTCCTCTCCCTGCTGATCGCACTCCCGCTCGCCGCATCCCCCTTCGTCTTCCTCGCCACCAGGGTGAACAGGCGCTTCGGCATCTACCTCTCCCTCGGACTCGCAGCAGTTGAGCTGCTCATCGCGGGGTACGTCTTCTGGGAGGTGTACTCCCAGGTCCCGGCCCTGCCCCCGGGGTCATACATTCTCCAGGAGAAGTACAGCTGGATAAGCTTCAGCTCCTTCGACCTCAACTACTTCCTGGGGGTCGACGGCCTCAGCTCCCCCCTCCTCTTCGTCTCTGCCCTCCTGACGGTGCTCGTCATCATAGGCTCTAGGAGGCTGATCGACCATCACGAGGCAGAGTACTACTCGCTGATCTTCCTGTTCGAAGGTGCGATAATGGGGGTGTTCACCTCTCTCGACCTCATCCTGTTCTACATCTTCTGGGAGATAGTCCTCATCCCGATGTTCTTCTTCATCGGGGTATGGGGAGGTCCCCGCAGAAAGTACGCCGCTATGAAGTTCATCATTTTCACATTCGCAGGGAGCACCATAATGCTGCTTGGCTTCCTTTACTTCTACATGGGGATGCCTTCCCCCTCCTTCGACATCCCCACCATCGACGCAATGCTGCAGGCCCATCAGATCCCGGTGGGCCTCGAGTATCTCCCGCTGCTCGCTTCGTTCATCGGGTTCGCGGTCAAGCTCCCTCTGGTGCCCTTTCACACCTGGCTCCCGGACGCGCACGTCGAGGCCCCTTCTCCCATCTCCGTGCTGCTGGCAGGGGTGCTCCTGAAGATGGGAGGCTACGGTTTCCTGCGGGTCAGCATAGGCCTCTTTCCCGGAGCTTCGACGCAGTACGCCTGGGTCTTCCTGGCCCTCGGTCTCTTTTCCATGTTCTATGGGGCGGTGGCCGCACTGCTGCAGACCGACCTGAAGAAGATGATAGCTTTCACGAGCATCAACCACATGGGGTTCGTCCTCTTCGGTGCCTACGCCACGCTGATTTCAGGGAGCTACATTGGCATCCAGGGGGCCATATTCCAGATGTTCACCCACGCCCTCGCCGTGGGGAGCCTCTTCATGCTCTCCGGGTACGTCCAGCACCAGGCGGGGACAAGGGAGATCCCGCTGCTGAAGGGGCTGGGGACGAGCATGCCTCGGACCGCCGCAATCCTTGTCCTCGGCTCGGCGGCGGCGATGGGCCTCCCGCCTTTCGCCAGCTTCCTCGCCGAGTTCATGGTCATAGTCGCAGGGATCTCCGCGTCGATCTTCACTGCGGTCTCTATCCTCGTCCCCGTAATCACCGCTGGATACTTCCTCTGGATGATCAAGAGGACTGTACTCTCCCCGGCAGAGCCGGGGACCGAGGCCCACGACATGGGGTGGTCGGACGTCGGGGCGTTCGCCGTCTACCTCATCCCCCTTGTAATCCTGATCATCTCTTCGTACCTCATACTCAGCCCGGCCCTGCCAGTGGCCCAGTTCCTCAAGGGGTTGCCGTAGCATGATAGACTACCTCACGATTGCGATAGCGCTTCTCGCCGGCGCAGGGCTGTTCCTCCCCCTCCTCCAGGTCGTCCGGTCGGGCAAAGAGAACCTGTCGGGGTACATCCTCGCAATTGTGCTCGCAGCGGCGCTATTGCTCATCGGGATGTTCACCCTCAACCCATCTTCCGTCTCGTGGGGAGGGTCTCTGATAATCCCCGACCAGATGGGGGGTATCTTCGCACTGGTCACGGTCGGCGTCACCCTTGCGGTCACCATAGCGTCCTTCGACTTCATCAAGAGCACGGGCAGACCCGTCTACTACAGCCTGCTCGGCTTCACCGCCCTCGGCATGGTCCTGCTCGCCTACTCTCAGGACCTGCTGATGCTGTTCGTCTCCTGGGAGCTGATGAGCCTTCCGACTTACGTGCTCGCCGGGTTCGACAAGAAGCTCCGCTCCAACGAAGCTTCCGTCAAGTACGCCATAATCGGGGCGATGTCGTCCGCTGTCATACTCTACGCCATCAGCCTTTCCTACGGCCTGACAGGTAGCACCCAGATTTCTGCCGTCGTAGACGGGTTCACCAGCCACCCGTCCGCTCTGGCGGGGGTGGCCACCCTGCTCTTCGTGGCTGGCTTCGGCTTCAAGATGTCCATAGTTCCGTTCCACATGTGGATCCCAGACGCGTACGAGGGAGCTCCGACGACGATCAGCACCCTCCTCGCGGCGGCCACTAAGAAGGCAGGGTTCATCGCGGCCATCAGGGTCCTCCTGGGCATCACCACACTCTACGCGGTCACGAAGAGTCCCCTCTTCACGATGGCCAACGTGTTCGCTGTCCTCGCCCTTGTCACGATGACCGTGGGCAACATCTCCGCGCTCACCCAGAAGAGCATGACCAGGCTTCTGGCCTACTCCAGCATCGCCCAGGCCGGGTACATCCTCATCGGGTTCGTAGCCTTCTCGAATGCGCCGGGCTCGTCTGCGGCCATTCTCGGGTTGACAGGGACCGTCTTCCACGTGATCAACCACGCCGTGATGAAGGGGGCGGCTTTCCTCGCCGCCGGCCTTGTCGTCCTGCAGCTGAAGCGTGCGGACCTGAAGGCATACGACGGGCTTGGGAAGCGGATGCCCATAACGGCGTTCACCCTGGCCGTTGCCTTCCTCGGTCTCGCTGGCGTGCCCCCCCTCAGCGGGTTCTGGAGCAAGCTACTCCTTGTCCTGTCGGTCGCCAACGGCCCCTACGGCTGGCTGGCGCTAGCGGCGATCCTGAACTCTGCCTTCAGCCTGGGCTACTACGCCTGGATCATAAAACGGATGTACATGGACCAGGGAGAGAGCACGGAAAGGGTGAAGGAGCCCTTCTGGTTCGTCCTGATCTTCGCAGTGATGGTCGGACTGATCATAGGCATAGGGCTGTTCCCACAGCAGGTGATTAGCTTCGTGTCCAACGCCGTTACAAACTTCGCAGGCTAGAGCCAGTTTATCCTGACCCGGGCCCTGTCCGGGAATATCTTCCGGAACGGCTTCCCCGTCCCGGTGTAGAACTTCGTGAAGAACTCGTAGAGGTGCAACCTCAGGTCCTGCACATAGACGATGAAGGCCTCGAAGGCGAGTATGAGGAGGTTAAGGATGACCCATGGTGCTATCATCACAGGGTTCCCCCAGGGTTGCAGCAGGTTGACGATCAAGAGCAGGGCAGCGTGGACCAGCAGCATGACGGCAAGCCTGACGTAACTGATTGTGTTGGACATGAACTGGGAGATCCGTTCGAAGACCTCCAGGCCCCCATTCGAGAGAGCCCCGAGGACCGACCCCTCCTTCAGCTTCCCGGCCGCGATGGCCACGCTCTTTCCTGCGAGGATGACTATCATCGACGGCACTAGTACAGCGATCGAGACCGCCCCGAGAACGTTGTTCGGTATGCCGAGCAGGGGGTTCGCGGCACTTGCAGCCTTGCCAAACAACACGTTGAAGCTGAACCCCACACCGACGAACGCCAGACCGTACCCCACGCCTGATAGGTACATGGTGAACACGGGAACCTTCTCAAGCCAGAGCTCGGACCGCTCGTTCGCTTTGTACGTCTGGTAGACGTCCAGCCCCAGAGCCATTGTTAGGTGAGCTATGCCGATCAAGAAGCTCACGATTAGTACGAGGTTGATTCCGGCGAACGGGGTCGGGAGGAAGTTGAAAGTATCCACCGTGCCCGCCGCCCTGTGAATTATCTCTACGAGTGCCGGGATGGGGACGAAGCTGGAGAAGGACAGCTCGAAGAACTCCCCGAAGATGACCCCGAAGACGATGGCAGATATCCCAGCGACTATGAACATGTTCGCCCACTGCCTCATGCTCCCTGTCGACCTCTGCCTCACGAGCAGCATGAACGCTGTCAGTATCAGGCCGTGCCCTACGTCCCCGAACATCATCCCGAAGAATATGGGGAAGACGAAGGAGACCAGAGGGGTGGGGTCCACCTCGTGCTCCGCCGGCAATCCCTGTTCCAGCGTGATTGGTTGGAAGAGTCCCAGGCCCTTTCTGTTCTCCATGAGCGCAGGGACCTCTCCCTCCTCCGCCCCCCTTTCCACCGGCTCCGTGTGAACCATCCACTTTCCGAACATTTCCTTCAGCTCCGCCTCCTTCTTCGCCGGGACGTACCCGGAGATCATCGCCAACCTCTGCAAGCCTCCAGACACCCTCGCCTCGTCCAGTGTCTTCCTGGACACCTCAGTAAGCTCCCTCAGCGCCAGCAGGGCAGTCCCGCGCTTGTCTCTGGTCTCCCCCAACTGTTTCTCCGCGTTCTCCCGGGCCTCAATCGCCGCCCCGTGGTCATGCGAGGCCCTGCCGTACGCCTCCGCGGGGTTCTGGGGAAAGTTGGAGGGTATTGACAGCGGCTTCAGCTCCAGCAGCTTCATCGTCTTGTCGAGCTTCGCTTCCTCCCCCTTCGCCACTGCCACCATGACCAGGGTCTGCTCCTTGGTTATCGGCTGAGAGAGGAAAACCGACTGTGGAAGGGACCTGCTGAGTTCGTCCAGCCTGTCGTTTCCGACAAGGGACACCACCGCCTTGAAGTGCTCGAGGTCCGAGAGCCCCGTCAGGTCAGACGAAAATCCCGAAACGACCTCTAGCACACCCATCAACGCCTCAGAGTCAGCTTCGTCCTTCTGGGCCTTCTGCAGCAGGGCCTTCTCCGCCCTTACCTCTTCCGAAATCGGTCCGAGTTGGGCGTCCGCCTTGTTCAGGAGTTCCTCCCAGGTGGATGCCTCATAGGTGCTCTTCGGGACCTTGACCCCCCTGAACACGATGTCCATCTGACCGGGCATCAGCTTCAGGCCCAGGTCCTTCACTGCCTGGTCCGCTTGGGCGAAGAGTTTCACTGCCTTCACGGTCAGCTCCTGTACCCCAGGGTCGAAGTTCGGAGGGGCGCCCTCTAGCGGGTGGAAGTCCTCGAAATTGGCCAGCGCCTTGGCAACGTCTTCATATTCGCTGCGGGGTGAGATTATTGTGACCTTCGATAGTCGGGCGACGCCCAAGCGCTATGCGTTTCAGCCGCGCCCGAGTTCCGTTATTAAGGGTGTGGGATTCGAGGTTGTACCGGATACCGGCCTTTGGTCCCTTGAGGGGATTAACCATTATAAGCCGTCTGACTTCGGGAATCGAGAATTCAGGGGATCCGTGTTTGTCAAGCAGGACCTACGTCGGCACCAAGGCGTTCGCGCTCAGGGGAACCCTGCTGGACACGCCCACGGTCCAGAAGCTGGCCGAGTCCACCTCCCTCGAGGAGATGGTGAACAGGCTCCGAAGCACGCCCTACGCCGACGCCCTGTCAAGCGTGTCCCCACCGTACAGCGCGAGGAGGATTGAGCTTGCCCTCAGGGAGCGCCTCGCAGTCGTTCACCACTCAGCGACTCAGGGCGCGGGGAGGTACAAGATCCTGCAGCTGTACTACCTGAAGAACATCGCCTGGGACCTGAAGCTTGCGCTGAAGGCAAGGGCCCTGGGGCGCACCTACGAGGAGACGGTCGAATACCTTGACATGAAGGCGGAGGAGTTGGTGGGGAGGAGGGACCTGATAGTGAAGGTCCTTTCCGCCAAGGACGTCAACGAGGCCGTGACGATGCTGTCCGGGACCGAGTTCTTTTCCGACGTGGAGAAGGCTCTGGCTGCATATGCGTCCAAGGGCGAGATACGGTTCTTCGACGTCTACATCGATCACGCCGTCCTCTCTGAGATCTCGAAGGAGTACTCCCTCAACCCCAAGCTGTACTCGGCTAGGGCCGCGAACGTGAACGGCGTGAGCGACATGGTTGCCCTTGACGTCGACTCTTACAACGTTCTGAGCGTACTGCGCTCTAAGCTCTGGGGCCTAAAAGAAGCGGAGATCCAGGAGCTTGTCATCACTCCGGCGAGAAGGGTCACAGTGCCCACCCTCAACAGCATGGCGGGCGCCGATTCGGTATCCGAAGCAGAAAAGATGATCGAGTCTGCATACCGCTTCCCAATTCAAACGCCTCAGAGTGACGAGGAACTCATCGACATGGTCGAGGACGGCTTCGCGAAGGAGATGAGGGACACCGCCGAGCTCGCTTTCGTGTGGCAGGGGCTCAGCCCTGGGACCATCCTCGGCCTCATCAAACTCCTCGAATTCGAGCTGAGCAACCTCGCCGCCATAGCCATCGGGGTCGAGGCAGGGATGGACCCGAAGAAGATACTATCGAAGCTCAGAGTCTAGGGCCAGATTTCCACATTCAACCTATCAATGTTTATAAGCGATATTCGAAGGCGCTGCTTCGTCAAGCAATGCGAAGGATTTCCAGGATTTTCCTCGCTCTGAGCTTCCTTGCGACTCTGATGTCGGCGCTTTCGGCTCCGGTTTTCGCCATCACGCCAGGAGCGGCCGCCAACGGCCAGCAGTTCTTGGCAGCCGGCCTCGCATTCGGCCTGGCGGCGCTCGGAGCGGGAATAGGCGTCGGAACCTCCGGCTCAGCAGCCATCGCCGCGGTGACAGAAAAGGCGGAAGTGAGGACGACGGCGCTGATCTTCGTAGTGCTTGCCGAAGCAATCGCGATTTACGGTTTCGCCATCGCGTTCATAATCCTGGGTCAGTCCGGCTAGAAATCGGGCGAAAGCTTCCCGCGTCAGTAGTCCCTGAGTATCGAGAAGTCCGAAAGGTCCTCTAGCAGCATAGTAGCTTCGCTTCGGGGGAGGTTCATGAGCCGCCTCTTCGCCTCCTCCGCGTACAATTCTGCCTGGGCGGTCATCTTCCCGACCACCTCGCTCTCGCTGTGAGTCTTCAGCAGCCCCACTGTCACCTTGTCCTGCGACCTCCAGTCGATAAGGTCGTCCTTCAGCTGGTACGCTATGCCTATGCACCTTCCGTAGTCGGCGAGGGCCTCGACCTCCTTCTCGTCTCCCTCGGCTATCAGCGCTCCGAGCTTAGCCGAGGTCTCGAACAATGAGGCGGTCTTCTCCGTGATTATCCTGATGTACTCGTCCCAGGTGAGCTTGTATATCTGGGGGTCGATTGTCAGCTCCGAGTATTCGCCTTCTGACATCTGGAGCGCCGCGCTGCTCACCTCCTCCGCGATTCTCCTGTCATCATACCTCGCGGCGATCGCCAGGATCATGGCGAACACGAAGTCGGCGCTGAGAAGGGACGCGCTGTAGCCGTACTTGACGTGGAAGGGCAGCTTAGCTCTCCTCACCTTCTCCTCGTCGATTACGTCGTCGTGGATGATAGACTCTGTGTGTAAGAGCTCCACCGCGACGGCGGCCCCAAGAACCGAATCGTCCTTGCAACCCAACGCCTCAGCCGATAGCATGAGCATCACCGGGCGGACCCGTTTCCCACCTTCAACGGCGTAGAGTAGGGGGTCGTGGAACCTGGAATGGGTGTACAGCTTGAGTTCCCTAGCAAGGGCTGAGTCTATGCGAACGGCATAGGACTTCATCCTCGCTTCGAGCGCCGCCAGTGAGACGGCCCTGTCTTCCACCATTCCCTAACACTCGGTCTTCGACGCTTTAGGTTTGTATATATTATCTACGCCTAAACGTGAAAATCTTCCTCTTTCAAGGCAGACGAGTTTCAGCTCGGAGGGAAACACTACCTGATACCACCCAAAGTAGAACTCATTGCGGATCGAGATTCTCGCAAGGAGATTTTCAGAGACAGGGACTGTGGCAGCATGGAGAAACGGGACCCCTCGGGCGGGGGGTTCCTTTTTCCTGTAACATCTGTGACCTCTGTAACATGTCCGAGAACACAAACCCTCACTTCTGGACGGTTCCCATAAGGCGGAGCCTCCATTACTACCGAACCCAAGTTATGTGCAGGGAGTCTTCAAGAATGATTCCTCGCGCATCCTAGACGCTTCGTCCGGTCGATCGACGAAATACCGGGACCCTAGGGCGAAAGCTCTAATTGCTGACCTCGATGACCTCGTTCAGCCCCGGTAGTATAGAGTCCACACAGGCGTACAGCCCGGTCAAGCCTCTGGTGTCGAGAGTATGCCGGCCTTTCGAGTCGGCGACCCGGGTTCGAATCCCGGCCGGGGCAATCCAAGCCCGGAATGAGCCCTGTTAGACTGACAGAGCACGATTCGGACTTATACGGCCTGA
>Ga0187770_10002017_pt1 | contig 11157 bp, 8 predicted proteins | sample 0116_SJ02_MP02_2_FD_133154 | JGI IMG/M metagenome (GOLD analysis project Ga0187770, IMG submission 133154) | Tropical peat soil microbial communities from peatlands in Department of Meta, Colombia - 0116_SJ02_MP02_20_MG | ecosystem: Environmental > Terrestrial > Soil > Wetlands > Peat | place...
AAAAGCAGCCCCGCTCCACGCTTGATTACCCGCGTTCGCTTCTCGCTGATCTTTTGAGACAGTCTCGCCGCGCCCGCCGTCGATGCGCGGGCGCCCCCACCCGCCCCACGTCTTGTCATTCCGTGCCCGTCTCTTTTCTCCGTCATTCCACGGGTGCTTGTTTTTCAGGTCATTCTACGCGTGCCTCGCGTAGAATGACCGATCCTTTTTCTGTCATTCCTCCGCGGACGGTTTCTGACTAGTCATTCCCGCGCGCCTGAGTTGCCTACCGCGCGAGGAATCCCGGCTCCGGCATTCTGTGCTCCCCGCTTCGGTCCTCACATCGCGATTAATGCACTGTGTCGCTCTGATCTTCTAGGCCCGCATGGCAGCCGAACGAAGGCACCCGAGGAATTCCGGGATTCTACGCGAGGCACGCGTAGAATGACCGAAGAAAAAGAGGCGGCTGCTGGCGAATGACAGCCGCGAAGGGCGCACGTCCACTGCGTAGCGACGCCGAATTCACGAGGTCCCGGTTCCATCATGCAGAGGAATCCCTCTACCGGACCTTTCCCGCCTCCTCCTGATCCAACTACCAAGGGCTGTCGGTAAGACAGCGAACGGCGCGAGGAGACCGGAAAAGGTACTGGACTCGAGTATCCACACAGTTGCCCCGGCCTTTGGGTGGAAGAGCGCGATATCGGCGGCAAAGCCGATGATCAGGCCCGAAAAGAAATATGCCAGATTTAACCATGGTGTGTCCTCGGAATAGAGAGCGGCCAGGAGCATGGCCGGGGATACAAGGAAAATCGCGGGCAGCAAGATGGCGAGCCAAACTACTCCAACCGATACAGGTATGCTTCTAGACAGCGATACAGGCATATACCAGGGAAGGGCGTAAGCTAGACCAATGAGGAAGGCCACACTCCTGCCGACGTATTTCTTCTTATTTCGCATTGCAATGCCTACCGGCCCCATCTTGAATCCGTTCGCACGGGCTGCCCAGCCTAGGGGCACGGGCAAACCTTCTCGCATATTTTCGCCCCGATGACGGTACATCCGGCGTGGCAAAAATATAAAAACTCGGGAGCCTCCACGAGAAGATTGCACGGCTCGCATGCACTGACCTCCCGCGCACCCTCACAACGCAGCGTCTTTTGGCAGTTTGTTAGTGTCGGCAGGGTGGGAATCGCTCCTGGCGTCGGTGTGCATGTCGGTGTCGAGGTCGGTGTGGACGTCGCTGTGGGCGAGGGCGTGGCGCTCGGAGACGCCACAGGTGTCTTCTGCAGTGGCGCCTTGCAGTCGGGGTCGGGGTCCGGGGCGGCGGAGCCCTCGGTCACGACAATCCCGTCAGAGATTCCCAGGATAGCCGGATACAGCGGGTGGCGCCGGTGCAGCAACTGGCGCGGAATCGGAGGGCTGTCGCTGCCAAACAACCACTCGAAGAAATTCGGAAAAAGTCGACTATGGCCAATACGGTTGCTTGGTGGCCAGTCGTCGGCCTGAAAGCACTCGAATCTGCCCTGCATCCATCACCTGTGGTAGAGAGGCTGTCCTGCTCGACCACGGATCGGACAACTAATTCACGAGAGAGCCTCGCTAAGAGCCGATCTGGGTTCATTGCGGGGAGCCCGCGTCAACGCGCGTAGATAAATGATTTCCAATATTAAGAGAACTGCGCAGCCCAACCAATACCAGACACGGTGCATCTCATCGATCACCTTAAACATGAGTTTATACCAAAGGACCCATCCGATGGGACTGTACAACGATACTACGCCCGCGAGAAATATCGTCGAAGCGAATCCAACCATCAGCATCCTCCCAAGAGACAGAACCTGCTCTAGTCGCAACGCCCAACTCCTGCCACCCCTATATCCCAACCACGCGACAACGTTGATTCCGAAGATCGCAATGCCAATGAGGTATATCTGCAGCAAACCATAGCTCAGGCCTACATCGATCATCAGTAAAGCGATGTTAGCTAGTATCAGTGCTAAGTAAACTACCTTATATATGTCGACGTAAACTGTCCTCACGGGGAACTGCGGTGACCTCTTGGTATCCACATTACACCATGCTCTCGACAGATCGGATTTCAAGGACAAGTCGCAAAGCAATAGGCATGGTCACCAGGGATTAAGGGGTAGCTGAGGAAGCAGCCGTATGCCTTAATTTCCTGGCTTCGCCTCTCTTGCAAACACCCTCTCACGCAATTGCTCCAAGGTCCATTCGGAGTATTGGCGCAGATTGGCGGGGCAATGTTGCAGTCATAGAGGTCCTGGGGACCACACTGCGCACATGCCGTTGCGTACTCACCGCAGCCTGGGGGTGGCGCGGCAGAGCTCGGCGTGGGCGTGGGCGAGGGCGTGGCGCTCGGAGACGCCACAGGTGTCTTCTGCAGTGGCGCCTTGCTGTCGGGGTCGGGGTCCGGGGCGGCGGAGCCCTCGGTCGCTACGATCCCGTCCGAGATTCCCAGAATAGCCGGATAAAGCGGGTGGCGCCGGTGCAGCAACTGCCGGGGAATCGGAGGGGGACACCCCCCGGCAAAGATGCGTTGTCCTCGAAAGAGGTCGACGATCTCGGAGGTCGCGTCTGTTACTGCCCCTTGTGCTCCTCTTTGAATCTCCTGAAAGCCTCCCGCATCTGTTTCACGAGGGGAGCTGATACATATACGGCTGACACCCCAAGGTCGTCCGAATCCGGGGCACAGCCTTTGGGCAGCTTATAGTGAAACACATAGCGCACGATGTTGCCCGAGCCATCTTTCCAGTCGCCTATCCATTGCTGGACGCAATATTGAGTGTTACCTGTGGCGTCTATAAACGGGTGCCACCCGCGCATCTGCGAGGCGCCGGCGGCGTTGTCCGGCTCCAGAGAATCATATGGGAGCGGCTTCCAATTTTTGCCCCACAGCTTTGCGGAGATCCAGTCGATAACTCCTGAGGCCGGAAGCCGCTCCTTCACATGATAGGTAAGCTGGTCCGTTCCCGCCCGGCGACCGCGCCATACTTCCTTGGCTCCCGGATATAGCAGCAGAGCATCTGAATCTTCGAAAGCAGTTGCGAGACCACGGGGCCACAGAAAACTGGACGTGGATACGGCCACCAATAGCAGGAAAATTGCCTTTCTACTGAGAGTCATTATGGCCTAACCAGCCTCGTGTTCACGGAACGCCGATCGCCGCGCTTCCCTGTGCGGTCCCCCTAAACGCGCAAACCTGATCTGACGGCGACGCACGGCAGCATACTGTCATCACTGGCCGTTACGAAACTCTGGCTGGGCAGGCTGGAGGCAGCCCGTTTTGGGACCAGGCGGGCTGCAAAAGCACGGGCCCAACTCGCTACCAATCTGAAGGCCTCGCATCTGGCAGGTACCGCCGCCCGGCGTTCCGCTCCACATTACAGAGCCGCCGCAGGGAACGCATAGGGAGTAACAGATACACGCATTGCCAAAGAACGTCTCCTGGCCAACCTTTATCCAGTTCCCTTGGCAGACCCCTGGCGCGGCGGAGCTCGGCGTCTGCGAGCTTACGCGCTCGTCGCCGTCGTAGGTGAAATCGGTCTCCACGCCATCCACGATCGTGCTCGTGAAATTTCCGTCCGAGTCATAGTTTAGCGCAACCTGGGTCGATGTGTTGCGGCGCAGGCGCTTCACCGTCGATGCGCGGGCGCCAATAGTGGCGCGGGCCGCCGTGCCCGCGGTCGATGCGCGGGCGCCTCGCCCGCGCCACCTCTTCTCATCCGATGCCTGCCTCTTTTTATTGTCATTCCCGCGCGCGTGTCTGGCGCGCGCGAGGAACCCCGGATCCGGCACTCGCGCTCCCACTGTCACTCAAATGCTCCCAGCGCGGTTGATGCACTCTGCCGCTACGCGCGGATGACGCAGTTTGCGCTGGAGCACGGCAGCGCGCTATAAGCCATCGCAGCGAGGCCCGCCAAATCGAAAATCCGGGCCTGATGCGCCCAGAGGGGGGCATATGCGTCAGTTTCTTGCGACGCTCGTTATCTCTGCGCTCGCTTTCTCGCCAATCGGCTGCTCCGTGTACATGGAGGCGACGCGTCCGACTCCTGTAGATCTTACTGAGTATCAACCAGGCCAGACTCGCGACTCCGTACTCGAGCGGCTGGGCCCGCCCGACGGCTCCGCAAAGGAGAGCGATGGGGCGGACTGCGATTTCTACAAGCTGTACACGAAGGGTTACGGCGCGGGCGGCAAAATACCGATAGCCTTTTTGGAAAGCGCGGCCGACTTCTTCAGCATCGGCCTGGCGGAGGCGGTTCTTACCCCAACCGAGGGCGCAACCAAGAACGAGAAGCATCCGGTAACCGTCTGTTACAAGGACAGCAAGATTGCGAGAGTCAGTACAGATACCGCTCCCGGCTCCGCCACCCCGTCACCGGCCGAAGTAGCATCGGCACCCGTGGCGGCGCCAAGCCCGCAAGCTGCACCCAGTCCGGCAGTGAACTCAAATTCTGCGTCTCCCTCTCCGGCGGTCGCAGCCGCGAACGCGGTCCCGGCATCGAGCGCGAGTACTCAGGCTGGCGGCTGGACCCCACCTGCTTCGGCAAGTTCCCCCAGCGCAGCGCAGTAACGAACGCGATCCAAGAATCGCGGGATTCCACGCGCGGTTCACCGTGCCTGACGTGAGCGGCGCGGGCCGCCGTGCCCGCGGTCGATGCGCGGGCGCCTCGCCCGCGCGACCTTTTTTCATCCGATGCCCGCCTCTCTTTGTAGTCATCCCCGGGCGTCTGAATTGATTGGCGCGTCCTCCGAATTTGTCATTCCCGCGCGCGTGTCTGGCGCGAGCGCGAGGAATCACGGATCCTCATTCTGTCTTCCGAGAGTCATATGTCGCGCGATCGAGGACGATCGCGCGACGCTGAGGACCCTCACCCTATCCCCTCCCGGTCCGGGAGAGGAGTAAGAAAGGAGGCCGAGGGGGCGCGGCGGCTCACCAGCGGGCGCATCGCCACCTATTGCGCGGCGCGGGTGCAAGCGGGTTAATCTCGCCGCTGTGGCATCGTTTCTCGATTTCGCTGCGCTCTGCGAACAGCTCGGCCAGACGCAAAGCCGAACCCAGCTCGCGGCCCTGGTCGGCGAGTTCCTCGCCGCGCTCGATGTGGACGAGGCCGAGGTCGCCGCGCGATTCATCGCGGGCCGCGCCGTCGAGCAGGGCGACGAGAAACGCCTGCAAGTGAGCGGCCGCGCGATCTGGAAAATCGCCGTGGAAATGACCGGCGCCGCCGACCAGAGCGAGGAAATCTTCACCGCCGCCGAGGACTTCGGCGAGGCGGTCGAGATGATGCTCCGCCTGCGTCCGTCGGAGCCGCCCCCGACGCTCACGATCGCCGACGTGAATCGCGCATTCGCCGAGATCGCCGCGATCGAGGGCCGCCACGCGCGCGCGCGAAAGCTCGATGCGCTCCGCGCGCTGCTCGAGCGCGCATCGGCGCTCGAGGCCAAGTACATCGCGAAGATTCTCATCCGGGAGATGCGCCACGGCGTGAGCGAGGGGATGATGCTCGAGGCGATCGCGCGGATGGCCAACCGCCCCGCCGCGGAGGTCCGGCGTATCCACATGCTCGAGCCCGATCTCGGCCGCGTCGTGCGGGCGCTGCGCGCCGGCGCCGAGGCCGCGCCCGGTCCGGGGGGCGAAGCGCGATTGTCCGGCGCGCGCGCCGCGAGGCCGCTCAAGCCGATGCTCGCGCAGCCGGCCGCGGATGTCGCCGATGCGTTCGCGATTCTCGGACCCCATCTCGCGCTCGAGCACAAGCTCGACGGCGCGCGCGTCCAGATTCATCACCTCGGCGGTGGAGAGGTTAAGATTTTCTCGCGCCGCATGAATGAAATCACGGCGAGCCTCCCCGAAGTCGTCGAGCAAATGCAGCGGCTGGGCGAGCGGCGCGCGATTTTCGACGGCGAAGTGATCGCGGTGGATTCCGCACATCGCCCGCTCGCGTTCCAGGAGCTGATGCGCCGGTTCAGGCGCGTGCGCGAGATCGATCGGCTCCGCCGCGAGCAGCCGATCCGCCTGTTCGTCTTCGACCTGCTCGCGCTCGACGGCGCGCTGATGATCGATCGGCCCTATATCGAGCGAACCCGGGCGTTAGGCGAGGTTGCGGCGGGCGCGGGAATCGAACTGGTCGGGAGAATCGTCGAGCCGGGGCTCGCTGAGGCCGAGCGCTTCTACCGCGATGCGGTCGCGGCGGGTTACGAGGGCGTGGTCGCCAAGTCGCTTACGAGCGCGTACACGCCGGGCGTGCGCGGGCGCGGATGGCTCAAGATCAAGCATGCGCACACGCTCGACCTCGTGATCGTCGCGGCCGACTGGGGCTATGGGCGCCGCCACGGATGGCTCTCGAACTACCATCTTGCGGCGCGCGACGAACGCACCGGCGGCTTTGCCGAGATCGGCAAGACGTTCAAGGGGCTGACCGACGAGGGCTTCCGCGAGATGACCGAGCGATTGCTTGCGCTCAAAACCCGCGAGGCGCACGGAACCGTCACGGTGCGGCCCGAGGTCGTGGTCGAGGTCGCCTACAACGACATCCAGCGGAGTCCGCAATACGAGAGCGGGATGGCGTTGCGATTCGCGAGAATAGTCCGGGTGCGTGATGACAAGGCCGCTGATGAGGCGGACACGCTGGCCGCGGTCGGCGCGGAGTTCGAGCGCCAGGTCCTGCAGCCTGCGGCAGGCAAGATCTGAGTCAGTCGGCGATTAGCACGCCTGCTCAGCGATGAGCCGTCAACTGATGGGCCGGCTCGTGGGTTTCATGCAGCGCCGTTTCGACGGATTCCATCTCGGTTTCGCCGAATACCTCGAACGCGAAGAGATCCGCGCGGAGATCGCCTGTCTGCGGATCGACGCGTTCATAGACGCCGCAACACCAGGAATTCGGGCCTACTTGACGGGTTCGCAATACGAGGGTATCGCACCCGACCCTTTCCACGCGCTCCATAATCGCAACCTCCGATAGTGGAATCGGCATGGTCATCGTCGGCAGTGACATGAAATTTTTAGCAGATTTGAGACAGAGATGCTAATGGCAAAATGCGAGGCCGGGAGGCGTCCGGGGCGACTGACCGCCGCCGTCAGGAAAGCCGCTTGACCGCCGACACCCAGTCGGTCAGCGCGTCCCGCGTGGTTGGAAAGGCGAGGTCGTCCCAGGGGACTTCATCGGGTGCGAAGTAGCGGACCTCGAGTGCTTCATCGGAGACGCCGGCTGAGCCGCCAGTCCGTTCCGCGAGATACACGACCACGCACACCGCGGGATTCGCCGGGTCGACGTACACGCCGAGCACTTGTCCCAGGCGCGCGCTGATTCCGACCTCCTCAGAGGTTTCGCGCACCGCCGCAGTCTTGACGGTCTCGTCCGCATCGACGTACCCGCCCGGAAACGTCCATCGCCCGCGCGACGGCTCGATCCCGCGCCTAAGCAGGAGCACGCGTCCGTGCTCCACGACCAGGCATCCGGCGACCAGCTTCGGTCCCGCGAAATAGACGAAGCCGCACGCGGTGCAGACCTTTCGGCGTTTGCGGTCCGGCACCACCGTCCGCATCGCCAGCTCCGCACCGCACAGCGGGCAGAACCGGACGTCGGCGGGGTATCGATGCTGCACTCGATGGCTGGGATGTACGGGGTCGTCTTTCATGGGACGGCGCTCACGCGGTCAGCCGGCGCACGAGCGCTTCGCCGATCAGCATCAGCATCGCCGCGACGATGATGAATTTGTCGAGCGATTCGCGGCGCTCCAGCATCGGCCGCGCCATCGCGATCTCTGCGGGCGACGGATTCAGCCTGCCGCCGGTCGCCGATGCGAGCCGTTCGAGCAATCCGAAGTTCGGCTCGGGGCGCGGCACTTCAGTGAGCACGGCGGGGCTCACGGTATAGGCGAGCGGAGGGAACGCCTCCTTCTTCTCGCCGGGCGCGCGAATCTCGATGTAGTACGCGCCGGGCGCGGGCGCATCGATCGAGCCCGCAAACTCGCCCGGCACCTGCTCGGACAGCGCGGTTTCGATCTTGGCGGAGTCGGGACGCGTGACGATCGCGGTGAGCAGATGCGGGGTCTTGCCCGGCTCGGCGGCATACTCGTTGAGCTTAATTTTGATCCGGCCGGCCTGATAGCCGAGATCGACCCCGAACCTCTGCTCGGCCACGCCCTCGGGCGTCATCCAGTTGAAGAGGCGGTCCCACACCGGGCCGAACACGTTGGCGCGCACCCACTTCGATGACCATCGCCCGCTCGCATCGGTGGTGACGGCGAGTGTCTTGCCCGCGCCGAATTTCCAGCTCGCGATGAGCGGTTCGGCCACCGGACCTCGCTGGACGAATGCGCTGAGCGTCGCGCCCGGCTTGAGGTCGGTGCTCACGTAGCCCTCGATCGGCGGAAGCTGCCGGCCCGCGAGGTCCTTGAGCAGCGGGTCGGGCTTGACCGTGCGCGGCGAGAATTCCTTCTCGACCATGGTGGTCTCGCCGCCGTGCTGGCGGAAGTCATCGAGAAATAACTGGGGCAGGTTCTTGGGGCTGTCAGTTTGATAGAACGCGCCGCCGCCGAATCGCGCGATCGCCTGGAGGAGCGTCGCGCCCTCCACGTCGCGTCCGACCGCGACCGCGGAAATCGTCGCGCCGCCGTCATGATGCATCCGCGAGACGAGGTCGTAGTACATCGCGGTGGTGCCGCCGACTTCGCCATCGGTCAGGATCACGACGTGCTGGATCTGCGCACCCGACGATGCGAGCGCGCGCTCCGCTTCCTGAAGCGCGGGCATCAGGTAGGTGGTGCCGTGCGCGGTGAGCCGGTTGATCATCTGCGCGACATAAGGCCGGCTGGTCGCGACCGGTTCCAGAGGCACGATCACGAACGGCTGGGAGTCAAAGCCGATCACGCTCAGCAGGTCGTCGTCCTTGAGCGTCCGAGTGACGGTCTGGGCGGCGGCCTTGGCGTAGGTGAGCTTGTCATTGCGGCCCATCGAGCCGGACTTGTCGATGATGAGCACGAGCGCTCGCTTGCGCTCCTGATGCTCCGGCGGCTTCATCACGACCGGCATCGCGCGCGCGATTGGGCTGGTCTTGTAGCCGCCGAGTCCAAAGCTCGAATCGCCGCCGATCATCGCGAGCGACCCGCCCTTTTCGACGTAGGCGACCAGGGCATTGTGGGCCGCGGGCGAAAGCCGCTCGCTTGGGATGTTGTTCAGGAGGATGGCGTCGTAGCCCGCGATGCTTCCGTCCCACTGTCCGCTCTCGACCGGCACAACGGCGGGCTCAAGCCCCAGCCGGCGCGCAACCGTGTCGAGATAGTTCGCATCCGTCGCGGTGTCGGTGAGGATGAGAATTTTCCTGCGCGCTCCCACGCCGACCCATCCGGTGAGCGAATCGTCCTCGGGGTAACGGTCGAGGGCGGGGTTGTCGGGCTTGAAGACGGCCTGGTAGGAGGCGAGGCCCGCGGCCTCGGTTCTGATCGGAAAATCGAACCGTTCGCTGCCGCGCCCCAGCGTGACCTTGCGCTCAGTCACGAGCGCATCGCCACGATAGATCGAAATCGTTCCGCCCACCGGCACGTCGTTGAAGTTCCGCATCGTGACGCCGAGCGCGAACGGCGCCGCCTTCTCCAGCGCCGGCGGCATCGTGAGTTCCGTCATCGCGACGTTCGGAATCGACTGCGCGCCGGGCGGCGTGAAAATATCGAGCCGTATCTGGGCGGAGACCAGCGCGCTGATTGCGCGCGCCGAGTCGCCGCGGGTCTCCCATCCGTCGGTTATCAGCACCGCCGGTCCGCCCTGGGCGTCGGGATTCGCCGCGAGCTTCTCCAGCGCCGCCTGAAGGTCGGTCGCGCCGGGCTTGCACCGGTCGCACGATTGCGCGGCGGCATAGGCACGCACGACATCGCCGATCGATTCGGAAACGCAGTCGGCGCCGAACATGATCGCCGGGTCAAAAGGGCGCAGCTTGAGATCGTCGGAGAGAAGCTCGGCCGTCCATTTGCGCATCGCGGGCGTGATGCTCGCGGACGCATCGACCAGCGCGGGCCGCGCCGCGCCCTCGGAACGAATCACCTTATCGGGACTTGCAATCGCGATCACGATCAGCGCAAGCGCGATCGCGCGCATCGCCGGCGCAAACAGCCTGCGCATCTCGCGTGCGTTGATCGCGCCCCAGATGAAAACGATCGCGGGCAGCGCGAGCAGGTAGAACGCCTCGGGACGCTCGAAGGCGAGATTCGCGATGAGTGCGCGCGGATCCACACCTAAGCCTCGAGGACAACGCGCCGGCGGCGCCGATAAACGATCATCGCCTCGAGCGCGAGCAAGGCAAGAATCGCGGCAAGCACCCAAACGCTGAGCGAGAATTTCTCGGTCGATGCTTGCCCCGAAGGCGGCGAGTTGGACGGCTCAACTCTGAGCGGCGGAGCATTTTCGAGATCCGACTCGGTCAGGTTGTCGAGGTTGACCGCGCGAGGCGTCCTTTCGCCCGCGCCGTTGACCAGTTCGTAGATTCCCTGCGCCGCCACATTGGTGAACAGAGTCCCCGGAGACGCGGGCACTTTGCGGCCCGAAGGAAGAATCACGCTCTCGACGCCCGCGGGCACGAGCCATGGCTGTCCTGTGTGATAGCCGCCGGTGCTCGCGCCAAGTCCGGCGAGGTAGCTCAGCATGTTCAACGTCAGCACCGACATCGGGAGGTTGCGCCGCCCCAGGTAAGGGAACGGGTTGAAGCCGGTCGCAAGGTAGCGATGGCCTTGACGCTCGCCCTCCAGGAGCAGCGCTCCGCCTTGACCGCTGACGACCGCCGCCATCCAGGAATGCTGGCCGATGAATTCGCCCGCGTGGAGATTAAGCAGGCGAAAATTCACGGAGTCGGTGAGCGGGTCGGTCTTTCGCCATTCGGCGACCTGCAATTCGGATGCGGGCGCGACCGTGAAATTGAACGCCGGGTCGCCCGGCGGCGGCATCACCAGCAGCGAATTGACGCCGGGAATTTCCTTGGGCGCCCCGTACTCGAAAATCGCCAGATCGATATCCCTGAGATCACCGAGAGAGAAATTCGCAGGCGAGACCGCCTTGACCGCGACGCCCGGGATCGAATCAAGCCCGGCGGCATCGCCCGGCGCCGGACTCACGAAGAGAATCGAGACCGTTCTGACTGCGCCCGCGGTCGCATACGCAACGTTGTCGAG
>Ga0187770_10002018_pt1 | contig 11157 bp, 11 predicted proteins | sample 0116_SJ02_MP02_2_FD_133154 | JGI IMG/M metagenome (GOLD analysis project Ga0187770, IMG submission 133154) | Tropical peat soil microbial communities from peatlands in Department of Meta, Colombia - 0116_SJ02_MP02_20_MG | ecosystem: Environmental > Terrestrial > Soil > Wetlands > Peat | place...
CGTGCAGCTCTTCGATCGTCTCGGCAGAAAGGTGCAGCTGACCGAGAGCGGGATATAGTTGCTGCAGTATGCAAACAAAATTTTGGACCTGGTCGATGAGACTCAGTCCAAGGTGACGGAAAACAAGGAACCTCTGGGGTCGTTGACCGTCAGAATCCCCGAGACTTTCGGGGTGTACTGGCTCCCGGCCATCATCAAGGAATTTCATAATAGATTTCCCAGGGTGCAATTGAACTTTATCACCTGTGCTCATGAAGGGTTGGAAAAGGACCTGCGCACGGGCATAACCGATTTGGCGTTCCTGCTTGCCGAGTCAATCAGTGCAGCCGATGTCGAGGTGGAAACCCTTGGTTTCGAGTCAGTGGTTCTCGTAGCCGGTCCCCGTCACGCCCTTGCCTCCAAAAAAAGCGTTCATACAAGGGATCTGGCGGGTGAGACTATCCTGCTTTCAAAGGTGGATTGCAGCTACAGGAAAATTTTCGAGCAGGTCTTGGAACAGGAGGAAGTGGGCAGGTTCAGCAGGCTTGAATTCTACAGTGTGGAAGTAATTAAAGAGTGCCTCCTGTCGGGGGTGGGAATAACGGTGCTGCCTGAGATCGCCGTTCGAGATGAGGTCGCGCAGGGGAAGCTTGTGATTCTGCCATGGTCCGAGGGCAAAATCGATGTGGCCTTATTGATGATCTGGTACCGCGACAGGTGGATTTCACCCACCCTGAGGGCTTTCATGGGAGTGACGAAAAAGATCGCGGCGCAGGTATGCCAGCCCGACTCAACTTTTAATCAAAAAGACCTTCCTTCGAGCGGGGGAAAGTGAAAGCGCCATGGTGAACGCCATAACTGAAAGGAAGTGCTGATGGGATCATTTACGGGTGATCTTTCTCCTGGTTGACGATCCGAAAAATTATCATGATTTCGCGGTGGCGGGCCAAAAAGCTCTGGTTTCGCACTGTGACCAGGTATCCATATGAAGCACTGTGTTGGAGAGCATGCGCGCATAATCGTTGCGACCTATAGGACTGTGTTGCCAAACCGATCGTCAGTCTACAGTCGGACGGCGGTGGCAGGAAATCGGCGTTCGGAAGCCGGTTGAAGGTTTTGCTCCATTTCATGGTTGCCATTTGTCTTATTTCTTGTAAAGATAGACGTGTTCACGTGAGAGCGGATGCGGCGGGGGTGAAAACTCCCGGTCATAAACTTACCCAATGAGCCGGAGGCCCACATGAAATTCGAAGGTACCGAGCGTTATTATCTTAGCCCTGAACTGGGTGAGATCGTAAATATCTCCATTGCGATGGAAAAACCTCTTCTTCTGATGGGTGAAGCGGGGACCGGCAAAACTCAGCTCGCTTTCGAAATCGCCCGCGCCTTCGGCGCCAAAATGGAAGAGGCCCGCTGCAAGTCCACGTTCAAAGGGGAGGAACTTTGCTACGTCTATGACACCGTGCTGAGGCTAAACGATTCACGGTTCGGAAGCGGGGAAACCGGCCGAAACGTTAACGACATCTGGGACTATCTTCGTTTTGGACCTATTGGCAGAGCCTTTCTCGCCGAAGATAGAAGGGTGCTCCTGCTCGATGAGATTGATAAGACCGATTCGGACACCCAGGACAACCTCCTCGACGTTCTCGAGGACGGCTCGTTTGTCATTCGGGAAATCAATCATAAAGTGGCCGCGAGGCTTAAGCCCATCATAATCATCACGAGCAACGCCAAACGTGAACTCTCCGATCCTTTCCTGCGCCGCTGTTTCTGCCACTACATTCCTTTCCCCGGCACCGAGGAGATATCGGTTATCGTTCGGCTGCACTTTCCGGACATATCGGGAGTGCTTCTGGATGCGTGTCTTACGGAGTTTTACCGTCTGCGTGAACAGGGGTTCGAAAAGCCCCCCGCCACGGCGGAACTGCTCGACTGGATCGGCGCCATACGTTCGAGTGACGCAGGCGACCCCGGCGCGGGGAAAGCGGTCCGGCATATCGGAACGCTTCTAAAACGTTCCCAGGATTTGTTGAAATTCAAAGGCATAATGCAAAGGACTCAATTCCGATAAAGCTCTAATCACCGAACATCTCTGTTACGGTTCATCCGAAAGGGCCGCTGGATGCTCTCATTTATCCAACAGTTGCGTGAGGCGGAAATCCCGGTAAGCCTCAAATATGTTCTGGAGTTTTACCGGGGAATTCAGCAAGGCCTGGCGCCTGACGTGGACCGGCTCTTCCTGCTGGGCCGGCTTATTTTTGTCAAGAAAATCGAGCATTATGACGCTTTCGAGCGGGTCTTCGGCGCCTTCTTTCTTGGAAGGGCCCCATGGCAAATGCCCGAATGGGAAGATGCATTTGAGGGTAAGCCTTTCGAGGAGTGGCTCCGCAGGCAGCTGGAACAAAGGGGTATCCTTTCTCCCGAGGATTTGCGAACGTTTGATACGGAGGAATTGCTGAAGCTGTTCTGGGAAACGCTTTTGAAGCAAACAGAGCAACACCACGGAGGCGACAAGTGGATCGGGACCGGGGGACGGTCCCCGTTCGGGCATTCGGGGCGTGCTGGCGGAGGAATCCGCATCTATGGAAAGGGCCTTCATGGAACAGCTCAAAAAGTGATAGATCGAAGGAACTTCATCAACTATACGGAGAAGTCCACCTTGGCCAGGGATAATTTGGGCCATGTTCTGGCTTCGCTCAAGAACCTCAAGCGTGCAGGACCCGCAACTGAGTTGGACATCGACGAGACGATAGCCCGGACCGCAAAGAACGGAGGCGAAATCGAACTCGTGTTTGCCAGGGAGTTGCGTGATCGCTTAAAGCTGATAGTTTTGCTGGACAACGGCGGCTATTCGATGTTTCCTTACCTGGAACTTGTGAAGACGGTGTTTGGCAAAATCCGGGACCACTTCAAGGACCTCAAGTACTACTATTTTCACAATTGTATCTACGGGGCAGTTTACCAGGACCTTGCGCGAAGGCGCGCAATTCCGTGGGAAGCCTTTATATCTCAGGGGTCTGAGGCTCACCTCATAATAATCGGCGACGCCAACATGGGCCCATACGAACTCCTGGCCACCAACGGCTCGCTCTACTTTCACACTCCCGATCCCAGACCCGGCCGGGAATGGCTCAGGGAGGTGAGGGGGGCTTTTCCGGCAAGTGTTTGGCTCAATCCGATTCGCAAAGAGCATTGGTGCCGAGAAAGCTCCACCATTTTCCAGATTGCCCGCATTTTTCCAATGGAAGATCTCACCCTGGCCGGCATCAGAAACGCTGTCCAGATATTGGGCCGAACAAGGAATTAAAATTCCCGATGCACACCGGATTGGAAGAAAAAAGGCCGCCGGCAACCGGGCCCCACCGTTTTGAGATGGGCAAGGGGATATGCTGTGCCCCCTTTGAGCGGCTTTTGAATATCACTATCGTTGAGGCTCGGTCCGGGAAGGCGACCCTGACCATGCCCTTTTTCATCGACTATGCCCAGGGCGCAGGATTGATGCACGGCGGGGCGCTGGTGAGTCTGGCCGACACGGCCGTTGCCGTGGCCATCAAGAGTGTAGTCGAGCCTCTGTCGCATTTCGCTACAATCAGTCTCGAATCCCGGTTCCTTTTTCCAGTGAGAAAAGGCATTGTGACGGCCAAAGCTGAGATAGTCAGCCGGGAGGGAAGGCGCCTTGAAGGCAAAGCCACACTTTATGACGAGGAAGGGCGAACTGTCATGGAGTTTTGCTCCACTTTCAAGCTTTCCAAAGACAGCGGGTGAACGGGCAAATTCAACAACCAAGATCACTCCTGGCCCCACTTGAGCTTCGATCTCAAAGTCTCGAAATGACTGATGCCCGGTGCTTTTATAATGCGCAGCGGGGTGGCGGCGGTCTTTACGATTACCTGGTCCAGATCGCGGATGTGGTATCCTATCTGCCCATCGCAGGTGAGTGTTACCTCCGTTGCAGATTCCGCAACTTCGATCATGACTGTCACATCGGCCGGAAAGACGATCGGCCGATTGGTGAGCGTGAAAGAGCAAATCGGGGTCAGGATAATTGTCCGCGCGGTCGGGAATATGATAGGCCCCCCCGCGGAAATGTTGTAGGCGGTCGATCCTGTAGGAGTGCTTATAATGAGTCCGTCCCCACGGTAATGAGTGAGAAAATGCCCGTCGATAGTTGCGTGCAGGTCGATTATTCTCGCCAGCGCCGCTTTGTTTATAACCGCGTCGTTGAGGACCCGATGGCTGAAAATCTCCTTACCCTCGCGCCTTACGGATACCTGAAGGACCATTCGTTCCTCGATCTCGAAGTCACCCGAAACAATATTTTCGAGTTCCGAAAAGCACGACTCGGCGCTTATTTCGGTCAGAAAACCCAGTCCTCCCAGATTGATGCCGATGATCGGGATGGACCTTCGCTCTATAAAACGGGCTACGCTTAAAAAAGTTCCGTCGCCGCCGATCACGACAACCGTTTCGGCTGCCTCCGGGATATCGACCTTCTCATAATCGCTGCTAATACCGGTGTTGTCGATATTTTCTCTGAGAAAGACTTCCACGCTGCGTTTCTCGAACCAATCCTTGAGTCGGTGCCCGAGTTGGGCCGCCTCGGGACGCATACGTTTATAGACTATTGCGACATGGCGCATCAGTGTCCTCCAAAACACTTATGTTCAAGCCAGGATAGTCCGATAGAATGAAAAGATTTGTCAAAATCCGCCGGTTGCTCTAATTTGAAACTTATTTACCGGCCAGTCAAGTTATTTAGGCGAGGTTCGGACGGAGGACGGTATTGCCGGTTGGTCATTTCCATCTCAGACGGGTGATCGCTGATGAATTCTGAACAGCGGGATGCAGGCGTTTTGCAAACGATCCTGGTGGTCGATGACGAACCGCAGGCCTGCGAAATTATCACTGATGCCCTGACGTCCCAAGGGCACAAAGTGGACGTGGCCGCCGACGGCATTGAGGCTGTCTAAAGACTTCAGAGAAACGGCTACTCTATTGTTGTAACAGATATGGATATGCCTCGAATGGATGGGATGGCCCTCATCGAGTATATAGTTCAAAATCATGCGGGTATCGACATAATAGCCATTACCGGGCATATAATGAAATACACATACACGGAGGTGGTTGAAGCCGGAGCTTCGGATTTCATTACGAAACCCTTTTCACTTAATGAACTGGAAGCTAAGCTCAACAGGCTTATCAGAGAAAGACTCCTCAGGGAGCAACTCTCCAAGTTGGCCGTCCGGGACCCTCTGACTGCTCTTCAGAACCGCCGTTCCTTTGAGGAGAATACTCGCAAGGAAGCTATCCGCACCGTTCGCTATAGACATACCCTCTTTTTGTTCTTCATGGATATCGACAATTTTAAGCAATACAACGATCTGAACGGCCATCAGGCAGGCGACGCCCTGCTCGTCGAAACGGCGAATCTTTTGACTGATTCGATACGTGAAAACATTGACTCGGTCTATCGCTACGGCGGCGATGAATTCGTGATGCTTCTACCACATCTGCCGGCCGCCCAGGCTGTGACTGTAGCTGAGCGCATCTGCAGCAAGTTCGACGGGCTCAACTTCCATCCGTCGGGTCTGTCAATCGGGATCGCAAAGTTTATCGAAAAGTCCGGATCGATCCAGCATGACATTGAAGACATGATACAGCGGGCCGACTCGGCCCTTTATGCGGCTAAGAAAGGCGCCGGTAAGAACCGGTTTTTTGTCGATGAAAGTTCACATTAGACTGAAAATTAATCTGCTGAGGATTAATACTTAAAATTAATCTTGACACCTTATATAGGGTACTTTATATAGGGCTGGATCGCGAAACACAAAGGACTTTCGCGGTAACCGACCAGAATTGCTGGACTAGTTGGCGCCGCCTGAAGGTCTGTTCTGATTGAAAGTACAGATCGAGACGGTGGCATCTTTTAGTATTAACTCACTTGCGAGACCACTTTATGATGTGGCATTAAGTCCGCCCTGAGCTTTTGCAGAGTTGAGTCCATCATCGAATGGCTGGAAACGTGAATGCCCAGTAGCGTTTCCAGAAGTGCTCACGGTAGCATCTCCGGCAGTGGGCGGCAACAGCATCCATTGTTTGTGCAGGGGACTTTAGGTTCTCACTATGGGAGGTGACTGCCATGGGCAAGCCTGAATTCGGTTTTGGGGTCCATTTGATCTTGGATGGCTACGGCTGTGACCGTGCGGCGCTGCAAGACATTAATCTCATCTACGACTTCCTCGAAAAATACCCTTCCCAAATGGACATGACCAAAATTATGCCTCCATATGTTTTCCGGTATTCGGGTGCGGTTCCGGAAGATTGGGGGATATCCGGTTTTGTGCTGATTGCTGAAAGCCATATAAGCATTCATACATTCCCGGATAAGCAGTATATGAGCGTGGACATATTTTCGTGCAAGCCCTTTGATACTGACATGGCGGTAGAGACGATAAAGAGTTACTTTAAGATTCAGAAACATGAGATCAAGATTCTGGACAGAGGTCAGGAATTCCCTAACACCATACGTGAATCTGCACAGGTTGTGCGTATAGATCGGATGCTCAAACAGCGTCCGAGGTAAGAGACATTTTTACAGGACATACAAAATGGAAGGGGTCCGGGTCAGCGCCCGGACCCCTTCTTCACTCCCTACGGCCGAAAGGCTGGCCATCTCTCCATGTGGCAACAGCCCATTCCCATGCCCGCGAAGTGAGTTTCCCAGACGAGCCACGGGTCTCCCTGCTCCCTGAATTCCCGTGCGACAGATGGAAACGGGCGATCCCGGCTCCAGGCATCGATCCCTGCCACCTTCACCCCTTTCTCGGCGAACAAGAGAGTGCTTTCGCGGGTCATGCCGGGGCCCTTCGCCAGATACTCCGGTCTGCCCCAGAAAGAATCCGCCCCTGTCTGGATCCTGTTTTAGTCTCTATACACCATCAGCAGGTCTTGATAGGCGTCCACCCGCCGGTCTCTTAAGAAGGGCCAGTTATGCCGGACCGCTTGAGTTCTCTCGATGTCGATCTCCGCGGTGAGCACTTCATCCGTGTGATGTCCCGCTTTAGCAAAAAATTCGCCCTGGGGCCCTATTATGAAACTGTTTCCCCAGAAGATGATACCGCGGCGGGTTCTTTCCGAAGCGGGTTCGAACCCCACCCGGTTTGCGCAAATCACCGGCAGCCCGTTGGCGATAGCGTGGGACCGCTGGATCGTAGTCCATGCATCCAGCATGAGCTTTCGCTCGGTTTCAGCCTCGCCGGAGTTCCAGCCGATGGAGGTTGGATAGACAAGCATTTCGGCGCCCGAAAGGGCCATCAGCCGTGCGGCTTCAGGATACCACTGGTCCCAGCAGATCAACACTCCCAGCCTGCCAAGGGACGTTTCAACCGGCCGAAACCCCAGATCACCGGGAGTGAAATAGTATTTCTCATAATAACCCGGATCGTCGGGTATATGCATCTTGCGGTACTTGCCCGCTATCGAGCCGTCTTTGTCCAAGACCACAGCCGTATTGTGATACAAACCGGGAGCGCGCCGTTCGAAGACCGACGTCACTATCACCGCGCCGAGCTCCCTGGCGAGAACGCTGAATAGTTCGCAGGAAGGTCCAGGGATGGGCTCGGCCAGATCGAAATTAGCGTGATCCTCGGTCTGGCAAAAATAAGGGCCCAGATGGAGCTCCTGTAGCAGGACCAGTTCGGCCCCTCTTGACACAGCTTCCCGAATGCCTGCCGCACTCTTTTCCACATTGGCGTTCCGGTCGGCGGTGCAGCTCTGCTGGACCAACCCTGCAATGAGTCTTTTCATAGGACCCCCCTGGGTATTTGCATCGTAATACAATGGAGAGAACCGTTTCCCGTCAAAAGGGGAAGACAGTGAACGCCTTTGGCCTGGCGATCCGGAAAGGCCCGCCCGATGATCTCGATCGCCGCGCTGTCCTTTGCGGTCCCATACGTGGGCACAAGCGCCGCGCCGTTAATGATGAGAAAGTTTGTATAAGTCGCCGGAAGTCTCCTGCCCTCCTTATTACGGACGGCATCGGGCCAGGGAAGGGCCAGAAGTCGATATGGGTGCCCTTCCGGGGTCCTGAAGGACCTGAGTTCTTCGGCCATTGCCTGAAGCGGCTCGAAGTGCTCGTCCGCAGGATCGTCACACGCCGTGTAGACAATGGTGTCATCGGGGCAAAACCTGGCTAAGGTATCTACATGTGCGTCGGTGTCATCTCCTGCAAGATGGCCGCTATTAATCCACAGCACCCGCCCGGCGCCAAGCGCTTTGCGCAAAAACTCCTCTATGCCGCTGCGGGACAGGTGCGGATTGCGGTTGGGGCTGAGCTGGCAGGCGCTTGTCGTGAGTATGGTTCCCCGCCCGTCGCTGTCGATGCTCCCCCCCTCAAGGACCAAACCCATTGTCTCAAGGAGCGCTTTGCCAAAGGCGCCGCGCGCGGCGAGCTTGCGAGTTACCTGGTTATCGAAGTTGGAAGGGAATTTCAGTCCCCAGCCGTTAAAGCCAAAATCCAGCATCAGCGGCATCTCGTTTTCAAAGACAGTGACAGGGCCAAAGTCCCTTGCCCACGTATCGTTGGTTTCGACCTCCAGGAACCTGATGCGGTCAAGAGGCAGCCCGGCATCGGCCAATGATTGCCTGGGTTGCTCGATATCGGGGGCCGCCAGCAGGAGATTCTCGAAGCGGGTAATTTCCCGTGCGATGTCGATTGTCACACGCTGCGCGTCATGGAGGTTGGACCACTCCGTGTCCTGGTGGGGCCAGGCCATGAGAACGCCGTCCTGCTCTTCCCACTCTGCCGGCAATCTGCGTGTGGTCTCGATCATCGAAAGGTTCACCCCCTGGCCAAAATCAAACTATCATAGTCTAATTGAATTTTCATGGACAAGGAATAGCCTACTTGTTACACTGGTAAGCTAAGGATAGAATTGGGACAGGACGCTCCATTGATTTGTCCTTTAATTGAATCCACTGAACGAAAGTGACTCAAAATTGGAAGAACGGTCAGCCAAGGGAATCCAGAATTGGCTCCGAATGTGCTTCCGGCGGCTTGCAGGCGTTGAAAACGCCGACGACGTCGAAAAAGAAATACAGCATATAATTGATGAGGGCGAACAGCGGGGACTTATCTCCGAGGACGAAGGGGAAATGATCCAGGGGATCTTTTCCTTTCGGGACACGATTGCCAGAGAGATTATGATCCCGCGTACCGATACGGTTTATGCCGAGGCTCAAACCAAGCTCTCGGAAATAATTCCAATCATAATAGAGAGCGGACACTCCCGGATCCCGATTTACCAGGATAATATCGACAACATCGTCGGAACGCTGCACGCCAAGGACCTGCTCCGATTTTGGAGCGCCGGCGATATGGCGGTCCGCGATACGATGCGTCCCCCGTATTTTATACCCGAGACCAAAAAAATCAGCGAAGTTTTGAAGGATTTGAGAGACAACAAGTCTCACATGGCTATTGTTATCGACGAATACGGGGGTACTGCCGGCATCCTGACTCTGGAGGACATAATCGAGGAGATTATCGGCGAGATAATGGACGAATACGATTCCGAACAGAAACTCATCGTCGAGCACGATGACGGCTCCATTAGTGTGAATGCTCGTCTTGACGTGGACAAACTCGAGGACTTTCTTCAAGTCGAGCTCCCGGAAGGAGATTTCGAATCTGTTGGCGGCTTTATCATAAGCCTGATCGGAAAAGTGCCCGAGGTGAACGAGGTGGTTATTTACGACGGACTCGAGATCGTGATCGAAGCTGCAACGACCAGAAAGATCGATCGGGCGCGAATCCGCAAACTGAGCCCGCAATTTTCGCAGGAGCCTTCCGAAGAAGAACCCGATCTGCCCGAGCGACAGGACTAACGGGAGAGACACACGCGGGGAAAAGTCCGAAGCGGTGACACGGGGACACGGGGAAAGGCATTTTTCACTCGAACACATTAAGATAAGAGAGACCCCCCCCCGCGAAAAGGCGGCACAGCTGGAACCGTCATTTTCGCAGCGTCCTTAGGGCTGGACGGGCGGGATCGGAATCACGATAGTCGACAGTCAACAAACACCGGATGAGACAACGGCCTCTTCACTTTCTTAGCGTCTTCGCGGCTTCGCCTGGAAAAAGCTTTTCCCCTCCATGAATGCAATGAATGCCATATTTTTCTCGATCCTGAGCGGTTTAATGCTTTCGGCAGGCTTTCCGAAGCCCGCGATGTTCTATCTGTCCTGGGTGGCCCTGGTGCCGCTGCTCCATGCGATTCGGAATAAGTCCGGAAAACAGGCTTTTGCGCTGGGCTGGATTTGCGGGTTGGTGCACTCTTTGACCTGCCTTTTCTGGGTGCATCACGCCATTTATCACTACGGAGGCTTTTCTCTCCCTGTTTCCTTCGCGATCCTTCTGCTTCTTTGCGCCATGATGGGGCTATATCCGGCTTTTTTCGCCCTTCTGGCGCAAAAGTGGGGTGACCTGCCTATACTCTATGTCTTTGGCCTGCCGTTCGCATGGGTTGCTGCCGAATGGGCCCGTGCGCACGCAATTTCCGGATTTCCCTGGGCAAACCTGGGATATACTCAAACGCCGTTAAGCCCGCTCATCCAGATTGCGGATTTGACCGGAGTCTATGGGCTGAGCTGGCTGGTGGTGCTCGGCAATACGGTCATTTCCGGTTTTATCCGTGGCTTTTGCCGCAGATCGGGGATTGCAGTCCTTGCCGCCTGCATCCTTTGCACCCTGCTTTATGGCTTCTGGCGTTCTCAAGAGATCGGGGCCCTACAGGGTCGCAACGTTGCGCTGAATGCGGGGGTTATCCAGGGAAATATCGCCCAGAGCGAAAAGTGGGACCCTGCATTCGTGGATGAAACGATAAACAGTTACGCGCGTCTCAGCCTGGAATGCGCCAAACAGGAGCCTGCCCCCGACATAATCGTCTGGCCCGAATCTGCGATGCCTTTTTTCTACGGGCTGGATGAAGACCTGAGTCCCAAAGTTGACAGTATCGTAAAGCAAACCGGGAAACCGCTGCTTTTTGGAAGCATCGGCGCCCTTCAGCAGGGAGGCAGGACGCGTCTGCTAAACAGGGCTTATCTTCTCGATGGCAGCGCAAGGCTTTTGGGGGCTTATGCAAAGCAGCATCTGGTCCCGTTCGGAGAGTATGTTCC
>Ga0187770_10002019_pt1 | contig 11153 bp, 11 predicted proteins | sample 0116_SJ02_MP02_2_FD_133154 | JGI IMG/M metagenome (GOLD analysis project Ga0187770, IMG submission 133154) | Tropical peat soil microbial communities from peatlands in Department of Meta, Colombia - 0116_SJ02_MP02_20_MG | ecosystem: Environmental > Terrestrial > Soil > Wetlands > Peat | place...
CCGTCGCGGGCGAGGGCGCAGGCGGTGGCGATCGCCTTTCCCTGCTCCGCGAGGTCCTTCGGAGTGGTGAGCAACCAGCGTTTCAGCACCCGGTCGAGGTCGTCGCCCGCGATCGCCCGTAGGCGGTCGACGCTCACACCCTCCGTATCGATGTAGAAGACCCATCGATTCTCGAGGGCGACCCGGTGCGCCACCTGGAGACAGAAGAGGGTCTTCCCACTCCCGCCCTCCCCGTAGAGCTCCGTGAGGCAATCCGACTCGAGCCCCCCACCGAGCAGGCGCTCGACCGAGGCGATTCCGGTCGGCACGCGGTCCGGGTCCATTCGAACTCCGAGGCCCTGCGCGCGGTTAACCTCTCGTCGGGCCCCGAACGCTAGCTCGTAAGGGAGTACGTCCGCCCCAGCTCGGGGAGGCGCACCGAGGGACCCGCCTTCTCGAACGCTTCGGGGTGCTGGGTGTGAATCGGGTAGACGGCCCGGGCCTCGGTCAGCCGCATCAGGTCGATCAGCTCGGTGGCCGACGCATGGCCGCTCGCATGCATCTGGTGGAACTGGAGCCCGAAGTGGTCGAGCCAGTTGTGCATCACCCGGTCGTCCACGTCGTCCTCGCTGAACGGCTCGCTCATCGAGTGGAGGAACGGGCTTCCTTTCGGAGGGCGAAGGTCGATCAGCTCGGGGAAGTGCGCGAGGTCGAGCGCGAGCAAGTACTTCCGCCCCTGACGACGCACCTCCTCGGACGGGAGGGCCCCGTCCAGAAACGGCCTCTCCCAGAGGTATGAGAGGCGCTTCTTGCGGACGTGCACCCGGAGTCCGGGTGCCTGGCCGGGTACGGGGATCTCGCCGCTCGGGAAACGGGAGGCCACTTGGGAGAGCAAGTGGGCCGTACGGGTCGACACCACGAGTTCCCGGCCCGCCTCCACCGCGGCCGAGTAAAGGGTGCGGAGGCGATCGATGTCGCGCGGGTACGTGCACGCGAGCGCGAGCTCGGGGCTCGCTTCGAGCACGCGGTCGACGGCGCTGCGCACTCCCGCCTCGCTCAGGTTCCGTCGGGGGTCGGGTCCCGCCCGCGTCCCCTCAATCAGAAGGGCGTCGACCTTCTCGGCGGCGACCGCCGCGAAGAAGGCGTGGGTGTCGGCCGCCCGGGGGCCATGATGGCGAAAATCTCCCGTGTACGCGAGCGTTCCTTCGCTCGTGTGCACGAGGAATCCGTAGGCAAATGGGATGGAGTGGTCGACCGGGAACGGTACCACTTCGATCCGACCGACCCGGACCGGTTGGCGGTCCGCGAACACCTCATAGCGGTGGCTTCCGTACTTCATCCGAGTCGACGTCTCGATCGCGGTCATGAGGGTCCGGGTCCCCTCCCCGACGTGGACCGGAATCGCCGGGTCCACGAGGTCGAGATAGCCCGCGTGGTCGGCATGGGCGTGGCTCACGAAGATGCCGTGCACTTCCGGAGGGGAGTAGGCGAGGTCGCCGTCGCCCAGCGACTCCTGGGAATAGAGGCCCGAGATGCGAGGGACCAAATCGAACTCGAGGAGGTCCTTCGCCCGGCAGGTGGAACGGGGTTGGAGGTAGTCCACGTAGTACTCCTCCACCCGAGGGGAGAACGAAGGGCCGAAGTCGAACAGTACCCGGTCCGGCCCGTCCTCGATGAGGATCTTGTTCCCGCCGATCTCGCGGACCCCGCCCAGGAACTGGATGGTCGGGCCTTTCACGTCCGCCCGAGAAGGCTCCTTCCTGAAACGGTTTGTCGCTCGGGGGCCGGAGAAGCTTTCGGTCCGGGGCGATTCGTTCCCGGGATGCGGAAGGCGGTTTCTCTCCTCGGCCGGGGGAGCCCAGCGAACGAGCGGCGCAATCCCCCCGCCAGCCCGGAAGAACACCGCAAGGTCCTTCGCTTGGCGTCCCGCCTCGCCGAGGAGCTCGACCCTCGGGGACAGGCGGCGGTGCTCCTCGCCGGGAGCTGGGCGCGCGGGGACGCCCACGAAGCGTCGGACGTCGACCTCTGGGTCGTCGGGCGAAAGGGCCCGGAACGGATCCTCGAGCGGGACGGTCACATGGTCTGCGTCAAGTTCAGCACCGTGGCGGAGGAACGCCGGGAACTGCGGACGCCGTTCCGTCTCGATGGCGCGGTACCCGGATGGCGGAACGCGAAAGTCCTACGGGACCCGCGAGGAATCGCCGCCCCGTTGAAGAACGAGGCCCGAGGATTCCGTTGGGCCCCTGTCCGCCGGGCCCGGGACGCCTACATCGCCGACATGCTGGCGGGATTGGCCGAGGAGGTCGCGAAGCTCCTTCGGGCGCTCGAGACCCGGGAGCAGGAGACGGCCTCCGTCCAGCGGAACCTCCTCGCGAACCGCATGGCGTTCCTGCGCATGCTCGCCTTCGAACGACTGTGGGAGACGGAGAACGGAATGTGGGAGGAGGCGGGGAAACGCTCGGGGCCCGAGTTCCAAGCGGCCCAGCGGGCCGCGCTCGGCACCGATGGGAGCGGCTGGCGAAAGAGTTGCGAAGGGGCCCTCCGCCTCTACGCGCTCACCGCGAAGGAAAGCCTCGGGCTTCTTCACGGAGACCGGCGCCGGGTCGTGCTGGCGGCCTGTCGCCGGGCCGGCTATCCGATCGACGTTCGGAAGGATCGTCGGTCCTCTCGGCCGCGCGCCTAGCGGGCCTTAAGGACCTTCTTCACGTTGGGATGCTCCTTCGTGAAGATCTTGCCCCCGCAGTTGTCGCAGCGGACGCCGAAGAGGTTCGCGTCCGAGGGGAGCGCCTCCCCACAGCGGATGCAGCGGAACATGACCACCGGTTCGACCTTCCTCGAGGGCTTAAGCGTTGCCCGAAGCGGTCTCCCGCTCGGTGCGCTGGATCGGCGGTGGCGCGGCGAAGACGTACGCATTCGAGCTGAACCGGGTACCGCACCGGCGGCATTCGAAGATACCGCTCGCCACCCTGCGGAGCGTGACGGTCGAGCACCGGGGGCACGGCGCATCGGGCTCGCGGGCGCGGTCGATCTCGACCACGCGACGGCGGATCCGGATCCCGTAGCGGGGGCCCATCCAACCGGTCGGGCCGGCCTTCTTCGTACGCTTGCTCATGCGCTGCCTCCTTTCGCGAGGGCGCGGTGTTTCTCGCCGTGGCGGAACGCCCGGCGGACGATGTCCTTCACGTCGTCCGGGGAGAACGCGCCGACGAGGCCCTTTTGCATCGCGACCACCCGACCGACCTCATCGGTGGCGACCGTGATGCGGCCCTGCGCGGCGCGCTCCTCGTCGAACGTCGGGTCGACCACGATCGTGTCCCCGAGACGGACGAAGGTGCACTCCACCGGGTAGTGGTTTACCTCGAGCGGGTAGTCGGCCTCGGCGACCTCGAACCGCTTCGCCGGCACCGTCGCGTGGGCGAGGGCGCTGACGGCGGCCAGGGACGCCGCATCGATCAGGTTCCCGGAGTGGTCGAGGACGTGGATGTCCACGTAGCAGATCCAGCTCTTCTCGCCGGGCGTGACGCACAGGCGCGTGAGGTCGATCGTCTCGGCCGCGCGGATCGCCCGGTCGACGACGCGCGAGACCTCGATCGCTCCGGGCTGCGGAGGCCCGGGCTCGAACGTCGGGCTCGAGAGCGGGATCAGTTCCGCGTTGGTCGTGAGGACGCCGGCGTTCGGCGTGTCGGGGAACGGCTTCCCTAGCTCGAGCTTGATGCCCGCGAGGACCGCCGTGTCGCCGAGGCGGACCAGCGCCGAGCCATCCGCGGTGGCGACAAACCCCGGTTCGATCGAGATCGCCCGGTACTCGTCGGGTCCTCGGCCGTCGAGGCGCTTTCCCTCGGCCGCGAGGTCGAGGATGTGGGTCGTGAGAATCTCGGCGGAGACCTCTTCGCTCATGCGGAGCCTCCCACCGGACCAGTCGAATAGCGCTCGCGCAGCGCCTGCTTCATCTTCTCGTAGATCTCGCGGCAGCCCGCCACGCCCATGTCGAGGGCTTGGGCGAGCTCCTCCTCGCTCATGTGCCCCTCCATCTGGAGCAGCACGAGCCGCCCGGACTGCGGGACGAGCGCCATCGGGAGGTCGGCCTCGCCGAAGTTGTCCTCTTCCTTCTTGAGGTCGAGCGCGATCTTCCCGGCGACCTTCCCGACCGCGACGGCGGGAAGGAGATCGACCATCGGGATGCCCGCGTCCGCGAGCGCCACCGACGCCGCCACCAAGCCCGCGCAGCGGGTCCCCGCGTTCGCCTGCAGGACCTCGATGTAGATGTCGATGCTCGTGCGCGGGTACTCCTCCGCGAACACGACCGACTCGAACGCCTCCCCGATCACCTTCGAGATCTCCTGCGAACGGCGGTCGAGGCCGGGACGCTTTCGCTCGTCCACGGCGAACGCCGCCATGTTGTACTTGCACTGGATGACGGCCTTGTTGTTCTGCTGCAGGTGCCGAGGGTGGACCTCGCGCGGCCCGTAGACGGCCGCCATCACCTTGTTCTGGCCCCACTCCACGAACGCCGAGCCGTCGGCGTTGTGCAGCGAACCGACCTGAATCTTGATCGGCCTCAGTTCGTCCAATCGGCGCCCGTCGATCCGGAGCCCTTCCGGGCTCAACAGGACGGGAACTTCCTTCGCTCCTACGTTTCCCATGTTGGTTCTCCTTGGAGAGGTAATGTCGAGAATCGCCCGGACGCCGCCCTGTGCGACGTCACTGCTCCTCCGGCTCCATCGTGTCGGAGGAGTCGTCCTCGGTGTCCAGGGTCTCCTCGTCCGGCTCGGCCGAATCGAGGACCCGCGGCGGCGCGTCGCGGTGCGCGTGCTCGGGGGGAGGGACCTCGAGGCCCCGTGCCCCCGTCGGAGTCGTCGATCGCAGGTAGCTCTCGACCAGCTCGGTCAATCCGGAGTGCTGGGCGTTCGTCTCGATGAGCCGGAGGACCTCGCTCACCCGGTGGATCGCCTCGGGGGTCCCGTTCACCCAGATCCGCCCGTTCTGGCCGACCGCGACCTCGGCGCCCGTGTGCTCGCGAATCGTCTGGATCATCGAGCCGTTGCGCCCGACGACCCGGGGAATTCGCGCCGGGGAGATCCGGACGATCGTGCCTCCCTCCAGCTTGCCCAGCCCCTCCCCGTTCATCGTGACGCCGATGCGGCCGGTTGCTTCGAGGCTCTCGACCTCGACGATCACCGCGTCGCCGACCCGCAGGAACCGGTCGGTCTCGTTCTGCTCGACCTGCCAGGGGGTGCCCGTCATGTGGAGCGGAGCCCAACGCGGAGCACCGATGTCGAGCAGCCAGAACGTCCCCTGCACGTCGGTGACCGTGCCGATGACGACGTCGTGCGCCTTCGGGATGTACCGCCCGGAGAGCGGGATCACCGAAACGAGGGGGGGTCGCTCCGAGAGCAGTCCGAGGACGCTCGCGTACACCTTGCCGCCGGTTCGATACGTGCCCGGCCCGGGTTTCAACCCCTGGGCACGGATCTCTTCACCGGGAAGAACTAGTACCCGCTCCCGGGAGGGAGACGAGGGATGACCCTCGTGGCCACGAACTCGGTGGCCCGGACGATGACCTCTGGACATTTTGCGTGCTGCACCGCGGCGCTCGACCTGCGTGCCCTATTTAACTAAAGCGGTCTCAATAGCACCCTTCGTCCGCGCGCTCAGCTTCTCGTAGAGCTCGGTCTGCATGCCCGCCGGGATCTCGACGATCCCGGCCCAGCTTCCATCGGAAAGCCAGTTCTCCTCGAGGAGCCGGCCGAGCCCTTTGACCTCGCCGATCACGCGCGGGTAGAACTGAGCGGGGATCTTGATGCGGACCTTGACGACGTCGAGGCGGATGGGGATCAACGGGCGCAGTTTCGCGAGCACCTCCTGGACCTGCTCATCGACCGGGCGGAACGGGTCGACGTGGACCTTCGCCTCGTTCATCGCGGCCTCGATCCGCGCCGGGGGGTGGGGAGCTCCGGTCTGGGGGTTCATGGCGTTCCGCGCGATCGTGGCGACGATCTGCTGGTGCTTCGCCGCCTGGAGACGATGGCGCTGCTCCGTCGTGACCTGGACCTCTCCCTTCTGGATGATGATCCGCGCGATCTCGGCAAGGTTCCGCGTGTGGAACGTCTTCTCGAGGTGCTCCTCGGAGATCTTGTCGCCTTTCTTCGCGTCCTTGAACACCTGATCGAGGGCGAGCTTGTCGGCGAGATCGACCTTCTTGCCGTCCTTCAGGTCCTGGACGGCCTGGGGGTCGACGAGGACCTCGAACCGGGAGCCCTGGGTCTCCCAGCGCGCGATCACCGCGTCCTCGACCTTCACCATGGGAGAGGGGTGAGGTCGTGCCGGGTTATGTACGACTCGTGCGCCCGGGCGCACTCGCCGGAGGCAGGCGGGCCACGTACTTCTGGACCTCGTCCGGTGGGAAGCGGGTCATCCCTTCCCCGATCTCCGTCGCGCAGACCTCGACCTGGGCGAGATTGCCCCCTTCCTCGAGACCGGAGCGCAGTCCTTCGAGCGCGAGAAGAATCGCGGCATCCCGGTCCATCCCGGGCCGGTACTTCTGCTCGAAGAGGTCCATGACCGGTCCCTTGTTGCCGCCGGTCGCGGCCGCCTTGAAGCTCGTGAGCGAGCCCGACGGTTCGGTCTCGAAGAGGTGGACCCCGCTGTCGTCGTAGCCGCCCACCAGGAGCGCCGTCCCGAACGGTCGGACCCCTCCGAACTGGGTGTACTGCTGCTTGTAGTCGCAGATGCGGCGCACGAGCAGCTCGACGGACATCGGCTCGGAGTAGGTCACCCGGTTGATCTGGGCCGAAAGACGGGCATAGTCGACCAGCACGCGGGCGTCCGCGACCAATCCCGCGGTCGCGCACGCGATGTTCTCGTCGATCTGGTGGATCTTCTCGAGGCTCGCCGCCTCGGCGAGCTTCGGGTTCGGGATCCGTCGGTCCGCGATCAGCACGACCCCGTTCACGTACACGACCCCCGCCGTGGTCGCGCCGCGTCGGACCGCCTCACGCGCGTATTCGACCTGGAACAACCGGCCGTCGGGGGAGAAGACGGTGATCGCCCGGTCGTAGGCCATCTGGCCGGGTTGCATCTCCATGCGGAATGCCTCGACCGGGCACTGAGGTCCCCTTTATAACGAGCGCGCGCGGAGTAACGTTCCCGTGAGCCGATTACGTGGCTCACGGTGGTGGCCGGAGCCGGACCGCCCCAGCCGACAACCGTAAGAGCCGCAGCCGGCCCTCCCGACCGATGGGCCCGGCGGAGCCGCCTTCCTCTCGCAGAGCCGGCGCGTGGCGTCTCGCCGACCGGACCTCGTCGTACCTGAGGAGCGCGGCCGAGCAGCCGATCGAGTGGTATCCGTGGGGACCCGAGCCGTTCGAGCTCGCTCGCCGGACGGGCCGCCCGATCCTGCTCGACATCGGGGCGTCCTGGTGCCACTGGTGTCACGTGATGGACGAGGGGACGTACTCCGACCCGGAGGTGACTCACCTCCTCTTCCAGCACTTCGTGGCGGTCAAGGTCGACCGCGACGAGCACCCCGAGATCGACCGCCGGTACCAGCGGCAGGTCGGCGCTCTCACGGGCGAGGGAGGCTGGCCGCTCACGGCGTTCCTGACTCCCGAGGGGGAAGTGTTCCTGGGAGGTACGTATTTCCCGCCGACCGACGGGCATGGTCGACCCGGATTCCGTCGCGTGCTCGCGGAGGTCGCCCGGATCTGGCGCGAGGAACCGGAGCGGGCCCGAGAGAACGCCCAGGGGATCCAGGGAGCCCTTCAGCGGATGCGGGAGGCTCGCACCCCCGGGGACCGACCGCCCGACACGTTCGTGGACGACGTGCTCACCGAGGTCCGATCGAGCGTGGACCCGGTCCACGGCGGGTTCGGCACGGCGCCGAAGTTCCCCCACCCCACGGCGGTCTCGCTGCTCCTGTGGGACGAGTTCGCGCGGGGCGCGGTCGAGAGCGGCGACGCGGCCCGAGAGACCCTCCTCCGGATGGCGGACGGCGGGGTCTTCGACCAGATCGGGGGCGGATTCCACCGGTACTCGGTGGACGAGGGTTGGCACATCCCTCACTTCGAGAAGATGGGGATCGACAACGCCGCGCTCCTCTCCGTCTACACCGACGGGGCCGCCCGGTTCCCGGACGCCCGTTTCGAGGAGGTCGTGCGTTCGACCCTCGGATGGGTTCGCGAAACGCTCGCGGATCCGCTCGGAGGGTTCGGGGCCAGTCAAGATGCCGACAACGCGCCGGGCGACGACGGGAGCTACTTCACCTGGTCCCGAGCGGAGCTCAAGGAAGTGCTCGACACGGACGAGCTGAAGCTCGTCTCCCGGTTCTTCGGAGTGGGGACCGATGGAAGAATGCCCCACGATCCGGACCGAAACGTGTTGTTCCGCCTCCTTCCCCTGACCGAGGCGGCCGACGGCGTTTGCCCTCCCGAGGCTGCCGGCGCGAAACTCGCCCGCGCATGCGCGAAGCTCAAGGCTGTCCGCTCTGCGCGGGCGACCCCCACCGTCGACCGCGCCGTATACTCGGACATCAACGGACGGTTCATCGCCGCGTTCGCCCGCGCGGGCGCGTTCCTCGGCGATCCCCTGGTCGTCGCGGACGCCCGAAGCGCCGCCGACCGGATCCTGAGGGAAGGGTACCGGCCGGGCCGCGGGGTCGCGCATCGCATCGGCCCGGACGGGGCGGACGGCTTCGGCCTGCTCGAAGACCAGGTCGCATTCGCGTCTGGCCTCATCGAGCTCGCGGGCGTGCTCGCCGACCCAAACTACCTCGCCACAGCGATCGGCCTGCTCGACCTCGTGGACCGGGAGTTCCGCGGAGAAGACGGGCTGTTCCGTGACGTCGCCCCGGGCCTGTACGACGGCCCCTCGGTCGGCGGCGTGCGGGAGCCGTCGTATCCGCTGGAGGACAGTCCCCATTTCGCGGCGAACGCCTCCGCCGCGCTCGCCTTCCTGCGGGTCGGCTCGCTCTGCCACGACGACCGCTGGACCGAGAAGACTCGCGCCCTCCTAGGGCCGATCGCGCGGCGAATCGGAGGCGCGGGGCTTTTCGCGGCCGGCTCGGCATTGGCCGCCGGCCTGCTCGGCACTCCTCCAGTCACCGTAGTCGTCGAGGGAACCGGACCGAGGGCCGATAAACTCCTCTCCGCGGCCCGACGGTCCTGGCACCCGAACAGCTGGGTGTTCGCCGGGCCACCTCCTCCGCCGTTTTCCCTCCCCGGGGAGCTGGGAGGCTTCGGGAGTTCGAGCGAGGCTCGGGCGCTCGTTTGCTTTGGGACTGCCTGTGCTCCCCCGGTCACCGACCCCGCTGCGATCGGCCCGCTTCTCGCGAGCGGGGGCCGGTCTCGTACGACGTCGTGAGCTTGCCGAGGTCGGTGCCGTCCAGCAGGAAGGCTCGCGCTTCGCCCGAGGCGAGGAACCTTCGGTAGAGGAACGAACGGCCCCGGGCCGGTCGCTCGCGGTTTAACGACTCGGTGCCGGCGATCGGGTTGAACGCGGGCAGGATCACCACTTCGTGAGCCCGGGGCTCGATGTGGCGCCGGCGACGGTGGGCCCGGCCGACCGCGGGTGTCCGCTCCACCCGTACCCAGCACCGTAGTTTCCCCTCCGGATTGTCGGCCGTCGGCGCGAGACGGAATCCGGGATGGAGGTGGCCGGCCACCAGGGTCGGAGCCTTCAGCACGGCATTGGAGGGCCACCGATGCCCGTGGAACACACCGACCCCTCCCCGCACGAGGCCGGTGGCGGGATGCACGCTCACCTCGCGGGGAAGGTGGCGGACGATCCCGACGTCGTGGTTCCCGAGGACCAGGTCGACCTCGAGGCCCTCGTGCAGCAGCTCCGCGAAGAAGTCGAACACCACGGGGCGGAGCGCCGGCGGTGTCCCTACGATCGGGTGCTTCGCGTCCCCCGCGATGAGCACGGCCCCGGCCCGGTGGGTCCGGGCGAGCGCGACGAGCGCTCCCGCAAGCCGGTCGGCGGACCCCTCGGGGGGACCGAGCGGTCGTTCGACGGAGCTTCCGAGCCCGAGGTGGATGTCCGCGACGACGATCGTTCGTGGGTCGGTGCGCCGGGTGGGCTCAAGGAGCAACGCGGGGGCATCCGGAACGGGGCGCACGGGCTTCTCCACGGCTCTCGGAACCCGCCCTGCCCCAAGACGGTTCTCGGTCGGGTGCGGTTCCGCTCTCCGAGAGCCCCGACCGTGTGTTTTTATATATAAGAGGTAAATGGATTCATCTGGAGGGAGTGATTTGCAGTCGGCTCGGGAACGGTCGATCGAGCGGGTCCGGGAGCTGCTCGAGCGAGCCGGCTTCTACGTGGCGGACACGCACTCGATCCGCCCGACCAGCTTTGACCTCGCGGCCCGACGGGACGCGACGCTCCTCCTCGTGAAGATCCTGAAGAACATCGACGCGCTCGACTCCGAAGAGGCGACGCGCCTCCGCGAGCTCGGCCATCTCTTCCCCGCGATCACCCTCGTGATCGGACAGACGTCCGGGGCGGCCGACCTCGACGCGGGTGTCGTGTACACGCGCTACGGGGTGCCGATCATCAACGAGGAGACCCTCAAGGAGTTCCTCGAGAAGGCGCTTCCCCCGTTTCTCTACGCGAGCCCGGGCGGCATCTTCGCCCAGATCGACGGGCCTCGCTTGCGGGAGCTTCGGAGCGAGCGGGACCTTTCGCTCGGGACGCTCGCGACCATCGCCGGAGTGTCCCGACGGGCGATCCAACTCTACGAGGAGGGAGCCGGTGCCGAGGCCCTCGTCATCGAGCGGATCGAGTCGTTCCTCGGCGAGCCGATCGTCCGGCCCATCGACCTCTTCGGCTGGCCACGTCCTTCCCAGGAGGAGGAGAGCACCGAGGAATCGGAGAAGGAGCCGGAAGAGCATCCCGACCGATCGCTCCCCCTCACGGGGGACCCGCTGCGCGACGGCGTGCTCCGCCAGCTCGACGGGATGGGACTCGAGGTCACGGTCACCGTGCGGGCCCCGTTCGACGCCCTCGCTCGGACGCCGGAGGTGCTCCTCGCGGCCGCGGGGAGCCTGCGGACGGCGCTCCACCGGGCCGAGGTGCTGCACGGCCTTGCGCGGGTCGCCGAGGGCCATGCCCTCTTCGTGGTCCGGGACCCGGCACCTCGCCCGGCGATCGCGGGGCTACCGATCCTCACGATCACCGAG
>Ga0187770_10002020_pt1 | contig 11152 bp, 11 predicted proteins | sample 0116_SJ02_MP02_2_FD_133154 | JGI IMG/M metagenome (GOLD analysis project Ga0187770, IMG submission 133154) | Tropical peat soil microbial communities from peatlands in Department of Meta, Colombia - 0116_SJ02_MP02_20_MG | ecosystem: Environmental > Terrestrial > Soil > Wetlands > Peat | place...
TAGCCGGTGATGTATCGAGAGAGTACCTCCCCCATGCCCACGACAAGAATCACGCTGAGCATTAGACCAATCATGATCTCAAGCAGTCGCACAAACCCTGAGACGACCTTCTGGATGCTCATGCGTTAGCCCCGCGTCCCTCCCCCGGGGTCGGCAAGGGGCTGATAGGCCCCCGATCGGATACATGCCAAATCCCTCCACCCACCGAATAGTCGAATCCCAGGGGTGAGCCGTACCACCATGCTGGCCGTCCAGGCGCCCACTGGCCGCTCCACCTCTCCATCCGTGCCAGCGTATCATGCAGTAGCCGTTCCACGGCGCGTTTGTGCAGCATGCGGCCGGGTCATCGCCCTGCGACAGCGAACGAGAATTGACAGAACTTCAAAGGGCTGCTCAATGTCGAGGAATGTCGGGACCCCGCGCGGCTCGAGAAAAGCCTTGCACTCCTCCATGCAGTCCTTTGCCGCGCTGAACCCGATCAGGATCGGCTTCTCTGGGTACTTCTTTACGAGGTCCAAGATAAAGTCAAACGGCGGCACACCCATCTCCCGCGTCAGCATCAAGATGGGCACGACCGCGTCGATGTCCGGGTCTTTGAGCACGGCCTCCATCCCCTCCCGGTAGGCGAATTCCACCCCCCTGACGGCGGCCGACGCCCAGATGTCCACCGGATTGCGCATGCGGATGTACGGGGGACTGATCTCCTGGAGCCTTTGGACAGTCTCCGGCCTCACAGGAGGCACCACAAGCCCTTGACGCGTGCAGAAATCGGACAGGGCCACCAGCATGGCCCCGGAGGGCGCCAAGAAGCTGACCCGGTTCCCTTTAGGTAGAGGCAGCATCGAGAGGGCCTTGGCGGCCAAAATGAGGTGAGTGTACTCCCAGACCCGAACGACGCCGGCCTGCCGTAGCATGCCGTCCACGAGTCTGTCTTCTGACGCCATGGCGGCGGTGTGGGCCACCGCGGCCTGCTTACCGGCCTCCGTCTCGCCGCTTTTCAGCATAATGACAGGCTTCCACGGTGTGACGGCTCTCGCCATCTCCAGAAAACGCCGCGGCCGCTTGAAGCTCTCCAGGTAAATGAGGATGGCCTTAGTCTCGGGATCGTTCGCCAGGTACTCGAGGGCATCGCTCTCATCGATGTCAACTTTGTTCCCCAAGCCGATGACCCGGCAGACACCGAAGTGCTCGCCGGTGAGGATATACTTCATCGTGTGCGTGGCAAAGTTACCGGTCTGGGCGATGATGGAGACTGTGCCCCGGCGGACCTTGCCCAGGGGAAAGAAGGCAGAGGTGAAGGAATGGGGAGTCGAGGTATGGCCCGAGATGTTCGGTCCCAGGACGCGGGTCCCGGTTTCCCGGATGATGTCCACCAGTTCCTGCTGGATTTGGGCCCCGGACTCGTCCACCTCCGCGAATCCGCCGGCCATGAGCACGACGTGCCGGATGCCCTTAGCGGCGCACTCCCGGAGGGCCTCCGGCGTAGCAGCCGCGGGGAGGACGACGATCGCCAAGTCCACTCCTTCGGGTAGGTCAGAAACCGCGGGCGAGACGGGAATACCCAGGATCTCGCCGCCCTTCGGATTCACTGGGTAGAGCTTCCCCGGATACCCGTTGGCCAAAATATTCCGGATCGCCTCGTGGCCGGCTTTACCCGAGACGGCGGACGCCCCGACGATGGCGACACTCCGCGGTTCGAAGAACGGGGTCAGTGAATTCTGCATTGTGTCTCCCACGGCTCGAGTCCCCATGGTATCTGAGCGAAAATCCAAATCGTCCAGAGCGCGCAGAACGCCTCAGCGCAGGGCTCAGCGTTGCGCGCCCCCTTTGGGCGCCAGCGAGATGAGGGCATCTACTGCCACGGGTGCGCCGTCGGCACGAATCTTGACTGGGTTGATGTCGATCGCCTGAACCGCGTCGTGGCGCAGGCCGATCTCGCCTAACGTCACTAGGAGCCTGGACAGCGCTTCCAGCTTGACAGGCGGCTGTCCCCTGAAGGCCCCCAGGATCTTCACGCTTCGGATCTCTGTCATCATCTCCAGCGCATCCGTAGGGGTCAGGGGGGCCACGCGGAAGACGGCATCGTCGAGCGTCTCGGTGAAGATCCCGCCTAGGCCGAACATGACGCAGGGTCCGAGTTGCGCATCCCGCATCAGGCCGCAGACGAGCTCCCGATCCCCCCACACCATTTCCTGCACGAGCAAGCCGTCGCATCCAGGGATCTGCAGAAGGCGCTGGCCTTCCTCTCGCACTTCCCGCTCGCTCCTCAGGTTGAGGGCAACTCCTCCCGCTTCGGTCTTATGGATGAGGGTAACTCCAGAGGCTTTCACCACGACCGGGAAACCGATTCTCACGGCCTCGGCGACCGCCGCGTCCGGATCGGCCACGAGAGCTTCCCGGCAGATGGGGATGCCGAACCCGGAAAGGAACCGTTTGGCGTCATACTCGCTCAGCGCCGGCCGGTTGGCGGCCAGCGCGTGATCGATGAGATTCATAGACCATCCCCCGTTGGGTCGTCTTGCCCAAAAAGAAGGTCTTCTGCTCGAAGGGTCCGATACGAGTCGTATGCTCGGCGCTTTGGGACAGTGAACGCAGGAGGCGAGGGCTCCCGCATCGGGCTACGTCTTCGGTTGTGGATAGATCTGTGCATAGACCATGCGCCGTACGGATCGCAATGCAGGCAAGATGCGATCTAGCTCTGACAGTCGGCCAGGGCGAGGCGCGAGGTTGCACGCCGCCGTCGATGGCACCCCTACGGAGTCCAACTCATACATTGCCAAGTACAGCGGTTGGCCCTCCAGCACCCGGAAGCGCCGGGCGGCTCGGAACCCGCGAATGGCCAGTTCCGCAATCACATGCTCATGCTCGTACCAGTTATTGAACTCTGCTTCGAGTTCCGCCGGAACATCGGCCATCTCCACCAGAACGGCTGGTCCCGTCAAGTCCCCAGACGGTGAGTGTGGACCCGTAATCCACGTACCGGCACCCGGAGCCGGCGAAGTCTGCTCATAGACATTGCGCACCAGACGCGTTGCCTTGCGGCGGATCCGACGCGTCCAGGGCGATTCATTGGGGCCAGTAATCCGGAGGTACGGCGCGCTCTGCAATACGTCGGGGCGCTCAAGGTCATAGATGGCCATGTATCGGGGGTGGTCCTCCGGGGCGAGAAACCGGCGAGCCGAAAGGACGCCGGGGATTGCCTCGCGCTCAGGCACGTGCTCCGTGTCGTACCACTCGTTGAACTCCTCATCCATCTCAGCCGGAACGTCGAACCAGACGAGGAGCAGGCCCCTGGGCTGCAGGCTCACGATCTGTCCCCCTCTCGTGCGGGTGTGCGCCGGCCAGCAAAGACATAGGCCGCCTCTACGACTTCCATGGCCCGGCACATATCGGAAAGGTCCGCCCCCGGAGGCTGGCCGTGTCGAAAGCGATCGAGCACATCGCGCACAAACGTCGCATAGTAGGGGACCTGGGATGTGAAGGTACCGACGACTTCCATCCTCCCATCTGCCGTGTATGTCACGAGGCGATCCGGCCCAGCAGCGTCAGCGCCCGTGGCGGTAAAGTAGTGCCGCGTGCTCCGCAGGCTGAAGCGAAGGTCGAAGGCACTTGTCGGCGATGCCGGCAGGGTGTAGCCAGTTTCCACGACTCCCGAAGCCCCGCCGCCGCTCAGAGTCACCGCGGAGTAATCCTCAATGGACAGTCCGTAGGCCGCATTCGACATGACTGCTCCTGCAACGGAGGGAACGTGGCCAGTCAGCAGTGTGTAGAGGTCAAAGAAGTGCACGGCCAAGTTGATGGTGCAGCCCCCGCCTGCGCGCTCGGGATCCAGCATCCACTCGCATCCGGCGTCGAGATACCGCCGCGGCGGCCCGGCGATGAATCGAAAGGACAGGTAGTGAAATGCATCTCCCTGCGCGGCTTCGCGGATGAGACGGATGAAATCGGCACATCGAAACGCCAGGGGGACGGCCGCGAAGATGCCGGCCGCCCCCGCCGCATCCCGCAGTCCCGCCACCTGTCCCCAGGTCGTCCCGCAGGGTTTCTCCAAGGCGAAACCGACCCCGGCATCGATCAGGGCATGGCCAATGGCTGGCATGTCAGCGTGCGGGCCTAATGCAAATACAAAGTCCGGGCGGGCTATAGCCAGCAGTTCGCGGTAATCTGCGAACCAGGGGCAGCCAAAGCGATCCGCCACAGCTCGCGCCGGGGTTGCGGATGGGTCGCTGACGGCACACAGCTCTGCACCCTCCAGCCCGCTCAGTGGCTCGTAGTAGAAGGGAGCATGCCAGTGGCCGGCCCCGATCAATGCCACCCGCAGCGCAGAACTCCCTGTGGCTGCTGAGCCCATGTGAACCCTCACACGGCCGGATAGTTCAACTCGCTGATATTCCGTGATGCAGCGCCCAGAGCTTCCGAATGATCTGCATCTGGCCCATGTGCTGTGCGGTATGGGCCAGCACGCGCATCAGGATCCAGCGCACCGTCACCGGTTTGTCCCGGTATAGCCGCGTCTTGTCCAGCATCTCAGCAGTCACAGGTTCTAGAACTTCACTCACCAGGTTTGCCGCTTCATCTAGCCGGCGCACCAGGACAGCAGGGTCAGCCTCCTCAACGCTGAACTCAGCATCGCGATCACGATGCATTTTGCGCCCTGCCAGGATCTCACCGATCCACCACTTTTGCGAACCGGTCATGTGTGTGACGAGCACAGATATTGAGTTGAATCCGTCTCCCGGCTTGTAGACCAGCGCCTGTGGGGGGACGTCGCGGACCATCTGCTTGACCTCGGTCCACAGTCCCTTCAGTTCAGCCACAACGGCAGCGGTCTCTGGCTCCATCAGTATTCCCCTTATGCTCACCCGTGCCGCTTTGAACAAACACAGCCGGGCTGGCCATTCCTCAGAGCCCGCCACTCACGGTGATGATCTCGCCGATCACGTAGCTCGCGGCCTCCGACGCCACAAAACCGACCACGGCGGCCACCTCTCTCGGGGTGGCAGCCCGTCCCGAAGGGATGCCTGCGACTCGCTTCTCGAATAGGGGGCGACGCCCCGGCGGGTGATCCTGGAGGGGGGTATCCACGAACCCGGGCGCAACCGCGTTTACCGTCACGCCGGTTCGGGCCACCGCCCTCCCCAAACCCTGCGTATACACATTCAAGGCCGCCTTTGCAGCAGCGTAATGGACCGTCTCCTGGGGATCGCCGCCGCGCAGGGACGCCATGGTTGAGATATTGACCACCCGCCCCCAACCACGCTGTATCATGCCCGGTAACAGGGCACGGGTGCAGTGAAATGCGGCTTCAAGATTCTGCGCAAACGTGGCGTGCCATTGGGCTGGCGTGCATTCGAGAATAGGGACGCGCTCGGTCCCTCCTGCGTTGTTGACCAGGATGTCGACCTTCCCGCATTGGCGGAGAACCGCGGCCGCCATGGTCTGCACCTCATCCGGGCGACACAGGTCTGCCCGGTGGAGCACCGCCTCGGCTCCCGCAGCCTTTACTGCCTCCGCCGCCCTCGCTGCGCCGCTGCTGTTACTCCGGTAATGGATGACGACAACGGCGACATCATTCGCCAAGGCCGATGCCGTGGCAGATCCAATCCCGCCGGAAGCCCCAGTTACCAGGGCCACGCGGGTCCGGCGCTCCTTCTGGGATCCTTGCATGGGACGATCACTTGCAGTAACCATGGCACGAACATCTCCTTGGAGTCGACCGCCACTACCCCTCTCCGCGCGTTCACTTCGCCTGGCCTGGACCGTAGCTTCGCCCTTCTCCAGCCACGCACCGCTCCAGAAAAGTGACCACGAGTTTCCGCACCGCTTCAGGAGCCTGTAAGGGAGGGAAGTGACCGGCACCGGGAATCACATGATAGGTCGCCTGAGGCAACACCTCAGCCAGCATCTGCGACTGTTCCGGCGGGAACAGCAGATCATGTTCGCCCACGAGAACGAGGACCGGCAGGTCAAGGCTGGGGGCAGCTTCCCGGAAATCGGCTCCCAGTGCAGCCAACGTGGCAAAGGCGTACCCTTGCGGATTGTTCTGCAGAAAACGATCCCGGTATGTCCTCATCACCTGAGGACAGGCTGCGGCCACCGGCGGGGGAAAGCTGCGCGAAATCGACTGGTCCACCACTGCCGCCATCCCCTCTCGGACGACGGTGGCGGCTCGCTGCCTGGCATACGTCGCATTTGCCTCGGGTATCACCAGCGCCCCATCCAACACGACGAGACCCAACACGCGACGCCGGGAGGTCACGGCTACCTGAAGGGCTACCAGCCCGCCAACGGCCAACCCGACCAGGAAGCCTTGCGGAAAAGCCACGGCATCCATAAACCCCAGGACATCACTGGCCAGGTCGAGCAACGAGTACGCTGCAGTCGGCAGCTCGCTCCGACCTGCGCCCCGGAGATCCAGCGCCACCGCACGGAAGCCGGCGCGCGCAAGGGATGGCTGCAGAACCCTCCAGGTCTCAGTTGATCCTCCGAGCTCGTGCAGGAGTACGACGGCGGGGCCGTCTCCCTGGGTTACATAGTGCAGCCGCAGTTGATTGACCCGAACCTCCGGCAAGTGGTTTCCCTTCCTCAGCCCGTCACCGTCAAGGCATTCACCACCGCCGCCACGCTGCCGCCTGTCCGGAGATCGAGAATGGCCTGCAAAGCCAAGGACCAGTCGTGCGCCGGGACATACATGCGCGCGCAGTCGAAGAACTTCTGCTGGAGTTCGATCCGCGTCAAGGGGCGCTGGCCGCTGCCTTTGGGATAGTCCACTCGACGGGTGAAGCGAGCCCCGCTTCGCGCCAGCACCTGCACCTCTGCAAAGGCCAACTCCCCCTTGTGAGTGGCCAACTCCGGGTGCAGTTCCATCCGGACGCGACGGCCAATCTCCCGGAGATCGGCGCGCCCGAGCGACGCGGGGGTGAAGTGGCCCGGCGAGAGCTTCCCGTCGGCCAGCGCCGCTGCGAAGCAGTACTGGAGTGAGAAACGCGCCTCTGCCACGGTTGTCGGCTCCGGGTAGACCAGCAGGGTGGGCACCAGAGGATCGACGAAGGCGACGACCTCCTTGACGTCATTGGCCGTGAGCCGTTCCTCCTGAATCACGTCGAGCAGGGCGTCGATCGGGCGATGGGCCCCACCACAACAGGCATACAGCTTGACCTGCAGGCCTGGGTCGGCCAATTCCCAGCGTGCTCCCAGGCTGGCCACGACAGGTGCGCCCGCAACGCGGTCACCCGCGAAGTTTTCCAGATAGCCCCGTGGGCCGTCCAGCGCGTCGGGAGCCGCCCGCAAGCCGGCACGCGCCAGTAAGGCTGCAGTCACGCCATGGGCAGCGGCCTGTCCCGCATGCAGGGGTTTTGCGTGGGAGCCGAAGTTGGCGCGCAGGCCTGCGGCCGCAGAGGCGGCCAAGCCCAGCGCGTGCGCAGTGGTCGGCGGGTCCAAATTGAGCAAGCGGGCACCCGCCGCCGCTGCCGCCAGGACGCCAATGGTGGAGGTCGTGTGCCATCCACGGTTGTACTGGAGAGGCGCCGTGGCCCGACCGAGGTGGGCGGCCAACTCACCCCCGACGACATACGCGGCAAGAGCCTGTTCGCCCCTTGCCTGTACAGCAGGGCCGAGACTCAGGATGACCGACACCAGCACTGCTGATGGGTGGCCCAGCATGGCAGGATGGATATCGTCGAAGTCCAGGGCGTGGGCCAGCGTGCCCAGGGCAAGCGCCGCGGTCTCCAGATCAGTCGCCAATCCAAAGGGCGGAACGATTGTCCCATCTGCTCGTGGCCGCTCGGCCACCCAATTGCGTATCACTGGGGCGATGTCGTCGGTTGCCCCAGCCAGAATGACGCCGGCCGTATCGATAAAGGCACGTACGGCCGCCTCTGTCGCGGTCACCGGGATGCTGGCGGCTCGCACCCCGCTCGTCCACTCCGCGAATTGCATGGCCAGGCCGCTCATGATCGTCCCTCGCGGGTAGGTGGCAGCGCCCGAAGCCTACACACCGAGATATGCCTCTTGCACGACGCGGGTACCTAAGAGTTGCTCCCGATTGCCGCGGCAGATCACCTGGCCATGCTCGAGCACGCATCCCTCCTGCGCGGTCGAGAGACAGGCTGCAGCGTTCTGCTCCACCACAAGCATGGTCATTCCGCGCTGGCTGATGGCGCGGATCTTCTCGAAAACCATGTCCACAAGAATCGGCGCAAGCCCCAGGGACGGCTCGTCCATCATCAGGAGCCGCGGGCTCAGCATCAGGGCGCGGCCGATCACAAGCATCTGCTGCTCGCCCCCACTCAGGCTGCCAGCGGACTGCTGGCGTCGTTCCTTCAGGCGAGGAAACAGGTCGTAGACTTCAGCCAGCAACTTGCCGCGGAGAGGGCGGGCCCGTTTCGAATAGGAGCCAACCAGCAGGTTCTCCTCGACCGAGAGGCTCGCGAACACCCGCCGCCCCTCGGGGACATGGGCGATCCCCAACTCGGCAATGTCATACGGGGCCATCGCACTCAGCGACATTCCCTCGAACCGAACTTCACCGGCACTGGGCTTCAGCAGCCCAGAAATTGTCCGAAGGATAGTGGATTTGCCGGCGCCATTGGGCCCCAGCATGGCCATGATGGACCCTTCGCGAACCGTGAAAGAGACCCCAAACAGGGCCTGGATGTCCCCGTATCCAACCTGGAGATCGACAACTTCAAGCATGGCTCTCCTCGGTTCCACCAATGTACGCCTTGATGACTTTGGGGTTACTGCGCACCTCCTCGGGCCTACCATCGGCAATCAGTTGACCATAGTCCATCACCAGAACCCGCTGGCTCAGTTCCATGATCACCCGAAGCACGTGCTCCACCACGATGAGGGTCACGCCCGATTGGTTGAGGCGCCGAATCAGATCCAGCGCCACCGTGATCTCTTGGCGATTTAGCCCAGACAGCACCTCGTCTAAGAGCAGCAGCGATGGACGAGTGCAGAGCGCTCGTGCCATTTCCAATCGCTTGCGATCCACCAGCGTGAGGCTCCGCGTCGAGCGGTGTCTCATCTCATCCAGATCGACCATCTCGAGCGCCTCTTCAGCCCGTTTTTGCGCCTCTGCCGGATTGGCCGTGTGGAGAAAAGCACCCACCATGGCATTCCCCAACACCGTCATGCCGGGAAAGACCCGTACCTTTTGAAACGTACGGGACATGCCCAACGCAGCTATCCGATGGGCGCTCCAATGGGCGCCCCCACTGGTCACGTCATGTCCGCGGAAGCGGACCCGGCCGGACGTGCTCCGTTGCACTCCGCTCAGCAGGTCGAAGAGGGTGCTCTTGCCTGCCCCATTCGGTCCGATCAGCCCGACAATACCCCCCTCCTGGATCGAAAAGGACACCTCGGCTACTGCTTGCAGGCCACCGAACCATTTGTTTAACCCCTCGACCTCCAGAAGGGCGGTCATGCCTCCTCCCTATTCTCGCGCTTTGACTTCTGCCAGCACAAATGCCGGCGTCGCTCTAACCTCGGACGCCGCTGCTCACCTCGGTCCTGGCTTGTCTATAAAAACTCGATATCAACTGGTCGGCTTTGCCGACACCTTCATCCGCTGCACCTCAGGCCGCCTTGCGCGTATGAACTCTGGCAAGCTCACCAGCCCGCGGGGCAGGAAGATGGCAACGACGATCAAGACCACGCTGTAGAGCACGGTGTCGACTCCAGTAAGGATTGCGGCGAATTGCGCATTACCCACCTCGGCCAACGGGATCAGGAACAGCCCGCCGATCACCGGACCCCACAAGGTGCCCGCGCCGCCCACGATCGCTGCCAAGGCAATCTTCACGGACACGAACATGCCGAAGGTGCTCGCAGGGTCGATGAACAGTAGGTACTGGGCGTAGAAAGTCCCCACCAGCGCCGTCAGGATTGCGCTGAGGGCGAAGCCAGTGAGTTTCATGTACAGCGAGTTGATGCCCAATACCTCCGCCGCTAGCTGGTCATCCCGCAGGGCTTGCAGGTAGTACCCGAACCGGCTGCCCAGTATCCAGCGCGTGAACAGAAAGTAGAGGCTAGTCATCGCTAGGATGATATAGAAGTAGGGAATGGGCGAGGCAAATTGGTACATGCCCGGCGCGTTACGCAGGAGTGGGATCTGTAGCCCTGGATCGCCACCGGTGAAGCTTGACCATGACCGACAGATGATCTCGAGGATCAATGAAGACACAAAGGTCACCAGCTTGAAGTAGACACCTTTCAAGCGGAAGGAGGGGTACCCAAGACACAGCCCGAAGAGGGCGGCCATAATCGCCCCGGCCACCATCCCGATCCATGGCGTAACGCCTAGACGGACCAACAGGAGGGAACTTGTATAGGCCCCGAGCCCGAAGTATGCGCCATGCCCCAACGAGAGCTGTCCGCCAATGCCGGATATGACGTTCCAGGCCAAGGCCAGCGCTACAAAGGTCAGCGCAGTGATCCCGATCCCCATGGTGTACGAGGACGTGAGCGCCCACCAAGGCAGCGAGGCCAGCACCAGCATCAGGACTAGGCCGGCCTTGAGATCCCGATCCCATTTCATAGCGAGCCTTCCCTTCCAAACAAACCGGAGGGTCGCAAGAGAAGGACCGCAATGAACACCAGCATCAGTCCGGCATTCTGAAGTTGGTAGGCCACATACACCCCCGTCACCTGTTGCACGATGCCCACGATAATCCCCCCAACGAACGCTCCGAGCACGTTGCCCATCCCGCCCATTACAACCGCCACAAATGCCAACGGTAAGAACTGCAGGCCCACAGTCGGAGAGGCGGGGTAATACGTCATGAGTATGTTGCCGCCCACCGCCGCCAGAGCGGCCGATGTCCCAACGGCAATCCCATAGATCCGACGACTGTTGATGCCCATCATCTGGGCGACCTCCCGATCATCGACCATCGCTCGCATGGCGCGACCCAGCTCCGTTCGAGCGAGTCCGAGCCACAGCAGGAACGAGACCACCAGGGAGACGAGAAAGGCGATGAGCTGTGCCTGATTGATGAACACCTCGCCCACATTGTAGTAGGTTGTCGTCCAAGACATCTGGACGGAGCGATAGTTCGGCGAGAAAATCCACAGGGCGATCGTCTGAATGGCAAATGAGATTCCAACCGTGAGTGACAACTGCGGGAGAAGCTCTGTGGATCCGAGA
>Ga0187770_10002021_pt1 | contig 11148 bp, 8 predicted proteins | sample 0116_SJ02_MP02_2_FD_133154 | JGI IMG/M metagenome (GOLD analysis project Ga0187770, IMG submission 133154) | Tropical peat soil microbial communities from peatlands in Department of Meta, Colombia - 0116_SJ02_MP02_20_MG | ecosystem: Environmental > Terrestrial > Soil > Wetlands > Peat | place...
AAAGAGTGCGGCTGTCGCCAACCATTTGGACTTACCTATGAGATATCGAGCACGTATCCATGCCACGCTTTGGCCTCCAGATTCCCTTGGACCTGAGAGTGAATTCTCTCTCACGCCCACTGGTGCAAAAATCCTCGGTCCCGTCTATTGGCATGTCCAGCTCTCCTTAAGAGCGATTTTCTCTTACTCACTCTCGCTGGACCAGATCAGCCCCGTCACGCCACCTCAAAATGCACTGCAGTCTGAGTCCGCGTAAGTAGCCAGCAGCGAAATTGACCGCACGTCCCGCCGCGCGGCCAGCAACGGTTGAGCACAGAGTCTGACAGCTCGTTTTGTCGAAGAGCTTCATTGTGGTGCCTCGTGACCTGCTGCATGGTTCAGTAGGGTCAGAATGTTTCCGGCATGAGTGATGGAATATTGCAGCTTCTGGTCTATTGTCAATCTCGGAGCATAAGCTTGTCTTCAAGAAGGCGCAGGACACTGCTGAGTTCCGGAGAGTTCGGCACGTCCTCGCGCTTAGCGCGCAACCAAAGAGATGACAGCGGTGCCATCGCGTCCGGGCATTCTTCCAGCACACTGAGGCTTATATCTGCCGCAGTGCGGTATCTATGAGTCCTCGCATAACCATCAATAAATGGAAACCACTCAGACGGATCGCTCGGCTGATACTTTTCTTTCCTGACCTCATCACCCAAAATTGCAACCGCGTCCCAATGCTTTAGTTGCCGTTCAAGCTCAGCCTTTTGGTAAAAATACAACCATTGACGTTTTAGCTCCGAGCCAAAAATCTTAAGCAGTGGCCCAGCAGGAAGCCCCGGAGCGTCGCTAATTACCTCTCCAGGCTGCGATAACTGTGAAAGGTTAAAGCAGAGCGCAGAGCCTCGCAGAACTTCATTCGCGTAGGGTTGCGTAACAATTCGGAAAGTCCCGCTTGGCGAAATCCATGTTACCAAACACTGGGCCGTTGTTCCTTGAAACTGGAATAAACGAAGCTTTCCGGAGATCGGGTCGTCGGGTCTGTAGCTAAGCGTCGTCGCCCCAGCCTCAGACAACTTAAAGGCCCAAGACAAATTCTCGAGTGATAACCGCGACAAATCAAAGATAAAGTAATCCAGGTGAGCTGCACTGCCATGCCGATCATAAAGCAAATTTGGAAGACCAGCACCGTGGTTTTGATACAAGGATCGCGGCAAACCTTCTGCGAGAATACTGGTGCCTTGCTTGAGAGCCGGAGCCCGCCAAGCAATCTGCCAAAAAAGCGACTTCTGTGTGAGCCAATCCCGACGGTAAACGTTCGCATTTTGAACCTGGTAAGCACTGAATACGAACAGCATTAGTGACACAAGAACCAGCCTCGATAGCCTTTTTGTGCCAAGAACTTCAATAAGTCCTGAAAGCGTGAGGGAAGCTCCGATCATGAACGGAAGAGTGATTCGGTCATTGTATGACGGATGTGCGACGAATTCGGCGCTAAGCCCGGAAACCGCGAATGGCAATCCCGCGACGACGAGTCCCAGTATGCCCAACAGGAAACCGGTTTCCGGAAAGCGACGCGGTTGGTCGTCTGACGGTTCGGACGCCCGCGCGGACTGGGCGCTGACTGTCAGCCGACGAAGCATATAGATCGCAATTCCAACGACGATTGTGGCAATCGTCCAAGAAAGAATCCCTGAACCCCTGATTGCGATGAGATCCGGACTGAAGGGTCGCGCCCACGCGAGGGCCGTTGCCATCAGGATGTTGTGGATTCCACTCAAGATTCGGAGCGATGCCTCGTGTATCGGGCTGCTTAGGATCTGGGAAATGTCAGAGCCAACATCCCTGTAGCCCACTGTTCCGTAATGTGACACATAACGAAAAGCGAACGCGCGCCAAACAACATATGCCGTCCAGACCGTTGCGTAAGGACTCCACATAATCAGGGCAGTTCCGAGTTTCTTGAGGTCCCGCGTTAGGCCTCCGCGGCTTGTGACGACTACGATGACGAAAAGACGGAAAAGCTCTAGACCTATGAAATACTCGGTGATCAGGTAAGACAACCCTTCGGTTACCAGAGCGATAGAGAGGAACAGCCACCGGTATGCAGGTGTAGTAATGGAGAATATTGTCGCGGCCAGAGAAACCACGAAAAAGAGAAAACTCAGATGGTGTGAGAGATAGCTTAAAGCGATCGGTTGTTGCGTAAAACCTGGATAGAGCAGTACGAGCACCCCAACCAGCCACGCGACATCTTTTCGCCTGGGCCAAAGTGCAGAAAAAGCGACGAACAAAGCAGCAGACGAAGCGCAGCGGACAGCGAGGGCCACAACGTGCCATCCCATCGGCGATATTCCAAGAACTGGGGCAAGAATCGCATATATCCAGCCGGACACCGGGCGATCGCCGGCAAAGTAGGTAGCAACGCCCTGTGGTCCGAGAGCATGGTAAACCCAAATGACCGGCCAGTCGTCCCAATAGAAACCAAGAAAAGGAATGAATACACCATAGACCGAGGCCCCTATTGTGAAAAAGGAGATAATTGCTAGAATCTTTGCCCGCTCAAAATACGAATGAACACCTTGAAATACCTCAGCCAGAGATTCCATTTTGGTCTCCCGTAAGATGCCTTCATGCCTCCGAGGTGCGCCCGAATGAGGTGAGCTGTTTTGCCCGCATCATCCTTCAGGACCGGAAAGCGACAGGCCGATTGGGCTCAAAGCCCGACCGACCGGAGCTTTCGGAATCCTGTGGGTCTTCCGCGCACCGCTGCGACTGGAGTCGAGTACCGCCTTGGACTAGTTATTGAGGAACCAACCTGAGTCTCTTGGCGATGAATTCTAGGGCGCTTGCGCCGACCGTACGATGAAGTACTTTCAGGTTGTACAAGCTCACGAGCAAAGTCACGATTCCGCCCAAGATGGTCGCGTAAGTCCGAGGGAAAAGATAAGAGGAAACAAAAGCAACCACAACTGCCGGAATAAGGACCAAGCCAAGGCGCACGTTCGCCGACGACCATGAAAACCCGGTGCTACTCCACACCAGCAAGTAAATCAGCGCCCAGAAAAACAGAAATGCCCCGAAAAAGGCGATACCAACCCCTTTCAAACCCCAGATCGGCAGGCAAATCCAAACCAGCGCCAGATTTACGACGCTAAAAGCGACCTCGCTCCAAAAGTAAGCCGGTTTCAATTCCTTCGCTGGCAGAATGAAGGCCATTGGCCAGGTAGCGACTCGGAGAAGCATCCCGAGTATCTGCCATCGTAGAATCTCAGCGGCCGGCTCGAACTTTGCGGAGTAAAACACATGGATCACCAACGGGGCGAACGTCAATGTAGCGAGAATCCCCGGCACAGCCAGCAGCAACCCGATCTCCGCCTGTTCATTCACTAGCTGATTGCAGGTTTCATTATCTTTCGCCGCGGTCAGCCGTGGATAAAAATCCGCTCCCATGGCATCGAGAATGAAACCCGCATACATGATTGAGAGTGCATACGCCGATTGGTAGAGGCCCACGGCGCTCAAACCGAACCGATGGATGATAAGCAACCGAATTGCATAGGTCACTCCGGCAGTCATCAGTCCGTTGGCAGCAAAAATCATTCCGAGGGATAGCAAACGCTGCGTTTCTGCTTTCGTTTCCCTCCATCTCACAATAACTTGTTGCACCTTAATTTTTCGCGCATACCACCAAGACGACAAAATGGTCATAGCACCACCAGCGACGAGCGCGCCCACTATGCCGCGTTCACGGAACAAAAAGATAATTGTGGCACTCAGGACGGTTCCGCATACCGCTCCAATAATGCTCATGCGGGCCAGGTCCCCTATTCTCCGCATGCCCTGCACAAGTGCCGCTTGACCTGCCGAAACAGCTCCGAAAAGCACCACTAGCGGAAGAAAACCGACCTCTGACACGTGTTCAAGGCTCCCGAACGTCATCCTGCAAACCGGCACACGAAGCAGGAAGAGTCCAGTCGCACCCAAGCAGCCGAGAATGAGAACCACACGACGGAGAGTTTTGATCGTGCGCGCAACTTGCAGCTGGTCCTCCGTCGCAGCTGCCGCAGCAATCTGCCGTACTCCACTACTGCGCATGCCCATGTCCGTCAACGAAGTTGCTATTTCGACGATCGAATTATAAAGGCCAAAAAGGCCCACGCCCGCGGGGCCGATCAAAAGGGCGTTAACCTTTACACGTACAATGCCCATGCACACATTCACAAGGGACGAACCGCCGATAATCGTGGACGACTTTAAAATTTGCCCATACGATTTCCCCTCTGAGGTAGCGGCACCGGCTGTGGTCTTCTCCAGGGTCAAACCTCCCTTTTCCGCAAGAACATTCCTTTGTGCACTTTCACTGGTAATCATAATTTGCAATCCACGACCTCATAGGACAGCACGTGGATGGAACATCCCAATTGCTCCTCATTACTTCCATGCTTGACGAACTGACCTTTCGGTAGTTTGAGGGAGATTTCGCTCAAAGGTCCACTACCTGGAGGCTTTCGTTGGTCCGCTCGCGCAAATCGCTGTAAACCTCCTCCATAAACTCACGATCTTTCAAAAGCTTCTCCGGGGTGATATAGAAGGCCATGATCTTGAGATGTTTGCCAAAGATCACGGAGCAATTTGCTAAAGCGGAACAGCAAAAAGACGCGAGTATTTTGGGCCGGGGGCCTTTCCAAGCAAGGTGACACTCGATCGGAAGGTCAGGCCTTTCAATTCCAAAACCGAGATTCTCTCTCACATACCTCACAGTCTCTGAACTTTCTCGATAATGGGGAACGTAAATTAATTCCTCGTTGACGAAAAATGATCGGATTTTTCGAAGATACTCGAAGTACACCTCCCTTTCGAGAAGATCGTCTTCGATCATCGTCTGACCCAAAAATAGAACTTGGCTGGACTGAGCTGAATCAGCTAGCCGCTTCTGCAGACACGAGTAGTCATGCTTTATCCAGCGATCGCCGGGGCGCACCTTGAGATCAAAAGCAGTAAAAAAGGTGACGTTTTTCGCCTCGAAATCATTCCAATCAACAAAAGTCTTGTTCACATAGCGCTTCAACCGCTTCCAGGGTGTTAAACTTTCATGAAACCTCTCTGCCGAATCAAGCGGATATACCTGTGCCGTAAGTTCGTCATTTACTTTTATGACATCCGTTCCATCATCGATAATATACAGACGCTGGGGTTTCAGGGCTAGAGCAAAGTGACACAAGTAGGGTTTCCTGGTTTTGCTGTAATTTCCAAGAACCAAATTCTGCACGTTTGAAAATGAAGCTGCAAGCCGATCGAATCTCTTTCTGTTATTGTACTGTCGAATGTTATAGCGGATCCTCTGCATCTGGTAAAACACTTTGCCTAGGAAACCTGGTCTCCGTATAACCAGGTTTTCCCGGTGAATGATAAACCTCACTGAATCCCAGCAGCAGTGACGGACGACACTTTTGTAGAAATTGGCGCTGATTCCAAATCCCAGAACGATAATCAAATGGTTGTTACTGAAATTGAAGAAATGTATTGCTTCTTCTCCATTAAGCACCTGGAACGGCGTTTCCGCCACAAACACATTTATGCTACTGGGAGCCATATTTCGTCGGTCCTCCCCCCCGGTGCTCTTGGCCGCACCTTCCGAGAGATGCGCTGAGGGGAAAGCATGCATCTTGGAGCAGGGAGTCTCGCATAGGCGTGTTGTGTTATTGTTCAGAATGGGAGTTTCTATGTCTAAGGGACTCTCGCCAACGGAGCGAACATTGTTTCTCTTCCGCCACTCGTCACGGAGTCCGTTGGAATCCCAACCAGAAGCACGCGGCCACCGTCGGGCAGCGTGACACCGCCAGAAGTGGCCTCCCAACTGTGCAGAAAACTCCGGAGAATGCTTAGAGTTGGTTTCAGTAACCTTTTCAGTCCCTTTAGAATCAACGGGTTAGGGTGGCCAAAAAGAGGTTTCGAAATAGCTTCTAGTATCCAAATTAGCAGTGGAGTTCGCTAAAAGGAATGATCCCCAGATGCATTATCGCTCACTTTATGTGAGTGAAAGGATTGCGCGGTCAGATCCGCTCTTTTTGATTTGGCAACATACCAAATAAATCTAGAACGGCAATCCATATCGCTGAACTCATTCGAACCTAGGATAAGAGCAGAACCTGGTTTCAGCTTTGATTTAACATTCTTTATGTGTCCGTCCGGGCCATAGAAATCGACCTCAACTTCATCTCCGTTTCCGGCAGATACGCTGAAGCATATCCCAAGATGACTGACATAGTCGCTATCTAGCACCATTTGCCCCCACGTAAATCCGGTTTTGTTCGATGGAGTGAACACCTGCTGATTCATTAAACTTACGTTGATCGAAGACCTGAGCAACGACTTTGAATCCTTAGGGCCGTAGACTAGCTGGTGATTGACTCGGGTTGGTACATTTCCGCCTACCGCGTTAGCAACGACTTCAAAAGCAGTAATGTTCTTCATTCCCGAGGATTCCACAATGTTGTCGATATCAAATGTGATTGGCGCATTCGAAGGAGATTGAATGTTTTGAGGCTGACTCGAGAAACATTTCGAGCCATCGTTAATCTCTATATGAACGGAGAGCATGGACGGACTCATAATCGGATACATCGTCACGTGGTTCAATGCATTTGCAAAGTATGGATAGGTTCTTCTGCTGAGATTGTTGTTAAAATACTCCTTTGTATTTGAACTGTCGTAGTAAGAATGATTGGCGGAAAACGCCTTGGTTCTTCTATCGATGATTCCCGCAAACAGGCGACCATAGAACAAGTCCTGTCTGGGTTGCAAAATCTTGAGTGTCCCATTGGGGACCGTGTCGGCGTCGCCTAAAATATTGGAAATAAAATAAGTTTGATTGGTTAATCTCTCCATGTTGATTGGAATGGACTTTTTGAAACATTGGGACGAGGCTGCGGCCAGCAGAATCTGGATTTCACTTGAGGGTTTAAAGGGGCCGCTGGCAAAATTAAAAAAAGTGTCATACTTTTGATCAACGACGTAATCGATGGATGACTCGTATACTTGGTGCGCGTTTATGGAGTCGTTTTCAAAAATGTCGTTTAGCACTCGATTGAATGAGTGAACGGAATTAATGAAGTCAGCTCCAATGTGGTTTACCATCACTGCAGGAAATGGAATGAAAAGATTTTTCCCTGAATAGAACTCGACCAGATATTCACAAATCTCCTTATTGTCATCAAACATTTCGTCTAGATTTATGCTGTATACTTTTGGCTCCGTGATGTCCACTGAAATTGAGTCCACAACCTTTCCAAGCGGATTCAAGGATGTGATTTTTAGAACAACATCCTTGTAGTTGCGCTTGATAAGGAAATGATTTACGAAAGAAATGTTGGTTAACGCACCTTCAATCTTCGGAGCAATCAGAGAGCTCCGGTGCACGGTATTCTTGCTTGCATTCGTGTGATAAGCAATTCTGTTTTTTTCGACCTCTAGGAATGATTTCATTTCCCCTCCCCCTTAAATTCAGAACTGATTCGACTTTCCTGAACTTTTTTGTCGCCAGATGTTCAAACCAGATTCTGTTTCAGCGTGTGCGGACGACAAGTCTACCAGGCAAGAAATGGAATGAACAGCAGTGGTTTGTAGCTGCTAATAGACATCCCGGACAAAAGGGGTATTCTCTTTGCCCCTACCAGGAGGTCCGAGATGAGCCGCAAATTGGACGAGCAAGAGCAAGCCCGCAAGGTGAAAGTCCGACTGCGCATGATTCAGCATTTTCAACAAGTGAGCCGGAATGTGAGTCTGACCTGTCGTTTCTTTGGGATTTCCCGCTCCCAGTTCTACATCTGGCTGCGTCGCTACGAGAAGCAGGGGAAGGAGGGCCTGCGGGACCGGTCCCGCAGGCCCTCGATGATTCGTTACCGCATCCCGCCCGAGGTCATCGCTCTGATTCTGCGCATCCGGGAAGAGCGGCGTTACGGGGCTGTGCGCATGAGCCTCTACCTCCAGCGCCACTATCAGGTTTATGTCTCCCCGACAACCATCCTGAAGATCTTCCACCGCCACCGTGTCACGCGAGTCTCGCTGAAGCGCTACCGCCCTGGTCCCAAACCGCAGGTCGATGGGCCGCTCCCCCTGCCGGGCCAGTCGGTCCAGGTGGACGTCAAGTTCGTTCCTCGCGTCGGACGAGCTCGCCAACGGTTCTATCAGTTCACAGCCATCGATGAAGCCACTCGCTACCGAGTCTTGCGTATCTACGACTATAACAACACCGGTTCGGCAATAGCGTTTCTAGATGAGGTCCGCCGACGATTGCCCTTTGTGATCCAGCACATTCAGACCGACAACGACTCCTCCTTTGGGCCCCAGTTCACCTGGCATCTGGCTGATTTGGGAATCGCTCACCGCCACATCCCACCTGCCAGCCCCGAGGTCAACGGCAAGGTCGAACGAAGCCACAAGACCGACACAGAGGAATTCTATCGAGGGAAGCAGTTCAGAAGTCGGAAGCTGCTAGCACGAGAACTTCGAAAATGGGAAAAGGAGTACAACGAGCAACGACCTCATCTTGCCTTGAAAGGGAAGACGCCCGCCGAGCGAGTTCACGAACTCGCTCGGCCATCAGAAGTGTAAGGAATCTATCTTGACTAATACACTTAACGGTCAAGGTTTGGGTTGCTGTCTCCCAGGACGACTCCAGACAATTGTTCACAAAGGGTCGTGACCGCCAGAGCGTCGGAGAGCCTTGCCGCACATTCTGGCGGCGGTCCGCCTTGTGCCATGGCGAGCAAGGCAGAAGCCTCACCGACAAGGCCCGGCTTTTCCTGTAGATCGATATTGTCTAACAAAACTTGCCCCGTTTTCTTTGGCATGTAGCGCCGGAATGGATAATCTGCATCTGGTGCGCGGACTTCCATACCAGAATAAACTGTTGCCGCCTCGAAAGGAAGGAGGTCAAAGCGCCGACCGGGCCGGTTGAGCACGAGAGAAAAATTGCAAGTCGCAGCAAAGTTCCCTGTGACCTGCAGAAGGTCTCCACGCTCAGTAGCGAGAATGGCTGCGACGCCGGACAGATTACCATCTGAATCCTTGAGGCGGCTGGTGTGGCGAAGTGTCAAATCTCCCATCACGTAGCGTGTCAGGTCTAGGCCATGTGCAGTCACGCTTTCGAAAAATGAATATAGGTAGTGGGCTGTTGGATCGAAACCGTTATGGGGATACAGCTGCGTCGGCAGGGTAAGTTGGGCCAGTAGAGGAGGACCGTTCAGCACTTCTCTCCGTGCTTCTTGGACCGGGCGATAAAACCGTCGATTGTAGCCCACGATGACATGGCTATTGGGTTTTGAACAGAGCTGCCTTAAGCGCGCGGAGTTCCAGGCAACCGGCTTTTCCACCAATACTGGGATTCCCAAAGCCATTGCGGCTTGCAGCACGGTCGGCGTTCCATCCGGCCAGGTCAAAACTGCCAGCGCGTCAAACAGATCAGGGTGGTCGAGCATGGCCTTCCAGTCATCGAATCGCGTGGCAATTTGATGACGGGCCGCAAACTCGGGCAGGCGTTGTGAACCCGGCCGCGCACTGACCGCAGTGATCTGCATCCCCACTGCCCGGAACGCGCGGGCGTGCCAATCAGCGATCTCTCCGACTCCAATGATTCCAACTCGATATTTATGATCAGTCATATAGGGCTCCAAGTTCCTTTAATTTCGTTATGAAAATGGCCGGACCTACGAGATAGGCCAGGATTCCCGCCCCCAAGGGCTGTCAGGATCAAGAGGCAGTCTGATCGACTTGCGCTCGCGAGAAGCCACCAGCGCCCCAACAGAGAAGCCGACCGCTCCGGCTGCGAGGTTTCCAGGGCAAGTAAGCGCGGTACCCCGTTCCACCTCCGTTATCGCGTTCTTAATCCCGTCTAGGTAGGCGGGCATCCCTGGCAATCGACCTTCAAAAAGAATCTCAGTCGCCGGACCAATGCGCGTAACAGCTGGAAACTTGGCGACTGCGGCCTGGTCTCGCCGCCGGATAATTACAGTCTCAAGGTCCTTGTCGACCTCAACGACCGCATCACGAAAATAGACGTGAGCGGTAAGCGTCAGACTTGAAAGATTGCAAAGGCTGAAAACCGCCTCACGCCCGCCACTGAAACTCCACACCGATGTTCCGCCATAAAGCATCAGATCGTGCGATCGGGGATTAATCGGTTGTCCGTGGGCCGTGCTCAGCACACGCTCAGGATTTTCACCAAACAAGTCTGCGGCGAAGTCAATCCAATGAATGCCGTTCGTGAGCAGACACGCTGCGCCGCCTTCAACGACGATGGACACCGGTTCTCCAAGCTTGTGTTCGGCGAGGAAAAGACGTAGTGCCGGAACGAAACGCGCGAAGCGGATAAAATGGTGCACGTTCAATGCAATTTTGTCTCGTTCAGCTCGGGCCACCATTGCCAAGGCATCGTGCACTGACGCAGCCATTGGCTTTTCGCATAAGATTCTTCGCACACCGCGATCCGCCAATCCATGGAAATGGGCGGAATGAGTGGGGCCCCAGGATGCAATCACGCCCACTGCAGACTCCCAGGGGAATCCCTTGCCATCCAACTCTTCCAAGTTCCCTACCACGCAGGCTTTCGGGTGCGCTTGTAATGCCCGGGCACGCGCGTCTGAGTTCGTATCAACGATCGTCAAATCAGGCGTTAACTCGGATAGCTTAAGTGCGTGGCGCCAGCCGACAGATCCATAACCGATGAGTAGACCAGAGAATTTCCCATCCGTGCGCATATGTTCCATATCGTAGAGTTGAAACTCGGCAGCTCCTTATCTGCATTCAGTTCGGGGTCACCCCCAAGATTGACCCTTGCGGGATCCTCAGCCAACTACATGCCTCCATGCCAGCGGTGTTCCGCGTGGCAGTTCACATGCGGCTCGCTTCCCTAAAATCTCGTGGAGATGGCGCGGTGACAAACCATACCCTGGTCGAATGGAGCGCAAGTTCTCTGTCGTGAATGGCTCTCCAGGGCGCATGTCGCTCACAACGAACAGAGATCGGCGAAACACTCTGCTTTTTTCCTCTTGCCTGCCTACTTCATAATTGATGGTTCCAAGTGCGGCTTGGGCTGTCCGAATCGCAAGGACCATCGACTTGAACTCTAGTGGTTCTAGTGAAAACGCGCTGTCAGGTCCCCGCACGTCG
>Ga0187770_10002024_pt1 | contig 11142 bp, 5 predicted proteins | sample 0116_SJ02_MP02_2_FD_133154 | JGI IMG/M metagenome (GOLD analysis project Ga0187770, IMG submission 133154) | Tropical peat soil microbial communities from peatlands in Department of Meta, Colombia - 0116_SJ02_MP02_20_MG | ecosystem: Environmental > Terrestrial > Soil > Wetlands > Peat | place...
GTAAAAACTCGGACTGTTGCCGAAAGGCGGCTCAGCACCGAATTGCGCCAATACCAACTGTTCAATCGGGTTATAGAAGAGGCCCCAGCCGGCGCGGATGCTCGTCTTGCCGTTGCTGCCAAACAGCTTGCTCAGAAAGCCGTTGGTGAAGTTCGGGCTGTACGAGATACCGATGCGGGGAGCAAAAGCTCTGTAGTAGGTTGACGTCAAGCCTGCAGGGACACCGGGGTCGCCGGGCACCACGAGCCCGGTGGGGCAATAAGCCAGCGGGGTAATGCTAGGGTCGCACGGATAGAGCTTGCTGTTCTCGTTCGGACGAAAGGTCTGCACATGCCCCAAACTATCAGTCAGCGGGGTGTCCAATTCCCAGCGCAGCCCGTAGTTCATGGTCAAATTGGTTTTGATCTTCCAGCTATCCTGGGCAAACAGGTAGACGCCGGTGTTGCGCACGCCTTCTCGTTGGCCTGAGCCTTGTGAGTAAACGTCTGCCAAGCCTAAGAAGTAGCCGGGATAGTTGTCCGTTGAATGGATCGCATTGATGCCCGAGCTGTTGAAGGTGAAGTTGCCGCTCACGTTGTAGTAGTAGGTTTGATCGAAGCGGGACCGCCGGATATCCGCGCCAAACTTCATCGTGTGACTGCCTTTAACCCAGCTCAGGCTGTCCGAGAACTGGAAGGAGTTGCCGATCTGCGGCAGTTCACCCTCCCAACCGTTGCCGATATTGAAACCGCCGTAAACGTCCACGAACGGCAACCCCGTACGGTCCGATGGCAACCCCGGGTAGATGCCGGCACTGCCCTTGCCAGTCTGGGGAGTACCGTTGCTAGCAATCAGGGCATTGATCGCCGAGGAGTCGGACACGCCCGTAAAGCACGCGTTCGTCTGATAACCGGTGACATTGGGCAAGCCATTGCAGAAGCTTGTCACTGGGCCGGTACTCTGCGGATGCTGAAACGTCAATTGGCCTTCGCGCAAGTAGGTCACCCGGAATTCATTGACCAGCGAATTACTGATCGTCCAGGTGTGGCTCGGGTTCCATTGCTGAAAGCGCTCCTTCACAATCGTTCCATATCCGGGGACAGTCGCGCCGGCAGCCTGGAAGTTATAAAAAGGATTGAGATCTCTTTCGTCGTTGAAATAATAGTAAACGCTAAGATTCTGGTGATCGTTGATTCTGTGATCGAAGCGAAAAGTAAACTGATCGGCATCGGTGGAGGCTGTTGGTACGCCTTGATACTCGCTGCCCGGCAGGTTTGGGTTTGGCGCGGGCACGTATTGCAGCAGGTTCAGCGCAACTGGATCCATGCACTGAATGGGAATTTTTGCACCTGGGAAAACATCGTTCCAAGGGATGTATGGGAGGTTATTGTTATTTGGATTCGGGTACTGCTGTAAAGTCGCGATCAAAAAGCCCGGGGGACCCAAGGCACTGTCACAACCCGGGCGCCCGTCCAAAGCCTCCGCCAGGAACGGGTACTGCCCCGGTTGGAGGCCGCTCGCGTCGATTCCGCCGGTGAAAAGTCCGTTCGCTGAAAAGTCGCCAGTAGTCTCCGCCTGCGTGGGCAAAAACACCACCTGGCTGGGTGTCCCCTGCCGGATGCGCCGGCCTTCGTAGGAGCCGAAGAAGAAGGTCCGATCTTTCTTTATAGGCCCACCCAGCGTGCCGCCAAACTGATTTTGGTTGAACTGCGGGTTTGCAGTGTTGAAGAATCCAGTAGCGTTAAGCACCTTGTTGCGGAAGTATTCGTAGACATCCCCGTGCAGCGTGTTCGTGCCCGACTTGGTCACCACATTGACCACCGCTCCCGAGTTCCGGCCGTATTCCGGGTCGAAGGTGTTGGTGATCATGCGGAACTCTTCAATGGCATCCGGTGTCGGCTGCACTGCCGCCGCATTGACAAACTGATCGTTGGCATCGCCGCCGTTCACGCTAAAGTTGTTGGCGCGTCCCCGCCCTCCATTCACTGAAACCGAGCCCGCATCGTCGGCGCCGTAGAGAGTGCTGGCGCTCGATCCAAGCTGTGACTGAACGCCCGGCTGCAATTGCAAGAACTGGTAGGTGTCGCGCGTGTTCAAGGGCAGTTCGTTGACCGAGCGATTATTGACTACTGCTCCCAGTTGGGTTGTGGTGGTGTCTACCAGGGGCGCCTGGCCGGTCACTTCCACTGTTTCCTTCGCCGTGCCCAGTTGCAAAACCGTGTTTAGCGTCACCACCTGGTTGATTTCCACCAGGACGTCGCGCTGAATGTTCTTTTTGAAACCGGATTGTTCGAACTCCACCCGGTAGGTTCCCGGCGCAACTTCCACGAAAACGTAGTCGCCGCTGCCGTTCGTTTTGGTGTCACGGTTCACACCCGTGGCTTGGTTGACTAGCGTGACTTTAGCATCCACGATGACATTGCCGGTTTGATCCGCAACCCTGCCCAATATCCGCCCGCCGGTACTCTGTCCGAGCGCGGCAGACAACAGAATGACGACAACCCCCAGCGCGATGATCGAGGTCCCCAGCACGCGCGGTTTTCGCGCGGTGGGACGATCGACACTGAAGGACCGAGTGTGCTGTACCAGCGAGCAATACATGGCGTTGCCTCCACACACACTGCAGGACCCTGCCCACACAAGGGCTCGTGCAATCGTTTTAACCTTTCTATAATTGCGCAAGGTTAGTGCGGGGTTTGCGGGCTGTCAAGAAGAAATCCGCCCTCCCGCCTCGCCAACCAAGGCCCCCTGATGGTAGACAAGAGCAGAAGAGTCGAAGTGGTCCGTTGCGGGCTGGCGTCCAGGTGGCCGATCCAGGAAGCCCTTGCGCTCTTTCTTAACATTGCTATAATCTCGCAAGGTTTGCTGACTGTGGTTGCAGCTAGGTCGCGCTAGCGCACGTCAGCGACGGAAGGGCTCAACCTTCCATGACCGAGAATCCTGCACGGAGCGGGCAGAAGAAATGGTGGTTGGGCTGGGGATTGCTTCTCGGGCTGGCAGTGGCGGTCGCCGGACATCACACCGTGACCTACACCTCGACCGATGCCTTCTGCAGCCTGGCCTGCCACGCGCATCCGCACGCGACAGCACAGTGGACCCAGTCGTCGCACTATGCCAACAAGCGCGGCATCGTAGTTCACTGTACTGACTGTCACCTGCCACCTGGCGGGGTCAATTACCTCACGGAAAAAGCCCGCTTGGGGTTCCGAGACGCCTACGGGGAGCTTTTCCTTGACGTTTCAAGAATCGACTGGGCGCGCGAACGCCGGCTCGACCACGCGCAGACGTTTACCTACGACAAGGCGTGCGTCCATTGCCACACTAGTTTGTTCGGCAAGAAGCTGTCCGAGGTGCCGGGACCAATTCCTCGCGGCGCTCAGTCGACCGACGCTTTACAGCAACGCGAGATGAGGCGGGTAGCGCGCAGAATGGAAGCCCATCTTTATTATCAGCGGAACCGGGACCGTCTGCGCTGCATCAGCTGCCACCTGTTTGAAGGACATGTTCAGCAACAGACGGTGGCGTCCCAGGGCGAGGGGGGCGAGAGTCCACAGTTCCCGCTGGTTCCATCGGGCTTCCAGAGCTACACCGAGGCCGTACCCGGATCGAATCTCAAGTTCCACATGATCGCTGTTCCTGCCGGGACGATTGAAATGGGTAGCCCCGAGCTAGGAGCCTGTCGCCAGCGCGACACGGGCCCGGCCCATGCCGTGCGCGTCAGCCGCTTTTGGATGGCAGAGGCTCTGGTCACGCAGCGCGCGCTGGAAATGTTCTCCCGCCAACGCAAGGCGCCGCCTGGGACTGCGCGGCCAACGTCGAAGGACTCGGAATCCTTGACCCAACAGGTTGCTAAGGAATACACGGAATGGTTATCGCGCATGACTGGCAAGCCATATCGTCTTCCGACAGAAGCCGAGTTGGAATACGCCTGCATGGCTGACGGCGCCATGCCTCCGTGGGGAGAAACCGACAGCCGTGCAGATCTGCTTCCTCGCGGCGCGGTGGTGGTCAATCCTTGGGGTTTTGTGAACCTCCCCGACAGCAACACAGAGTTTACCGTCAACTACCCGCCAAGCTCCGAGGGCGACAGGTGGAATTCCGGCCGCAGCGGCGCTAGCTTCCGCGTAGTGCGGGAAGCGGAACAGGGCAAACAGGTCGAGAATGCCAGCGTGCTAACTGTGCAGCGTTGAGATGAAAGACGATGCATGTGGCTGAAAGTCATAGGAATGTTGGTACGACCGGGAGTTGTAGAGGTGCGGGCATTAGGGATGTGTTAAAGATGCAGGCGATTACGACCTGGGGCTGCGCGCGATCACAGTCTTAGGGATCGGCGATCAGGTTTCGATATGAAGGATGCACGCGATCATGATTTGGGAATGGACCGGCCAATTACGCGCCGCGATTTCCTGAACGGAGTCGCCATTGGCTTGGGCGGCCTTGCCGCCAGCGCCTGCCTGCCGGGATGCGTTAGTCATAGTCCGCTGGACTCTGTGTCGGCGCCTGATACCGCAGCGAACTATCCTCCGGCGGGCACAAAATTGCGCGGAGACCACGATGGATGCTTTGAGTCGGCACACGGGCTGCGCGATGGTACCTTCTGGCAAGCATCCGGCGGCATTACACATACCGATTCCACCTACGATCTGATTGTTGTGGGCGCGGGCATAAGTGGACTGGCGGCGGCACACTTCTTTCGAAAGCAGGTCGGATCAAGCGCCCGCCTCTTGATCTTAGATAACCACGACGATTTTGGTGGACATGCGCAACGCAAGGAATTTCGCGTCGGCAAGCGGACACTGCTCAGCTACGGCGCCCAATCGATCGAGAGCCCTTCGCTTTTCGGCCCCGAGTCCAAAGGGCTGCTAAACGATCTCGGGATTGATGTCCAGAAGTTCTACCGATACTACGACCAGAATCTTTATCGCTCGATGAAGTTGGGAAGCGGCATTTTCTTCGACCGCGAAACTTTCGGGGAAGACCGTTTGGTGACGGGATTTGGCGCGATTCCGCATCGCGAGTTCTTCGCCAAGACACCGATGTCCGAGCGGGCGCGCCGGGACGTCGTGCGCCTCTACACCGAAAACGTCGACTACCTGCCGCACCTCAACGTTGAGCAGAAGAAGGCTCTTCTAGACAGAACCAGCTATGCCGATTTTCTGACCAAGATCGCAGAGTGCACTCCCGAAGTTGTGCCCTTCTTCCAGACCCGCAGCCACGATCTGTTCGGAGTTGGGATTGATGCCGTGTCCTGTGCCGAACTCTATGAAGAAGGTGATGACTACGGCTATGGCTATCCCGGGCTGGATGCTATGTTGGGGAAATCCGGCGGCCGTGGGAATCATAAGCCCGATCCCTACATCTTTCACTTTCCCGATGGCAATGCGTCCGTCGCTCGCCTGCTGGTGCGATCCTTTATTCCAGACGCAATCCCCGGACACACGATGGAAGACGTGGTTACAGCGCAAGCCGACTACAGCCACCTCGATCATCGCGAGTCCGCAGTCCGCGTCCGCCTGAGCAGCACCGTCGTCGGAGTTCGCCATTCGGGCGACCCCAGTTCCGCTCGCGAGGTCGAAGTCACTTACACAAAGAACAGACGGCTTTATCGAGTGCGCAGTCGTCTTTGCGTGCTTGCCTGCTACAACTCGATGGTTCCTTATCTCTGCCCGGAGCTTCCCGAGAAACAAAAAGAGGCCCTGGCCTACGGTGTGAGAGCGCCCCTGATTTACTCCCACGTTGCCATTCGTAACTGGACTGCGTTTCAAAAACTGGGTGTATTCCAAATTGCTGCGCCCGGAAGCTACCACGTCTACGCCGCCATCGATTTCCCGGTGAGCATGGGCGACTATCATTGCCCGAGCCGTCCTGAGGAGCCGATGGTGGTGTTCATGGAGCGCATGCCGTGCCAGCCCGGACTGTCACAACGCGAGCAGCATCGGGTAGGCCGAGTGGAGCTTACCGATGTGACGTTTGAGACGCTGGAGCGCAACATTCGCGATCAGTTGGCGCGCATGCTGGGTCCCGGTGGCTTCGATCCCGCAGAAGACATTGAGGGCATTACGGTCGGGCGATGGGCGCATGGCTATGCTTACAGCCCCAACTCGCTGTTCGACCCCGACTTTCCGGAAAACGACGCTCCCAATGTAGTTGGCCGAAAGCCCTTTGGCCGAATTGCTATTGCCAACTCTGATGCCGGCGCCATTGCGTATATGGATACCGCCATTAACGAAGCTTACCGGGCGGTGCAGGAATTGGCGCACTATCGGGGTTCGTGAATAACCTGCCGCTGTCAATTGACCGCACGGTTATTTCTACGGGGAGGGACGGCGTCTCACCCGTCCAGCCGGGGTCCTCAGCAAGCCCGGTTTTGGCTTGCTGGGGTGGCAGCCGGGCGGGGACACACGGCTCTTCACGGGTAAAACGACGATTGGAGAAATGGAATGAATTTCAAACGAGTGTTCGCCGCCGTTGTCATATTGGTCATGCTGGTCTGGCCGGCGATCGCGGCCCCTCCTGAAGGCAAACCCGCAGGCAATCGCGATGCCGCCATTGCCGAGAAGTGGATTGCAGCGTGGAATTCCCACAACCCGGACAAAATGCTCCCACTGTTCGCGGACGACGTCTTTTATGAGGATGTGGCGTTCGGGGCGGCCAATCACGGAAAAGCCGAGTTGCGCAAGTTTGCCGCCGACGAATTCGAAGCCGTTCCTGATCTGGAACTCAAGCTGGTGCGAGCCGATATCCACGGCGGCCATGGGACCATCGAATGGACGTTTAGTGGCACCGACAAGGACGTGTTCAAGACGGGGAAGAAATTCTCTGTCCGCGGCGTGAGTGTGATCGACTTGCGCAACGGCAAGATATTTCGCAACCTCGATTTCTACGATGCGGCGACCATCATGCGCCAAGTCGGGAAGCTGCCGGCGCAGTAACGTTCTCCTTAGTTCAGCAAACTGTCGAGTTTAGACAAAGGACCTTTATGCCACCAGAAACGACTGCTGCCGACCGGGACTCTGCTCAGCTTGAAGCGCTCGGCTACGACTCCAAATTTGACCGCTCAATGAACTTGTGGGCGAACTTCTCCCTAGGCTTTACCTATTTATCGCCGGTCGTGGGCGTGTACACACTATTTGCCTTTGCGTTCGCTGCAGGTGGCCCGCCCATGTTCTGGACTTATCTGTTCGTCGGGCTGGGACAACTGCTGGTCGCCATGGTATTTGGGGAGATTGTCTCCCAGTTTCCGATTGCCGGCGGTCTCTATCCCTGGGCGCGCCGGCTGGTGGGAAAGCGCTGGGCATGGATCGCTGGTTGGGTCTACCTATGGGCGTTGTGCTCCACCATTGCGGGCGTCGCTGTGGGAGGGGCTCCGTATGTGGCACAGCTTCTCGGGTTCAAGACAAATCAAGCCGGAGACGTTGCGCTGGCCATCGCCATGATTGTGGGAACTACGGCCCTGAATGTGAGCGGAACGAAGCTTCTGGCGCGAGTTGCCATGTTCGGATTCATCTGCGAGTTGCTGGGAGCAATTGTCGTAGGCGGCTACCTTTTGATCGTGGCGAGGCATCAGAGTTTCGCAGTCCTTTTCCAGACCTTCAATCTCGGCAACGGACATTACCTCCCTGCTTTCCTGGCTTCGAGCATGGGCGCTTTGTGGTGTTACTACGGGTTTGAAGCTTGCGGAGACGTCGCTGAAGAAACTCCGGATGCCAGCCGCGCCATCCCCAAGGCGATGCGCATGACCATCTACATCGGCGGCTTCGCAGCCATGCTGGTTTGTCTGGCTTTCGTATTGGCAGTGCCCGATCTGAACGCCGTGTTCTCCGGGAAGGATACGGACCCGGTAGTTACCATCCTGAACACCGCAGTGGGCCCCATCGGCCTGCGCGCCGTCATCGCGGTGGTCATGGTTTCCTTTTTTTCCTGCCTGATCAGTCTGGAGGCAGCCACGAGCCGGCTGTTGTTCAGCTATGGCCGCGACAAGATGATCTTTGGCAGCGGCCAGCTCAGCACACTTTCCAGGCGCACGCGAGTTCCGGTGAATGCATTGCTTTTTGCCGGAATTGTGCCGTCGTTCATTGCGATTACAGGTTTGTACCTTAAGAGAATGGTTGAGACGATCGTCGTATCCAGCGCCGCCGGGATCTACATTGCCTTCCAGATGATTGTCCTGGCGGCTTTGATCGCGCGAGCAAGAGGTTGGAGGCCACGCGGGGCATTTCGTCTGGGCTTCTGGGCGTGGCCTGTCAACCTGGCGGCCTTCACTTACGGCGTTTTGGCTATCATCAACATGGTTTGGCCGCGGGCTCCCCAGGACCCGTGGTACAGCAACTATGGAATGATCGTGGTTTGGGTGGTCGTGTTCGTCATCGGACTGGGGTACGCTACCCTTTTTCGGCCCTACGATCACGGCGATGCCGCGGCAGGGGATGCTCGGCTGAATCTCACGCAGTAGCTGGGTGCAACAAGGAGGCGTGCAAGTTAGAGGAGCTAGGGGGCCGTCAGGGTCAAAATGCGGCCTCTTCCCTGTTCGCTTTGTGGCCGTCCATTGGGCGGAGACTCAGGTTCCAGGTTGGCTTTCTGCTTGCGCAGTTGTTTTCCCGAATCTGGCGCAGCCGCAAGACCGGCAATATCCGAGACCGAGGTATTGTCCAACACCGCGGCGACAGCGTCCCTCACGTCGAGAAATACCTTGTAGAGCGCGCGGTGCCGGGCATCCTTGTCCATGAGATCGCGCAGCTGGGCGGCGTCGCCGAAGGGCGCAAGCGGGCCATCGATCAAACGTATGATCTCACCGAGGTGAATCTCGGAAGGATGACGGCGCAACTGGTAGCCTCCCCTGGCTCCTCGCGTGCTTCCAACCAGGCGCGCGTTTTTTAGTTCGATGAGGATGATCTCCAGGAATTTCTCTGGGAGTTGTTCTTCGGCTGCGATGTCACGGATTTTGACCGCACCGCCCTGCTGGTAGTGGCGGGCCAGCATGATCATCGCCTCTAATGCGTAAAGCCCCTTTTGTGAGATCCTCATGGCTCGCCCCCGGTGGTTGGGCTCTGGAACTTAGGCAGTTAAGGCGGCCGCGAAAGCGACGCTCCTCAACCGTCGAAGCGCCACCATCCCATGTCTAGTGTCTCTATTAAGATACATCTATGCTGTGCCTGCCGTCACAGCTCTCTGTGATGTAAGAAAGCGGCAACACGTGGCTTCCCGGGCGGGGTATCGCTGAAAACTATGGCGACCAGGAACGACTGGTGCGACGCTAGAAGTTGGTGCTCCCCTCGCCGCGATGCTCAGGTCACTTCTTGATTGAGTTCCTGCGTAGCGCGGAAGTGGTAGTTACCGGCGAGAAACTGCTCCACATACCATTTCATCACGGCGTCGCTGGCCATGTACATATCGAGCTGACTGGAGCAGGCTATCAGCCGTCCAAGGATATCGAGATTCGTTTCCGTCTCGGCCGCGGGCGCTTTCTTGAACCATGCATTCACTAAGTCTCCGCGACGATCTACAAGGAAGCCGTAGTGGGCGAGGCAAGCTTCGATGAAGCGGGCGCGAAGATGGCGCCGGTAGTACTCGGCTCCTCCGCCGGCAAAGCGAAACGAAATATAGTTATTGCCGGGAGTGTCGCTGACACAGGCATCCACGAGGCTGAAATGGTAGGCGAGGCGGGAGTTGAGGTTCATATACTCGTCTGCGACCAGCAGATAACTGACGTCACCCAGGGGCCGGCTGGCATCGGTGGCAGCAGTCAGCGAGCTGGCCATGACCGAAGCTAAATCGCCGAGGCTGGCCGGCATTCCCCGTTTCCAGGTCACGTCGCGGTGAGCAATTCCGCGCCACAACGCTCGAAAAGGCCGCGAAACAATCTCCTCCGGGGTAACTTCTGTTGCCGCAGGATTCGCCAACGCCAAGCCTCCACCCAAATCGAGGACATGTAGATTGATCGGAACCGGGGTGAGAAGCTTGCGCGAGGAGCGGTCCGCACCGCCTTCCAGTTGGCTGTCGCCGACTTCGAACATTGCGTCGATCGCTTTTTCGTGGCAGAAGCGGAGCACATCGTGAGCGGACTTGCAGCCCGAGGGCCGGAAATTGGAGCCGCGAGGATCGAGCAGGTGGAGTGTGAGCAGGCGCTCACCGATTGGATCACTATCGGAAAGCAAGCGACTTTCGCTGCTCTTTTCGAGCACTGGACGAGGCCACAGGCTCCCTGCGTAGACCCGGGGTTGGACGGCATCGAGGCTAACCGGATCTCCATTGCGGAGTTTGTCAAATGCGCCGCTCATTTGGAACACAGCGGGAATTTTGGCTTCGCGCAACAGAGCGGCGGCGTGACCGGTTAAGTTCCCTACCTCCGCGACCACGCCGGCGACGCGGGGGAAGATTTCGACGATTTCAGGCGAGGCTCTCCGAAGAAACAAGATCGCTCCTTCGGGCGTCGTCGCCAACGCTCTCGGTTCAGAAACCAGATGTGCTGTGCCGGAAACCCGTCCTGGATAAACGCTGCGGCCACCGGCCAACAGCGGATCTTGTTTGACCCGCAACTTGTTTTTGGTGGAGGCGGGATCCGCCAACGCCAGGGCGCGCGATTGTACGATCCAGATCTTTCCGGCTTCATCCAGGGTCCATTCGATATCTTGCGGGGTTTTGAAGTGGTCTTCGATCCGAATTGCCCAGTTGGCCAACGTCTCCAGTTCGTTGGCGGCTAGGCTGGAAGTTGCTCCATCCTCGGGCGGCAGCGGACGGCGCGTGATCCCTCCGCCCTCCCGCAGTACGATTTCTTCCTTCTTCTCGACGATGTTTTGCTCAACGACGCGATGTGGCCGCTTCCGAGTTACGACAAACAGGTCAGCGGGCATGCGGCCGCTGGCAATGTCGAGGCCCAACCCTCGAGTCGCAGTGATCCACAGGACATCGCTCCTGGAATTGGCGGGATCGCGGGTGTACATGATTCCTGACGCCCGGGCGGGAATCACGCGGAGACAGAGCACTGGGATCGGAGTCTCGATTTCCGAAAGACCGGCGGAGAGACGATAGAACAAGGCGCGCCCGCTGAAGCGGCCAGCCACCACTCGCTTGTAGGCTTCGACCATCTGGTCGAGAGGAACGTTGAGCAGGCTGAGGAACTGACCGGCAAAGGTCCGCTCCCCGCCCTCGCCGACGGCGCTGGAA
>Ga0187770_10002025_pt1 | contig 11142 bp, 8 predicted proteins | sample 0116_SJ02_MP02_2_FD_133154 | JGI IMG/M metagenome (GOLD analysis project Ga0187770, IMG submission 133154) | Tropical peat soil microbial communities from peatlands in Department of Meta, Colombia - 0116_SJ02_MP02_20_MG | ecosystem: Environmental > Terrestrial > Soil > Wetlands > Peat | place...
CTATGCCGTCCTCGAATACATTAAGGCTATTCATAAGGGAAAAGATGCTCCCAAGGTGGGTTTGTTAACTTATAACAACGTCTATGGAAAGTCCATTCATGATCCAAGCAAGGAGTATGCCGCCAAGAATAATATCAACATTGTAAGCATCGAAGAGTTCCCTCCGGCGACGGTTGATCTGTCTACAGAGGTGCTGCGCCTGAAACAGAAAGGCGCAGAATATGTCTTCATGCAGATCCTTCCGGCTGGGATTGTCACCGCAATGAAAGCCTTTGATCGCAACAACTATAACGTCCCTTTATTTGGAACCTGGACGACCACAGATCCAGATTTCTTTAAGCTTGCGAAAGGCCTGATCCGCGACAGACTTGCCATGCAATTTTGTGGTGTACTCCCTCAGGATAAGACACCTGGGATCAAGTTGCTTGAGGAGCTGTGGAAGAGGTATAAGGCAGTGGATAAGTTCGAGACCTCTTACTGGGAAGGGGTCGTCGTCGCCATGATCGAAGAAAGATCCGCCCATCGGGCTTCTGGATTGTATGGGAAGGTGGATGCAGAGAACATCAATAAGGCCATGGAGACATTTAAGAACGAGGACTTTGGTGGGTTGATTCCCAATACCACTTATACCAAGACCGACCACGAGGGCTCATTTAAGGGAAGGATCGTCCAAATTCACGAGGATATGACCTATTCCCCGATTACAAATTTCTTCACTCCTGGAAAAGAGAAGGTTCAGGTTTTGAAAGTTCTCGGAAAATGAGGAATTCGGACATTGAAGGGGAGATAGATGAAGGCATTTCGAGGCCAACCGAGTGTTTTCGCCCCTGCTCAGCTGAGGGACCAGCGAGCTGAGTTGGAGGTGAAAAAGATTTATCTAAACTTTGGGGGGGTGATGGCACTCCATGATGTCGATCTCACTGTGCACACGGGTGAGTTTGTCAGCATTATTGGACCCAATGGTGCAGGAAAAACGAGTCTCCTGAACTGCATCACAGGTTATTATCACCCGCAAAAAGGGCAGATCCTTTTTAACGGAGTAGATGTCACAGGCCAGCACCCTCACGAGGTGACAAAGAAAGGGATTGGAAGGACCTATCAAAATATTGAACTCTTTCCGGGGATGACGGTATTGGCCAATATGCTTTTGGCGCGACACCTTTACTGTGACTATGGCATTGGCAAAGCAGCAGTCTTCTCTTCATCGGTTCGAAGGAAGGAAGTCTATCACCGTCAGGTCTTGGAGGAGCTCATCGATTTTCTGGAGATGCAATCGATCCGAAAGAAAGCGGTTGGGTCCTTGCCTTACGGGTTGCGGAAGAGGGTGGAGTTAGGCCGCGCCTTAGCCTTGGAACCAAAACTTTTGGTGCTCGATGAACCCTTTGCCGGGATGACTCTTGAGGAAAAGGAAGATATGGTCCGGTTTTTGCTTGAGCTCAATTCGGCATGGGGCCAGACGATGATCCTGGTGGAGCATGATATGTCCATCGTGATGAGTATCTCTCAACGGATCATGGTCTTAAATTTTGGAGAGAAGATCGCAGAAGGCACCCCGGAGGTGATTCAAAATCATCCCGAGGTCATCAAGGCTTACCTGGGTGAGACGGCCAAGGTTTAACCGGAAAGAACGCGAAGCGGAGCGAAGTGGATATGGAGCTAAGAAAGATAGAACGTCCTGATCAAGAAGCGGTATTGTCGCTGAGTCAATATACATTGCCCCAGATACTGTTTAAGCAGGCCAAAGAGCTAGGGACAAAGAAAATTGCTATTCGCGAAAAGATGTATGGCATATGGCAGGCCTATAATTGGCAGGATTACTTTCAGTATACCAAGCATGTGGCTTTAGGTTTCTTTGCGCTGGGTCTCAAACGGGGTGAAAATATTGGCATCATCACCGACAACCATCCAGAATGGTTGTTCAGCGAATTGGGGGCCCAGGCCATTGGGGCCATTACCGTCAATCTCTTCACCTCTTCGATTGCCAAAGAACTGACGGTCATGCTGAACCGGATTCATGCCGCCTATGTCGTCGCCCAGGATCAGGAGCAGGTGGACAAACTATTAGAAATGAAAGAACAGCTGTCTCATGTCCGGAAGGTCGTCTATGTTGATCCGACGGGCATGAGGACTTATACCCATAATCCCTGGTTGTTGAGTTTTAAAGAGCTTTTGGATTTAGGTGCGGAAATTGATGCGAAGCAACCTCATCTTTTTGAAGAGGAATTGTGGAATGGGAAACCGGAAGAGGTCGCCCTGATGATCATGACCTCCGGGACAACGGGGATTCCTAAATTGGCAATGATCTCCCATAAGAGTTTCACTGAGATCGCCAGGAAATGGGTTGAGACGGCTCCCATTGGAATCGGGGATAATTGGATCTCGATCACTCCGACCGCATGGATTGTCGATCAGATGTGGGGAATGGGAGTTTCACCGCTCACAGGGATGAGTATGAACTTCCCTGAGACACCAGAGACCGCTACGGAGGATTTCCGTGAAATCGGGCCTGCCGTCATCATCACCTCCTCACGGTTCTGGGAAGACCTCGCCTCCAAAATTAGAGTGAAGATCGCTGACGCGGGCTGGATTAAACGCAAGCTTTTTGCCTTAGGGGAAAAGATTGGAGGGGCCGTGGTCGACCACCAGTCTAAGAAGGAACCGGTTCCTTCCTATTTGCAATTTCTTCATCGGATTGCGGCCAGGTTGGTCTACCGCCCCCTTCTGGATCGAGTGGGCTGCGCACAAATCCGCGCTGCCGTGACAGGTGGACATCCCATCAGTCCAGATGTCATACGATTTTTCCGGGCGAAGGGGTTAAACCTCAAACATGCTTATGGCCTTACCGAGGGCGGTGGCGTATTTCAGGTTCAGCCCGATGGAGAGGTGAAGCCAGAGTCTGTCGGTAAGCCTTTGCCCAGGACGGAGGTCAAGATTGCAGAAGATCAGGAAGTGCTTGTCAGGACCCCTTCCTGTTTTGTCGGTTATTACCAAGATCCAGAGGCAACCAAGAAGGCCCTTGTCGACGGCTGGCTCCATACGGGTGATGCGGGCTATATCGATGATGATGGCCACCTGCTCATCATCGGCCGCAAAGAAGAGATCATGCGCACCAAAGCGGGTGAAGCCATCTCTTCGGACTTTATCGAAACGAGGCTGAAATTCAGCCCTTACATCAAAGAGGCGGTCGTCTGGGGGGAAGGACGTGACTATATCACGGGATTCATCAATATCGATTTCGGGAATGTGGGCAGTTGGGCAGAGGATCGAATGATTCCTTACACCACCTACACGGATCTTTCTCAGCAGCCTCCCGTTGAAGAGCTTATTCTTGGCGAAGTTCGGGTGGTGAATACGCAATTGCCCAAGCCGATGAGGCTGCACAAGATCATTTTGTTGTATAAACTTCTCGACGCGGATGACGAAGAGCTGACAAGAACAGGAAAGGTGCGAAGAAAATTTGTTTATGAACAGTACATCAAATTGATTGAGGCGATGTACAGTGATCAGAAAGAATTGGAGGTGACAGGCAAAGTCCGTTACAGAGACGGACATGTCGGCACGATTACCACCAAAGTCAAAATATTAACGGTCGAGTAAGAAACAAATGTAATGTCAAATTCAAAGCTCAAAGTTCAAATAAAGTCCAAATCTCAAACGACGAAGTATTTTGTGTGGGATTTTTGACATTCAGAAATTTATCATCGATTTGACATTTGGATTTTGGCATTTGACATTGGAACCTCGGATGATATTCCTTGGCGATAAGGTTTGGACGGTGAGTTGAAAAAAGCGAATAGGGAGGATCGATTCTTATGGAATTTTTTCTTCAACTTGTTTTCCAGGGATTGTCCATCGGATTTTTGTATGCCTTAGCTGCCCTTGGCTTCGTCATGATTTTTAAGTCGTCGAGTGTCCTCAATTTTGCTCACGGTGAGCTGCTGGCCATCGGAGCCTTTATCTTTCTGGTCTTGGCGGCATGGGCTCAGCTACCCATCTGGCTTTCCTTTTTGATAACGATCCTGGGAAGTTTTGCTCTCGGGTTTGTCATCGAACGCCTCTTCTTGCGTCCTCTGATCGGTGAAGCCCTCATCGAGGTCATTATGCTGACGGTTGGCTTAGCCGCGATGTTCAGGGGAATCATGCTCGTCATCTTCGGTGGAAATTTGCACAATTATCCAGACTTCCTGCCCCAAAATCTTACGATCCAGATGGGGAACATTAATATTCCACCGGTCTATGTCGCTACGTTTATCATTGGCTTGATCTTCCTTGTCATCTTCGGATTGTTCTTCAAATATTCCTCTCAGGGAATTTATATGAGGTCCGTGGCCGACAACCAACCTGCTGCTCTCTCCTTGGGAGTTCATGTGCGAAGGGTCTTTGCCCTTTCGTGGGCAATTGCCGCTCTGGTTTGTGCGATGAGCGGGATCATTCTGGGTATTATCAATGGCATCAATGTCCATGAGCTCAGTCATGTGGGCCTCAAGGTCTTTCCGGTAGTTATTCTTGGAGGGCTGGAAAGCATTGGCGGAGCCATTATCGGCGGGGTCATCATTGGGTTGCTCGAGACTTTCACGGGCGGCTATATTTCCACTTCATTGAGGGAAATTGTTCCTTATATCATCCTTGTCTTCATCCTTATGGTGAAGCCCTACGGACTCTTTGGCCTGGTAGAAATTGAGCGAGTGTGAAAAGAAAGATGGGGGGATGGGGAGATGCGGGGATAGGGAGAATAGGGAGATAAGAAGAACGATGGACGTCAGACGAAGGACGATAAACAAGATGTCCATGGTTCATCGTTCACGGTTCATAGTGATGAGGTTGGAGGAAGAATGCGAAAGCTGAAATTACATCCCTGTGGAAAATTTAATGAACGGTACGATGAAGAGCTGACAATCTTTGGAACGGATTTTGGCAGGCTATGGATGTGGATCGGACTCTTCCTTCTTTTTGTCATCATCCCTTCCATCAGCAGTCATTACGTCCTGTATGTGCTCAACCACATCGGAATCGCTGCGATTGCAGCCATTGGACTCAATCTCCTCATTGGATATACTGGCCAAATTTCCCTTGGCCATGGAGCGTTTTTCGGAGTGGGGGCCTATTCCGCTGCTATTCTTGCAACCGCTGTAGGGTTTCCTTTCTGGCTTTCCGTTCCTGGGGCCGGAGTCATTACCGCATTGGTGGGCATCATTTTTGGAATTCCCTCGATCCGTCTCAAGCATCTTTATCTCACCATTGCCACGCTGGCAGGTCAGTTCATTATTCAATATCTCCTCGTCAACTGGGCGAGTCTGACCAAAGGAGCGGAAGGAATCTTCCTCCCCCGTGCGACCCTCTTCGGGATCAACCTGAAGACCGATCGTATTTTCTTCTATGTGATCTTTCTCTGTTTTGTCCTCTTGACCTGGATGGCTGTGAACCTGATCCGAACACGCTATGGCCGCGCCTTTATCGCCATCCGTGATAATGATCGGGCAGCAGAGGGCATGGGCATTCCTATTTTTAAATATAAGCTCCTCTCCTTCGCGATCAGTTCTTTTTACGCTGGGTTTGCCGGGGGGCTGGCGGCTTACTATATCGGCAGTATCACGCCGGAACCCTATACCCTCCTCCTGTCCGTAGAATATATTGCAATGATCATCATCGGAGGCCTGGGGAGTATTCCTGGCGCTGTGTTTGGAGCTATCTTCATTACAGTCTTGAACGAACTGTTAAGCAACGCTACAGAATTCTTTATGAATATCGGCTCACTCAGCAAGATCGCCCTCCAGATTGCACCTCTTCGTGAATTCATCTTTGGATTGGCCATTGTGCTCTTCATTATTTTTGAGCCCAAGGGACTGGCAGAGGTGTGGCGTATCATCCGGTCCAGTTTTAGGCTCTGGCCATTCTCATACTAGAATCCTCCCCCGCCCTCTTGAGCAAAGGGAGGAGTAAAGGAATTTAGAGAAACTGCTCGAGGAAAAGATATGGAAGACGATATCCTACTTCAACTCAACAATATCAGCGTCGTTTATTCGGATGTCATCCAAGTGCTCAAGGGAGTCTCTCTCCTCGTTAGAAAAAAACAGATTGTCTCGTTACTCGGCAGCAATGGAGCAGGGAAGACGACTACTTTGAAGGCCATTTCAGGACTTCTCAAACCGGAGAATGGGAAGGTGACCGAGGGCAACATCGTTTATGAAGGTCGCAATATTCACAATTCATCCCCGGAACAGATTACACGATTAGGGATCATCCAGGTCCTGGAAGGCCGTCAGCCCTTTAAATACCTGACCGTTGAAGAAAATCTCAGGGTGGGGACAGCTACCCGTTGGGGGAAGCCCTATAAGAAGGATCTCGAATTGGTTTACCATTACTTTCAACCCTTGGTTGCTCGAAAGGGCAGGCTGGCTGGTTACTGCAGCGGCGGTGAGTTGCAGATGCTCGTCATGGGCCGGGCATTGATGGCGCAACCCAAACTTTTGCTCTTGGATGAGCCTTCCTTGGGTTTAGCACCTTTTCTGGTGAGGGAAATTTTTGAGATCGTGAAAAGGATCAATGAAGAGCAGGGCACGACCATTGTCCTGGTGGAGCAGAATGCCAACATGGCACTGCTGATCGCCCACTATGGGTATGTCATGGAGAATGGCAAAATTGTGATGGAAGAGGCCGCTGCTAATTTAAGGGAAAATCCGGATGTCAAGGAATTTTATCTGGGCACGGCGACCTCCGGCGCCCTGAAGTCATACAAAGATGTCAAGTCTTACAAACGGCGTAAACGCTGGCTGTAAATGGCATAGGGCATAGAGCAAAGCGCATAGCGAACAAAGAAGAACTTAACGCTATGCGCTTTGCGCAATGCGCCGTGCGATCTGTGAAGGGGAGGGGTAGACATGGCCGCCAAAGCTAAAGAGTCCCGATATTTCGATCTTAAAGAGAATATGACTCTGACCAAGAGACAGAGTTACTATAACCAGAGCCTGGCAAGAATGGTGGGTCTGGGATACCGAAAATCCAGTCGAGTTAAAAAGATTTTCAACGAACGGAACCTCCGTCCCACAGAGATAAAATCCATCAAGGATTTGGAAAAATTGCCTGTGATCTCCAGGGAGCAACTTGTCAAACTGCAGATGGAAGAGCCCCCCTACGGAGGATTCTGCGCCACAGGTGTTGAGACGGATCGCATTTTTACGTCCCCTGGACCCGTCTATGAGCCTCATCTTACTGAGAAAGACCCGATCTGGGGAAGGGGCTACTATGCAGCCGGTTTCAGAAAGGGAGATGTTGTTCTCAACGCTTTTTCCTACCACATGGTTGCCGCTGGCTTGACCTTCCACAGCGGTCTGAGACGCGTGGGGGCGACCGTGATTCCTTCAGGTGCTTCCAGCACTGAAAATCAGGTTCAACTCATTCGGGACTTGGGTGCCACGGGGTTTACAGGGACCCCGAGCTTTTTGATGGCCATCATCAAGAAGGCTGAGGAGATGGGTTATGATTTCAAAAACAAGTTCAAAATAAGGCGGGCCAGCTTCGTCGCTGAACCGCTTCAACCATCCTTGAGGGAGAAATTTGAAAAGGAATATGGCATTGATACTTATCAGATGTACGGGGCGACGGAGGTAGGAGATATCGCGTATGAGTGCAGCCAAAAAAAGGGATGGCATATCTGTGAGGAAGTCATTGTTGAAATTGTTGATCCGGCCACCGGAAAACAGGTCCCCCCAGGGGAATTAGGTGAGGTCGTGGTGACCAGACTGAATCACATTTTCTTTCTCTTTCGATTCGGGACGGGAGATCTTTCCAGCACCATCAAAGACCGATGTCCGTGCGGTCGGACTTCATTGCGCTTAACAGGTATTGCAGGAAGGGTGGGTGAAGCAACAAAGGTGAGAGGGATGTTTGTCGCCCCCAGCCAATTAAAAGTTGTGTCATCCCGATTTGGCGAAATGAGACTCCAAGCTGTTGTCGATCGGGTAGATTTTAAGGATTATCTCACCGTGAGGGTGGAGGCTGGGCCGGAAGATCAGGCAAGGCTTCAACGGGAATTCGAGAATGCCTTTAAGGAGATATGCACCGTTAAGATCGATAAACTTGAGTTCATAGAAAAGGGAACCCTCTCTGATAAGGAAAGTTTGATTTTGGACCGGCGCAGCTGGAAGTAAGCCGATGATTCGGATATCCCCTTGAACGAAGAATCCTATGGGAACTTTGGACATCCATATTGGGGAAATGCTGGCAAGAAATGCACGATTGTATCCCAATGATGTGGCGCTCATTGAGAGAACACCGAGTGAAAATAAGAGAGGTGAGATCACCTGGAGGCAGTTTGACGAAAGGGTGAACCGATTTTCAAATGCCCTGATCAAAAAAGGGATCAAGAAGAGTGATAAAGTCGTCCATCTGATGATGAACTCGATCGATTGGCTCATTGCCTATTTCGGAATCGTCCGGACCGGGGCATGGGCCGTACCTCTCAATTTCCGTTTTACGGGCAGTGATATCAAGTACTGTTGTGATGTTGCAGAACCGGTATGCGTGGTCTTCGGAGAAGAATTTGTCGATCGGGTCAACAAGATAAAGGACGATCTTCAGACGGTGAAAGACTATGTCTTCGTAGGAAGAGAAATTCCGAGTTATGCAGAGTCCTTTGAAAAATTATTGGAAAAATCTCCTTCCGATCCACCCAGCACCCTTATTGCCTTCGATGATCCCTGCGGCCTCTATTTTACCTCTGGCACGACAGGTCAACCCAAACCCATTCTCTTGACCCATAAGAATATGGTCTGTGCCTGCATTACTGAGAACGCCCATCATTATCAGACCAAGAGAGATAATTTCGTCCTCATCCCGCCCCTCTATCATACAGGGGCCAAGATGCATTGGTTTGGGAGCTTTATCGTCGGCGGACCTGCTGTCATCTTGAAAGGGATCTCGCCAGAGTGGGTTCTTGAAGCGGTCAGCGAAGAGCAAGGGACGATCGTCTGGCTTCTTGTCCCATGGGCTCAAGACATCCTTTTAAAACTCGATAGCGGGGAGATCAAGCTAAAGGATTACAAGCTCGATCAATTGAGGCTGATGCACATTGGGGCACAGCCTGTGCCCCCCTCCTTGGTGAAACACTGGAAAGAGTATTTTCCCAAGATGGCCTATGATACCAACTATGGACTGAGCGAGTCGACGGGTCCAGGGTGCGTGCACCTTGGAATAGAAAATGAACATAAGGTTGGAGCGATCGGTATTCCAGGGTTTAATTGGGAAGCCCGCATCGTGGATGAGGAAGGTCATTCTGTCAAAATGGGAGATGTGGGAGAGCTGGTGGTTCGCGGGGATGGTGTGATGAGGGAATATTATAAAAACCCAGAGGCAACCGCCAAGGCCCTTCGGAATGGGTGGTTGTACACAGGAGATATGGCGAAACAGGATGACGAGGGTTTTATTTTTCTGGTCGACAGGAAGAAAGACCTCATCATCTCAGGGGGTGAGAATATTTTCCCCGTGGAAATTGAAGATTTCCTTCATACCCTTCCTGGCGTTAAGGATATAGCAGCCATTGGTTTTCCAGATGAACGTTTGGGCGAGGTGGTGACGGTTATCATCGATGTCGTCCCGGGAAAAATACTGACCGATGAGGATGTCCTCAAGTTTTGCGAAAAGTTGCCGAAATACAAGAGGCCCAAGAAGGTTTTCTTCGGTGAGGTCCCCCGCAATCCAACAGGAAAGATAGAGAAACCAAAATTGAGAAAGAAATATATTGGAATGGAGGAATCGTTCAAGATAAAATAACTCCGCCCTTCTTCCCTCTCGTCACGAACTCTCCTTTCCCCTTTAGAAGGGGGGAGGAGGATTCTGAACTTCTCACCTGATCCGGACTTTCCCCAAGTGACGGAATGAACTCAAAACCGTGGCACACCCATTGAAACATTCAGAAATGAATAGGCTGATCGCATGGCTTTCTGAACGAAGACCTTTCACTGCTGTCCTTGCATGCACCTACTTGATGGTTGTCATTCTTTTCCACAGAGACGTCTCAGCTGGCTTTTAATGGCCCGAAATTATTCCTCATCAATCAAGAAAAGTAAACCTGTCTCAGAAGCTATTTGGCTGCTTTCCTTGACATCGGACATACTGGAGAAATATGATGTACCGATATTAAAGAAGGCAGGCAGTCTATGAAGATTTTAGTGGATGCAGATGCTTGTCCTAAATCGGCTTTGCGCGTCTGCATGAACCTTGGACGCAAATATCGCATCCCGGTATGGACGGTGGCCAGTTTTGACCACATCATCGATTCGGATCACCATGTTGCGGTAGGAGACGATTCCCAGGAAGCCGACATAAAGATCATCAATATGACAGAGCAAGGAGATGTTGTTGTAACCCAGGATTGGGGCCTGGCAGCCGTCGTGCTGGGGAAAGGAGCAAGATGCTTGAGCCCCGCTGGCCGGGAATTTCGTTCCGACAGAATGGCGTTCTTATTGGAGGAGCGAGAGGTCAAGAACAAACTTCGGCGCAGTGGGGGGAGAACGAAAGGCCCCCAAAAGCGGACGGATGAAGATGATCAGAGGTTCGAGGCCAGTTTGGAACGGATTCTTATGAAGTCAAGTGAAAGTATGAGAAGAGATGGGTCTTCACTTTAGCTATCATTTGAGAAGGAGCATCAAGAGGAGAAAGACAATATCCCTTCATATCAAAGAAGGTGGAAGAATTGTTGTTTACGCTCCTCATCGCACACCGAAATCGGAGATCCAAAAGTTTATCGAGGGGAAAGAGTCATGGATCGTCAAAAAAATATCAGAAAAAGAAAGATTGATCGGGAAGGCAGAGAAGGCGTTTCTCCCTGGAGAAAAATTCTTATATTTGGGAGAATCCTATCCGTTAGAAATAGAGGACGCCCATCATAAAGGACGTCCACTCAGATTATCCTTTGGTCGATTTATCCTTGATAAGGATCGTATCGAAGAAGCAAGAGGTCTTTTTATTCAATGGTATAAGGAGGAAGCAAAAGAGAAGATTGTCGAGAGAGTCCATTATTACAGTAATAGACTTCAACTATTTTCAGAGGGGGTGAGAATCACAAGCGCCAAGTTTCGTTGGGGCTCCTGCTCCCGGGATGATCGATTATCCTTCAGCTGGAGGATTATCATGGCTCCCTTGGGC
>Ga0187770_10002026_pt1 | contig 11137 bp, 9 predicted proteins | sample 0116_SJ02_MP02_2_FD_133154 | JGI IMG/M metagenome (GOLD analysis project Ga0187770, IMG submission 133154) | Tropical peat soil microbial communities from peatlands in Department of Meta, Colombia - 0116_SJ02_MP02_20_MG | ecosystem: Environmental > Terrestrial > Soil > Wetlands > Peat | place...
GCGGATGGCTGTTTGCAGTCGCAGACGGCGTGGGCGGCCAGGATCTTGGCGAGGTTGCGTCGCATACCGCCATCGACTGCGTACTCGACGGTTTTCGCGAAGCTTCTCCCGGCGAGTCGCATTCGGCGCTTCTCGAGCGCCTGATCAAAACGGCGAATATCCGCGTCATCGATGCCGGCCACAATTCGAGTCCAGGAGGGTCGCGGATGGCCACGACGTTTGTGGCATGTGCGTTGCGCTACGATCGGGCGACCGTCGCGCACGTGGGCGATTCGCGATGTTACTTGATCCGCCGCGGCCAGGCGAATCTCTTGACCCGCGATCACACCGTTGCCAATGAGCAGGTGCGGCTGGGCATCATGGCCTCATCCGAGGCGGCGGGATCCGGCACGCACCATCTCCTGATGCGTTCGCTCGGCTCCGAACTCTTCGTCAACGTCGACGTCCAAGAGCACCAGGTGCTCGTCGGCGATATTCTTGTGCTTTGTTCCGATGGGCTCCACGGCTCGGTGAAGGGCTCTGAAATCGCCGCGATCACCGCGAACGCGCACGATCTCAACGCGGCCGCTCGGCGTCTGGTGGATGTTGCCAACCAGCGCGACGGTGGTGATAATATCACCCTGCAAATCATTCGCGTCCGAGGCGTTGAGCGCGTCGGAATGTACAGGGGACGGCCTTACCGGCTTCGCTAAACGGGGGCGTCCCGCCGATTCCTGCCTGACGCACACACGAGGCTTCCAGTCCGCCCCGGCGACCAACTCGATCACTACCGCCTCGACAGCGTCGTTGCCCGCAGCGGAATGGCCTCCATCTTCAAGGCCATCGACACCCGCACGGGCCGCACCGTCGCCATAAAAATCCCCCATCCGGAAATGGAGAGCGATCCGGTCCTCTACGATCGCTTCAAGCGCGAACAGGATATCGGCAAATCCCTCGACCATCCCGGCGTGATGAAGGTGTACGACGATCCGGATCCCAGCCAACTGTACATGGCGATGGAGTGGGTCGACGGCAAACTGCTCCGGCAGATTTTAGGTGGGCAAAAAAAGCTGCCGCCCGAGCGCGCGATCAAGATCGCTCTCGGAATTTGCGATGCCCTCAGCTACATACACAGTCGTGGCGTCGTGCACCGCGACCTCAAACCCGAAAACATCATGGTGGATGCCAATGACAACATCAAGCTGATCGACTTCGGCATTGCAGGCCAGGTCGGGGCGCGCCGCTTGACGTTCGCAAAGCTCTCGCAAGTAATGGGCACGCCCGATTACATCTCGCCCGAGCAGGTCAAAGGCAAGCGCGGCGACGGCCGCAGTGACGTCTATGCGCTCGGCGTCATGCTCTATGAAATGCTCGCCGGCAAGACTCCGTTTCAGGGCCCCAATCCGTTCGCGATCATGAACGACCGGCTTTTGAACAATCCTGTTCCGCCTCGCGAAATCGAGCCATCGATCTCGCCGCAGCTCCAGGAAATCATCTACCGGGCGATCGAGCGCGATCCTAAAAATCGCTATGCCAATGCACACCAGATGGCGCTCGATCTGCAGAATCCGGAGAAAGTCGGCGTCTCGGAACGGCCCGAACTGCACGACTGGAAAAAACGCCGGACGCCGTGGATTCGGCAAGTTCTGTTTTACATATTGATGGCGCTCATTCCGGTTGTCATTTTCGGTCTGCTGTATCTGTTCGCGCGGCATTAGCCCGCCAGCAAGAACGCCACGGCGCCGGCATTCGGTGAATCGACACGTGGCCGCAGATTTGCTCCGTCAAAAGTCGGCTTTCGCCCTACCCTCTACTAAGTGCCCTGTTTTCAGAGAGACAGACACCATCCGAAGCACGCCCTGCTAGCTGCACAATTACCCGTACATCCTGCGTTTCTCGCCAGCGTCGGCGCTCAGGAATCCCCGGTGAATGCGGTCTCGCTGATATATGCAGAACATATTTTCTGTGGAAATTATTTTTGAATATAAGCCATAGATTTAATGAGTTGGACCATTTATGTTTCGGCCTGTACCTTACCTCCACTTACAGTTTATCCAGGGTAAAAAGCCGCGAACTCACAAGCGACATCGTGAGCGCGACAGGGAGGGAAAGGAAACGACATGAATCGCATCAATAGACTAGCCATCGCCACGTTGGCTGCAACGATTGCCTTCGGTTGGGCAGCCGCGTCGAGGGCTGAGGACCAGCCGTCCAGCAAAGACCCGGCCCAGCCTGCTGCCAGCACCCAGCCGACAGCAGCGTCACAACCGGCAGCGGCGGCGCAACCGAACTCGGACGAGCGGCTGCAAGATCTTGAGAAGGAGGTGGCTCTCCTTCAGCAGGAAATCGCCGCGCTGAAAGAGGATAACGCGCCCGGCCTGAAGACCGCTGCGCTGGTCCAGCCGGATCCTGCAACGCCCGCTTTCACGCCCGGCGCGTCAGGTGACGAGGCTCCGAAAACTAGCATCGCCAGCTTGCTCGGGCCCGTGACACTGAGCGGTTTCGGCGATGCGTACTACGGATATGACCCGAACCACCCGTTCAACAATCAGGCGGGTCTGCGCTCGTTTGAGGCGCCGACGAACGGTTTCAACTTCAACATGGCCGAACTGATTTTGGACAAGCCGGCCGATGCCTCGACCGCGGAAGGCCGCCTCGGATATCACGTATCCGCAGGCTATGGCTACGCCGCTAAGATCATCAACGGGTCGGATAATACGGGATTCGGAGATGGCAGTAACTTCTTCCTCAAGGAAGCGTACCTCGATTACATCGTCCCAATCGGTAAGGGTCTGACGGTCACGGTCGGAAAATTCGTCACGCCCATGGGCGCGGAAGTGATCGAGAGCAATGCGAACTGGAACTACTCTCGCGGTCTGCTGTTCGATTACGCGATCCCACTCTTCCACTTCGGTGCGAACGCGAAGTACACGTTTAACTCGAAGTGGGCGCTCACTGGTTACCTCGTAAACGGCTGGAACAACACGATCATCAACCACGATTCCGACGTCACGGGGGCTAGCTCGGGATTGACCTACGGAGCGAGCCTAGCCTACACGCCGACCGCGAAGTGGTCCTTCACCGAAAACTACTTCGCCGGCCCGGTCACCGACGCTTACTCGGACGAGACGGGTGCGAGCCTCAATGACTGGAAGCAGATCTCCGACACGGTCATTGCGTACACGCCGAATACGAAATGGGCGTTCCAGATCAACGGCGACTACGGTTTCGGTCCGCGTTACTACAAGGAGTGCGACGACGATTCGATCGTCAAGCCGGAGTTCGTCTTCACCTGCTCTCCGCCCTCGCCGGCAGTGAACTGGTGGGGCGTGGCGGGGTACACAAAGTACACGCTCAGCCCGAAGACGAACTTCGCCGTTCGCTACGAGTACTTCGACGATCCTCAGGGCTATGTGGGCTTGACCGATGGCGATCGCGGATGGGCCCAGGAAGTCACGGGAACATACTCGTACAACGTGACGAGTGCTTTCCTGTTCCGCACCGAATATCGGTACGATTTCGCGAGCCGGCCGATATTCGACGAGAGCTTCTCAAACGAGAAGTCTGTGAAGGAGCAGAGCACGGTAACGCTCGGCTTTGTCTACACCTTCAGCAGCGCGAACCTGAAGTAAACCCTAACCGGCTCCGCGCAGAACCGTCGGAGCCGCGGCTCTATTAGAAGCAGCGGCCGCTTGGCGATCCCACCCGCCAAGCGGCCTTTTTTTGTGCGCTGAGTCTTCAGGAGAGAAATCGGTGGAACGGCTCAGCGAACGACGATGACTGCATCGCCGTTCGCGTTTTGCACGAAAGCGAACTTAGCTTTTCCCGCCGGAGCAGCCACTTGCGCGTGTGCTGCCTCGACCACTGTTTTGGGAGGATTTGACAGGATGTCACGGCCTTCGGCCAGTGCCTGATCGTAAGCAACGAACGTAGACGGGACATAGTCCTGCTGTGTGCCACTAACGCTCGCGACGCCAAACTGCCTGCGCGGATAAGCAGACAAGTGCGAACCTCCGACCGATCCGCCGCCGGAGAATCCGCTGCTCCCGCCGCCGCCGCTGCCGTTGTTTGAGGTTATCGGGCTCGCCGCGCTGGCGGGCGGCACTCCTTTTGATGCTTGGGCGTGCGCCGGCAACGCCAAGGCTGCGACTGCGATCGCTAAACCAAGAACTCGCTTCATAACTGCCCCCTTCCCGAACTGAGTTCGTACGGGACGAACGAGATTTATCGGCAATTCGTTTGCCAGACGCAGAGCCGTTCATGCGTTTGCTATCGCACAACTTACGCGCCGGGAGCTTTGCGATTCAATCCTGGAGAACGGCGAGGATGGAACTCACATTCTTCTTTGTGAAATGTGCTGCCGTGACAATTTCGGTCGGTACCAGAACTGAGGACTAGGACTGGGAACAACTCGGCGCCGCTACTGGTTCTTCCAGGCCGCATTCGCAGCGCCCTTTAGTGGACACTCTTCGTCGAGCACGACTTGAATCGGAACCTGTGCGAGAAACTCGCTCATCTTTTCTTTGTGCTGCGCGGCCGCGACGAAGCGCCCATCTTTCAGCAGGGGCAGAATCTTGACGGCAATTCCTCCCGCGACGTAGATGCCTCCGCGCGCCACCGTGCGCACCGCCAGGTTGCCCGCTTCCGCGCCGTAAATCTCGACCCACAAATTCACAGCGTCGACGCAGACCGGACATTGCTTCGCGAGCGCCAGCTTCGTGATCTCCACAGCGGGATCCATCGTGGGATCATCGAAGCTCGGATGCCGCACTGTCGTGCTTAAGAATTCGTGTACGGTGCGAAATCCCCTCCCCGACAGAATTAGTTCGGCGCTTACGAACTCGCTCCGCGTTTTGATGAATTTCCAAAGATCCGCGTGTTGATTCGTGTGCGGCGCAAAATCGGCGTGACCACCTTCGGTCGCCGTAGGAATGTGCTTGGTACCATCCCAGAACAGGATCGCTTCTCCCAAACCGGTCCCGGCCGCAATCACCACGCGCGGCGCCTGCGGCGCGGAAACGCCGACGTGAAGTGTCTCGAGATCACCCGGCCCGAGAACGGCGATGCCATGCGCGGTCGCTTCGAGATCGTTCAGCAAGCGAACGCGACTCAACCCCAATTGCTTTGCGACAACCGCCCCGTCCACGACCCACGGCAAATTCCCCGTGCGAACGCGGCCGTCGACAACCGGCCCCGCGATTCCAAATCCGGCAGCCGAAACTTTTGCCCCGGTGGACGCCATGAAATCGGCCACGATCTCCTCGAGACCCTTGTGATCGCGGCTCGGATAGCGCTTGTGCACTGTGCGCACGAGCGTGCCACTCTGGACGTCGAACAGCCCCAGATTTGTCTTCGTTCCGCCGATGTCGCCGGCCAGAATCATGCATTCCCCCAGACTAGAGAGGCAAAGTTGGATTCACAGTGTGGGCGTTGATGGTCACCTAGAGCGAGCGCCAGCGCCGTCCTTCCGACGCTGTCAAATCGTCCGCGGCGCGCGGCCCTTCGCTCCCGGCGGGGTAATTCGGGAAAGGCGGAGCCGAGGCATGCTCCCAGGCCTTGAGGATCGGATCGACCAGCCCCCACGCAGCCTCGACGCTATCGGCACGGTCGAACAGCGTGGCGTCGCCGCGGATGCAGTCGTTGATCAGCGTAGCGTAAGCCTCGCGCGAGCCGCCGCCGAACGCCTGTCGATACAGAAAATCCATCGTCACGGGACGAATCTCCATTTGCGATCCTGGGGTTTTTGCGCCGAACGATAGAGAGATCCCTTCGTCAGGCTGAATATTCAACACCAGCGAATTCGGTTCGACGTTGTTGCCTTGAAAAACCATGTGCGGGGCCTGCTTGAACCGAATGGCGATTTCGGTCGCCGGCCGCGGCATTCGCTTGCCCGAGCGCAGGTAGAACGGCACGCCGCTCCATCGCCAGTTGTCCACTATGAGCTTCAGCGCCACAAAGGTCTCGGTCGCTGAGTCAGGTTTCACGCCCGGCTCCTGCCGGTACCCGGGCACGGGAGTGCCGTTGACGGTTCCGGGCCCGTACTGCCCGCGCACGACGGACTTCCAAACACTGTCGGCCTCAAGCGGCCGAATTGACTGCAGAATCTTTATCTTTTCGTTTCGGACCGATGTCGCGTCAAACGTCGCGGGCGCCTCCATGGAAACAAGCGACATCAGTTGCAGGACGTGGCTCTGGATCATGTCGCGCAAAGCTCCGGCCGATTCGTAAAACGCCGCCCGACGCTCGACGCCAAGCGCCTCCGCCGCCGTGATCTGGATGTGATCGATGTAATTGCGGTTCCAAAGCGGCTCGAAGATGCCGTTGCCGAACCGAAATACGAGCAAATTCTGCACGGTCTCTTTGCCCAGATAGTGGTCAATTCGATAGACCTGCGATTCATCGAAGACGGAAAGAACCTTGGCGTTCAACGCTCGCGCCGATGCACCGTCGCGCCCGAACGGCTTCTCGATGATCACCCGCGTCCACGAGCCGCTGCCCTTCGGCTTCGCCAACCCCGCACGGCCCAATTGTTCGACGACGTGCGGATAAACGTCGGGAGGCGTCGCCAGATAAAACAGCCGGTTGCCTCCAAGCTGGCCTTCCCGGTCGAGTTCTTCCAACCGCTGGGCGAGGCGCTGGAACGAATCGGGGTTGTCGTAGTCGCCCTGGAAATAGCTCGCCTGACTTACAAATTCTTCGCGCTTGCGCTCGTTCGCGCCCGGTCCATCTTTCTTCGTGATGGCCTGCGTGGTGATCGCCCGGAATTGGGCGTCGGTCATTTCAGTCCGCGCAAAACCCAGCAGCCGGAAGCGGGGGGCCAGGCAGGCGTGAGCCGCGAGATCGTACAGAGCCGGCAGCAGCTTGCGCTTTGCCAGGTCGCCGGATGCGCCAAACATCACGACAGCGCATGGCTCGTGAGGGATTTCGCAATAATATCCGTCCGTCTTCACCGATTCCGATACTTCGGCTGCGCGCGTGTTCATGGCACGTCTCCGTGAGGACGCTGTGAGAGTAGATGCGGGAACCTGGCCGAAAGGCGCGGTTTGGGCCCGCCTTGCCGGCGAAAAGCGCTCCGCCAGCAGACCAGCCTATCACATTCCTAAGGCGCAGCCTCACTGCGCCGCTGTGAATCGATTTGCGTGCAAGCGTCCCTTATAGCAGCGCGTAATAGCGGAGCAGATTTCCATCCGCTTTGCGCTCCCCGACACCGACGAACACATAGCGCATCAGCCAGTCGTGCTTGCCCGTCTCCACTTCAAACGTCGGGAACGCACGCAAGTAGTATTCGGAAGGATCGACCGTCGGCCCGCCCGCAAACGCCATTGCGCGCAGCCGCTCCATCGTGTCGGGCTTCCGGCCCCAGAGATATCCTCTGTTATAGAGCATGATCAGCGTGCCGTCATCTTCCTGCAGCATGTAGCGTGCGTCGAACGCGAGCACGCCATCCGGCCGAAACAGCGAGTAATCGCCGCCGCTATTGGGCACAGCCGTTCCGTGCAATCGCGGCCCCTCAAATTCGCCGCTATCGACGTATACCGCGCCCCGGCCCGCCCCCGTGGGCATTGATGCGATGTTTTGCACGCGTGTGAATCGCAGGCGCACCTCGAACGCGAACTCAAGCTTCGGCTCCCGTAACAGCGAATGCGCTTCGCCAAGTGGTTCCAATCCCGTCATCGATTTCTCCGTCGGTGCACTGAAATGCGAAGGTGGTACAATCCCGCCGATCTTGGCGTCTGTCAATTGAGATTGATCGCGCGAATGGGCGTGCGCACTGTCGATTGAGTTCCCTGGGAGGCCAATTTGAAGATTGCGCTAATTGGAGCGACGGGCTTCGTCGGCTCAAAAATTCTCGCGGAAGCGCTGCGCCGCGGCCACCACGTGACGGCGATCGTGCGGCGCACGCAGCGCCTGGCGCCGCGCCCGAATTTGGAAGTCGTGCATGCAGATGTCCTGCACCGGGACGAGCTCGTGCGAGTTCTCGCGGGCCACGATGTGGTGATCAGCTCCTACAACCCCGCGCGTGGGGTTCCCGGCCCCGAAATCTTCAATCGCCACGTCCGCGGACACCGGGCGATCATTGCCGCAGCGAAAAAGTCCGGTGTGAAGCGCTTCCTTGCGGTCGGTGGAGCGGCCAGCTTGAAAACGCCCGCTGGCATCGAGTTACTCGACTCTCCGGACTTCCCGGCTGCCTTCGAGCCATTCAAGCCCGGCATTCGCGGCACTCGCGAGCTTTACTATCTGCTTAAGAAAGAACCGGGCCTCGATTGGATCTTTCTGTCGCCGTCGGTGATGATCGTGCCCGGCCAGCGCACCGCCAGGTTTCGTCTCGGCAAAGATCACGTTCTCTACGACGAAAAGGGGAAGAGCCACATTTCGTTGCAGGATTACGCGGTTGCCATGTTGAACGAAGCCGAGCACCCCAAGCATCACCGCGAGCGCTTCACAGTGGGCTACTGACGCGCCGCCCAGAGAAATTGCAGGACCAGAGAACGTGCCAAAAACCAAGCCACTGACCGTCGCCGACCGCATCGCCATCAACGACCTGCTTGCGGAATATGCCTGGGCGCTTGATACGGGCAATGTCGATTCGCTCGTCGCCTGCTTTACGCCCGATGCGGTCGTCATCGAGGAGGTCTTCGAGGACCCCGACCGATGGGAAGGCCGCGACAACATTCGCCGCTTCGCCGAGCATTATCGCCACGTCCCCAATTTTCCCGGCCGCCAGCATCACATTAGCCAGCTGGTCGTGAAGGGTGACGCCAAGCGTTGCGCGGCGCGCTCCTTCGCGTTCGTCACCGAATGCCAGGGCGAGCCGCCCTACACGCTCCGCTTCGCCGGCTACTACGACGATAAACTCGTCAAGGTCCGCAGCCGCTGGCTGTTTCGCGAGCGCGTCATCCGCCTATGGGACGGTGAGGTCCTGGCGCGTTTTCCCGGTCGGGGACAGCGCACTCCGCGCAAGCGTCCGCCCGAGCTCGTAGTCCAGCACAAGTAAATCGCGCAATTGCAGCATGCCACCGGTTCCAAAGCGCGTTAGAATGCCGCCGGTTTGGGGTGGATCACCGCACATCTTATTATTGATTCGGTTCGGTGAGAGTCCGCGCGCCGATCGAGGCGCGGGCCAATGTTCCGCCGTAAGGGGAGAACCATGAGAATCGCCAGAAGCTTTTCGTTCTGCGCAGCTTTATTCACACTCGCGAGCGCGGCTCTCGCGCAAGCTCCCGTCCCGGTTCACACGCAAGCGGGTCTCGTGCAAGGTACCGTTGAGGACGGCATCACGATCTACAAGGGCATCCCCTTCGCCGCTCCGCCACTGGGCGATTTGCGCTGGCGCGCGCCGCAGCCAGCCGCGCCATGGTCCGGCGTCAAGGTCACGGACAAATTTGCGCCGGCCTGCATGCAGACTCCTGTTGTGATGCCCGCGCTCGGACTCGACGCACTGACCGTCAACGAAGATTGTCTCTATCTCAACATTTGGACTCCTGCGAAAACTCCGAAAGACAAAATCCCCGTGATGGTTTGGATCTACGGCGGCGGATTCGCGATCGGTGGCACATCGCTCGCGCAGTACGACGGGATGAACCTGGCCAAGAATGGTGTCATCCTCGTCAGCGTGGCCTACCGCGTGGGGCAGCTGGGATTCCTCGCCTCGCCTGAACTCAGCAAGGAACAAGGCGGCCATTCCGGCAACTATGGCCTGCTCGATCAAATCGCCGGGCTTCGGTGGGTGAAGAAAAACATCGCTGCGTTCGGCGGCGATCCGCACCGCGTCACGATTTTCGGCGAATCCGCGGGAGGAATTTCCGTCAGTATGCTCTGCGCCTCGCCCCTCGCGAAGGGTCTGTTCACTGGCGCGATTTCGGAAAGCGGCGGCAATTTCGGGCCTGAGCGTCATGGCGACGAAGGCGGCGCGAACATGGTCTCGCTCGCAACCGCAGAGAAAAACGGCGCCGCTTTCATCTCGAAGCTCGGCGTTTCGTCGATCGCGGAAGCGCGCAAGAAAACCGCCGATGAAATTCTGAAGAATTCGCCGCCGGGCCTCGGCGGTGGTGCGTGGCCCATCTTCGATGGCTACGCGCTCCTCGGAGATCAGTACACGCTCTACGAAGCCAAGCGCTACAACGACACTCCCGTCTTGATCGGCACAAACGCCGACGAAGGCGCATTGTTTGTCGCGACCGCGACCGCTGCCAGTTACCAGAAACAGATCCAAGGCGGATACGGCGAATACGCTGACAAGATTCTCGCCGCCTATCCCGCCGATACGGAAGCGCACGCCCTACGTTCGGCGCGCGACATTTCTCGCGACACTCTGTTCCGCTGGCCGACTTGGACCTGGGCGCGGTTGCAATCGAAGACCGGAAAGGGCGCGGTCTACGTCTATCACTTCAGCCATCGCCCGCCCTATCCCGATACGCCGCAGTTCAAGGATTGGGGCGCGGCGCATGGCGCCGAAATCTCCTACGTCTTCGGCAATTTCACGAAAGCCATGCCGCCGGGCGCCGACGATCAGAAGGTTTCCGAAGTGGTTTCGACCTACTGGACGAATTTCGCAAAAACGGGCGATCCGAATGGCGCGAACCTGCCTCGCTGGCCCAAGTTCACCGACGCCAACCAGCAGGTGATGGATCTGGACGATCCCTCGCACGCGATTCCCGTGCCCAACGTCGAGCAACTGAAGACTCTTGACGCCTACTTCGCCTGGCGCCGCAGCCAGGAAAGCGGCAAGAACTGAATCGAAATTGCTGCGGGCAACGCTCAGACACCGCCAGCAAATTTAGCGGAAGTGTGTGGTCGCCTTGTCCAGTTCCGCGAGCAACTCCGCGCCCAGCTTCACATCGAGCGCCGCGATGGTCGCGTCGAGCTGTTCCGGCTTGCTCGCGCCGATGATCGGACTCGTGATCGTCGGATTCGCGAGCACCCACGCGGTGGCCAGCGTCGTCAGCGGAATGCCCGAACGCGATGCAATCTTATTCAATGCGTCGATGCCGTCGAACACCTGATCCTGCCAGTAGCGGCCCCTGTAAAGCTCCCCGATGCGTCCGGTATACGCAAAGCGCGTGCCTTCAGCGGCCGGCTTCGAGCGGTCGTATTTTCCGGTCAGCAATCCGCCCGCAATCGGATTAAACGGAATCACGCCGATTCCTTCCTCAGCGCA
>Ga0187770_10002027_pt1 | contig 11136 bp, 8 predicted proteins | sample 0116_SJ02_MP02_2_FD_133154 | JGI IMG/M metagenome (GOLD analysis project Ga0187770, IMG submission 133154) | Tropical peat soil microbial communities from peatlands in Department of Meta, Colombia - 0116_SJ02_MP02_20_MG | ecosystem: Environmental > Terrestrial > Soil > Wetlands > Peat | place...
AAGCTCTCCATCTTCTTGCGTTCGCTGCCATCACCTACAACCCAAAGATGCAAATCCGACATAGACTTAAGAGCCAGGCGAATGGCATTCAGCAGCAGTGCGTGGTTCTTCACGGGCTCAAGCCTGCCAGCGTAAAGGAGCGTGAATCCGTTCTTCGGCGGCCAATGTTCTTTTCCCACTCGTAATACCTGATTCGCGCCATTGTAAACGTGCACAATCTTTCGCGCAGGAACAGTATGCATGTTCTTGAGGTTGGCTGTGGTTGCGTCGCAGATACCGACGATCCAGTCGCAACAAGTGGCTGCAACCGCATATTTCAATTCCGCAACCAGTCTGTGCGGCGGGCCGACGAGACTGTGCCGCGTTGAGACAATGCTGGGAACTCCGGCCACCCGGGCAGAGATGGCGGCATACACTGTTGGGGTCGGATTATGAAGATGGACCACATCGGGCTTCAACTCTTTGAAGATGCAAAAGAAATTACGTGCGGAGTCTGACAAATGGCGGCCAAGATTTGCCTGTACGGAGAAGCCTTCTGCGCGCAGCCGTTCACCTAACGGACCAAGCGTTAAGACAGCATAGACGCATGGGTCGTGGCCCTGTTTCCGCTGTAAACAGCACATTTGCGCAACCAGTGTTTCGGCGCCACCGATCTCCATGCTGTCAACCACATGCGCAATCTTCATACACGCTACCGAATCTCGAACAGCAAAAACCAGTTCGTACTCTGCATCGAAAACAGCTGCCTGAAACTGCGATCACACTGAATCAGTGCATCAGATTTACAGTTCGAAGCATGATGTACATCAATATAATCAGGGACACAGCCAATCCGCCAGTATACTGAAGCACGCGCAATAGCCGCATGCGAGGAGCGATCATTCCTCGTTGCAAAGCCATTTCGTATACTACTTGGACCATACCGCCCAACAGGAAGAAGGTCATAACAAAGGCGCGAGATAAAAACCACCCCGCAACCAGAAAGCCGGTGAGCGATAAAACCAGCAAACGCCCCATGCGGTTAATCTTCGCTTTGTCAATCTCCTCCATTTTGCGTTCTCTCGGAGCATAAAGTTTTTCCATCTGCGTAGTCTGGCCGGCTTCACTAACCTTCGTCGAGGAATCAATCTCTAGTGCGTCTCTCACCGTGGGAAACAAAAACATACACCAGAAGAACAAACCGAACGTGCCAAGCTCTGCTGCGCAAACAACCAGCGAATTATGCGCTGTGTGACCGCAGCCGTCACAACTATCAGTGAAATAATTAATACCTACACCGAACAATGGGTGGGACTTCAACATTTGCAGCCCGGTACCCCACAGGACAGTGCGGTCAGACCCGGCGCTAACCGAAATATCACGCCCTCCTGTAAAATTCAGCGCCATAGCAGTAAAAAACAATACACCGGCAATTAACAGCGCAGGCAGTGTTCCAGTGCGCCGCCTCGCCGCCATGATGACGACCGCCAATAAGGCCATCAAGGCGCCGCGTGAGTGCGTTAAATACATACCGAACAGCAGCGCACACACGGGCAACGCGACAAATACAATATTTTTGAACGTTTGTTTTGCGCGCCAGAAAATGAAAATGAGCGGAATTACGCAGGCGAGCAGCTGCCCGAAGTCATTTGGATCGTTAATAAGCCCCAGTCCTCTCAGCCGAAATGTCCATTCTCCTGAGAGGTTTAAAGTTGGCAGAAGATATGGGTGTTGTATGTTCCATAGATTACGATCAATATCCCCCGTGCTACCTGCAAAAGGAGAGCCGTACTCGGAAATCCTATAATAAAGATCATAATAGCCGCGCCCAATCACAAAAAGACAGACAAATAACAACATTAAAATCAGTACACGGAATCTGGCCCTTGAGTTGCAATGCAAACAGATTAAAAAGTACGCATAGAAGCTCGGTATAACGCCTAAAAATGCTTGTATAGCGCCCCTAGGCCAATGCTGCCCTATAAGCACTGAGAGGATGACCGCGAACATCAACCCAACCAAAGCCACAGACTGAGGTGTCCTAAAAATGTAAGATCCAGTCAGTCTGGGCAGCGACACAAGGAGAATCAGTAGTGCGAGGATCAGCTCAACACGAGCCTCTGCAAGCTGCCCGAATAGAACGGGCGGCGTGAGATAGTTCACAACGAAATAAAGAACGCTTAAAGCAAAGCCCATTGTGAATGGCCCAGACAAACGCTGTAGCAATACTCAGAATAACCTAAAAGACATTGCAAAATCCATCGATTATCATAGTTGGCAGGAAAATACACTACAAACAATTATGAGAAAATGTTGTAGATTTTCTATATACACAAATTGGCAGTGCGATCTGCATGGTGCATGAAATAGTCCTACCTTGCAATAGCAAAGAAAACCTACATAATTGTCTTTAGAGTTGCCTGACGGTAATGGGAGTTGCTCTTTAAAAACCCTCTTTCGATCAAGTGCCACATAAGTATACTTGCCAAGGCAATAAGCGAAATGCTGACAATGAAAAATACAGCCGGGTTCAGTTTTGCAAAACCTAATGCAACCATAATCTGCAAAATGGGCCAATGAACAATATATGTGCCGTATGAGAAATCGCCATATTTTGAAAAATTGCCAAAATGGCGCCAAAAACCAAAGACAAATACGATCCCCGATATCCATAAAACATCGAGTGCGCCTCCCGTGAAAAAATGATCAATTAGGTACACGCACGAAGTGATTAAGAAAATACTCCGAAAATGCAATTTCAGATTATCGAAATATAGTAGAAGCAATATGCCTGCGCTGAAATACACAAGCTGTGATGGAAACTGCATCTCCAACTGCGAAAAAAGACTACGCGAAGGGTCCAATGAAAAAATTCCGTGCGGATGGTATATCCTAGCAAGTAATGCGAATCCATATTTCCAAAAGCAGGAAAAACAAAAGATGGCACCCATGATTATCCTGGTTCCAAAGCGAATGCAAAAGTAATGCATAAGCGGTACAGACAAATAAAACGCGACTTCAATTTTAAGTGTCCAGAGTGCGCCATTCACGGCAGGTAAAATATTTGATGCAAAAACTCCCGGCAGCGAAGGAGCGAGGAAATTCAGAAATACAAGATTCGCGCCAAGGTACTTCCAGAATCCTGCACCAAAATACTGCGACACAGGCAGAGTGCTCAATGGCCACAGTGAGATTGCCGCAAGAACAATAACCATAAAATAGGCCGGGTATATTCGCCTAACACGCTTTTCCATATAGGAACCAGTGGAAGAAGACTGCATATAGCTGCGATATATAAGCAGACCGCTGATGACAAAAAACGAATTGACGGCAAAATGTGGAGAAAAGTATTTGCCCAAAGGAGCGAAAGCGGGGATGCCTGTCAATGCAGAAACGTGGAACAATGCGACAATGGAAGCCAGAATTAAACGAAGGCAGTCCAGATTATTATTGCTGAAGTTGGCGCTGCCTTTCAACTTAACTCCTCCCGGGAAACCAAGAAGATGATTGCGAATTGCCGCAGTCCATCTTCAGTTAGAATTCATGCCATGTTTCGATAGTAATTGATGAGACTAAAACACACCAGCCATATTCACCCTGAAGGGCATAATATCCCATTAAACAAGTTTAAAAATGCCTGCTGAAAGTACATTTCCCGGTGTCTTTTGACAGGCAAAAGATGCGTGCTCGATACTATATAGACCGCGTTGGTCCATACGCATTCACCGCATACGGCCAAAGTACAATAGGAATACCAATTTCATGAATCTGCCTCGTCACGCGGAAATCTGGCTTGCGGCCTATCTGAAAGACCGGCTGCGGAAGAGCCTGCGTTCCACAAAGCCGAAGCGTGCCTGGATTGCCATCACCGATCACTATGAGCCTCTGGGAATGGGAGCGTCAAAAGAAACAGCGCTTGGCCGCATTGCTCAATGGCGTGAAAAATGGCCGCGCATAGCGGACGACGCCCCACGCGATGCCTCTGGCCAGCGCCCTCAATACAGCTTCTTCTATCCACAGGAAGAGTATCAGCGCGATTTGCTGGACGGCTTAGCTGAAATTGTACGTTTAGGCGTTGGCGATGTGGAAGTTCATCTGCATCACGACAATGAACAGCGCGAATCATTTATTAGGAAAGTTACTGATTACTGCCGGCGCCTGAATGGCGACCACGGCCTGCTACGCCAGCAGGATGGACGCATCATTTTTGGATTCATTCATGGCAACTGGGCGCTCGACAACTCGCGCCCCGATGGCAAATGGTGCGGCCTCAATGGCGAGATTGCCCTGTTGCGCGATCTTGGCTGCTACGCTGACTTCACCATGCCATCTGCTCCCTCGGCTACCCAGGGACGCATAGTGAACCAGATCTACTGGTGCACGAATAACCCGGATAATCGTCCGCGATCTTTCGATCACGGGATCGAAGCCACGGCCAGCGGTGGCAGACGCGGCGACCTGCTGATGATTACCGGGCCTCTTGGCCTGCGCTTTAACGAGCGCCTGATGCCACGCCTGGAGACCGGAGAACTCGCAGGATACGATATGCCGACGCCTTCGCGAGTGCGCCGCTGGTTCGATCTTGCTCCAACCATAGGAAAAGATATTTTTCTGAAGCTTTACACCCACGGAGCGCCCGAGAGTAATCTCGAACCGCTGCTCAGTGGTGGGCTTACCAATCTCTTCAACTGGCTCGCGGAAGAGGCAGAGCGAAGAGGCATTGAGATTCACTGGGCCACGGCGTGGCAGATGTATAAGGCTGCCGATGCGTTGATTCAAAGCCGCTAGCCAACTTCATGTACGGCGGTTGTTGGTGGCGAAGATGACCACGAAGGGAAGTCAAGGTGATTATTCTACACGTTGTCGGTGCGCGGCCAAACTTCATGAAGGCGGCGCCTGTTTATCGCGCACTGAGAAACAAAGGGCACAAACAGACGCTGGTGCATACGGGCCAGCACTACGACTTGCTCATGTCTGATGTGTTCTTTCAGGCGCTCGAGATTCCTAATCCAGACGAGAGTCTCAACGTCGGTTCAGGATCGCACGCACAGCAAACAGCCGCGATCATGAGCCGCTTCGAGCCTGTTGTGCTGGAGCATAAGCCGCAGATCGTGCTGGTATATGGCGACGTGAATTCTACCGTAGCTGCAGCACTGGTCTGCTCTAAGCTGGGAATTCGTGTAGGGCATGTCGAAGCAGGCCTGCGTTCCTTCGACCGCTCGATGCCGGAAGAAATTAATCGGCTGGTAACAGATCAGCTCGCGGATCTTCTTTTTACTCCGTCAGCCGATGGCGATGAAAACCTGGCACGCGAAGGTGTTGCCAAGGAAAAGGTGTTCCTTGTTGGCAATGTCATGATCGATACACTGATTCGATTTCTACCGAAGGCGGATGAGATGTTTCCAAGGCTCAAGGCTGAGTTGACCTTGGACTCTTTTGGATTGGTAACGCTTCATCGTCCGTCGAATGTCGATGAAGAGTCAACCTTTTTGCCGATGCTACAGGTGCTTGACAGCTTGAGCAAGGAACTTCCCCTGATATTTCCCGTTCATCCCAGGACGCGCCAGAAGTGGACTGCGCAGTTGAAGCAGTGCAATCCAAATTTTCGCGTCATTGAGCCGCTAGGATACCTCGAGTTTCTTGCGCTTCAGAAGAATGCCAAACTTGTCATCACGGATTCAGGCGGGATTCAGGAAGAAACCACATATCTTGGAACGCCGTGCTTCACTTTGCGGGAGAATACCGAGCGGCCGATTACAGTGACACAGGGGACGAACGTCTTGATCGGGCGCGATTGGGAGTTACTCAGGAAACACTTTCATGCGGCACTGAGCGGCGAATGCAAGAAGATGGGTCGTCCGCCATTGTGGGACGGCAAAGCATCGGAGAGAATCGCGGAAATTCTTACTCGATAGACTTCTTATGCGGAGGATTTGTGAGCAGACAGGTGATCCGATGCGAGTATTCAATCGGTTTTGACAGGCCGCTAAGACATGCCCGATACTTAAATACCATTGTTCATTATAAATTTGTCTATTCACAAATTGGAGGATGTAATGAAAGTATTATTGGCTGATCCGCCTCAGCAGGAGTGTGATTACGATGCGGCATACCCAAATATGGGAATACTATATTTAATTAGCGCAGCAAGGCAAAGATTTCCCTTTCCCGACTTTTCATTTTCGTATCTGGAAAGCCAATATGACCTTGCAGGTCATCTCGATGCCATAGCGCAAATTCAACCGGATATTTACGGATTATCTTACGCTTCCTTCACATCGCCACTCGCACACCGGACGATTGCTGCTGTACGCAAGCAATTTCCGAAACTGACAATTATTGCAGGAGGTGCGCATCCAACGGCGGCATGGGAACAAGTAATTCGGGAAACCGCCGTAGATGTTTGCGTTATAGGGGAAGGGGAGGATGTCTTCTGTGATGTTGTGGCTCATTATGCAGGCCAAGGAAAATCCTTAGACGCAATACCAGGCATCGCCTTTCGACGCAACGGGGAACCGTTCCGTACCGAGAGACGCATTCCTATTAAAGATTTAGACTCAATCCCGGTTCCCGCATGGGACCTAATCAAATTTACCAAATATAAAGGTATGCATCTCCATCGCGCCCAACCGCAGGCTTATATTGTGGTGAGCCGCGGATGCCCATTCGATTGCTGGTTCTGCTCCAATCCGATCTGGAAAGAGAGTAAGCCGTGGGTTCGTATGCGCAGCGCAAAGGCGATTGCCGAGGAAGTCGAAGGACTCTATCAGCAGGGTATCCGTGAGATTTATCTGAGTGCCGACGAATTGAACGTGAATTATGAATGGCCGATCGAGGTCTCACAAGAGCTTCAGAATCTTGAACACAGCGACCTCTATTTTCAGTGCAACGTACGTGCGGACAAAGTCAACGAGGAATTGGCGCGCGAGTTTCGGAAGATGAATCTGTGGATGGTTCACATTGGCGTGGAAAGTGGGAATCAACGCACGATCAACGGCCTCAAGAAACGTATTGAACTTGATCAGGTTGTCAATGCATGCAGGATCTTTCAGGCGCATGAGATCAAGGTGTTTGGCTTCTTTATGCTTTATCATGCCTGGGAGGAAGATGGACAACTCGCTTTTGAATCGCCAGAAGACGTTAATATAACTTTCGAATTTGCGCGGAGCTTATTGCGCGAGAAACTAATCAATTATATGTCGTGGCAGGTAGCAACCCCTTATCCCGGATCCCGTCTTTGGGGGACTGCGCATAAATTCGGATTGCTTCCTGATTCACAACGCTTAGGTGACTTCAGGGAACGAGCAATGAACTTGCCTGGAATAACCGAGAAGGATATACGTCGTTCATTGCGCACCGGATACTTTTTGAAAACATGGTATGCGTTTAAGTCGGGTCACATAAACTGGAGACATTTAACTCGAGCTCGTCAAGTCATCGCTATAATGCTTAACCAGGATTGGTTAAAAGCGAAGTGAATATACAGTTCTGGTCTGCGATATTCGATATCATCAATCTCTGATAATAGCTTACGGATGAGATTGCAACTGCAAGTGTGCATCGAGTTTCTCCAGAATTGTCGTCACCGTAGAATCCCATGTGACTTCTGCAACTGCCATCTTGCGCAATACTTCTAACCGGGGATTGTTTGTAGCCAATGCCTGTTCGATGGCGTGTACAAATCCCGGTCCGCCTGATGCGGTAATCACTACGTCACTAAACTGCTGTACATCGGGAAGCGGAACAGAGACCGTAGGCTTGCCCGCCGCCAAGTACTCACGTAGTTTAAGAGGGCTCGAAGGCAGAATCAGGGAGTTTACAAGAAAGGGTAAAATGCAGACATCGATGGCTTTCGCCCATCGTGGCAGTTCCGAATATGGAATGGTGCCGGAAAACACGACGTTGGAATGCCGTCTCAGTGCGGACACATCCACGGCAACGCGGCCAATCAGGAGAACCGTCCACTGTGGCCGCGCCTGCGCGATGTACTCCAGAATAGAAAGGTCAACCCAGCGTTCCAGCAACCCCCAGAAGCCAACGATGGGGTGAGACAAGCCCGCTGCTTCAGTTGGAATCTGGGTTTCCACAGCGGATGCGCGCGCGAAGGCTTCTGCATCAACCCCATGAGGAGATAGATATATATTGCCGTTGATCGGTTTGTGCGATTCCAAAAGGTGCTGACTAGAAACGAAGACAATATCTGCGATAGCTGTCAACTGGACGTCCATCTTTTGGATGATGGCGCTGTCAACATCCGGTAGCATGGAATAGTCGTCGACGCAATAGTAGATAGTAAGAACGTCATCCAGCTGACCGGCCAAAAAGCCGGGGTGTGGCACGTGGAACCACGCTACCGGACGATGGAATCCTAACTTTTTCATCGCTCTACGGATAACGAATCGTGAGAAGATCCGGTTGGCTGCCTTAACAAGCCGGAAGCGCCGCAAGGGAATCTGCGGAAGTGTCATCACCCATAAATGAGGCGCGATTGCCTGCGGCGGACGAAACGTGCGACGGAGCATGTTCCACAGCTTGCGCATATCGCGTGTATTCACCTTTGGGGCGCGCAGTCCTGGTGACTCAACGTAAAGCAATGGGAACTTTACGCCGAGCCGCGTGGCGATGTGGTGGCTGCTGGTCCGGTTTTCCGCGAACCAATCGTTACCGAAATAAACGAACTCCATCTAAGTGATAGTATATAACCGGTATGGCTTTTCGGACGGGCTGCGCGCCGTCCGTTGTCAGCCCTAATAGCCATGAAGAAATTTCGTGTTGGAATCATTGGATGCGGCTATGTCAGCGCACATCATCTTCGAGCTCTAAAATCAATTTCTTCTGTTGAGATTCTTGGAGTAGCCGACCTGGACCTAGCTAAAGCTCAGGCGGTGGCTAAAACCTTTGCTCTGCCTGCAGCCTGCACAAACATAGAGGAATTGCTGGCTATTGGTCTTGATACCGTGCACGTTCTCACCCCGCCTGCAACGCATTCCACCTTAACAATACAGTCCCTTAAAGCGGGCACGCATGTGCTGGTTGAGAAGCCCATGGCCGAGACTCCAGAACAATGTAAGCAGATGATTGCAGCTGCGACTGAGAGCGGCAGCAAACTCTGCGTAGTGCACTCGGCCAGGCTGGACCCTATCGTGTTGCGTGGAGCGGAAATCGTACGCAGCGGCCGAATCGGGCAGGTTCTCTCGCTTGACTTTCATCGCAGCTCCGGCTATCCGTCTTGGCCCGGCGGAGGCAAACTCCCGCCTCAATTTCGCAAAGGGTCATATCCATTTCAGGATCTCGGCATCCATGGTCTTGCCATTGCAGAATTGTTTTTGGGATATGTTCGTTCGGCCGAAATCGGATTTCGCAATACTGGGATAGATACCAATCTTCTCTTTGACGAATGGACGGCCGATGTGGAATGCGAGCATGGCCAGGCCCGCTTATATATCTCCTGGAATGTCCGTCCCATAAGAAGCCAGATTATTGTTCATGGCACACGTGGTGTCCTGCAAATCGACTGCTTTCTGCAAACATGCAATGTGACTAACTTGCTTCCCGGTCCAAAATTCGCTTCACCCGTTCTTTGCTCCATGCGTAATGCCGCTGCGACTCTCTACGTGGTGCCGCGCAATGTGCTTCGTTTTCTCACCGGCCGTTTGCCCGGCGCGCCTGGAATTCATCAAAATGTGCGCGATTTCTACGCTGCGTTGGAACAGGGTGCTTCCATGCCTGTGCCACCCGAGGAGGGGCTACGTTTAGTCAAAGCATACTCGCAGGCGTGCGCAGAGGCCGATCGGCGAAGAGACAACCTTCGGAAAGAACAGTTAAAGTTTCGCTCCCCGGCTGATTACCTGGTTACTGGAGCAGGGGGCTTCCTCGGTGGAGTGCTATTGCGCCGTCTCGCAGATGGAAACACAAGGGTGCGTGCAGCCGTCCGCCGGATGCCCACATCGCCACTCCCCGGCGTCGAATACGTTGCTGGCGATCTGGGCGACCCGGAATATGTCAATATTCTGGTCAAAGGCATCGATACTGTCTTTCATGTTGGGGCGGCGATGAAGGGCAGCACAGCGGATTTCCAGCGCGGAACGGTTGCCGGGACAAAGAACATCATCGAAGCATGTCTCAAATTCAAGGTACGCCGACTGGTCCATGTCAGTTCCCTTAGCGTACTGAATCATGCATCGCGCCGTTCTGGATTGGTTGGCGATGATTGGCCAGTTGAACCGCAACCCGAGCTGCGCGGAGCCTATACCCAGACAAAGCTGCAGGCGGAGCAAAAGGTGTTGGCGGCTATGCGCAATGAAGGCTTGCCTGCAGTGATCATTCGTCCCGGCGTAATTTTTGGTCCCGGCGCCAAGCCCAGTAGCCCGGCCGGAAGTTTCGCCATGCTAGGACGATGGATTGTTGCCGGATTCGGATTAAGCCCCCTTCCGCTTGTCTACGTGGAAGATGTAGTTGATGCCCTTTTATATGGTGCCTCAACCGTTGATATTGAAGACAAGCCAATTAATCTAGTTGATCCAAATACTGTTACTCAACGAGAATTCATTCGAGTGGTACGGGATGCAGGAGTTAAAGTAAAAGTCAGTTATATTCCCACTCTCATTTTGATGATTGCTGCAACCGGTATCGAGATCATGGGAAAGCTGCTGAGGTGCGGCGTGCCATTGTCCAGGTATCGCATCCGTTCCCTTCGGCCGCTTTGCGACTTTGACCAAACGGGTGCCCGCGAACGTCTGAAGTGGGCGCCTGGAGTGGGCGTGGCAGAGGGCCTTCGACGCGCATCAGCAGCATGGAAAATGAACGCTTCGTGATGGGTCTGGAAATGGCAAGGGGAATGATATTTGCTTAAAATTGCCGTCATTACGCGGTATTTTCCCAGTTCGGCAGAGCCCTGGCAGGGCCGATCGGCCTATCAGACGCTACGTGTGCTTGCTCGCATGACGGATCTGCGTGTCTTTTATCCCAATGCGAGTTATCCCTCCCTGCTTAAACTGCGTAGCCGGAGTTATAGCAGGCTTGATGCCACTTACAGTCCGGCCGATGTGAAGACGAGTTACTTCGACTATCCGGCATTGCCTCTGCTCTCCCGTCCGTTCAACGGATGGATGGCTGCCCACGCTCTGCTGCCGCACGTACGGCAGTTTGCGCCCGATC
>Ga0187770_10002028_pt1 | contig 11135 bp, 9 predicted proteins | sample 0116_SJ02_MP02_2_FD_133154 | JGI IMG/M metagenome (GOLD analysis project Ga0187770, IMG submission 133154) | Tropical peat soil microbial communities from peatlands in Department of Meta, Colombia - 0116_SJ02_MP02_20_MG | ecosystem: Environmental > Terrestrial > Soil > Wetlands > Peat | place...
AATATGGCCAATTTCTTTTGGTTGGACAGGTCACTTTGTGGCAAATTACTATCTCTCGTTATCTTTGATGGCAATATCAGCAGTCATAATCTACAAAATCGCCACTTCTAGGACGGGGGTGGTTTTCGTCTCTTTACTTGATGATGAATTAGCATCTAAAGCTAGTGGAATCAACGTGACTAAATACAAATTAATGGCCTTTGCCATAAGCGGTCTGTTCGGAAGTTTGGCTGGCTGCGTAGAAGCTTATTTTTCATCGAGGGCAACCCCAAATTTCTTCGATATATCAATCTCCATTATTCCTATATTAGTCACTATTCTGGGTGGTATCGGAACCATCTACGGTCCACTCGTTGGAACATATATTTACTACTTGCTATACGAATACGTGTTTCCACCGATAGTATCTTTCGTAGACCCTAGCCTTGCCAGGAGCACGGACGTTATTGGCTTGATTATTTTTCTAGCGATTGTAATAATTTTTGCTACTAGGTGGCCGCGGGGGATAGCCCGCGCCATAGTTGATAAACTTGGAGATCTCCAAGAAGCACGGGAAATTGACGAAATAGAGAAGAAAAAGGGGAAACGTTTCAGCGGGTGGCGGGGCGCTTTAGCGTCTCGTATACGAAAGTTGAGGAAAAGAAAAGAAAAAAGTGAAACATAAAGGATTAAGGAGTGTAGAATCACGCGTCTACTTGAAGTTGAAAATCTTTCAAAGCACTTCGGAGGATTGACCGCTGTTGACAACGTCAGCTTCCGCATGGACGAAGGACAAATGCTGGGGATAATTGGGCCCAACGGCGCGGGAAAAACGACTCTGTTCAATCTGATAACAGGCTATTTGAAACCAGATTCAGGAAAAGTAAAACTTAACGGTGAAGATATAACTGGGCTTTCACCGGACAAGGTTGCAAACAAGGGGCTTGCAAGAACTTTTCAAGTTGTTAGGCCTTTCCGACATCTACCGACAATCGCAAACGTGTTAGTAGCGTTACAGTCCCCGAGAGGAAAGAGAAAAATAGAATACATCAGAACAGCTGAGAGAAAAGCCATGGAAATGCTTGAAGACGTAGGTCTGTCTGAAATGATGCTCGAACCGGCTGAAAACCTTTCTTTTGGCGACTTGAAACGCCTCGAAATTGCCAGAGCCATGGCATTAGAGCCTGACCTCGTCCTCTTAGACGAACCATTCGGTGGGTTAAGCCCGATAGAAACAGAATACATGGTTAAGTCCATTCAAAGAATGCATCTAGACGGCCACTCAATAGCAATAGTTGAGCATAAACTCCAAGCACTCATGAAGCTCGTTAACATGGTAATTGTTATGCACAACGGCGAAAAAATCGCCGAAGGAGCACCAGAAGAAATAGCAAAAAACGATAAAGTCGTTGAAGTCTATCTGGGAGCGGGGTTTGATGCTAGAGGTCAGTAACCTTACAGTTCAATACGATGGGGCCATGGCATTAAACAATGTCAGCGTAAACGTGGAACAAGGAGAGTTCGTGGCTGTTGTTGGGCCAAACGGCGCTGGCAAATCAACATTACTCAAAACAATATCAGGAATACTGGGGCAATTCCAAAGGGGAAGAAGCGAACGAGCAAAGGTTTCCGGCACAATTCTCTTCGAAAAAGAGAGAATTGACAAACTTGGCCCATCAAACATTGTTAAAAGAGGGATAATTCATTGCCCTGAAAGACGCAGACCTTTCCCAGAAATGTCCGTGCTCGAAAACCTAATGATGGGAAGCTACCTAAGAAAAGACAAAGACCAGATAAAAAAAGATTTGCAGCACGCTTATCAGCTTTTCCCCATCCTAAAAGAGAGAAAAGGCCAGATGGCCCAAACGCTAAGCGGCGGAGAACAGCAGATGCTCGCAATTGGAAGGGCTCTGATGTCGAAACCTAAACTTCTAACGATAGATGAACCGTCGCTCGGATTAGCACCCCTATTGAAAAAAAAAGTCTTTGACAGCATAAAAGAAGTTTGGAGTTCAGGAATAACAATATTGCTCGTTGAACAAGATGCAAGCATTGCACTAAGCCTGGCTAACAGGGCATACGTAATTACACACGGAAGAATAGCAGCTCAGGGAACAAGAGATGAATTAATGAAAAAAGAAGACATAAGAGAAATGTATATAGGGATATAAACTGTATCATTAGTAACAAACTGGGGTTCTGAAAAAACGAATAAACGTGAATGAAAAGGGGCGATGTCTCATGGGAGAATCAAAATCTGGCCAAGCCTTGGATGAGTACCTTAAGAGACCATGGGCAAAATGGTATGGGAGCGTACCATCCGATATTAAAGTTCCAGAAATGAACATAGTGGAAATATTAGATGAAAACTGCAAAAAGTGGGGAGATAAAGTCGCTTTAGTCTTCTTTGGGAAGAAGTTTAAACACAAGGAAATACGAGAACAGTCTCTAAGATTCGCAACCGCCCTGCATGATTTGGGCGTACGGAAAGGAGACGTAGTTGCCATATACCTCCCAAACTGTCCACAATTTGTCATCGCATACCATGGCATCTTGAGACTGGGAGCCACAGTGACAACTATTAGCCCACTTTACACCCCGCGAGAGATTGCTCATCAACTCCGAAACAGTGGAGCCAAAATCGTCGTCTGCCTTGATTTGCATTATGACAAAGTGAAAAAAGCCTTGGAAGAAGTCAAAATAGACCATGTAATCATAACGTCTATGTCCGAATTTGTATCGGGTAGTGAAGGTGTTCTGGCCAGGGTTCGAGGGAAGTCATTTAAAGAAGAGGTGGGGGAAAACTTGCTGCATTTTTCAGACTTGCTTCAGAAATATCCGCCAAACCCGCCCGAAGTGAAAATATCGCCAGATGACATAGCTGCGCTTCCTTACACTGGTGGAACGACAGGTGATCCGAAAGGAGCAGTGTTAACTCACAGAAACATCGTTGCACTGCAAGAACAGCTGAAACAGTCATACTCAAAAATTGAAGATGGGAAAGAAATTGCTTTAGCCGTATTACCATTCTATCACATATACGGGCAGTCAGCAATAATGCTCACAGGAACCTTCCGTGGCGGGACCGCGATCCTATTCCCTACACCTGAAATTAACGAAATACTGGATGCCATTCAAGATTACAACGTAACGCTTTTCTGGGGAGTTCCCACACTCTACAAATATCTCCTCGATGCACCTGGAATTAAAAGAGTAAATTGGAAAAAAATCAAGTATCTGTTCTGCGGAGCCGATACTTTACATGAAACCACGCGGAAACAATGGGTTAGAATAACAGGTCGAGAAATAAACGAAGGGTATGGCCTCACTGAAACGACTGCGGTATCCCACTCACAACCGCAAGATAGAAACAAGCCCGGATCATTCGGCGTACCATTGCCGAGCACTTATGCAGCAGTGGCCGATCCAGACAAAAATGAATTCGTGGCGCTTGGCGAACCAGGAGAACTGGTTCTAAACGGTCCGCAACTAATGAGAGAATATTTCAACAAGCCGGAAGAAAATGCAAAATGCTTCTTTGAAGCCAGAGGCAGGAGATGGTTCAGAACAGGCGACATAGTGAGAATGGATGAGGAAGGATACTTCTATTTCGTTGAACGGAAAAAGGACTTGATAAAATACAAAGGTCTATCAGTCTATGCGAACGAAATAGAGGATGTGCTATACAAACATCCAAAAGTAAAAGAAGCCGCCGTAATAGGCGTGCCTGACCCCGAGGTTGGTGCACGAATAAAAGCCATAGTTGTCTGCGAAACAGATTACAGAGGAAAAATAACCGAAGAAGAAATTGTCAAGTATTGCGAAGAAAGACTCGCCCACTACAAAGTTCCAAAAATTGTTGAGTTCAGAGGCGAAGTGCCAAAGACAGATGTTGGAAAAGTCGATCACAAGAGGTTGAGAGAAGAACTCTTCAGGCTCGAAAAATAAGAGAATCTAGCTCAGCATAAAATTCTTCTAAAAAAAGAAAAAAGGTGTTTTGTGGAGCAATCGTTCTTAAGTTGCTTTACCTACGGCTGTTCCTATGCGTCCGAATTTCATGGCGTCAGACATGGAACCCTCTATAGTATACTGCTTAGCAAAGTACGCTCTTGTCTGATCAAGTTCTCGTGTCAGCATCTTATAGAAAACATCTTCCGGTCCTTTCATCGTTACGTCAGGCTTTTCATGTTTCCCTTCATGGAATGAAGCCGCACCGTTCTCGAACTTAATGTAAAAGTCTCCTTCTCCTGCTACCGAAAATTGCACGACTTTGTTCCAGCCAGCCATAGCGCCCTTTGCCTCCGCAACCGCATTTGCTTTGTTGGCTAAATCTTTGTAACCATCTTTTACTCTTCCCATTTTCAAATACCTCTTCCATACAGTAAATATTAAAAAATTTAAGTTTTTCCTATTTACAGAAGCGTTTTTGATGGAACATCATAAAGGGGATGTTGCAAAAGTTGTTTTCTCGCGGAATGTTCAATACCTTAAAGATCGAATGGAAAACTTAAATATTCCTCCAACAGTCACTATACACTTCCCAATGGTATTCGAAGGAGAAATTCGATGAGAAAAGTGGTAATAGTTGATTATCTTCGATCTGGCTTTTCAAGATCCAGACCAAAAGAGCCTGAAAAGGACAAACTAAATCCTATGAGAATTGACCACGTAGCTGCTATGCTCATTCAGAAAATCGTTGAAAGGACAAGGGTTAATCCTTCCGAAATCAACGAATTGGTTGTAGCATCTGCTTTTGGAGTTTGGGAGCAGTGGACCTACGGCGGGCGATCAGTAGCTCTGCTAGGCAAGCTTCCTGTTGATGTTCCAGCGGTCTTTGTTGACAGACAATGTGGATCTTCGATGAGCGCCATACATATCGGCGCCATGGAAATAATGACTGGGAACGGAGACCTCGCACTCGCAACTGGAATGGAACACCTTACCCGCGTTCCAATGGGCACCGACAATCAATGGATCAGCCCACCGTTCGATCTTGCCGAAAAAGAAGAATACAAAAAGTACGACATGGAAACAGGCTTCGTAATGGGATTAACAGCAGAAAAGTTGTTCAAAGAAGGAGCAGAAAAATATGGCCTCACCAAGGCTGACATGGACAGGTGGTCTCTAAGAAGCCATCAGCTGGCAACAAAAGCTCAGCAAGAAGGATATTTTAAGGGCGAGATAATGCCAATTAACGTAACTTATCCTGATGGAACAACGGAAACTCTTGATATGGACTTGAGCGTGCGATCCGACTGCGTCTTAGAAAAAATCCAGAGTCTCCCACCAGCGTTCATGGAGGGAGGAGTAATAACCGCGGGAAATTCTTCTCCATTAAATGCTGGTGCATCCTGCGTCATGCTTGCCTCCGAGGAGAAAGCAAAATCACTTGGACTAACCCCGCTCGGAACCATCAAATCGATGGGATGGGCAGGAGTTCCTCCCGCAGTGATGGGCAAAGGGCCCGTTCCCGCAAGCAGAGTAGCACTCAAACATGCAGGACTAAACGTTAAGGACATTGATTTTTGGGAGATCAACGAAGCCTTTGCAATGGTCACTCTCTGGGCTATAAAAGAACTTGGAATTGACCCCGAGAGAGTCAACGTAAAAGGAGGAGCTGTAGCTATCGGGCATCCGCTCGGCGCAACTGGTGCAAGACTAGTCGGGACCTTATCAAGGATATTGGAAGCTGAAGGCGGCAGGTATGGATTAGCAACAGCTTGCATAGGCGGAGGGCAAGGCGTAGCAACTATCATTGAAAAGGAAAAATAAAGATTAGATCCTTCGATTAAATCCCAATATTTCTCTTGAAGTTCTTACATGGGAGTTTTATGCTCAAGTGCAAAAGAATCACTGACAACTTTGTTTCGATAAGTGTTGGTAAAGAGTACGATGCTGAACCCTATTATTGGACAACCTTTTATTACTACAAAGGTCTAGTGATTGACACTGGCTGTCCCCTTACAGCTGAAGAAACTGTGGATTTCATGGAAGAGATGAAGCTTAACGTCAGGGCAATTCTTTTAACCCATTATCACGAAGACCATAGCGGCGGAGCATATCTTTTCAAAGAAAGACTTAATGTTGACGTTTTTGCGCCCACAAAATCCCTCCAAATTCTTGCAAACCCTAATGAAATTCCAGGATACAGACAGATAGTCTGGGGTCAACCAAAGCCTATCAAAGCCCTTCCACTCAAAAGGAAAATGGAATTCGACAACGTAGCAGTTACCACAGTTGAAACTCCAGGCCACAGCTTTGACCACGTGTCATTTCTAATAGAAAACATAATGTTCACAGGCGACTTGTTAACAAACCCAACGCCGGTCATAATAATGAAAGAGGAGGACTCTATAGACGTGATGGATTCCCTTGAAAAGGTTGTAAACTTGGATTTTGAAAAATCATATGGCGGCCATGGGATCTGGGATAAGAACGGCGTCAAAGAGACTTTAACCAACATGCTAAGGTTAAAGGAGAAAATCAGTGTGCTTTGGAGCATGGGGCTGAATACTGAGCAGATAGTGGAAAAGATTTTTTCTAATGTGCCAAAGAAGGTTCTTTCGATGGAGGAAATGAGCGGAGGCGAATGGTCGAGAAAAAACCTCGTTGAATCCATTCTTGGAATGAGGCACAAGCCTCACTCCTTCTTGCCCCCAAAATACAAGACCGACTGAATTCGCTACCGAGCCAGAGATCTTAAAAATCATAAAGATCTTTGAGCGTTTTTTCAGGAGATGGTAAGAAATTAAAGAGGTCGTAGAAAAACTGAAGGCAATCGTAGGAAAAAGAAATGTGTTTGTCGGCGACGAAATCACCGAAGAATACGGACATGATGAAGCACTTAACGTAAAGCGCTGCTTACCCGCAGTCATAGTTAAGCCAGCGAATTCAGAGGAGGTAGCAAAGATACTAAGCTTAGCCAATGAAGAAAAAATTCCTGTTACGCCAAGAGGCGGAGGGACTGGTTTGTGCGGTGGTTGCGTGGCTGTTTCTAACGGTATTCTCTTATGTCTTGAGCGAATGAACAAAATCCTAGAAATCGATGAAGAAAACTACGTGATGGTCGCTGAAGCAGGCGTCAAGTTGGTAGACCTCTACAAAGCTGTTGAGGCACGCGGGCTGTATTACCCGATCTATCCAGGAGAAGAGACTGCCACTATCGGAGGCAATGTAGCCACAAATGCGGGAGGGATGAGGGCAGTCAAATATGGAGTAACTAGACACTTTGTCCTAGGATTGGAAGCAGTTTTGCCCACAGGAGAGATAATAGAAACCGGTGGGAAATACGTAAAAGTTTCAACTGGTTACGATTTGACACAATTGATTACGGGCTCTGAAGGGACTTTAGCGGTTGTGACAAAGGCCGTATTGAAGCTTCTTCCGTATCCTAAGGCTACGACAACACTTTTTGTTCCATTCAGAAATCTCGGAGACGGAATCAAAGTCGTTCCTATCATCCTTAGGTCTGGAGCAATCCCCGCAACTATCGAATTCTTGGAAAAACTTGGACTTGACGAATTGGAGAAATACACACGAATGAAGGTCCCGGTAAATGAAAGAGTACGCGATGATGCAGAAGCCTTTCTCATCATTGTCGTAGAAGGAAAGAGTCATGAAGAAGCATTCAAGGAGGCTGAGTTTATTGGCGGCATATGCCTTGAACACGGAGCAATCGATATACTCATTCCTACCACTGAAAGAGCTGGAAAAGAACTCTTGCAGCTGAGAGAAAAGACTTATTATGCTTCAAGGGAAGCTGGCGCGACGGATTTAATAGATATCGTAGTTCCCCGGGGTGAAATACCAAAATTCATGGAAGAGACACGTGAGATATCTAGAAAGTACGGCACAGTCATAACGGGTGCTGGGCATGCTGGAGATGGAAACATTCATCTAGCCGTATTGGAGCCAGATCCTGATAAACTTTCAATAATTACCCGAGAAATCTACTTTATCGGAAAATCACTTGGAGGAGCCATCTCAGCCGAGCACGGAATCGGTTGTGCAAGAAAAGAGTCCTTCACGGAAATGGAAGATAAAACAAAGATAGAACTTATGAGAAGAGTAAAGGAGGCTTTCGATCCAAACAATATACTAAACCCCGGGAAGATTTTCTGATTAGAGAGGCTTTATCTTCCTGATTACTTTCACTCCTAATTCGAATGCCTTCAAATTCGCTTCACGACGTTTTTTTGCAAATATCATTTTGATTACTTTCTGTGGAGCTTCAATTCTCACGGGGGTAAATCCTGAACCCACCAAACATCCAACCATAACTATATTCTGCATTATTGGATCTCCCGCCTCTTTGGCAAGCTCTGTAGCCTCAACCACCTGTACGCTGGACACTAGATCTTTCATGACTCTTAGAATGTCATCTAACGCAGGGTATTTCGCCATGCCTGCAAGAACGTCTATGGGATAAATCGGTCTAGGATTTACAATCACTTTGGTTTCTTTATTGCCAAAACTACCAAGCGTGCGCAGACACTCTATCGGTTCAAAGCCAAGAATTATATGGGCTCTTCCTTGTGGTATGAGGGACCCATACTGATTCTGTTTCGAGAGTCGAACATGACTCATCACGGCTCCGCCTCGCTGAGCCGCTCCGTATGTTTCGCCGATTGAGACATAAAACCCATCTTCCACCGCTGCGGATCCCAATATTTGGGAAGCTATAACATTCCCCTGTCCTCCAACACCAGTTATGATTATGTTTAAGGGTTCTTCCATGCTGATTTCATGCCCCTTCTTCAACTATGATGGCCTCTGCTGGACAAAGTTTGGCGCAAAGTCCACACCCATTACATATGGCTTCATCTATCTTCGCCTTTCCTTTCTCATAATCCCATATGTTTCCTGGACACCCAAATACTCGGGTGCAGAATCTTACACATCCGCATCCTTCGCCTATGCATTTATCCGTGTCCACATAAACTCTAGCTTTTTTCTTCCTTGGAAATGCGAGGGGGCACTCATGTCTTAAGATTATTACTTTCGTCCCTTCGGCTTGAAGCATTTCGGACAATTTTTTGACTGAATTATCCAGATCAAAGGAATCACAAACCGTTACGGCGACGCCGATGCTTCTGCAGATGTCTTCTATTGGACTCTTCGGTGAAATAAATCCTAAGGCGTTTGATCCGCTGCCCGGGTGAGGTTGATGTCCAGTCATAGCCGTCGTGTTATTGTCCAAGACTACTAACAAAAGATTAGCCTTGTTCCAGTGGGCGTTTATCAACGCTGGTATGCATGCGTGGTAGAATGTTGAATCTCCTGCAAGTGCTATGACAGGCTTATCTAAGCCAAATCTCTTCAGATTTCCAAAGCCATTTGCTGTTCCTATTCCAGCTCCCATACAGTGTAAGGTCTTTGCAACGGAAAATCCTGTTGGCAACATTCCGAGACTGTAGCATCCGATGTCACCGGTAACAATTCCTTCTCGCCCATCCAATTTCAGTGCCTTCTTTATTGCCCATAAAGACGCTCTGTGGGGGCATCCAGCGCAAAAGCTCATGGATCTAGCTGGCACGTAGGAACTCAGTAGTTTTTGCGCTTCTTCAGAATATTTTTTTTCTATGGGAACATAAGACAACTTTTTTGCTTCCATCAGAGAATTTACCACGACATCTACGTTTAATTCACCGGTGCCAGCGCCGAACTCGCCACGAACGTGGTTCGACTTTTTGCCATAGAATCTTATTGGGCCAACGCCCTCAACGGCTAGCTCTGCAGCTAACATTTTCACGTTATGTTCTAGGAACGGATCTGTTTCTTCTACGAATAAAACTTCTTTCGCATGTTTTAGATGGGTGGAAACAAGTTTCTCGGGAAGCGGCCATGTAGTTCCCAGTTTCAGTATTCCCACATCATTTTCAAGCCCCAGCAGTTTCACAGCTTCAGAACAGTAAAGCCACCCTGTGCCTGACGTTACAATGACGAAGTCGGCGTTTTCTTTGCCTAGGTACCAGTTGAAACCAGAATTCTCAAATTTCTCCTGAGCCTTTCTTAACTTATCATGAAGAATGCCATGAAACATAGATGTGATTCTAGAGGAACCTGAAGTCCACGTGTCGTCTGGACTAAAACTGGCGGACCTTTTCTCCCTTTTTATTGGTCCAAGTGCGACTGTACCTCTTGAATGTGAAAGCCTTGTCGTGGATCGCAGCAGGCATATGACCCCTAATTCTTCGGAAAGGTCGAACGCCCATTTAGTCATGTCCTTGGCCTCCTGAATGGTCGCAGGCTCAAATAACGGAATATCTGCGAACCGAGCGTAGTTTCGAGTGTCAAGTTCTGTGGTTGTAGAGTGCGCAGACGGGTCGTCGCCAGTAACCAGAATAAAGCCTCCCCTTGTCCCTGAAAGGTTAACAGTCATCAAGAAATCCGCGCAAACGTCTGCTCCCAGGTTTTTCATGGCAGTCAACGCTCTTAATCCTGTGAAAGAGGCAGCCCCTGCAACCTCTAGGGCCACAATCTCGTTGACGGACCATTCAACGTATAAATCAAATTTCCTTGCAAGTCCTGCTAAAGTGTCCAATATTTCTGAAGCAGGATTTCCAGGATACCCAGAACAAAAATGAACCCCAGCCTCGAGAGCACCTCTCGCAATGGCTTCATTTCCCATTAACAACACTTTCCTACCAGGTTCATCTACTCCAACATGAGACATGACACGACTCTCCAACCTACAAATTCAGTTTTGATATGTCCTCCTCTTCTTGTATGAGATAGGATGTTTTCTGGGATTCCATCTCCTTTAGGGCTCTTCTCTTTTTATTCAACGAAGCCTCGCGCAGATGATCAAACCTCTCCTTCTCTATTGGGGCGACTTCGATAATCCCAGCTTCCTTAGCCTTTCGGAAAAATTTTTTCCCTAAACTCGTTCGAACTATTACGGTGTTCCAGCCTTCCTCTCCTTCAACAGTTCCAACAGATATATCTGCAAACTCGCTGGTCATATCAAAGCACACATTACAGGAAGGTAGAATGAATTTCCTTATCTCATCCAGAGGAATCTCAACCTTCTTTTTTTCGGTTTCTATAATGAAAGTGTTTGCCGGAGGAGGAGGTACGTCAAGTTTCACAACATTGGCGGAACCAGTTAAACTCTTTATGAAGTTGTAAACTCGAGGTGAAAGCGCCCACGTGCA
>Ga0187770_10002029_pt1 | contig 11135 bp, 11 predicted proteins | sample 0116_SJ02_MP02_2_FD_133154 | JGI IMG/M metagenome (GOLD analysis project Ga0187770, IMG submission 133154) | Tropical peat soil microbial communities from peatlands in Department of Meta, Colombia - 0116_SJ02_MP02_20_MG | ecosystem: Environmental > Terrestrial > Soil > Wetlands > Peat | place...
AGCGAGGTGTTCACCCAGGCGGTCAACTCGGAGGTCAAGTCGATCGGCTTTCTCTCCAATACCACGAACAGCTACTTCACGAATCTGGCCATGCAACGCTATCAGGATTTTGAGAGCACCACGAGTGGAGATGTGATTACGATTCTGCATGCTCCCAGTTTTGAGTCATCGACCGTGGACCGGCAACTGGGCCGCTCTCCGTTGTACTGGTCGTACGACGCGGCGGCAGAAGGACTCTCCCGCAGCGAACCCGGTTTCAGCACGGCCACCTTGCTGGGCAGATTCGATGTTTCGCCGGAAATTTCTCTGCCGTTACGCTTCGCAGGATGGTCGTTCCTTCCCATCTTGGGCGTGCGGGACACCGTTTACACTCAGCGGCTTCTGCCCGCGTCGAACGGCATTGGATCAGTCGTTTCGGATGAGATCAATCGCAAGGCGCTGGAAGCTTCCCTCGAACTGCGCCCGCCCGCGATGGCGCGGGTTTTCGACCATCCCTGGCTGGGCCGCAAATGGAAACACGTGATCGAGCCACGCGTGGTGTACAGCTATGTTGCCGGGGTTGAGAACTTCAACAAGATACTTCGTTTCGACGAACGTGACATCCTCTCCGACACCCACGAACTTCAGTACAGCGTGGTGCAGCGCTGGTACGCGAAGAAAACATCGGCTCAACCGGAGAACTGCGAGCAGCCGGGCATGCCGTTGTTGTTCGTTGGCGGTGCCGCTCCGCCGACCCACGTCCCCTGGGAGCGGCAACCACTTCCAACCCAGGCGTCTTGCAATTCCGGCCCCGAGACACGCGAAGTCGTCCGCTGGGAGCTGGCGCAAAAATACTTCATTGACCCCACTTTCGGTGGAGCGCTTCAGCCCGGTGCCAGCAACATCTTCGAAACCACCGCGGCGCTGACGGGTACTTCGTTTCTCACTGGGCAGCGCCATCTCTCGCCGCTGATCTCCCGCCTTCGCGTTCAAACCAGCTCAAAGATGGATGTGGAGTGGGACCTGGACTACGATTTCAAGCTAGGACAAATCAACAGCAGCAATGCATTCCTCAACTACAGGATTGGGCCGTTCACCGTGGGCGGAGGCGATGCATTCTTCAGGATGCCCGCGCAAACCGTCGGCGTCAAGTATCCTGCGGAAGAATACAACCAGTTCCGGATATTGGCTGGCTACGGCCACACCAACAAACCGGGCTTGAGCACCGCCGTCAACATAGGGTTTGATCAGGATCTGGGACAGCTGCAGTATGCTGCTGCCCAGGTCGGCTATAACTGGGATTGCTGCGGATTCAATGTCGAATTCCGGCGATTCAATCTGACGTCGGTACGCAACGAGAACCAGTATCGTTTCACCTTCGCGCTGGCCAACCTGGGATCCCTGGGAAATCTGCGGCGGACGGAACGGTTGTTTTAGATGATCCACCCTTCCTCGTCGGCCTAAAACGCAGTTGTCTTTTCGAGCGAAGTCGAGAAACCGGTTTTTCTGTACCACTTCATTCAGCTCTCCCTTGGGGGACCTATCTGTGGCACCATAGAAAAATCTGATATGCCTTTCACCTCCGGTCTCGACCGCAAGCGCGCCGCGCTGGAGAAATCCGCCCGCGCTCTTGGCCGCGCGCTGGTCGCCTATTCCGGCGGCGTGGACTCGGCATTTCTCGCCTGGGAGATGCACCGCGTGCTGGGTTCGGAGATGCTAGCGGTCATGGCCGATTCGCCCAGCCTGGCCCGCTCCCAGCTTGCCGACGCCATGAAATTTGCCGAGGAACAAAATATTCCGCTCGAAGTTGTCGCCACTTCCGAGTTCGAGCGCCCGGAGTACGTCCGCAACGACAGTTTCCGCTGTTTTTATTGCAAAGACGAGCTGTTTGCCGTGATGGAGAAGATGCGCCAGGAGCGCGGCTTTGACGCCATCGCCTACGGCATTAACGCTGACGACCAGGGCGATTTTCGTCCCGGCCAGTTCGCTGCCCGGCAGCATGGAATCGCCGCTCCGCTTCTGGACGCTGGCCTCACCAAGCAGGAAATCCGCGAACTGGCGCGCCAAGCCGGACTGCGCATTTGGGACAAACCCGCCTCTGCGTGTCTCTCCTCCCGCCTGGAGTACGGGCGTCCGGTCACGCGGGAAGCTCTGGCCGTGGTGGAAAAGGGTGAAGACGCGCTGCGCGAGCTGGGCTTCCGGCAGTTTCGCGTGCGGCATCACGGCGAAATCGTTCGCATTGAGATTTCGCGCGAAGAAATGGAGCGGGCGCTCTCGCCGCAAATGGCGGCAGAATTCAGCCGCATCTTCAAAGACCTGGGTTTCAAGTTCGTCACCCTCGATCTGGAGGGCTTTCGATCCGGCTCCATGAACTCGCTTTTGCCAGCTGAGCAATTGCAGGACGGGCGCCGTTTCGGCAGAGCAACTGGTGATCAGAAACGCAGCAGCTAGACGGTCTTCGTGGCCCAATTCCTCGCGCGACCTCGGCTTTGCGAGTTACTTTGACAGCAGCCCCAAGGCTTCCCGGAACATGGAGTCAAAGGATGCAGCCTGGCCGCTCCTTGCCACTGCGGCTACGGCCTTCTCCGCCGCAGCACGCTGGTAGCCGAGGTTGGTCAATGCGGAAAGCACATCTTCTTCCGTCGCCGACATCGCGGGAGCGGCAGGGACCGCCTCCGCTCCCGCGGCAGGCAGCTTGTCGCGCAGTTCCAGCACCATCCGTTCGGCGGTCTTCTTGCCGATGCCAGGGATTTTTGTCAGACGGGCAACATCGTTGCTGCGGATTGCGCCGATCATCTCGTCGGCTGCCATGCCGCTTAGAATAGTGATCGCCAGCTTCGGACCGATGCCGCTCACGGTGATCAGCTTTTCAAAAAGCTGCTTCTCGGAGAGCCGCAGGAACCCGTAAAGCGCAATTACGTCCTCGCGCACGTGCGTATGAATGTGCAGCGCTACGTCGCTGCCGACCGCCGGCAACTCGGTGTACGTTGGCACACTGATGGCCACTTCGTAGCCGACGCCGCCCGTCTCAACAATGACTTGATTGGGATGCTTGACCAGCAGCTTTCCGCGCAAGTGTGCAATCATGTTGCGAACGATTATCCTTCGGTTTCGAACCAGGAGCGCGTCAGCTGCGACTGCCGCATGATGGACATGAGCGTACCCGTCCGTAACTCGCGATGGTCCGGCACGGGAACTGTGATGGTAGAAGTCTCGGTGCGCTTTTGCATGATCACATCGCTGCCCCTGCGCCTCACTTCAGAAAAGCCGTGCTGCAAGAGAATGGCGCAGACCTCGCGCCCGGACAGAGTACGGAGTTTACCCAACCTCAACCTCGAGCCGGGTCACTAGCACCTCGGAATGTCGTCGCTCCTCAATCTCCGCGGGATCCGCAGTTTCGAGGAACAACTCGACTGCTTCCTGCAGGTTCCTTCTGGATTCCTCAATTGTGCTCCCTTGGCTTGCCACGTCAAACTCCGGGCACAAAGCCACGTAGCCGTCGCCCTCGCGTTCGATGATCGCTGTGAAGTGCTGCACCTGTTTCATGAGTTCTCCTGCTTCATTCTAGGATAGCGCACTCTGTCTGCGCCTGATTGGGATGCTTGACCAGCAGCTTTCCGCGCAAGTGAGCAATCATGTTGCCATCATTCTAGCCGCACACGAAGCACAGCGGCTTCAAAGAAACGACACCTTCTGCACGTTGCTGTTGACCACAAAGACGCGCGTGTTGTTCGATTGCGGATCAGCGGGGAAAAGAAAGAAACCAGGCTTCTGTGGGTTGTACGCCTCCGTGGTTCCGGCGATTTTCTCTCCGTCATGAAACGTCACCTCGACCTTCCGGCCATGCCCTGGTGCATTCAGGTTGTAGGCGTCGTGATGGTCGCGGTGTCCCTCGAAGTCTTTGACAAAGAAGATTGCTTTCAGGGCCTTGAACTGAACATCGGTTCCTGCCTCGTGGGGGGAGTTCTCGGCCGGAAATAGGCGAAAGTAGTCGCGGATGGCCGAGAAATTGGAAACATATCCCTTCAGGCGCTGCCCATCGAGGAGTGCCACTACCACTTTGTTCGGCTTGTTCAGCGACGCCGGGGGTGTAGGCATGGTTAGCCACGATCATAGAACTCAATTGGGGAGGAAGCAATGATTCCGCAGTCATCTAATAGCGGAACAGATACGATACCTTCACGAACACTGTACGGCCATCGTTGATGAAGTGCTCCGGAAGCCGCAGCGGGTTGCCATTAGAATCGACGCCGAGGGAGGGATCAATGTTCTGTAGGTCGCTGTTGTAGCCCAGGTAAAACGCGGTGCCTGGATGCAGCAAATAGGTCAGCAGCACATCGCCGTTGAATTGCTTTGCGCGCACCAGCGAGGACAAGTCCGGATTGGACAACACCGCGTTGTACTGGCCGATGACCCGCAGGGAAAGTTCGCGGGTGAACTGATAATTCCACTTGGAGCGAATGATGTGGTTGTTGAAGATGTTCTCGTTGGTCACCAGGTTTCGCAGCCGGGTGAGCAGGTATGTATTTTCAATCGTGAGCCCTTTGACCGGCCGGACTGTGGCAAAAACCTGGGCGAAACCCGACTTGGCCAGCATCGGCGGTCCCACCGCTGGATCGTAGTTCGTGTCCGTACCCCAGTTTGCTTCCGCCGACAGGATCACCGGCTTGAAACGGCCATAATCGAACCAGAATCCCCCGTGATGGTGCGCGTAGTCCTTGTTGGAAGTCAAAGTGCCATAATCCCAGGGTCGCAAGCGTTCATGCCCCAGGTTGGCATAGCCGCCGAAGTCGGTCTGCCCCTGCAGAATGAAGCGGTAGTTGGTGTTGCCGAACCATTCCAGCCGGGTTCCGCTATGGTCCCAGGCGTTGCTGGTGTACAGCGAGGGGCCATGCCATTGCAGCAGTTTCCCTTCGTGGCGGAAGCGGTACAGGGCGAACTGAGTATAGCGGCGAATGTCGGGGCGCCGGAAGAACCCGGTGTCCGTTTCGAAACCAGGGGTTGTGTCCTGGTACCAGCCGTTAAATTCCAGATTGCGTGAGCTGCGCTCGAAGTAGCTGTCATAGGAAGGCCCGCCTTTGTGAGTGCCGTCGTTGAACTCGGTGTGGCTGTTCATGACTTGCACCGTCGCCACCCACTTGGAGTTGAACTTGAACCTGGCATCGACCCCGCCCACCCGGTTCGAGCTGACGATGCAGGGATTGTCCGTGCATTCTGTTTCTCCCGGCACGGTGTTCAACTCGCGGTCTGTATAGATCAATCCGACACTGGATTCCTTCCCGATGTCATGGTTTAGCCGGAAGACTCCGTAGTAGGCTTTGTGGCCGGCCAGAGGGTCCCACGGGGCGACCAGTTCGCCCGGCCCTTTGTCATCCGCGAACAGCGTGCCCAGCGACCACGGGCCGAGCTTCCCGGTCAACCGTATGCCGTACTCGGGAGCCAGGATGCGGCGCGTGAAAACCAGGTTTACGGGTGTCGTGAAGTAGTTGGAATTCTCCAGAAAGAAGGGCCGCTTCTCGGGGAAGAAAACCTCGAACCGCTGGTTGACCGTGACTTGCGGGCTGTCGGACTCAACTTGGGAGAAGTCGGGGTTGATGGTCGTGTCAAAGACTAACGAGTCCTTGAGAACGATCTTCGAATCCAGCCCCGGACTTACCCGCAGTTTGACGCTGTCGAAGTAGGGATGTTCCGGGTCGCGGTCGTCGAGGGAACGGAAGGCGCGTCCCGACAAGTAGGGGATAAAACTCATATTGCGCCCAGACGAGATCTCTTTCAGCCCGTCTGCCTCGGTTTCCTGCGCCAGAAAGCCCTGGTTGTTGTTGCTGATGTGCGGGTAGAAGGCATACTCGCTATTGCGGGGCACGTCTCGCTCGAAGAACAGTCCCCAATCCTGTTCCGGGTGGGAAGGAAATCGCAGGGAGCGGAACGGGATTTCGAACCACGCCACGTAGCCCCGACCAGTCAGCTTGCCAGCGGAGTTCCACAGCATGTCGTAGGAGTAGTCCGGCTGTTGATTTTCGGTCCAGATGCCATCCTGCTGCACGCCCAGGGGGTTCACGTAGAAAAACAGGCCGTGCTGGCGGTCGTGGAAGGTGTCCAGCACGAAGCCAAACTGATCATCGTCGTTGATAGCCTCGCGCCGCACCAGGCGGGCACGAATCTTGTCGGGTTCAGAATCGAAACATACGCACACGACGTACAAGTTTTTGTCGGTGTAGCCCAGGTAGACCTGGGTCTTCTGGGAAATGGGCGCTCCGTCTTTGGGATCGCGCTGCGTGAAACCTTCCACTTTCAGCATCTTGCCGGCAAACCCGGGCGACGGCTCCATGTTCAGGAAATCCTCCAACGTGGGGCGGTGCTCCAGTCGGGGGATGTGCAAAGTGGCGAACTGCGCGGATTCGCCTGCGCCCTGGCCTGGACCGTTTTTCGCGTGCGTCCAGGGCAACAGCGCTAACCAGAGCAATAGAACAACGCAGGCGCATCGTTTCGACATGGTCTTCCGGCCGTCAAGCAAGTACGCCGGCGTTCTTCAAACTCAATACTGCCGGTTAGACGCAAGCAGCATGGAGGCGTGAGCAAAAGCCGACAGGTTTTGCCTATAAGTTGCCGAGAGGGTTACAGCGGCTGAATTGAGTGAGCTGGCCTGGAGGTTTGGGCGGGAGTGCGCCTCTCAAAACAACGAACTTTGCCGTCGATTCGGCGTGATGCCGAAATGCTCGTAGGCAAGTTGCGTCGCCACTCGCCCGCGCGGCGTGCGGTTCAAAAACCCGATCTGAATTAGAAACGGCTCGTAGATTTCTTCAATAGCGTCCGGTTCTTCGGCCAGCGCCGCCGCCAAAGTATTCACGCCGACCGGGCCGCCTTGGTACTTTTCGATGATGGCCAGCAGCAACTTCCGGTCAACTTCGTCGAAACCGTGTCGGTCCACTTCCAGCATCTGCAGCGCCGCCTGCGCCGTAGGGAGATCGATTTTGCCGCCGCCGCGCACCTGAGCATAATCCCGCACCCGTCGTAGCAGCCGGTTGGCAATACGTGGCGTACCCCGCGAGCGGCTGGCGATCTCCAGCGCGCCTTGGCGGTCGATTTCGACTCCGAGAATATCGGCCGAGCGTTCCACGATGATCCGCAAATCCTCGTGGGTGTAAAACTCCAGACGGAGCACAATGCCGAAGCGCGACCGCATCGGCGAGGAAAGCAGCCCAGCCCGCGTAGTCGCGCCGACAAAGGTGAACGGCTTCACATCCATGGTGTGCGTGCGCGCCGAGGGCCCCTGGCCAATGATGATGTCCAGTTTGTAGTCTTCCAGCGCTGAATAAAGAATCTCTTCCAGCGCCGGCTGCAGGCGGTGAACCTCGTCGATGAACAAGACTTGTTTGTCGCGGACGTTCGTTAGAATGGCGGTCAGGTCGCCCTTGATTTGCAACGTCGGCCCGGAGGTCTGCTGAAATGCAACCGCCAGCTCATTGGCAATAATCGTCGCCAGCGTGGTCTTCCCCAGACCTGGCGGGCCGTAGAGCAAAACGTGATCCAGGGCTTCGCCGCGGGACTTGGCGGCCTCGATGGCCACAGCCAGGATCTCTTTGACCTTCGTCTGTCCGATAAACTCGCCCAGCCGTTGCGGGCGCAGCTTCAGCTCAAATGAGGAATCGTCTTCGACCGGCGCTGCGGAAACCAGCCGTTCGCGCTCTTGGGGAATTTTCGGTGTGTTCCTGAGCGTAGCCACGCTATGGCGATAGTAGAGCGAAAATTCGCGCCGCGCAATGGGAACGGAGATGCGGGATCCAGGGACGCGGTAGAAAAAATACAAAGAGGCCAAACCGGAGGTTCGGCCTCTCACAGCAACAAGTCCTATCGGCGGCCTGGGGTCTGCGTTATCGTCCGCAGCCGTGGTCCCAATCACCGGAGAAAGGGCACGTTAAGCCAGTGTAGTCGCCGACCACTTTGGCGTCGTAAGGCGCGTTCAGCTGGTCGAAACCGTTGCCGGGGACCGCGATCTGACCTTGCTCGAAAACGATGTTCATGTTTGGATCAATTTCAATCACCTGCTCGTTGAACTGATCGCTGATCAGCGTGTTCCCGTTCTTCAGCCGGACGGCGCGCGTCGGCAGTGGCATGGAAACGCTCCCTTGGCGTGTGTTGGTGTAGTAGGTAAACACCACGTTGCCTTTGGAGTCCACTTCCAGAACGCGGTTGTTGTTGGAATCGGTGATCAGCGTGTTCCCGTTATCCAGGCGGCTGGCAAAAGCAGCGCCGTTGAGCTCACTTCCGGTGCAGGACCCGTAGCTCCAGATGATGTTTCCACTCCGGTCGACTTCGATGACGCGATTATTGTTCTCATCGGAGATCAAAATATCGCCATTCTCCAGCAACTCGGCGCTATTGGGGTTGTTGAGTTGGTTGGCGCCACAACCGCTCACGCCAGTTGTCCCGTACTGCCAGACGATGTTTTTGTCGAGCGTCACTTCGATGATGCGCTCGTTGAGCTGATCGGTGATCAACACGTCATAGTTGGGCAGCCAAGTGTTCTGCACCGGCGTGTTCAGTTCGTTGAAGCCGGATCCCGGTTTGCCCGTTTTTCCATACTGCCAGATGATGTCGCCATCCGGATCGACCAACATGACCCGGTTATCTTGACAGGGATTCGGACTGCAACCGTCGCTGCCCGCGGGTGCCCCCGTCCCCGCGATAAGGGTAAACCAGCCGATGCGTTCTGCGTCATTGGGCGCAACCACCGAGTGTCGGCCGGCAACGTTCGAACCGTTTCCGAAATGCCATACGACCTTGTGATTCTTGGGGTTTACTTCGATCACTCGGTTATTGAACTGGTCGGCAATCACGATATTGCCGTCGGTGTTGAAGTGGTTTCCTTGCGCCTGGGCGGAGACGCAGTAGATGGCTAGCAAGCTGGCAAAACATGCCAACTGCATGACTTTGACACTGATTTTCATTGATCCCTCCTGAAGGATGACGACCGAGCCGTTCCGGTCATCGCAGAACTTTTCCGCGCTGTTCGCGTCAGGGGAGATCTTAGGAGGCGCGCGTCCGGATGTTGTCAGAGGACTGTCAAAAGTCTGTCAAAAGTGATCCCATCTACAGAATTTCAGGGACGAAAGCCAAGAAAATCAAGCAAATCGGGTGCCGCTAGGCCGGGGAAAGTTCGGTGCTGGGTAGCTACCCATTGCCGAAAACCCAAGATTGACAATGTGACACATTATGTGTCACATTACTACCATGCCGTCCGTGAACATCCGCCAACTCCGCGACACCCGCCGTCTCAAGGCCTGGTTGCGCGCCGGCAAGACGGTCGAGTTACGGGAGCGCGACCGTGTCATCGCGCAGATAATCCCGGAAAAACCAGAAGAGAAGGCGGTTCAATTGCCCGATTTCGCGGTGCGTTCGCGAGAAATCCTGGGGGACCGCATTCTTCCTAACATTGTCATTGAAGATCGAGGACGTTATTGAGCGTTTATCTCGATTCGAGTTTTCTCGTCTCTTTGTATCTGACTGACAGTCATTCTTCCGAGGCGCGCCAGCGAGTTGGAGACGCATCGCAGTACGGGCTGACTGCGCTGCATCACGCGGAGTGGGCCCATGCTCTTGCCCAGCACCAATTTCGTGGAAATCTGACAGCAGAAAAGGCGCGAGCAATGAACGCGCAGTTTGTTTCCGACCAAACCGCAGGCTTGTGGCGCGAAACCAGCTTGCCCGAGAACGCCTTCGATCTCTGCGCCGATCTCGCCCGCCGCTACGGCGCGAAACTCGGTGTACGCACCCTTGATAGCCTGCACGTCGCCTGCGCCCTGGAACTGAAAACCGAGAGGTTTTGGACATTTGATGAGCGCCAAGCCAAACTGGCCAAAGCGGTGGGGATGAAGACTGCATGAATCAACTTTGTTGTGGCGAGGCGTGTATTATTCTCCCGGTATGGCAAAGCTGACGGTCCAAAAAATCCGAGACCTGGCTCGCGGCATCATAGCCGCGAATCCCGGAGGGATTCGCTATAGCGTTTTGGTGGAATCTATATTTCAGCAGTCACCGGAGACTCCCAAGAATACAATCCACGGGTCGGTATGGAACTTGGACTCGATATTTCCCAGTGAGATAGCGAAGCCCAGCCGCGGCCTATTTACCCCGGTTCAAGCAGGGACCGACGCAATTGTGGTCGGAAAGACCGAGGAGATTGCAGAATCTGGAATCAAGATTAAGGAGTCAGATTTTTACGAACCATTCGCAGAGCTGCTGAAGAACGACCTCGGCGACGTGATCGAAGTGGTCGAACTCGGCGGTGCCGGGCTAAAGTCGAAATGGGCCACGCCGGACGTCATCGGGGTGTACAAGCCGCTGGCAAAAAATCATATAAAGTTCGACATCGAGATCGTTTCCGCCGAAGTCAAAATCGACCAACAGGCCCCTGTCGTCGCATTTGGCCAAGCAGTGGCGTATCGACTGTTTTCAAGCAAAACCTACATTGCTATGCCAAGGACAATGACCGAGGAGGACAAGGACCGTCTAGAGTCACTGTGCATGCTTTTCGGGGTCGGGCTAGTCCTCTTTGATCTTGATAAGGACAACCCGAAATTCGAGATCAGAGTGCGTGCTCAGCGGTTCTCCCCTGACATGTTCTACGTCAACGAGTTCGCTGACCGGCTGAAATCCCACGACCCAGACAAGTTTCAAAAGCTTTTCGGGTGATCTACTCTTCTTCCTCCTTCACCTCTCCCCGCTCCGCTTTCGCCTTCTCGATAATCTTCTCCTGCAACTGCGCTGGCACGATGTCGTAATGGTGCATCTCCATGTTGAAGTTGAGGCGTTTAGCAGGCGTGAGCGCAACCGGGGCCCCCGTCACGCGCGGTTTTCGCGTGATGGGGTGGTGGAGCGGGAGCCTGCTGCCGAAATCCTGAGCGCAGCGAAGGACCCCCTATTCCTCTTCAGCGGGCTGCTCTCCGCGTTCCCGCTTTGACTGCTCGATAATCTTTTCCTGTAGTTGCTGGGGCACAACATCGTAGTGATGCATTTCCATGTTGAAGCTGCCCCGGCCCTGGGTCATTGCGGTCAAATCGACGCCATAAGTCAGCATCTCGGCCATGGGGACCTCGGCCTTGACCACGGTGTTGCCGGCCTTGTTGTCCATGCCCTGGATGCGACCGCGGCGGCTG
>Ga0187770_10002030_pt1 | contig 11131 bp, 8 predicted proteins | sample 0116_SJ02_MP02_2_FD_133154 | JGI IMG/M metagenome (GOLD analysis project Ga0187770, IMG submission 133154) | Tropical peat soil microbial communities from peatlands in Department of Meta, Colombia - 0116_SJ02_MP02_20_MG | ecosystem: Environmental > Terrestrial > Soil > Wetlands > Peat | place...
GGCCGCTGCGCGAACCGAATCGCGGATGCTGTATCCGCGAGAGGAAACGTGCGTGAAATGAGTGGACGAGTGTCGATTCTTCGAATGCGGAGGAGTTCAAGTGCGCGAGCAAATGGCCCGCACCGCGACCCGATTACATTGATTTCCTTGACAACGATGGGCCAAGTCTGCACCGGCGCCGCACCGTGGAAAGTGGATTTCAGCACAAGTGTGCCACGCGGCTCGGTAATTTGCATCGCAAGCGCGAGGCCAGTCGGCGAACCGGTCGCTTCCACCACCAGCGGATAATCCTCCCGGGCGCGGGGCTGACCACTTGCGCCGCCGCGGACTATGCGCGTTTCGATTCCGGCACAGCGAGCCAATGCCAGTTTGTTCTCATGCTTTCCGAATAGCACAACGCGCAGCCCCGCCGACCGCAATACCCGCGCGATCAATTGCGCCAATTTGCCGTCGCCAAGCACCGCAGCGGCGCGAAACTTGAGCGCCTCAATCTGCGTGAGAATTTCGCAAGCCGCAGCGAGCGGCTCGACGAACACAGCTTGCTCGTCTGTCACCGAGTCGGGCACCGCGTGCAGATTCTCAATCGGCAGCGTGAGGTACTCTGCAAACGCGCCGTCGTGCGCAACGATTCCGAGCACTTTCCTGCGGGCGCAATGCGTCTTCAAGCCGCGGCGGCAGAAGCGGCAAATCGGACGAAATCCAAGCGCCGCGCAGGCGATATTAATCTCGCCCACCACGCGCCGGCCCAGCCAGCGCTTCCGCACCCGCTGCGAAACGCCCCGCAGTTCCGCCACCTCACCGACGAACTCATGCCCTGGCGTGCCGCGAAAATTGTGGTAGCCGCGCAGAATCTCGAGGTCGGTGTTGCAGATTCCTGCAAGCCGCACGCGCACCAGCGCCCATCCGCTGCGCAGGCGCGGCGGCGGCCTCTGAACGGCTTTGAGCGCGTGATTTCGAACCACGAAGGCAAGCACGGTGGTTGCCGAAGTTTATTGGGAGAAATTAGTCAGCGCCGCAGTGAGCGCCGAAGTGAGTTCAGCTTCTTCTTCAGGAGCGACGGTGCGGAGATCGAGCACGAGGCGATCGTCTTCGATCCGCGCGATTACGGGGACGCAATGCTCGGGCTTGCGCAGCCGCTCTTCGAGTGTGCTGGCGGACTCGCGGCGGCTCACAATCGAAATCACGTGCGTGGGCAATTGCTGATCCGGCGTCGAGCCGCCGCCGACCACAGAGAATCCCGGGCGAATTTCCAGAGCGATCTCCTTCGGCAACAAGTTGCGCAGCTGATCTGCGAAGCTCGAAGCGCGGCGCTCGATCCGCTCCGCCGTTGTCCGAATCATGCGCAGGGCCGGAATTTCGTCGAGTGCGCCGCGCAGAAACGCGTTCAGCGTCGCTTCAAGCGCGGCGATGGTGAGCTTATCCACACGCAGCGCGCGAAACAGCGGATTGCGGCGAACGCGCTCGACGATTTCTCTTTTCCCCGCGATGATGCCCGCCTGCGGGCCGCCCAACAATTTATCGCCGCTGAACGACACAACCGAGACACCCGCTTCGCTGCTTGCGCGCCCGAGGGGTTCATTGATTCCGCTCGCGGTAAGATCCACGGCGCATCCCGACCCGAGATCTTCAAACACCGGAATTCCAAGCCGCCGACCCAGCGCCACCAGTTCTTCAAGCCCGGGCCGCTCGGTGAAGCCGGAAATTTTGAAATTCGATGGGTGCACTCGGAGCAGCAGGCGCGTGCGCTCGTTCGCCGCGCGCTCGTAATCGCGGATGCGCGTGCGATTCGTAGTGCCCACCTCGTGCAGGATCGCGCCGCTTTCGGCCATGATGTCCGGGATGCGGAAACCGTCGCCGATTTCAATCAGCTCGCCGCGCGAGACAATCACTTCGGCGCCTTTCGCGAGCGTGTTGAGGACGAGAAAGACGGCGGCGGCGTTGTTGTTCACCACAATCGCCGCTTCTGCGCCCACAAGCCGCGCGAGCTGCCGCGCTGTGTGCACGTCGCGCTTGCCGCGCTCCCCGCTTTCGATGTCGTATTCAAGATTCGAGTATCGCGTAGCTGTCTCGGCAATCCGCGCCGCGGCCTCTCGAGCGAGCGGCGCGCGGCCGAGGTTTGTGTGGAGGATCACGCCGGTTGCATTGATCACCCGGCGTAGCGAGGGCGCGAGCGCCGCCTCCGCGTCCGCGATGATGCGAGATTCAAGTGACTCGATTTGGAGCGGGTCCGCGGCTTCGGGCTCTGATTTGAGCTGCGTCCGCAATTCCCCCAACGCGGAGCGCACGCTTGCGGTCACCACTTCCCGGCCGGCTTTTTCGGCCAGCGCCACCAGGCGCGGCCGGCTGAGCAGGTCGTCCACCGAGGGGATCTGGCGCAGGCGGGCGCGCGGGTCGCGGGCCAGTTTCGCGGCGGGGTCGGCGGGAGGGTTCATCGCTAAGGTATTGGAACACAACACGATACGGACTCGCAACTGCTCGCATTTCACTTTCCGACATCGCGCCTTACGCCCCGGTTGACGCCACCGCCGCCGGGATTTTACGCTGGAATCTCGCCTGCCAGACCAATCGAGCCATGGCCACAATCGACGAAGACCTCAACCAAATCGAGCGCGATATTCGCCAGTTGAAGATCGAGTATGAGCAGTATTTCGGCGGCGGGCGCTCGCGGCCTCCCACCGATACGCAGTGGCGCGTCGATACGCTCATCCGCCGCTACTCCGAGCGCGTCGCCGAACTCAGCACCGGTCAGCGCTTCCGCATGAACAACCTGACGCAAACCTACGCGAAGTATCAGGACATGTGGCGGAAGAAACTCGTCCAAAAAGAAACCGGCATCACCCAGCACCATTTCGGGGCCGCCGCGAAAGCGATTGAAGCCGAGCGCGCCCGGGTGGCTGCCTATCGCGCCGCGAACGCACCACCGGAAGCGCCGGGTGGGAAAAGCGGCCAGCACGCCGCCGCGATTGCGGAAGCTGCCGCGGAAGTGGCTGCGCGCGCGGCAGCGGAAAAACAGATCGCCGCGGATACGTTTGCCATGTCGCTTTCCGATCCCGAGCACGAAGAAAAGAAAATTCAGCAGCTCTACAAAAAGCTGATCGAAGCCCGCACCGAAGCAGGCGAAAAAGCCCCCGCGCCCAGTTTGAAAGATTTCGAGCGCTTCGTCTGCCAAAAAACCAAAGACCTCAAGGACAAGGGCGGCCACGAAATCGAATACACCGTGAGCATCGAAGCCGGCCGCGTAAAGCTCAAAGCCCGTATCTCGAACTAATCTCTATTTCCCTCGTCCAATTTACGAAGGCGGTTCGTCCTCCCTTTGCAGGGCGGGTCTCAGGCCCGCCCGCGTTCCTCTTCCGAAATTTTCCTAGAACGCTTACACTAGCCCGCCCTTCCACCGAGGAGGATTTTTCTTGGCGATTGAGCGGGCGCTCATCAGCGTGTACGACAAGACCGGCGTGGTGGAATTTGCACGCGAGCTGGCGTCGATGGGGATCGAAATCGTCTCGACCGGCGGCACCGCGCGCCTGCTGCGCGATGCCGGAGTGCCCGTTCGCGACGTGGCCGAGCTGACCGGCTGGCCTGAAATGATGGGCGGGCGCGTGAAGACGCTCCATCCGAAAGTTCATGGCGGCATTTTGTTTCAGCGCAGCCGGGAAGAAGACCGCAAAGAGGCGCGCACACACGGAATCGTGCCGATCGATCTCGTGGTTGTGAATCTGTACCCATTTTCCGCCACGGCCGCAAAGCCGGGAGTCACGGCCGCCGAGCTGATCGAAAATATCGACATCGGCGGCCCGGCAATGGTGCGCAGCGCGGCAAAAAATTTCCAGAGTGTGGGAGTGGTGACGGATCCGTCGGACTATGCGGCGCTTCTGTCGGAGCTGCGCGCGACGCGCGAGTTGAGCCTCGGCACTCGCCTTGCGCTCGCGCGCAAGGCTTACGCTCGCACGGCGCGTTATGACGGTGAAATCTCGACCGAACTCGAACGCCTCGCGGCCAACGGCAGCGTCTCCCTTCGCGCTCTCGAAAAACTTCCCGAACGAATTCACATCGCGCTCGAGCGCCGCCAGGCGATGCGCTACGGCGAAAATCCGCATCAGGCCGCGGCGCTGTATGTTCCGGCCGGGCGTCCCGCTTCGGGCCTCGCCGCCGCAAAGCAGATTCAGGGCAAGGAACTTTCCTACAACAATCTGGTGGATCTCGACGCGGCCTGGGCCCTCGTGCAGGAATTTCGCCGGCCCGCGGTTGCCATCATCAAGCACAACAACCCATGCGGAGCCGCCGAGCAGGATTCGCTTCGCCAGGCCTATTTGAAGGCGCTTGAGTGCGATCCCGTGTCGGCATTCGGCGGAGTGCTCGCGTTCAACCAGTCGCTCGACGCCGCAACCGCCGAAGAAGTGGCCAAGCTTTTCGTCGAGTGCATCGTTGCTCCGGGTTACGCGCCAACAGCGCTCGAAAAATTCGCTGCGAAAAAAAATCTGCGGCTGCTGGAAATGCCGCAGGAAACTGCCGTGCACGAGCTGGAACTCAAGCGCATCTCCGGCGGCGTTTTGGTCCAGGAGCCGGATGTGCACGAGCTTGCCGAAGCCGAGTTAAAAGCCGCCACGACGCGCGCTCCCAGCGAATCCGAGCGCCGCGCCCTGCTTTTTGCCTGGAAGGTGTGCAAGCACGTAAAATCAAACGCCATCGTTTTCGCGCGAGAAGGGCAAGCGGTGGGGATCGGCGCGGGCCAGATGAGCCGCGTCGATTCGGTGAAGATTGCCGTGATGAAGGCGGCGACGGCGGGACTTTCACTCGCAGGAAGCGTGGTTGCTTCCGATGCTTTTTTCCCGTTTCCCGACGGGGTCGAGGAAGCTGGGAATGCCGGAGCAACAGCTGTAATTCAGCCGGGCGGATCGGTGCGCGATTCCGACGTAATCGCGGCGGCGAATCAGATGGGCATGGCGATGGTGTTCACCGGCGTCCGCCATTTCCGGCATTAGCCTTTGCTTCGAGGCTTTTCACGCGGTGATAGGTAATCTCAATCGTCTGCGAATCGCCTTGCTCCGGCACAATCTCAGCGCGCGACGTGTAAGTATCTGCATCCACCCGCAGCAGGATGGCATGCTTCGGTTGCCCATTGTTGGGATTCTCGAAGTCCGCGCGTTTTGCATCCAGGCTCGCTAGCTTCAGGATCGTGGCGTCGGTCTTTTCCCAGGGCACGAGTTCCGGCGTGAAATGCCGGAAATAAAAGTCGATGCCCTCCGGTTTTTGCACCAGGGTGAAGAGTTCAAGCACCAGCACCTTTTCGTTTTCCACGAGCCGGAAGGTGCCGAGCATGGTGCCGGCTTTTGGCGCGAGCCAAGTTTGCTCCGCCACTCGCGGACCCCAGGTCCCCTGCCAGCGCCCCTCGAGCCAAGAGAAATCAGCGATCGATGCTTTCAGCTGCGCGGAATCGGGAGAGGCCGCCCGAGCCGGCGCAGGAGCCGCGGCAGGGGGTGGCGCTGGAGACGAGGCCGCTTGCGTGTTCGAGCCCGCAGGCTGCTGCGCCACCGCCGCGCCATGCAGCCCTGTGAGCAAAAGCAAGATTCCGACTGCCGATTGCGGCCAATGGCCGGACCGTAGAGATACCATAAATCGCCTCCGCGGCAAGTTGCGGGTCCCGAGCAGCATTCTAATCTAATGCCTACCTTGGCACCCAGTGTCGCGCCTCCGGCGCTGCTTTTCCTCTCTGGTTCTTCATTCTCCGGTCCCCTGGCTCCGAAGAACGCCGTAGGCGCGAAAGAAGTTAGGCCAGCGCGGAAGCGCTGGGAAACGGATTTGTAATTCTCGAAAGCGCCGTAGGTGCGACACACCGGCTTCGACCGCATCCATAGCGTCCAACTCTCGAAATCCTTCATTTACCGGCAACCCGCGGCGCGCCCGGTGCGTCGCATCTATGTGGCATGGAGGGGCACACCGGGCGGGGAATGCTTTGACGCCCTCTCGGGCGTATACGATAATTGAATTTTGCCGATAATCTTATGAACAAGACAATCTGCGCCGTGTTTTTGTCTCTGCTGTTCGCCGCCGCACCGGTTCGGGCTCAGTTGCCTGCCCCGGATCCACCGCAGGAGCCCGCAACTTCCACTCCCCTCCCTGATGCCAAGCAGGGTGCCGATTCCCTGAGCGGAGACGCGTTTTACTACTTCACGCTCGGCCACCTGAAAGAGCAACAGTACGAAGTCAGCGACCGCGGCGGCCTGGCCACCGAATCGCTCGCCACCGAAGCCATCGACCTTTACAAGAAGGCCCTCGAGCTCGCGCCAAAATCCACCGTGATAATGGAGCGGCTGGCGGAGATTTACGCCAAGTCGCAGCGGATTCGCGATGCGGTGGCGGAAGCGCAGGAAGTTCTGAAGATCGACCCGGACGATCTCGCCGCGCACCGCCTGCTGGCCCGGATTTACGTCCGTACTTTAGGCGACATGAACGCCGGCGACGTCCAGAAAGAAAATCTGACCAAGGCCGTCGAGCAGTTTCAGGACATCCTGAAAGTCGCGCCGGGCGATTCCTATTCCGCTCTCTGGCTCGCGCGCCTCTATCGATTTGAAAACGAACACGGCCAGGCGGAACGAGTTCTCCGCTCGCTTTTGCAGCGCGATCCGGATAACGGGCCCGCGCTCGAGCAATTGAGCCAGCTCCTGATCGACGAAGGACGCGCGCAGGAAGCCATCGATACGCTCAACCAGGCCGCAGGCAGTTCGCCCTCCCCGGATCTCTACGATCTGCTCGGCGATGCCTATTCACAAACGAAGGACTACGCGCGCGCCGAGGAGGCCTACCGCAAGGCCGTGGAAGGCGATCCCGACGACGTCGGCCACCGCCACGGGCTCGCGCAGGCGCTGCTCTCGCAGGACAAATATGAGGCCGCGCTGGAGCAGTTCAAGAAATTGTCCGAGCTGGAGCCCGGCACGGCGGAAAATTATTTGCGGATGGCGCAGCTTTACCGGCGCCTCGGGAAATTCGATCTGGCCGAATCAAGCTTGCTGCGCGCCAAGCAGCTTGCCCCGGGAAGCCTCGAGGTGCTGTACAACGAAGCGCTTCTTTACGAAGACCAGGGCCGCTACGACGACGCGGTGAAAGTCCTCACCGATGCCATCAACGGAATCAAGAACCAGTCCGGAAACGAAGCAAACCCGAACGCGCTGGCCATTCTCTATGAGCAGCTCGGCCGGATGTATCGCGACCAGGAGGATTTCCCCGCCGCCGTTCGCACGTTCAATGAAATGGCCAAGGTCGGGCCGGAAGCGGCGCGGCGCGCCCAGATGCTCCTGATCGACGTCTATCGCGAAAGCCACGATATTGACCGGGCCATCTCGGAAACCAAGAAGGCCCTCCAACAAACCCCCAAAGACCAGGCGCTCACTGTGGCCCTCGCGATGCTCTACGGCGAGAAGAGCGATACCCCCGCGGCGACCCAGTTGCTCAACGGCCTGCTTCAAGGAAATCCCAGCGACCAGGAAATCTACCTCGACCTCGCTCAAGTGCAGGAGCGCGGCAAGAAATTTGCCGAAGCCGAGCAATCCGCGCACAAAGCCGAGCAGTTGGCTCGCGACCCGGCGGAAAAAGAAGGCGTCTGGTTCATGCTCGGCGCCATTTACGAGCGCCAGAAGAAATTCGATCTCGCCGAGCAGGAGTTCCGCAAGGTGCTTGACGCGAATCCCAACAACGCCGCCGTGCTGAATTATTACGGCTACATGCTCGCTGATCGCGGCATTCGCCTGGATGAAGCCACCGCCCTCATTCAGCGCGCCGTGACGGCAGAACCGAACAACGGCGCGTACCTCGACAGCCTCGGCTGGGCCTATTACAAGCAGAACAAGCTCGCCGAAGCCGAAGAGTACTTGCGCAAAGCCGTCGGCCGCTCGAGCCACGATCCCACCATCCTCGGGCATCTCGGCGATGTGTACATGAAGCTCGGCCTCACCGATCGCGCCGCGGAAACCTGGGAACGCGCCCTGGCGGAATGGCAGCGCGCTCTGCCCGCCGATTACGAAGCCGACAAAGTGACCGAGTTGGACGCCGAATTGCGAACTCTGAAACACCGCCTCGCTCAGAAATCCGCTCCGGAAAACGGCAAACCGCAGTAAGCTCCCCCGCATGAATCGCCGAAAATCCGGCGGGGTGCGCCTGCCCGCCTTCGCAAAAATCAATCTGTGCCTGCATGTTCTCGGCCGGCGTCCCGACGGCTATCACGAGCTGCGCACGATTTTTCAAGCCATCTCCCTGCAAGACACCTTGGAGCTCTTCCACACCTCGGCTCCCGGAATCCATTTGGAAACGAACGACCCATCGCTTCCCACGGGACCCGAAAATTTGGTCTATCGAGCCCTGGAAGCGGTCGGCGGCGAAGTTGGCTTTCGAGGCGGCATTCATGCGCGGCTGGAAAAGAAAATCCCCATTGGTCGCGGCCTCGGTGGAGGTTCAAGCGACGCGGCCGCAGCGCTGATCGGGGCACTGCGGCTCTCAAAGAAGCAGGTCCCGCTTGGCCGTCTCATGGAAATCGCGGGCGGTCTGGGCGCCGACGTCCCATTTTTCCTGTTTGGAGGGCGTGCGCTGGCTGTGAACCGGGGCGACGAGATCTATCCCCTGCCGGATGGGCCCAGGCGCACGATCCTCGTTGTTTCTCCGCGCGGGATCAGCGTGAGCACGAAAGACGCCTATCAATGGATTTCTGCCGAATTGACAAATCGCGCCGCACCCCCTAAAATTTGGAGGTTCTGCGCTCTGTGCTGGAGCCGGCAGGGGGCAGGCGTCTCGAACGATTTCGAGGGGCCCGTCTTCAGCCGTCACCCGCGTCTCAGGGAAATTCGGGACGCTTTGCTCCAGCGAGGAGCTGCGGAAGCCGCGCTGGCGGGTAGCGGGTCGGCGGTGTTTGGAATTTACCGAAACCCAGCGCAGGCGCGCCGAGCCGCTCGGGCGTTCCCGGAAGATTCGGTTTTCGTCGTCGAAACTTTGTCCAGGGAAAAGTATGGACGGGCGCTGGGCTGGCGTGCGGCCGGCCGTGTGAACGCCGGCGCCGGCGATTGAAGGGAGCACTTTGGCCGACGACAAATTCAAGATTTTCTGCGGCACGGCTAACGTCGCGCTCGCCGACGCGATTTGCAGCTACCTGATGGTGCCGCGCGGCAAGGCCGAGCACGGGCAATTCTCCGACGGCGAGACGCGCTTCCAGGTGCTCGAAAATGTGCGCGGCGCGGACGTTTTCGTCGTCCAGCCTTGCAGCCATCCGGTGGATTTTCACCTGATGCAGTTGCTGCTGATGATCGACGCGTTTAAGCGCGCTTCGGCCTGGCGGATTACGCCGGTGATTCCGTATTACCCGTACGCGCGCCAGGACCGCAAAGACCGGCCGCGCGTGGCGATCTCGGCGAAACTCGTTGCCGACTTGCTCGAAACCGCCGGCTCGAGCCGCGTGCTTTCGCTCGACCTGCATGCGCCGCAGATTCAGGGATACTTCAATATCCCGGTGGATCACTTGTTCGCGGCGCCGGTTTTGGTGGAGTACTTTCAGAAAAAGAATCTGGGCAAGTTCACGGTGGTTTCACCCGATGCGGGGGGCGTCGAACGCGCGCGTTACTTCGCGAAGAAAATCGATGCGCCGCTGGCCATCGTCGATAAGCGCCGCATCGACGTGAACGTCAGCGAAGTCATGCACCTGATCGGCGACGTCAAAGGCCGCCCGGCACTGGTGATCGACGACATCATCGACACTGCCGGAACGCTTGTGAAGACGGCCGAAGCCCTGCTCGAACACGGCGCCACGCGGGTTTTCGCCGCTTGCACTCACCCGGTGCTTTCCGGCCCGGCGGTCGATCGCATCGTGAAGTCCCAGATCGAGGAAGTGGTGGTGACCGATTCGGTGCCGCTGTGTGAAGCGGCGCGCCGCGTGCCGAAGATCAAAGTGCTGAGCGTTGCGGAACTGTTGGCTCGCGGCATCCAGTCGATTCACGAGGAGACTTCCATCAGCGAGCTTTTTATTTGAAGCCGTAATGTAGCTCAGGTCTTTCGCGGTGTGTGCGTCCCGGTCGACGTTAGACCGGGAAGACCTGAGGTTTTTGAGGAAAACGAAAATGGAAACTTTCACAGTCGAAGGCAAAATCCGCGAAGAGCGCGGAAAAAATGCCGCCCGCCGCATGCGGCTCACCGGGTTGATCCCGGCCACGCTCTACGGCGCGCACAAGAACGCGATTTCACTCACCGTCAATACCAAGCAGCTTTCCCGCATTCTTCGCTCCGAAACCGGCCACAACACGATCTTTTCTGTCCGCGTGGCCGGCGGCGCAGAAGAAAAAGCCATGGTGAAGGATTGGCAGGTGGATCCGGTGAGCGGCTCGTTGCTGCACGTGGATCTTCTCCGCATCGCCATGGACGAGCGGATGCGCGTGAAGGTTCCCGTCCACACGTTCGGCGAGCCGCAGGGCGTGAAAATGCAGGGCGGCATTTTTGAAATGGTCACGCGCGAAGTGGAAATCGAATGCCTCCCCGGAGACATTCCGGATGAGTTCAAGGTGGATGTGAGCGATCTCCTCATCGGCAAGCAGCTTCGGGCCGGCGATTTGCCGCTCGATCCGAAAAAGGTCAAGCTGCTCACCGATCCCCAGCGCGTGCTCGCCCACGTTGTCACGCTCAAGAAGGAAGAGGAGCCCGCGCCGGAAGCGGCTGTCGCCGCGGAAACGGCTCCGGCCGAGCCCGAAGTGATCAAGAAGGGCAAGAAGGAAGTGGAAGAGGGCGAAGAAGGCGCTGCGGAAGCGCCCCCGGCCGCGAAAGCGGAAAAGCCCGAGAAGAAGGGCAAGGAAAAATAGCTTCCATCGGCAACCTCCGGGGATGCCGTGCATCGATGGTTGGATTTGTAGGGGCGGATCTGAGATCCGCCGCTACCGCGGAAATCACTTTCGTCAGGGCACGGCTTTAGCCGTGCCGAAGAGCAGCCCTCTTTCAGGGGTTTCAACCCCTGAGGGTGAGCGTGAGATGTGCGGCGAGATATGCGATTGATCGTCGGCCTCGGCAATCCCGGCCCCGAATACGAGTGGACGCCGCACAACATGGGCTTCCTGGCCGTGGACGCGCTGGCGGAACGCACCGGGATTCGCGTCAAGCGGCCGGAAGGTAA
>Ga0187770_10002031_pt1 | contig 11131 bp, 6 predicted proteins | sample 0116_SJ02_MP02_2_FD_133154 | JGI IMG/M metagenome (GOLD analysis project Ga0187770, IMG submission 133154) | Tropical peat soil microbial communities from peatlands in Department of Meta, Colombia - 0116_SJ02_MP02_20_MG | ecosystem: Environmental > Terrestrial > Soil > Wetlands > Peat | place...
AGCAAAATCGTTCTCGTGGAACTGAAAGGCAGCCGCACCCTACGAGGCAAACTGTACAGTTACGACCAGCACATGAACCTGGTACTTGAGGACGCAGAGGACGTCTCCAACCCTGAGAACACGCGCAACATCGGCACAATAATCGTCAGAGGCGACAACGTAGTTCTTGTTTCACCGCCCCCGAGGAGGTAGCGGGGCCGACCCTCAGATTCTAAGAGTGTGACGCGCCTTGACAAAAGGAACAGCGTCTTTTGGGAGACGAGGACGATCAAAGACCCACATCCGCTGCAGGCGATGCGGACGACGTTCGTACCACGTCAGATGGAAGCGTTGCGCGGCCTGCGGGTTTGGCGCGTCCAAGAGACTGCGCAGCTACTCCTGGCAAACTCATACCCTTACCAGAGACCGCAGAATAAGGTAGCCGCACCAACAACCCACAGGGCCCGCCTTTCTATAATCGAAGAAACCGCTGTGCGCCAGCGGACGCCCCCCTTGAGCGGGCGTCCCTGACGTGATTATGCAGCCGGGGTTGGCTGAACGGCGGGCGCCGCCGTTGCAGGAGCTGCGGCAGTCGAGGGTTTTGGTTTCTTGAACGTTTCAAGGAACATTAAGGTGTCGATGCTGGGCAAGTATTTTTCCACATCGGCCGTGATTGTGCGTTTGGAGACCTGCAATCCTTCCAGGAAGAAGGCGTCCTCCGGAACCTCGACCTGCAGTTTGGCGCCCTCGATCTTGACCTCGAACTTCTGTTGGTCCACGGATGGGATACGTTTGTGAATCAGGTTGCGTACTTTCTCATCGTCGGATTCGATAACCTTCTCGACAGTTATGTCATAGATCAATGTTTTACCCGCAAATGGGTGATTGTAGTCGACTTGAACTCGCCCCGCTCCAACAGAACGAACTTGGGCGGTCTTTCCGTCGATATTCACTTGCAAACCCGGAACGGGGGTCATACCCTCCGCAGTGAATTTTCGCAGTGGAACAAGCCTAACCTTCTTGGGATCTCGAATGCCGTAGGCTTTCTCAGGTGGGAGTTCGACCGTGCTCGCTTTTCCTGGTTCGAGGCCGGTTAACGCTTCCTCCAGCCCTTTCGGCACCCACCCTTCGCCGAGAATGATGAAGAATGGCTCGTAACGCTCTTCGCCACGGTAGAGCTTCTTCTCTTTAGCGACGCTCTCGAGCGTCGTGCCCACCGTCTCACCCGTCTCCTTCACTCGCAGCGTGTAATTTGCGAGTATGAAATCTCCGTTCTTGATCGGCAATGTGTCGCACCTTGAATTATCGAAGCGGAGCTACACATTTGGCCGTTCTACATTAATCTTTCAGCGAGAGCCCCAAGCTTCACACATGTTTGGATGTGTGAAGGGCAGTAAGATTCCTTCGTGTCAAAGACGCATTTTCCTGAACACGTAATACTTTGGGAAATCGACACCTAATGTGAATGCTGCGGAGATACCCAAAGCAATGAGTACCTGAGGTATGGTAAGCGAGGGTATGATGACCCCGAAGACGCCGAGCAGGAAGAAGACGACGAGCGTCGCCAAGATTGATGTTATCAGCTCACGGCCTGGTTTCGAAGACCAGAAGTGCCGTCTCTCCCTCACGCTGAGAACCCTAAATTGGCTTGTAAATACGAGCGCTAAGAGCACGAAGCTTTGAAGACGGGCCAAAGCCATCCTGTAGTAGAATACCCCGAGGTACACTACTATGACTCCCTCGATCACTAATAGTAGGCCTATCACGAGCGATGCGAAAGTGATGTTCCTGACGTTCCAGACATTTGGGCTAGCAGTGCTCTCCACGTTATCTTTTGCTAGCGAGGTCGTTGTGAAGTCGTTTGCAAACACCAGTAGGACCATGCCGAGCACGGAAAGGACGAACTGATTCAACCAGAAGAAACCAACGACAAGCACACCGATGAACTGTATTACTTTCGTTACCTTGTTGATCACCCAAGTTAACATGCGTTGATATATTCGCCTGCTCGTGACTATTGCATCTAGGATTACTCTAATCCCTGGTTCGGTGAGCACTATGCTCGCGGAGGCCTTTGCAACGTCTGTTGCGTTGCTCACGGCGACGCCCACTTCCGCTTGTTTAAGGGCGGGGGAATCGTTTACACCATCCCCCGTCATGCCCACCAGATGCCCTTTCGATTGCAACAGCTTTACGACCTTGTACTTGTCTTCCGGGTAAATTTCTGCTAGGCCATCAGATTCTTCCATGATTCGAGCCTCATCATTCATCGACTGATTCTCGAGCTCAGACATTGAACGAATCCTATCGCCGACCCCTACCTGCTTCCCCACCTCTCTCGCTATGGCCACGTTATCTCCCGTAAGCATTTTCGGAGTTACCCCCATTTTGCGCAGGCCCTCTATTACCTGACTCGCGTCAGGCCGAGGTGGATCCATGAGTGGCAAGAGACCTACGAATTGAAGCCGCTTGGGGTCGACATCTGCCGACTTAGCGACGGCGAGTGTCCTGTACCCTTTCCGCCAAAGCTCCCCCAAGGCGTAATCAATTTCGTTCTTCGACTTTGGATCGAAAGGTTGACAGAGGGAGAGAACGACTTGTGGCGCCCCCTTCATGACCAAGAACCACCTTCCATCTTGTTCGATGACTGCTTCCGACCTCTTACTCGCCGGCTCAAAGGGAGTAAATGAGGCCTGTCTGTATCGGCCGTTGACGGGTTGATACTTTCTCGCGAACTCGACGACTGCGAGGTCGATGACGTCCCGTAGCTCTTCTTTTGAAGCTAAGCTGGCGGTGACAGCGACATCGGCTGCTGTGAAACCATTGAACGGGATGGGGTTCATTACCGCTAGACTGTTTTGAGTTATCGTCCCTGTCTTGTCTAAGCATAGCAGATCCATTGATGCGGCGTCTTCTATCGAATCAAGCCGGGTCACTAAGGCTCCGCCTTTCGCTAGTTGCATGGCTCCCACCGCCAGGACTATTGCGAAGACCGCGGGAAGCGCGACTGGCACCGCACCCATGAGAAATATCAGCGTGAAGGTTGCAATACTCAGCAGGTTTACCGTCCGAGTAAGTACACCTTCCGCTATAACCACGACTAAAGCCGCGATAGCGACGTACATAGTGTACTTGACTATTGCACCCATGATCTGCTGCTGATGCGATTTCGGTTTCGCGATTTTCACGAGTTCAGCAGTCTTACCGAAATAGGTGTTGACCCCCGTATTGAACACTAAGCCCTTGGCTTCGCCCCTCTTCACGATCGAACTTGAATAGATGACCCCAGATTGACCGATCGCTGCTGTAAGCGATTCTCCAGTCAGCGCAGATTGGTCAACGGACACCTCTCCATCAATCACTTTCACGTCAGCGGGCACCAAATCCCCTAGACCAACCTGCACAATGTCTCCAGGCACAAGCTCACGCGCATCTTTGACGGTCCACCGGCCATCCCTGAGCACCTTAGCTTTCGGAGCCAGACGCGCCTTCAAGAGAGCTAAAGCTCTCTGCGAACTGCGAGCCTGCCTAAAACCAATTGTAGCGTTGATGGTCAGAAGAGCAAATATGATGACGGCCTCCAAATAGTGCCCAATCAAGTAGGAGAGAACAACCGTCGATTCCAATAGCCAGGGCATCGGCCCCCAATAGCGAGAAAGAAAGTCAACTACCGCGCTACTCTTCTTCTCAGGGATTTCGTTCGATCCAAACTTCTGAATTCTCAATTCTGCGTCAGAGTTCGTGAGGCCGTTGTTCGAAGAAGCAAGCAAGGCGAAAAGTTCGTCAACACTTAGCTTGAAGTAGTCGCGAGTTTTTTCACCTAGCACTGTCTGATGATCTGATACGTTACCATCATCACGGCGCATAGGTCTTCGAGCGCATATGAAGACCGCCGACATTTAACCGTCAAGCAGAACAACCGGACCTAAGCCGTCAGCGAAGGACCACAGATTCACAGTCACACAATAACCTACGAATGCATGGTCTTAACTTTCCGAGTCACCCTGAGTACAGATCGTTCGGTCTGGAAATTCCGCCCGCATTCTTTTATCTTCGATACGGAAGTCGTGAGCCGTCAGAGTGCGGTGAGGATTGGTGAAACTATTCACGGTTGGACCGGTGGCCTGCTACCCGGAAGTGCTGGAAGCAATGGGGCATCAAATGTACAGCCATCGCAGCAAGGAGTACCTCTCGCTTCATTACGAGACCGTTCGACTCCTGCAGGAGTTCATCGCAACCAAGAATGAGATCTTCCTCTTCTCCAGCACAGGAACTGGTTTCATGGAGGCTTCGGTGAGGAATTGTGTCAGGAAGAAGATGTTGTGCTGCATAAATGGAAGTTTTGGCGAACGTTTCGCAGAGGTCGCGGAATCAAACGGGGTAACCTTGGTGAAACTCGCTCCACCCCTCGGCGAGCCTATCTCGCCGGCGGAGCTGGACCGAACGTTGAGCGAGAACCCTGACGTGGAAGCTGTTGCCCTAACACACAACGAAACAAGCGTCGGCCTCATCAACCCGCTTAAGGACCTGGCCGCAATTGTCAAGAAACATGGAAAACTGCTCTTCGTCGACGCGGTCAGTTCGATGGGAGGAACTGAGATTAGCGTAGACGAATTAGGAATTGATGTGTGCTTCTCAAGTTCACAGAAATGCTTTGGCGTCCCCCCCGGCCTGGGGATGGGTAGCGTTAGCGAACGGGCGTTGACCCTGTCGGCGGCAGCTCAGAATAAGGGATGGTATTTTGACTTCAAGGTTTGGGAGGAGGATCAGAAGAAGGGCCACGGAACCCCAGTCACCTCCGTCATCCCCCAAATAGCGGGCCTAAACACAGCCTTGAAGATGATTCAGAGAAACGGAGGAAAGAAATGGTACTTTGGGCTGTACAAAGAAAGAAATCTGAAGATTAGACAAGGGGTCGAGAAATTCGGCCTATCCACATTTCCCCGAAAAGGCTCAGAGAGCCCAACCGTGAACTGCATCAACGCACCCGAAGGCATGGATGGCGGCACAGTCTATGAGAAGATGCGTCAAAACGGGTTCGAATTGGCCGAGGGATATGGTCCGTTGAAAAAGAAAACATTCAGAATCGGAAACATGGGTTACATAGAGATGAACGACATCGACCTAATGTTGAAAACCCTAGGCAACGTCGCCTTATCCAAACTATAAATGAAACACGACTAGTGAGCAGCTAGAATCCGTAAACTCGCGCTTTCCGTTCAACCCAAGAAGGCTTTTCTGCCTCCGCTCCGTTATCAAAGCGAACAAGCAATGTCCATCAAAGTAGGCAGCATCATGGGGATACCCGTCCGCATACATTACACGCTGTGGCTCGTTTTCCTCCTAATCGCATGGACATTGGCTTACGGCTACATGCCGCAGCAGTACCCCGGCCTGAGCACTCTCACCTACTGGGCGATAGGGATAGCATCCGCCGTGATTCTATTCGTATCCGTCCTCGTCCATGAGCTTTCTCACTCTTATATTGCGAAGAAAAATGGATTACCCATCGCCAGAATCACGCTGTTCTTCTTTGGCGGAGTATCCGAGATGACAGAAGAACCGCAGGATCCCGGACTTGAAGTTCGGATGGCGGCCGCCGGACCATTAATGAGCTTCGTCATCGCCGGGGCGCTTGCTGGAGTCTGGTACGTTGCTGAAGCCGCGCATCTCCCAATAGCCATAACCGCTACGGTAGGTTACGGCGCATTAATCAACGGAGTACTGGGGGCGTTCAACCTTCTGCCAGCCTTCCCACTCGACGGAGGCCGAGTCTTTCGTGGAAGCCTTTGGATGCATTCGAAGAACCTTATCGACGCTACTAGGACCGCAACCCGCGTGAGCGAAGGTCTTTCATTGTTGATGATGTTGGGCGGTTTCGTAGCCATAATCCTCGGATACTTTCTAGATGGAATATGGTTCGTCGTTTTGGGTTGGTTCATAAAATCCGGCGCCGAAACAAGCCTCAGACAGACACTTGTAGGAGAAACCCTAAGCGGGGTAACCGTCAACGACATAATGACACGTCAAATCTTAACCGTCCCACCTGACGTCACGGTACAACAACTCGCGTCCGACTACTTCCTGGTCCACCCACATGGAGGGTACCCAGTCGTCCAAGAAGGCAAACTTCTGGGATTGATAACGTTGGATTCCGTTCGCGCAATTCCGAAAGAAGCACGAAGCTATGAGACGGTCGCAAAGGCCATGATTCCACTCGAACGAACTTTAGTCGTCCCACCCAACTTGTCAGCGCTAGACGCTTTACAAAGAATGGCACGTGAAAAAGCCGAAAGGCTCCTCGTAACAGAAGACGGAAGACTGGTCGGTGTGGTAACTCAGGGCGACCTAATGAGGGCAATCCGAACTAGACAAGACCTCGAAATGAAAACGCCATGGACAACACCCACAACTACCCCTGCACAAGTTCAATACTGCATTCAATGTGGCGCCCAGTTACCAATCGGAACCAGAACATGCCCTCACTGCAACGCCGCTCAACCACAATCAATCGATGCCACCGCTTCCAAAGCATCTTAACACCTCGCCGCCAAAACCTAAGTACTATCGCCAACTACCCTCAGACCGTTGACGAGGGATTACACATGCAAGAATTGAGTTTTGAAGAAGCACCTAGAATCACCGTCAAACCCCCAGGCCCAAAATCCAAAGAGCTCCTAGCCAAGCAATCAACACTTGAAACCAAAGCAGTGGTGTACAGCAAAGCCTTCCCGATTGGCATAGACTCGGCCAAAGGGTCCACGATCAAGGACGTTGATGGAAACCTCTTCATAGACTGGATTTCAGGAATATGCGTGCTAAACCTAGGCCACAACAACCCGATCATCACGGCGGCCGTAAAATCCCAGATCGAACGCATCTGGCACGCCCTAGAAATTCCAACCGAGGCACGCATTCACTTTTTCGAAAAGCTGCATTCAGTTCTGCCGGGAACGCTTCGCGGCAACGCAAAGATACTCACGACAGTGACGGGAGCAGACGCATGCGAAGCAGCGATTAGCCTTGCCAAGCACGTAACTGGAAGGAGCACCATCGTCGCATTCGGCGGCTCCTACCATGGAATCCATCAAGGCATCGTCAGCCTGACCTCAAGCAGACATTACCTCGAATCCGCCCACATAATACGTTCCGGCGTCTTTCACCTACCCTACCCCTACTCGTACCGGTTCCCATTACCAGTCGAAAGAAGCGGAGATGAGGGAAAAGTGATCCTACGGTACCTTGAAGAACTAATAGTGGACGAACACTCCGGCCTCGACCAACCCGCGGGAATACTCGTTGAACCCGTTCAAGGCGAAGGCGGATACATTGTTCCGCCAAACGACTTTCTGCCAGGGCTCAGGGAGATCGCTGATAGGTTCCAAATCCCCTTAATAATCGACGAGGTTCAGACCGGGTTCGGCAGAACTGGGAAGTTTTGGGGTTGTGAAGTAACCGACACGCCCCCAGACATCATGTGCGTTTCCAAGGCAGTAGGCGCAGGAATCCCATTTTCCCTCATAGCGTACAAGAAGGAATATGATGAAACCGTTCCCGAGGCATTCCATCTGGGAACTTACCGAGGCAACCCCCTCGCAATGGCCGCAGGAGCCGCGAGCATAGACTACATCAGAAACGAGAACCTCCTCAACCATGTGAGTAGCCTGGGTGAGAAAGCAAAGACAAAGTTCGCCGAAATAGCCGCATCAAGCAAAAACGTTGGCGAAGTAAGAGGTCTAGGATTCATGATCGGAAATGAGATTGTAGAATCGAAACAAACAAAAACGCCGTCGAAACAGACCGCCGTTTGCATGCGAAGAGACATGTTTGAGAACGGCCTTCTCATGCACACCGGCGGCCATTACGGCAACGTTCTCCGATTCATGGCCCCACTAGTAATTAGCGAAAACCTCCTCGATAGAGGCTTAGAAATCTACGCGAAAGCAGTCAAAGCGTAACCATAGCGAACCGAACAAAGAATAAGGACCACGACTCAGCAGAGGCTGGGGTGACTGGGTTTGACGATCGTAACCATAAACCCGTACACGGAGCAAAAACTGCAGGAATACAAGGAAGACACTCTGGACGACATCAGAGCCAAGATTACTTCACTCAAAGAAGCCCAGCAAGATTGGAGAAAGGACTTGGATGCTAGGGTGGAGCGACTGAAAGAAATCAAGAGGAAAATGGAATCTGAGCTACTCACCCTATCCACGCTTATGAGCACCGAGATGGGAAAACCCGTGGCCCAAAGCGAGGCCGAAGCAAAAAAATGCATGTGGGTGGTCGATTACATAACTGAAAATGCAAGTACCATGCTCAGCCCCGAACCAGTAAAGACCGAAGCGAAGAGAAGCTACATCAGATTCGATCCACTGGGTACGATTTTCCTGATTATGCCTTGGAACTTCCCAGCATGGCAGGTAATTCGAGCCGCCGTTCCCGCGATGGCAGCCGGCAACGCCGTGCTGCTGAAACATGCTTCCATCGTGTCAGGTACGAGCCTGAAACTTGAGGAGATACTAGGCCCGAACATCTTCAAATCAACCGTATGCAGAGGCAGTGTTGCTTCGAGCGCAATCAAATACGTAGACGGCGTGTCCTTTACCGGTTCCACCGAAATCGGGGCCAAGATAGCTGAAGAAGCTGGGCGACAAATCAAGAAGGTCGTACTAGAACTGGGCGGCTCCGACCCATACATAGTGCTCGGAACCGCTAACGTTGACGAAGCCGTGAAAAACTGTGCGTTTGCCAGAATGCAAAATAACGGCCAATCATGCATAGCCTCTAAAAGATTCATAGTAGACGAGAAGGTCTTCGACAGGTTTCATGAAGGAATGAAGCAACAATTCTCAAACGTCAAGATCGGAGACCCACTCGACAGGAACACTTTCCTCGGCCCCTTATCCAGCAGCGAACAAAAACAAACTGTTACGAAACAAGTGGAAGAGCTAAGGCCCCTTGGCCGGGTCGAGGTGCTCCCCGGCAGAAATGACGGAAACTTCGTCCCACCAACGATCGCCCGTACGAACGCCCCATACAACGAAGAAGTATTCGGGCCCGTGGCGATATTGAAGAAATTCAAGACAAACGACGAAGCGGTAAAACTCGCCAACGAGACCCCGTACGGGCTCGGCGCCTCTGTGTGGGGAGAGGCCGAAGAAGCTGAACAACTCGTCCCAACCATTGAAGCAGGAATGGTTTTCATAAACAAGATCGTCTCCTCAGACCCCCGACTACCATTTGGCGGTGTGAAGAAAAGCGGCTTAGGAAGCGAACTCTCCAGATACGGACTCCTAGAGTTCACTACAAAGCGAACGGTCTGGGTGAACTAGCCCAAGGTACAGCTCCGAATACCTTCGCGATCCTCAAGCGGTCGTTGCCAGGCATGAGGCCAGCTACCGTAATACGCTCAGTATGCGCGTTAACCTTGATTATGATTATGGCACACCAATCAACCAGCCCGCCGGTATCATTTCAGGCTCCCGTTTCACAAACGAAGTATGCGGCGCTTGGCCTCGAGGCCGCGAGTTGGATAACCTCATTCCAAGTCACGCCACTCAACGATTCATGGGGAATTCCGTACTGGAATCAAGATGCTTGGGGGCTTGACCCATACTATTTTGCGAACGGAACAATAACCGCGGGGACAGGGAATATCGGAGCCGGAGACAGACAAGAATTAGCCTATCTCATCGGCGGCCATGACGCGGGGGAAGGCGCTTACGCTTCGCTCCTAGCCTACTTACAAACGCGGGATTCAAGGTACCAGGACGCATTCAACGTCTACTACAGCTACTTCCAATCATCCCAGATACCAGGGCCCAGAACCACAACGCCCGCCCAAGTTACTGTTAGCGTTGACGGAAAGAAGATCACAATTAACAATTCAGGTTTCTGGTCGGAACAAGCGAGCGTCTCCGCGGGAGACAACGGCACTTACGGCACCCGAAGCGACACAACCACGCTCCAAGCGGTTTACCCGGCAGCGGAGCACGGAAACCCCATCGCCATATCCCTAATCGCATATTACCGCCTCACCCAGGACCCATCGGCACTCTCAATGCTGAACCGTTACGGCAACTGGCTCGTCCAAGAACAGATACGTACGGGCAATTATTCAGGCGCCTTCCCAGTGACACAGTACTACTACTATACCTTGGGCTGGAAACCGAGAATGTTTGAAACTACGGAATCTGCGTGGGTTCTTGCCCAACTCTACCTCATCACGGGGAACAAGACCTACCTCAGCTCGGCCGAAGCCGCCGGCCAGTACATGTTGTCCAGGCAATTTGTTGGGCCGCAATGGATCAACACGCCTGTCTACGGGGCGCTGCCTTACGAGTCGAATGAAACGCATTATACGAACTCAGTTTCAACGAACCATGCGGGCTATACGATCTCGGCCTGGTCCGAACTCTTTCAGATAACAGGCGATACACGCTTCCTTGAAGCCGCTCAGAAGTACGCTAACTGGCTTTTGAGCTTCCAGGTCACCGATCCGGACACCAGGTGGGGAAACCACACATACGCAAACGATAGCATGGCAGTGGGGGGGTTCTACTATGGCTACAATGTTGCGAAGCACGAGTTTGGTTGGAGAGTTGCCGAATCGTTATGGAGCGCATCCTACGCCCTCCCGGCACTCCTGATGCTCTCACAGATCACTGGCAACGACACGTACCGAAGCGCAGCGCTGCTTGCTGCGAATTGGCTTACAGAGATGAAGTTCCCAGACCAATCCCAAATCCCACTTCAAGCCCTAGCGATCGTGAAATACCCTGTCTCAAGCTGGTGGGGCCTCTTCCCCCAATACTACCAACCCGACATGAATGAGGTAGAGAACGCCGGCATCACGGCGTTCGTCAATCAGGGCAGAATGAACCTTTCATCCATAAATGACCAGCATCCTACTTGGTTCGAACGAACCTTCTCCGTAGACTTCAACCTCATCGATTATGAAATGGCAAGCCGCGGCCCAACCTACATGAAGATGGTGTGGAGGTGGTGGCCGAACATCGGCTTCGAACCCAGATACGGCGGCGACATCGCATTCGGCGCCTTCGCAACCGACGGCTATCTGACCTTCAACACAACATTTCGCAGAGCCACACAAACCCTCGCGGAGATCGACCTCCTAACAAGAAACAAT
>Ga0187770_10002036_pt1 | contig 11121 bp, 7 predicted proteins | sample 0116_SJ02_MP02_2_FD_133154 | JGI IMG/M metagenome (GOLD analysis project Ga0187770, IMG submission 133154) | Tropical peat soil microbial communities from peatlands in Department of Meta, Colombia - 0116_SJ02_MP02_20_MG | ecosystem: Environmental > Terrestrial > Soil > Wetlands > Peat | place...
AGAGGGCCGATTGTGCTCTTCTACCATGGTGTCGAAGAACATTTTGTCGATGGCCAAGTCCAGACCCTGCATCTCCCACTTTCGATCTTCGAGAAACAAATCGCGTTCCTTCGCCATAATCGACAGGTGCTCTCGATGGACGATCTGTCCGCGAGCATCGCGCACGGTTGGCGCCTAGACTCCCGGCAGGTAGTACTGACGTTCGACGACGGGTATAAGAACAATCTCCAAATCGTGGGGCCTCTGCTGAACGCTTGGAAACTACCGTTCACGGTATTCGTGAGCACCAGGCACATCTCGGAAGGCCACAGGATGCCGACTTACTACATCCGGACAGCCATGCTGTACACCCAACATAAATCAGTGTGCTTGCTTAGCACGGACCAGGCCTTCGACCTTACAACCCCTGGCAAACGGTCGGAGGCCGCGGCGATGGTGATTGCAACGATGAAGAGAGCGCCGCAGTGTCTGGTCCAGCAGATCATCGCAGAATGCCAGGAACTACTCCCGCAAAGCAGGTGGGTTGAGCTGAATGCGATTTTTTCCTCAGAGCAACCGATGAGCTGGCTTGACGTGGAGAGCATCAAAAATATGGGAGCAACGATAGGATCTCATTGTCACGACCACTCGATCCTGAACCATTGGCAGACTGAGGAACACACTCTTCGCCAACTGCAACAAAGCAAATCAATCATTGAGAAGAGTGTCGGGCCATGCCGGTACCTGGCCTATCCAAACGGAAGAGCAGAGGACGTTTCGCGGGCTGCATACGCATACGCCAAGTCCACCGGATTTCGGTTGGCGTTCACAACCGTTCCCGGAGAGATAACCCCGGAAATCGACTGCCACTTCGCACCACGAATCTTTGGCGGTCTGGATTACGAGGAATTCTGTTATGTGCTGAACCGAACGGCCAGACAGAACGACGTGTATCGTTCGAACCTGTGGAGAGCAAAGGACACATTCACAGGCAAAACAAAGGTGGGTAGCCCAGGCCTTCCCGGCAATCAATGAGCGACAACGGTCAAGTTGGTGGGCGGGTTTGGCGCGCCGGTTGTACCCTGCTGGGAAGAAAACTCATACGCCCCAATGGACGGGGGAGACGGACGAAAGCGGCCGTCATGGTCACGGCCGGTCCAGTTCACACCATAGGGTGTGACTGAAATGTTCGTTCCTGCTCCGACAGCCGGACTGCTTGCGGATGTGAGGTGAAGATCCGGGGTAGTGGTGCTAACGATTCCTGGATTGAGATTGACCGTTGCGGTGATGGACGAGATAGCGGTCGGAGCACCAGCGCCGTAGGCCAAATTGTTGGTGCCATATAATTGGCCGGCATTGCATTCCGGTCCAAAATAAGGCACTCCATTCGGCCACACACTGGTAGTGACACTGTAGGCCACGTTGTTGCGAATGTGCATGAAGAGATTGGGGGCCGGGGCCTCGCAGTTGTTCACCAGGTCGGCGTCTTCCCCAGCGTCAGAAGCGGTGGGATTGGTGCCACAGCTGAAGGTACTGTTGTTAAACACTTCTGCCGTGCCCGAACCGGTACCGTTGTTATCTCCGGTGTTTTGCACATTGATGCATGAAAAGACACCGCCGCCGTCGGGATTCTGGGGCCCTTTGCCAGCGTTATAAACGACGTTGTTATACACGCTGACGGGGCCTTGGCTGGGACCGATAGTGTCCACGATGATGCCGTCACAAAGAGTGTCGTGCACCTCGTTATCATGAATCGATATGTTATACATCGGCAGCCCGGTGTTTCCACCAATCGGGGAGGAATGAATCTGCACACCGCGACAACCGGTGACGTTGTAGACGCGGCTCCATCCCATATCGATGCCGTTACTGTCGGTCGAAAAATACACTCCTTGGATCTCGGAGTTGTTGGAGGATCCGTTCAGGTCGTGGGCGTTATTGCCGTAAAAGGTGGTGTTTGTGACCTGTGACGTTTCGAAAGCCGCGTATTGCCCGGCGTTAGTTCCCTGAGGGTTAGTGATATCGTTTGCCACCCATCGCCAGTTGGTTCCACCTCCAATCAATACCGGCTGAACTCCTCTAAGGTTGAAACCGGCAATGGTCCAGTTACCCCCACAAGCGCCGCCGCCGGCCGTGGAGTCGGTGCCACGCAGCCCAAAAACCGGACTGGTTGACGGGCTTGAAGGACCAATCTGAACGGTCGCTCCCGGATAGGCAACAAGAGCGGTAGGCGAGGTCGTGGTTCCCTGACACCATTGAACCCGCATGGTTAGTGCCGCGCTCCAGCCCTGCCCGTCGTCTGCGGTCGCACTGACTCCATTTCCCACATAAACGATACTTCCCGCGTGCGAGCCAGCCGTCTGGACAGCCGTTGGGATGGTCATCCAAGGGCTGGCGAAGGTACCACTATTAGCGTCACTGCCGCTGCTGGCTACAAAGTAGATCTGCCCACTGCCCACCGAGAAAGGAAGTCCATTGGAGCTTCCGGAGCTAGTGGTCACAACAAAATTGCCGGAGGTGCAGGTGCTTTTCAGCTGGACCACCATTCGCTGGTACCAGAGCCAGGCACTGGGCTGAGACACGATGGTCAAGCAACTGGCGCCATTCAGCGTCACGGTAGGAGAAGTCAAGAAATTCCCGTAGAGCGTAACGTAAGCCCCACCATTCGCTGTATACGTTGCGTCCGAGTTGCCACTCGCAGGGCCCTGCGTCAGATCGGAGAAAAACAGCACCGGAGCCGGCGCCTGCTGTCCAAGCAGAACTGGGGTCGCCAGAAGCCAAGCTGCAAATGCCAACCATTTCAATCGCATGTGGGCACCCCTTTGCTCTCGCGTCGCATTCTTTGGCTGAATGTAACAGTGAGTCTGTGAATTTCTTTGGAAGCTGTCTCTCAATTTCCATCAGCCCTGATCATCGACTCGCACTGCGGGGGGATGGCATCCCTGCAGGGCTGGGACTAGGTAGGCCCAGCTTAGACTTCCCGGAAAAGCCAATCTACTGGCCTCTGGAGCGAAGGAAGGACAGGTTGCTTCCCTGTCCTATGTCCATCGTTGCCGCGGTGCGCCTGCTGAGATGCAATCCGCACTCCAAATCTACAGTGCGCCGAACAAAATCGTGAGTTCAGGCTGGAGCTCATGAATCCAGCCTTGGCATGGGCTTCCTCGATTAGAGGAATGAACATCCAGTCCATTTTCTTGGGGTCATAAGGCGTCTGCCGAAGACTCAACGCTTGACGGAGCGTGCCCAGGGCCCGCAACACCAAGTCTTTTTCTAAAAGCCGTGACTTTCCATTTGCCCGAGTCGAGGGGATGTAAAAGAAATTTTCGCTTTTCTCGACTAATTTGATGACTGGCCAGGCACGGCCGCGTCTTCTTAACCGGTCTCACAGCGAATAAGTTTTGCCAAATCACCGGGATTGGACCGTGACAGGTGCACGGAACCCTATTGGCACTGCTGTTGCTGTATCTGTCGCGAGTTTGGGCTCACCCGGTGTGACTCTCAGGGCGGTAGCTCGCGCGCATCCTGAATGCGCCACAGTTTTCGGCCAGAACCGGTCCCGCGTGGTGAAGTTCCGTAGGCTGATCCAACCCTCGATGGTGGTGAGACGAAAGTGATTCCTTGCGCGGAACGACCAATCCCTGAGTGGTTTGCGGTTCGCGTTCGCTCGCGATACGAAAACGTGGTTGCGAGGTTCCTCAGAGCCAAGGGTTACGAATGCTTCCTGCCGACCTATTGGTCGAGGCGGCGGTGGTCAGATCGCATAAAGGAACTGGAGCTCCCTTTGTTTCCTGGTTATTTCTTTTGCAGATTCCAGATAGAAGAGCGTCTGCCGATCTTGAAGACACCGGGGCTTATTTCGATCGTTGGCATAGCGCAGAATCCGGTTCCCGTGGATGAAGCAGAGATCGAGGGAGTGCGCAAGCTGGTCAATTCGGGTCTGCGGCATCAGCCTTGGCCATATGTCAGCATTGGCCAAAAAGTGCGGATCGAGTATGGCTCGCTTTGGGGGCTTGAGGGTATCTTGCAGAGCTTCAAGGGCCGGCATCGAATTGTGGTGTCGGTAACTTTGTTGCAACGCTCGGTCGCAGCCGAGATCGACAGCTCCTGGGTCAGCCCCGCATCCGAGCATCTTCCCGTTCCATCAGAAGGACGCTTCAACACACATCAACTACGCACACAATAAGGCTTACCAGAGTTTTCCAAGAAAGAAGCGGTGAATCCCAGTGAGGTACAGCGGCCTGTTTTTCCTCCCAGCCACTGCGGCCGCCTCGCGGGACATGGTGAGGGGGATAAATGACAGAACCCAGTGAAAATTGCGCGAATCCTCCGATAGCGATGGACGATCCGCGTTGGGCAGGGATCAGGCGCACCTACACGCCAGCCGATGTCCTTCGATTACGCGGTTCGTTACAAATCGAGTACACCATAGCCCGAAAAGGCGCGGAACGACTCTGGAAATTGCTGCAGACCGAGCCATACGTTGCCGCCTTAGGGGCCATGACGGGCAACCAAGCCATTGAGCAAGTTCGCGCGGGCCTGTCGGCTATTTATGCCAGTGGGCTGCAGGCCGCTGCCGATGCGAACACTGCCAGGGAGATGTACCCGGATCAGAGTCTTTATCCCTCGGACAGCGTTCCGCATCTGGTAAGAAACATCAACAAATCCCTGCAGCGTGCCGATCAGATCCACCATGCGGAAGGCAAGAGCGATATCCACTGGTTTGCCCCCGTGGTGGCAGATGCAGCCGCGGGTTTCGGAGGAAAGCTGACCACGTTTGAGTTGATGAAAGCGATGATCGAAGCCGGTGCGGCGGCAGTTCATTTCGAAGATGCCTTGCCCACAGCCAAGAAGTGCGGACCCACGGAGGACAAGGTTCTGGTCCCTACGAACGCCTTTATCGAAAAGTTAATCGCTGCGCGTCTGGCCGCTGATGTGATGAGTGTTCCAACCTTGCTGATCGCTTGCACCAATGCTGAACCTGCACGTCTCATTGAGTGTGATTCCGCACCGTCTGATCGCGAATTCATAACTCAAGATAAAACACCCGAAGGTTATTTCGGATTCCGCGGAGGACTGGACGCCGCCATTGCGAGGGCCATCGCGTACGCGCCTTATGCCGACGTGTTGTGGTGCGAAACGTCGTGTCCTGACCTGAAACAGGCTCAGAAATTTGCTGATGCTGTTCACAAACGATGCGCCGGCAAATTGCTGGCCTATAACTGCTCTCCATCGCTTAGCTGGGTCAAGCAGCTGGACGGCCCCACAATTCGGAACTTCCATGTGGCGCTCAGTAGCATGGGTTACAAGTTGCAGTTGGTGACTCTGGCCGGGTTTCATTCCCTCAATCTCAGCATGTTCGACCTGGCTCGCGACTATCGCGAAACAGGCATGGCGGCCTATGCGCGCTTGCTGGAAAGCGAATACGAACTGGCGGAAAGCCACGGTTATGAGGCGCTGCGGCACCAGCGATTTGTGGGCACGGGCTACTTCGACGATGTCTCGCAAACAATCTCGAGTGGTGTGGGCAAACTGCGCCGTGAGCGGAACTAAGCGCAAACGAAATGAAATGTTGGTCACCCCGAGGGAGGTATACCGTGAACGCAAAGTCGAGTGACCGGCTGAATCGAGTGGTGATGCTGTGTTGTTGTATGTTGTTTTTTGGATCTCTATGTTGGGCTCAAGCACAGGAAGGTAAAGCTAAACCCGTGGCGGGGCCCGTCAATGCCGCGGCTCACAACGATGCAAACGTAACCATATCTGCATCCAACGGCAAGTCCCACGACGATGCCTTCGTAATCGGTTTAGACGACGTTCTTTCGGTAAACGTGTGGAAAGAAGCGGAAATCTCCCGTACGGTCACGGTGCGATCGGATGGAAAAATCAGTCTGCCACTTGTCGGCGAACTCCAAGCCAGCGCTAAAACTCCCAAGCAACTCGAAGATGAAATTAGCAGCAAGCTCTCCGGCTACATCTCCGATCCAGCTGTGACCGTGATCGTTCAAGAGATCCGCAGCCAGCGTTTCAATATCCTCGGCCAAGTGGTCCGTCCGGGGTCTTACGTTATCAATAACTCGACGACTGTTCTGGACGCAATCGCGCTTGGCGGCGGGTACCGTGATTTTGCCAAACAAAAATCAATCTATATCCTCAGACGAAACGCCGATGGAACCCAGAAGCGCCTGATTTGTAACTACAAAGAAGTGATTAAAGGCCGCCATCCCGAACAGAACATAAAACTTGAACCGGGCGACACGGTGATCGTCCCTTGAAGGCCATTATGATTCGACACGCCCAAGCTGTCCTTATCGTTGTTTCGCTTGCTGTTTTGCCGCTCGCCGCGCGCGCACAGTCGCTGGACCCAATATTTCCAACCGAGCAACCGATGGCGCCTCCTCCTATCCTGAATGGTCAAGGGCCGTCACTGGTTTTCCAGAGCGAGAAGACGCCGCGCAACAGCATATCCGGCGGGGTGAGCTTTACAGATGTGTTCACCGACAACACGTATCTGTCGAGCACGAACAGCGAGAGCACGTTTAGCTATTTACTCCAGCCGTATATCCGGGTGGCGCAATCGACTTCACGACTCAATTGGGACGCCACCTTGGCGGGGGGATTCTTCTTTTATCAAAACGTGAGCAACGAAAACCAGTGGTCAAAGAACCTCATGATGGACCTTAGCTATCGGCTCACTGAACGGCTGAGCCTGCGGCTGAGCGATACATTCTCTGACACGTCCGGGCTGTTCGCCGCATCCAGCCCTGTGACGACGACATCCGGGATTAGTGTGGTCGATCAGTCCAACAATTCATTGCTGCTTCCGCCGATACAGCGAACTCTAGGAAACACCAGCCTTGGCGAGTTGAGTTACCAGTTTGGCCCCGGGAGCGAGGCGGGAGTTCGCGGAACCTTTTCGCTTTTCAACTATCCCGGCGCCTCGACGGATTCCACCTTTGGCCAGCTTTATGATTCGCGGACTTATTCGGGCGAAGCCTTCTACAATCAGCGACTGTCGCTGCGGCAGTGGCTGGGGGCGTCAGTACGAGTGCAGTATATCGACACGCAACCATCGATCGGCCACACCGGTACGGCGTCGGTGCTGCTGTATTACGGGGTGCAGCTTCGTCCGAGCGCTACCGTCTCGTTTTTTGCGGGACCGGAGTACTACGACAGCCCTCTGGTGGCCGGCACAGTGACAACCAGTAAGGGATTACTCTATGGTCATCAGTGGACGCCAGCGTTGGGAGCGACATTCAATTGGCAGGGCGAAAATACCAGCTTCTTCGCAGAGTACTTCCGCCAAGTCAGCGATGGTGGAGGACTTTACTCGCCGGTGACGCTTCAGCAAGAAAATGCCTCGCTACGGTGCCAATTGACTGAACGACAAGCTGTCACCGTGTCCTTCGCGCACTTCGAAAATGATCCTCTCGGCACAGGTCAAAACTTTACCGGTCTTTCCACTTCCGTCAACCTCGAACACCTGCTCACCCGGAGTCTGGCAGTGCGAGTGGGGTATGCCCGGCAGCGACAGGAATTGCCCTCCAGCCAGAACACGGCGTCGACGAACCTGGCGTGGGTCTCGATCGCGTATAACTTTACGCACACCTTTGGCAAGTAGTTCAAGGATGCCTTGGTATCAACCACTGGCAGTCCACCGCGTTGATGAACGCATCGGTTGCGTGTTGCTGATCCAGAAACAAAAGTCCGATTTGGGAGATTCCCTATGGCCGTCTCGTCTTTAGCACGACCGATAACACAACTGGGAGAATACTGGGACGTAGTTGTTAAATACAGGTGGCCATGCCTTATCGGAACGCTAACGCTGACGCTGGTGTTTACCGGAATTATCGCTATTCTTCCGAATGTTTACGAGGCCACCACCACAATCCTGGTTGATCCACAACAAGTTCCCGAAAAATATGTGAGCGCAGTGGTCAGTCCGGATTCTTACGCCCGGCTAAACACCCTCACCCAACAGGTGCTCAGCCGAACTCGGCTTCAGGAAGTCATCGACGAATACAATCTTTATGCCGATCGCCACAACCTGACCGCGGAAGAGAAGGTTGAAGAAATGCGCCGCGACATCTCCTTCGAAGTGAAGCAAGGTTCGGGCATGGAGCTCAGCACGTTTTCTCTGAGTTATCAGGGAAAGCAACCAGTAACGGTCGCTGCGGTGGCCAATGAACTGGCAGATAGCTTCATCCATTGGAACATCAAGAGCCGAGATGAGCAGGTGTCTGGAACACGGGACTTTCTCTCTTCAGAATTGATGACGGCTAAGCGCAATCTCGAACGGCAAGAGAATGCTCTGCGCCAGTTCAAAATGAGTCATTTAGGCGAGACACCCGATCAAACGGCCAACAATCTAGTGGCCATGACAGGGCTCCGTTCTGCGCTGCAGGCCAACGTAGAGGCGATGAATCGCCTCGATGAAGAAAAACTCTTATTAACCCACTCACCGGAACCAACCATCTCCAACACCACGCCCCATGCCCTGCCCACGGAACGCGAGATGCTGGAAACGCAGAAGCAGCAATTGGAAGCAACTATTGAACAACTACGGACGCATTATTCGGATCGATACCCCGACGTAATCAGGGCGACACACCGGCTGGAAGAAATCAAATCGCAACTAGCAGCGCTGCCGCCGGATAACCCAGTTCAGACGGGCGACATCAGTACCGCCAAATCAGATGTGGCCGTGCGTCTGGCGATCATCGACAAGGAAATGAAAAAGCTCGAGGCGGATCGCGATCGCATTCAATCGCAGATTGAATCCTATCAGAGCAAAGTCGACGTTGCGCCGCTGCGGGAGCAAGAGTTGTTGGAACTGTCTCGCAACTATGACACCTCAAAACAGCATTACCAGGCACTGCTCGACAAGAGCTTCAATATCGCGATGGCTGCTGATCTGGAACAGAACCAAAAGGCGGAACGCTTTCGAGTACTCGATCGGGCGCGCGTCCCCGAAAAGCCAGTCAAACCACCACGGAGAAAACTCATCGCCGCATCCGGATTCCTGGCTTTCGGGCTTAGCGTGTTGGTCTTGTTGGTCAAGGAAGAACTCAACTCGGTGGTCAAGACGGAGATGGAACTGAAGGCCTTGCTGCCATCGGGGGTGCGTATTTGGGGTTTCGTGCCCCGAATTGAGGTTGGCGCGGACACCGTTCGAGCACGACGGTGGGCGATCGGCGCATCGGTGATTTGCATTTTACTGTGTGCGGCGATCGCCGGAGTGATCTGGCAGATTCATCCTCTGTGATTTAGTCAGAACGCCAAGCTTTGAGCAACTAAACAACAGTAGCGCCCAGGTGACTGATATGAGCAAGAGGCCAACAGCAACAAATCCGGTGGCAGCGAAGCACTGGAGCTTAGCCATTGAACCAATTACGTCTGTCGCCAATGGCCAGGCGACAGACGCAACATCTGAGATCGTGCCCGGCTGGTTGCCCCCAGTGGAGCCTGAATTGGTCCGCAGCTCACGGCCGGATTTGTCCCGGGTGACAACCCCCACCTTGCCACCAGTTGATGCCGAACTGGTTCGTAGCACCAACGATGAGTCGTTTGCCTCGACAACCGACTGCCGGGATACAGTGGAATCTGAAGTGATTAACGACTCGAACGGAGACGCCGATGGCGTCGCAATCGAGGCTCTGCCTCCAGTGGAAGCCGAGACCGTTAGCCCTTGCGACACAGAACCTGCGGCAGCCACGGTTGAGGCCTTGCCCCTGACAGAACCGGAAACCGTTAGCGCGCCCACCACAGAACCTGCCCCAGCCACGGTTGAGGCCTTGCCCCTGACAGAACCGGAAACCGTTAGCGCGCCCGCCACAGAACCTGCCCCAGCCACGGTTGAGGCCTTGCCCCTGGTAGAACCGGAAACCGCTAGCACGCCCACCACAGAACCAGCTGCAGCCACGGTTGAGTCGTTGCCCCTGACAAAACCGGAAACCGTTAGCGCGCCCACCACAGAACCAGCTGCAGCCACGGTTGAGTCGTTGCCCCTGGTAGAAGCGGAAGCCGCTAGCACACCCACCACAGAACCTGCCGCAACTGTGGCGGAGTCCTTGCCGCTGACAGAACCGCAAGTCCGATCGTCAATCGCCGCACTCTCGGCAAAACAAATTGTGGCGCCGACGACAGAATGGTCCACAAAAAAACCCCTCGGCCGCTCTCGAGACTTTGAGTCGACAAATGGGTACCGTCACCTGACCTTATTGGCCAACGAGGAAGCGCGCCTAGTATTTCAAACGGCACCTAACGGATTGGCTGCGGAGCAGTTCCGCCTATTACGCCGCACACTCACCCGGGAATATGAGAGCGGCGCCGTTTTGTTGATTACAAGTCCCGCGATGGGGGATGGAAAGACTCTAACTTCTGTCAACCTGGCTTCCTGTTTGGCGGAGTCAGGTCAGCCAACGCTTCTGGTAGAAGCGGATATTCGCCGGCCCACCATGCGTAAAATTCTGAGTGCCGGAGTTGAACCGCCGGGAGTGGAAGACGTTTTGGCTCGCAACGTGGAGCCGCGCCGGGCCGTTCACGGAATTAAGGAACTAAACCTTTACGCCGCGATGGTCACCAGGATTCCCGACAATCCCGCTCAGCTGATCAGTGGACCTGGCGTCAAGGATTTCTTGGCTTGGGCGCGCGAGAACTTCCTGTGGGTGGTACTCGATGCTCCACCCACGCTGCCTGCCGCAGATGTTTCCGAGTTGCTGCCATTCGCGGATGCTGCCCTGCTTGTAATCCGTGCGCAAAGCACGCCACGCGAACTGGCAAGGCAAGCTGTCGAGATTCTGGGAAGGCATCTCCGTGGAGTGGTCTTCAACGAGGTCACAGTGAATTCCAATCCGCACTACCGCTACCTGAACAATTATTACTACTCACAGACAACGGACTCGAAATCAGGGGGCAGGCACTTGGTTAAACGGACCAAATCCGAGTGACGTCAATGTTGCATCGATTTCTTCGATGTTTGTGTGTGAATCTCTTGGCGGCCAGTGGATGCCTATGGTGGGCGAAGCATCGACTTCGCCAGAGCGGGGCGGTAATCGCGCTGACATTCCACCGTGTCCTGGACGACGGCGAGCTCGAACAAACCTGCAGCCTCGAAGGAATGGTCATTCGAAAACAGACATTTCGAGA
>Ga0187770_10002038_pt1 | contig 11117 bp, 10 predicted proteins | sample 0116_SJ02_MP02_2_FD_133154 | JGI IMG/M metagenome (GOLD analysis project Ga0187770, IMG submission 133154) | Tropical peat soil microbial communities from peatlands in Department of Meta, Colombia - 0116_SJ02_MP02_20_MG | ecosystem: Environmental > Terrestrial > Soil > Wetlands > Peat | place...
ACGTAGCCGAATCAATCCCGGCGGTCGCGGTCCCCATAATCTACCCAGACCTGCTCGGGCTCGCCCTGAACATGATGGTCGTCTTCGTGTTCGTTCTGGCAGGCCCGGGAATACTTCTGGGGAGGCTTGCGTCAGACAAGAAGGTTATGGGAACGTACGTTTCGAGCAATCTCTGGAAGACGGCATACTGGGTTAGCCTAGTGAGTGTGCTGTGCCTGGGAGTGATTGCTGTCGCAGCGGCCTAGCCGACCGCAGGCGTCTTCTTCTGGAGGGCTTTCCCTCGCCTCTTGCTAAGGGCGACCAGTCCGCTGACCATTTTTTCGTGCTTTCCCTCGTCAATGTCGATCCAGCGGAGCAGGAGGCGTGCGACTGGATGGTCGACCTCGACCTCCTTGGTGAGGCTCGCCTCTCCGGCTGAATCCTCTATGGAGAGCATGCTCTTGAGGAGGGCTTCGTCGGGGATTGAGCCCTCCGCTTCCCCTCCAGCTTGAAGCCACGACGTCAGCTGGGAGATGACGTCGCCGTGCCTTATGCTGTCAGCTGCAATCATCCTCAACAGGAGCTTCGTGTAGTCGTCGGAAGCCCGGTTCGCCAACTCCAGGTACTTCTCTGCGGCGTCCAGCTCGAGCTTGAGCCTGCTGCGAAGGAGGCCCAGGAGCCTGCCGCGCACCGGCTCCGCAGCGGCCGGACCAACGAGGGTCCTGTTGCTGTTCATGACAATGATCTGCCGAGCCGTTTCGAGGAGTTCTGCGGTCTCCACTCTTTGTCCTGACTTCATCCTCTCGCCGATTCTTTCAGCGAGCGGGTCCACGAAGACGTCGATTTTCGAAATGCCTTGGACAACCCCTCCCCTCTTTCCCTTGATGTACTGAGTGACCGCGGGCTGGGTAACCCTTAGCGCCCTGGCGATTTCGCTCGGCCTGAAACCCTGGTGAGCGAGTTTCTTGGCCAGACTCGCTCTGATTCCCGGTATCAGCTTCTCTTCGCTGTCACTCTCTGTGGGGGTGGTAGAACGGCTTTCCATGGCAGAAGCGCTCTCTTACCCCGTTAATAACGGCGTTAATAGAAAACTGTAACGCCGTTAGCGATAAATATTACATATGTTATAGGTGGCAGAAATGGTCGGCTTCGGAGAGACGCTTCTTCTCTCTGCGGTAATGGGTCTGTCAATCTACCTCTCGCTTCCCGTGGTGCTGAGCAAGAGCGTGGGGAGAAGAAACACCAGCCTCCTGAACGCGGTCGCGATAGGGATCTTGATTTTCCTGATAGGCGACGTGTTTCTCGACGCCGCTGCGTCACTCTACAATGGTTCCCTCTACGGCTATGGCTCTTCGCCGTTCTACGACATGGTCTTCACTGCGTCGATGGCAATCGGTTTCCTTGTGCTTCTTTTCGCCGGGCACAGGGGTAAGATGACTCTCACCCCGACGCAGCTTACCTTGATAATCGCGCTGGGCATCGGCTTCCAGAACCTCACGGAGGGACTCCTCTTCGGCGCTCTGGGAGTGGCTCTCGGGTTGACTGGCGCCACGCTCGTGGTGCTCGTCGGATTCATTCTCCAGAACCTGACAGAGGGATTTCCGATCGCCTCGCCACTCCTCGGAGCTACCGAGGGTAAGACCCCTCTCATCGCAGGAGCCCTGATGATTGGCGGGCTCCCGACCATACTCGGAGGGGCGGTTGGATACTACTACAATTCGACGGTCTTCGACCTGATTTTTTACGGAGTCGCAATCGGGACCATGCTGTACGTCATACTCCCGATGCTGAGGAGCCTCCTGAGAGAGTCCGAGTCTTCGAGACTTGGCATTGCCTATGCTGGCGTTTTTCTTGGCTTCGTCCTCGGCTTCGTCGTCAACCTGATGTAACGCAAGCCCCAACGGAAGCTGCGGCGTCTCAGCCCTGGAGGTCCGAGACTCGGCCCACCGCGAGGGGGACCGTCATCTCCTCTTTCGAGAGCCCGCCGTGTTGCCCGCGAAGGTCGAACTTGTAATCAGGCGTGTCCTTGTACCAGACGTTCCTGTTTCCATGGGGAAGTACGATGAGGTCGCCGACCCTTTCTCTGAATTTCCTGCACGGCTTGTTCAGCCCGAAAAGACCGCGGTCGACGGCGTCCCCGACCCTGAGGACGGAGGCCCTACCAGCGAGCCGCTTGGCGAGGAGCTCCATTACCTCCTCTTCCCTGTCCTGCTGCACGTGGAGGAAGACATCTCTGGCGCTCCCGTTGGCCGAGATTGGTAGACCAGACTTCAGCCGGCGGAGACCGCTGACAACTGTGCGGTATCGGTTCAGGTAGATGGTCTCCTCGGGTGATATGGGTACCTGACCGTGGTCGGCGGTGGCGATGATCAGGGTTCTCTTCGCCGCCTTTCGGCCGAGCCTTTCGACCAGGCCCTTTTGCAGTATGAAAGATACGGACGCTGCCTCAAGCTCGCTCTCTTCAGTCGCTGGCCCGTAGCGATGCTCCATGTTGTCGATGTAGCTCCAGTAGACGTAGAAGAGGGAGGGCCGGGTGGCCCTTTCGATTGCTTTGCACAGCAACGCCGCCATCTCCGGACCGCTTGTGAATGGGACCTTCTCGGCGGAGGCGTATGCGACGGAGTTGTAGGACGTTCCCGCCAACGCCCTGCTTACGAAAAACTGGACTTCTACCCCGGTCTCCCTGAGCTTGCCGAAGATTGGTTTGCCGGAGAAGAGGGTTGCGGGATTCATGTGCCCCTTCAGAGTCTCGTTGGCCCTTCTCTCGTTGTAGTCGCTGGCGAAGCTGAAAGGCAGGGTAGCGATTACCGTGTCCAGGCTCTTGATGTAGAGGAACCACTCGTGCAGTCCGTGCTCCTGGGGCGTGAGCCCCGTGTTGAGCGTGGTGAGGGCGGCGGCCGTGGTCGACGGGAAGACGGTCGTTATTGGCCTGACGTTCCCTTTCTTGGCCATCGTCCTGACGAAGCCCCCGCCCTTCTGCCTTCTCCAAGCGCTCATCCCGAACCCGTCTAAGACCAGCAGGACGACGTTTTCGATTCCATTGGTCTCGCCCAGGGAATCTCGAGGCAACGGAATTCCCACGGGCTTTGCGCCGAAGTGTTGCAGTATTGTCGAAGGTATGCCAGAGACGCAGTAGGAGCCGTACTGCGGCGTGACGGACCCGGGAGGGAGAGTGAGCTCGGCCAACGATTCGGGCGTCGAGACCGCCGTCTTATTGGCTTTGACTGCCCGAGAAGATTGGGTCGACTAGTCTTTGCTCAAGTTTAGCGATTCTGCAAGACTGAATCTATAGCGAGTATGCGTAATCAATAGCACTGACAATGACGACAATTGCGCAACATCATTGTTCATGCGAAAGGGGAGCATAAATAGAGGCAAAGTCCCCCTCGCAATTGAAAACATGAGGATCAGTAAAGGCGTATCCTCAGTTCAAGTTGCAATTTCCATCGTAATCATCCTGATAATCGTCCTCGGCGGCGTGTACTACGTCGTCACCCTGCCAGCCAAGGTCACGACCACCACGATCACTTCGACCACGGCCTCGACAGTCACGTCGACCACGGCTTCCACGGTTACTTCAACCACCGCATCGACGGTAGTTTCAACAGCTACCACTACCGCGACTTCCACGGTCACGACAAGTTCGACGGCGACGCCAGTGGCTGCTCCAACGTTCGTCTACCAGAGGAATTCAGCGTACAGCGACGCCGACCCTCGTGACACATCATCAATTGATATGAGCCAGCAATCGTACGAGACTCTGACCTACCTTCAGCCCAACGGGACCGTGACTGCAGGTCTTGCGACGGCTTGGAGTCCGATTGGTAATGGGAGCACCTGGGCGTACACCTTGAGACAGGGTGTCACCTTCCACGACGGTACTACGTTCAACGCCACGGACGTGGTCTTCTCAATCGAGAACACGGTCCTGTGGGGCGGAGGCGACGCACCTGATGTGTGGGCCTTCTTCAAAACTGCCACGGTAGTCAGCCCATACGTTGTCGACATAACCTTCACCCAGCCAGTCTATGCACCCATCATTACAGGAGCGGCCTACGCCGCATTCATCTTCAGCGCCAACATCCTGAAGTACGCCGGCCTATCGGCGACCAACTCCTCGTCACTCACAACGGGTCTTCACGCATGGTTCAATGCGTACCATGACGACGGCACCGGCCCCTACATCATCAATTCCACGGCGTCGAGCCTGACGGCCGGCACGTGGACGCTGAACCAGTACAAGAACTACTGGGGTGGATGGAAGGTCGGGCAAATTACAACAATCAAGGCGGAGCTCGTTACGTCCGTCCCCACCGTGATCCAGCTGGCTTCGCAGGGCCAATTGGACTTCAGTGGTGTCGGGGGAAGCTTCCAATACGTTCCACAGCTCCTCGGGGCTGGCCTCAACGTAGTGGAAGGTCCGACGCACGGCTCGATATGGCTCCTGTTCAACACACAGCACCAGTACCTGAACAATCCGCTCGTGAGGCAGGCACTTCTGACAGCAGTCAACTACCAGCAGATCGTGCAGGAGGCGTACTACAGCTACGGAATCAACTTCGAAGGAATGATTAACCCCGGTCTCGCATACTACAGCTCCGCCGCACCAGGCTACAATACAGCTGGCAACCTGACGGCAGCCAAAGCGCTGCTCGTGAAGGCTGGATTCCCGAGCGGTTCACTGCCACCCGTGACTTGGGTAGGCACCCACTCAACGGGAAGTCCATTCGAGGCAACAATCTACACATTGCTGAACACGTACTGGGCGCCACTTGGCGTGACCATCTCGATCGACGGGCTCAGCTTCACGAACCAGGCGATAAAAGCCGGCTACGTCAACGGGAGCAACGCGTTCCTGCCCGGCCCGCTCTCCTACGCGAGCACCAGCGCTTGCCAGGACCTGGCGCTTCTCAACTGGAACGGAGCTACCTCGGACCCGTGGCTCGTTCCTGACGAGCTGTTCGCGATTCAGCCTGCTCCATACCAGAACGACATACTCTACAACTGGACGTACTTCCAGAACAGCACATTCACCAACCTCCTGAACAAGTTCGGGGTGGACGAGGTATCGAACCCAACCCAAGCAACTGCTGACATAACGACCCTCAACCAGATGTTCTACCAGCAGTCTCCAGGATGGTCCATGTTCCAAGGGGAGCAGGTCTGGATTCTTAGCCCGCACTGGAAGGGCTACGTGCCCAACCCGAACTACTCCTTCGACTATCCATTCTTCTACCAGCTAACATATTCGCCGTAGCAGCGACTTGAACGTAGGGGCTTATGTAATTCGCAGAGCCCTCCTGATGGCGGTGGTGGTGCTTGGCACCATCACTGTCACTTTTATTCTGTCTCACATAATCCCGGGAAGCCCCGCGGTTCTGTTCGCTGGGCCGCAGTCGACTCCCGCAGAAATCGAAACCTGGACGAAGAGGCTAGGCCTCGACCAACCGCTTTACGTGCAGTTTGAAGTTTATCTGAGAAACATCCTGACTGGCAACTTCGGGCTCTCGTGGTCCTTTTCTTTTGACCCGATACTCCCCCTCATTGAACAGTCTCTCCCGAACACCTTCACCCTGGCTGCGATTTCCACAGCGCTGGCCGCCCTAGTGGGAATCCCGCTTGGCGTCGAAGCCGCGAAGAGAGGAGGGAAAAGGGTCGATTCGATCCTCCGCGTTTTCTCGGTTAGCTGTGTGGCGATTCCGCAGTTCTGGCTCGCCCAGCTCCTTCAGCTGGGATTCAGTGTCTATCTGCACGTGCTCCCCCTCTCCTCATACGGAGGGACACTGCTCTACACGCAGCTGCATCCCATCCATACGATTACCGGTTCGTATCTTGTCGACGCCCTTCTGGCGGGCAACTTCGCGGGTTTCGGCGCGATCGCTTGGAGCCTGGTATTGCCTGTTACGGCGCTCTCCCTTTATCCGATAGGAGTCGTGACTCGCCAGACCCGCAGTGCCATGCTGGGTGTCCTCAGCCAAGACTACATCAGAACTGCTCGTGCCTATGGTGTACCTGACAGGCAAATCAACTACAGGTACGCACTGCGGAATGCCCTCCCGCCGGTCATCGTGATTCTCGCTCTCGTGTTTGCGGGTTCGATCATAGGCGTCGTGTTCATCGAGGATGTTTTCGTTCTCCAACCAGGTCTTGGCCATTTAATCGCTCAATCCACGGGAACGGGGATAACTTCAAGCGCCATAGGAGCAGTTGACTACCCTCTTGTCCTGGCCCTGACTATCATCGTCGTAATCATTTACACCATATCGAACTTTGTGGCAGACATGTTGCACATTTACTTCGACAGGCGACTCATCAGGTAGGCGGAGATTGTGAGAATCTGGTCGCGCTCTTCACCTCAGGCGGAAGCTGGAAGTGTATTCAAGATGCTCCACGCTTTCAGGGTGCTCGCTAGGGATCCACTCTTTCTCTTTGGCGTGGTCTTCGTAGGTATTATGGCAATTGCGGCGGCTTTCGCGTTTTATGTGACCCCGTATCCCTCTCAAGGGGAGGGTTTCGCGGCCGAGCCTCCGCCCAAGTGCCCCGGCCTCCCGACCGCCATCGCCGCGGTCTGCCCGCCCAGCTTGGCACATGTCTTCGGCACAGAGCAGAACGGCAGAGATCTGCTGTCGAGAATCGTCTTCGGGATGAGGACATCTCTCCTGATAGGAGTCTACACCGTGGCCCTCGCTACTGTGATAGGCCTTTCTGTCGGATTGAGCGAGGCTTTCTTCGGCGGTTGGATCGACGAAACGCTGATGAGAATAACAGACATCTTCCTGTCATTCCCGCACCTGATCCTTGCGCTCGTCATCATCGCGACCATCGGACCCGGCTTCACGAGCGTATTTGTCGCACTCGGTGTCACCTGGTGGCCTGCCTTCGCTCGGCTTGCCAGGGGAACGGCTCTTTCCGTGAAGACTCAGAACTTCGTGCTCGCGGCGAAAGCAGCAGGCACGAGCAACCGAAGCATAATCGTTCGGCACATACTTCCGAACTCACTCGCGCCTCTGACTGTCCAGATGAGCCTCGACATGGGGATTGCTATCCTAGCAGAGGCGGGGCTGAGCTACCTCGGGCTGGGCATCCGACCCCCGACAGCAGACCTGGGCGTTCTGATTTTCGAATCTCAAAACTTTCTTACAACGGCATGGTGGCTCGCCCTGTTCCCTGGCCTTGTACTATTCCTCCTGGTACTCTCGTTCAACTTGATTGGCGACAGAATTAACACGTATCTCGACCCGCGCCAGTCTGCGCTCATCGTTAAGCGCCTTCAGTTTACCACGCCAGTCAGCAGGTAGTAACCGATGAACCTGGTCGAGATTGAGGGGCTGCGGCTATCATTCCAAACCGAAAGGGGACAGCTCGACCTCTTCACATCGCTCAATCTCTCGGTTGGGGAGAGGGAGATTCTCGCCATCGTCGGGGAGAGCGGCTCTGGGAAATCGACGTTGGCCTACGCCGTCGTGCGCCTTCTCCCAGGGAACGCCGGGATTCTCGGGGGAGACATAAGGTTCGAGGGAAAATCGCTGTTGGCGCTCAAGGAAAGCGAGATGGCCAAGGTTCGCGGGAAGAGAATCACCATGGTCTTCCAGGACCCGGGGACGTCGCTCAATCCTGTCTTCAGGGTGGGTGAGCAGATGCTGAGGGTTATCAAGAACAACATAGGGCTTGAGGGAGAACCCGCAAGAAGGCATGCGGTCCAGCTTCTGAAGGAGGTCGAGCTCGCAGACACCAATCAGGTGATGGAGTCTTTCCCCTTCGAGCTCTCCGGGGGAATGCAGCAGCGTGTCATGCTCGCAATCGCGCTTTCCTCCAACCCACGGCTAATCATAGCTGACGAGCCGACGAGCGCCGTCGACGCCACGATTCAGATGCAGATTCTCAGGCTGCTTCAGAAGATGAAGGCCGACAGGGAATTCTCAATGATCCTGATAACGCACTCAATCGCAGTCGCGCAGGACGTCTCGGACAGAATCGCCGTGATGTATGCGGGAGACATAGTGGAGGAAGGCGAAGCCCGGAGCATCGTTCGGTCCCCGAAACACCCATACACCCAGGCCCTCGTGAGATGTATCCCGCAGCCAAGAAAGCCTGACGAGCCGAAGGTTCCCCTGCAGATTGTGGGCGGGCAGGTTCCAGACTTGACCAGACCTCCGCCTGGCTGCAGATTCAACCCCCGTTGTCCATATGCAATGGACATCTGCAGGAGGGAGAAGCCGTCCTACTACCGGGTAGGCGGGACCAATGCTCTCTGCTTCCTGTACAGAGAAGGAGAGGGACAACGATGACGAAGATGCTCGAGGTGGACAGGCTCACCAAACACTACCCCCTTCGAGGCGGCCTGCTCAACCGCGTGAAGGGTCGCATAAAGGCCGTCGATGACGTCTCGTTCGATGTACAGGAGGGGACGACCTTCGGCATCGCGGGCGAGTCAGGATCAGGCAAAAGCACTCTGTGCATGACGATAGCCAAACTGCTCGAGCCGACGTCGGGCAACATCGTCCTTGAAGGCAAGGACTACGCAAGAGCGAAGGGCCAGGAATTGCGCGAGTTCAGGACGAAGCTGCAGATAGTCTTCCAGAACCCGCTGTCTTCACTCGACCCGCATATGACCGTCGGCCCCATAGTGCTGGAGCCGCTGAAGGCGTCGGGGAGACTCAGTTCCTTGGACAAGGAGAAGGCGGTCACTGACCTCTTGGAGAAGGTCGGGCTGGCGGGCTCCCTCGCAACGAGGTACCCGCACGAGCTGAGCGGAGGGCAGGCGCAGAGGGTCTCGATAGCGAGGGCTCTCTCTGTGAGCCCCAGGCTGCTGCTCTTGGACGAGCCCACTTCGGCTCTGGACGCTTCGGTGCAGGCGCAGATACTCAACCTGTTCAACGAACTACAGAGGGAGCTGGGCATAACCTACCTGCTGGTCTCTCACGACCTGTCAGTCATCGGGCACATGTGCGACCAGGTGGCGATAATGTACGCCGGGAAGTTCGTCGAAACTGGGAGCTACAAACAAATCTTCTACGCCGCCAACCACCCGTACACCGCCGCGTTGCTTGGGTCCACCCACATGATTGGGCCGCCGGAGGCAGAGGAGAGGTTCGTGCTGCGGGGAGAGATGCCAAGCCCCAGAAACCCTCCGAGCGGCTGCACGCTGCATCCGAGATGCCCGTTTGCGACGCAGGTGTGCAGGGAGACCTATCCCGAGGTCGCGGACGTGGGCGGAGGCCATCTAGCCGCCTGCCACAACAGGGAAGCCGTGGTCGCGGCGCTGAGCGCGGCCCGAGGGTGAGGCTCCTGGAGCCAGGGACGGTAGTCTGCGAAGGAGTGACCAAGGTCTACGGGGGAAAGGTCCGCGCGGTAGATTCGGTGAGCTTCGACCTGCCCTCGCGCGGAATCTTCTCCCTCATAGGCAGGAACGGAGCGGGGAAGACGACGCTGGTCCGGATTCTGGCGACCGAGCTCGAGCCGACCTCGGGAAGGGCGAGCATCAAGGGCATGGACGTGATGAGAGACGCCAAGCGGCTGAGGGAGAGGGTTGCGATAGTCCCCCAGGAGGCCAGGGCGATATCGTGGATGACTCCGAGGCAGACGGTCGCGTCCTACCTGCTCTGGAGGGGGTACGGCTACGGGGAAGCGAAGGAGATGGCGGACGAGTCCCTGGGAAGGCTGGGCCTGGAGCAGTTCGCGAACAGGCTGAACGGCTCGCTCTCAGGCGGGACGAAGAGGAAGGTGCTGGTCGCCACCGTGCTGGCATCTGAGGCGGACATCATATTCCTCGACGAGCCGACGACGGGGCTGGACCCGGTATCGAGGAGAGAGCTCTGGGGGACCCTGAAGCAGCTGGGGAGCGAGAGGTTCACCTTCCTGACGACGCACTATCTGGAAGAGGCTGAGCAGCTCGCCGAGCAGATAGGCATCCTGAGGGATGGAAGGCTGGCGGCGCTGGGGACGCTGGCAGAACTCAGGAGCAAGACCGAGTACCAGTACAGCGTGCGAATCCCGCCCGGCGTTCCCGTCGGCGTCTCCGAGGGGGAGGCGTCCACGGCCGAGGACGGGAGCACGCAGGTGCTGCTGCACGAGGAAGACGCATTCAAGGTGTCGAAGAGGCTGCTCGACGAAGGAGTGAGGTTCTCCATCAGCCCGGTTTCGCTGGACGACATATTCCTCGGGCTCTCGAGGCAGATTGAGGAGGAGGTGGGTCGTGGTGATGAAGAGGAAGAGAACTAGTCAGCTGCTGGCCGCGATTCTGATAAACTCGGTCTACGAGATGAGGAACTACCCCATAGTCCTAATCAACACGGTGCTTTCTCCGCTCTCTTTCCTCCTCCTAATCACCTTCGTGAGCAGGGGGACGCTGCTCGGAGTGGGCATCCTCGGAGGGCTGATCATGAGCATGTTCTCTTCGGGCATGAGCCTCCAGTCCGACCTCTCCCACCTGAAGAACGATTTCAAGCTCCAGGACATGGTGGTGAGCTCGCCCACCCCCTCACTGGTCTATCTGGCGGGCATGTCGACTTCGGAGCTGATCTACTCCCTGCCCGCCATTGCGATACTCGTGGTGCTGGCAGGCGTCTTCGTGCACCCAAGTCCAGTCGAGGCGGCCGAGCTTCTGGCTGTCTTCCTGGCCATGTTCTCCGCGTCGATAGCCATCGGCTTCATGCTCTCGACCATCTCCAAGGACATCGTCCAGAGCTTCGCGTTCGGGCGGCTGCTGTCGACGCTGTTCACGACGATTCCTCCCGTCTACTACCCGATAACGTACATTCCTCTGCCGTTCAGGTACATAGCCTACCTCTCTCCGACGACCTACGCTGCGGAAATCGCGCAGAACGTGGGAGGCTTTCTGCAGCTCTCGCAGGCCACAATAATCACCGACTGGGGAGTGTTGCTGGCAGCCACCGGCGTGATCCTGTTCATCGCATCGAAGAAGACCAGGTGGCGTGAACCGTAGCAACGCCCGAAGGCCGGTAGCCCGGCCTGGATTCAGCACGCCTGTGCCAACTTAGTGCAACAAGCACGCCCAAGCGTGAATGGTATCGACATCGCCACGTGACCTATCGCCCTGTGGGCCCTGCGCGCGCAGGGCGCGCTACGTACTCGGTGAATCTGCCTTCTGCAGAGGCGTCGTGGTATCCCAACCGCAG
>Ga0187770_10002039_pt1 | contig 11116 bp, 14 predicted proteins | sample 0116_SJ02_MP02_2_FD_133154 | JGI IMG/M metagenome (GOLD analysis project Ga0187770, IMG submission 133154) | Tropical peat soil microbial communities from peatlands in Department of Meta, Colombia - 0116_SJ02_MP02_20_MG | ecosystem: Environmental > Terrestrial > Soil > Wetlands > Peat | place...
CCCCATTGACCACGGAAAGCGCGACCGATTGGCCCCGCTGAGCCTTCGCCGCAAACTCACTCATGGACGCAGTGTGCTCGGACCTCGATATATAGCGACCTCACACGAAGTGATTACCAGACGTGCTTTGAGTATAAGCAGGGACCGCTGCCCCCTACCTCCGTGAACGAGGAAGCAAAGAATGAAGAGCGGGACGCAGTCTAGAACCAGTACGAAGTAGTGAAACAATCCTTTACAGAGAGTCTAAATCGGGCGACAGAACCGCTGGACCCTTAGGTCACACGCGTCCCAAGAGGAAGTTCGTCATCTCTTCCAAGCCAGCGAAAATACAGTCGGGTTCCTCCCCGCCGAGTCGTTCGACCTGAACGGGTCCCCTCGCAATGGCAACGGAGAGTACATTTGCATTCCTCGCTGCCTGGATGTCAGCGGGGGAGTCCCCCACGTACATCGCATCTCCGGGTTCCACGCCCAAGACGGAAAGGGCCTTCCGAATCATCAATGGCGACGGTTTCAGTTCCTCCTTCCTCTCTCCGAACACAACCACTTCAAAGAACCGCGCTAAGTCGAACTTCGACAACTCTTTCTGAACGCGGGACTTGGAACCATTCGATACTAGGGCCAGCTTGAGACCAGCCTCCTTCAGCGCAGCGAGACACTTCAGGGCGTCCGGATGAAGATCAGGGCTTTCCTCCTCATAGAGCTGGAGCCACTCGTGGTCCACCCGCTCCCAAAGGGAGGTCGGCAATCCAACCTTGAGGTAGAACTCATACCAGTTGGGGCTCTGCAACTCAAGATACTCGTCCTTGGTGAGCATCTTCGTCCCAACCTTCGCAAAGATCTTGTTGTAGACGTTGAATGCCGCGCCCAGCGAATCGAGCAGGACTCCATCCCAGTCAAAAAGGACCGCAGCCACCCGGAGGGATTTCAAGGACTTCCAGCCAGAAAAACGGGCCCCTTAACCGGCATGGTCACCAAGACCGAACGGACTCACCCAGAATCACCGTCGAGGCCGACCAGACCATCTTCTGGCTCGGACACTTCGGGCTTTGCGAGGGCATACTTCGCGAGGCTGACAGCTGCCGCCAACATTCCCAGGCATACGAGCCACCCACTCAGCGCGACGAACCCCGTCATCAACAATCCAACGCCGAAGGCCACACCGTTTGGCATCGCCACATTGACTTCGCCGTAGACTATGCACCCACCGAACCCGACCAGGACAAGAACCAGTACGACCAAGTCCTGACCCTGCACGAATGTGTTGAACAGTGCGGCAACCGGGTACCCGATAAGGAGAGACAACACTCCTGCGCCAATTCCATCCCCCGCCACTGGTACCGAGTCTTCAACCATGGGCAACGAGACAGCCCCCCTGAATATTTACGCTTGACACGACACTCCCCAACCTTTGACATGCCCCGTTCTGCGCACCAAGAATATCCAAGCTGAAAGCCCACCCCTAAAGAACGACGAAGATCTTCCAAACACCTATCTAGACCAGTGTTTCCACTGTTCATACTTGTCGGAGGGCATCGACGAAATATTTCGCAGGGCGAAGGAGGGAAGACCGCTGTTCGTGAACAGGGAGGCCCTGAGCCCCGATTACGTGCCGGGGCACCTCCCGTTCCGAGACGCCCAGACAAGGGCAGTGGCCCAAATCTTGGCCCCGATTCTGCGGGGTTCCAAGCCGTCTAACCTTCTCCTTTACGGCAAGACGGGGACGGGTAAGACTGCCGTCACTAACTACGTACTTTCGAAGCTCAAGGCCGAGGCCAACAACCCAAACCTAGTGTTAGCCTATGTTAACACCCGACTCGCGGACGGCGAATACAGGACTCTCGCCGACTTCGCCAGGTTCCTCGACCTGAAGAAGGAAAAACAGATTCCGCTGACTGGCCTGGCCGTAGGGGAGGTCATCGACCGGATCTCAGACAACATCAGGTCGACCAAGAAGAAGGTGGTCTTGGTCCTCGACGAAATCGACTACCTGGTGAAGCTCTTCGGGGATGACATCTTGTACGCCTTCACAAGGTCGGGAGAGAGGCTGGCACCAGGGTTTCTTGCCCTCGTGGGCATCTCCAATGACCTCAAGTTCAAAGAAAGCCTCGACCCTAGGGTGCTCAGTAGCCTCAGTGAAGAGGAACTCGTTTTCCCACCCTACACCGTCGACGAGTTGAGACAGATCCTCACCGAAAGGGCGACGGTCGCCTTCAGGCCATCAGCAGCTTCGCCGGCAGCCATCAACTTGTGTGCCGCCATGGCGGGGTCAGAACACGGCGACGCCAGACGCGCCATAGACTTGTTGCGCATAGCTGGGGAGGTGGCGGAGCGGGAGGGGCTGAAACAAATTGATGATTCTTGCATCAGGACGGCCTCCGCTAAGATGGAAGTCGACAGGGTGGATGAGGCCATTCGTTCCCTCCCTGTCCAGAACAAGGCGATACTGGCCGCAGTATCCCGTTTCGATGGAGGCACAAACACAGGCGAGCTCTACTTGGCGTACAGCAACCTTTGCAGGAAGATAGGCATCGAGACGCTCACACAGAGGAGGATGAGCGGGATTCTCGGGGACCTCGACCTCCTTGGCCTAGTGGAGGCGTCAGTTGTCAGCAAGGGTCGCCGCGGGCGGACGAAGAAGATTCAACTTCTGATAGGAAAGGACACCCTTGAGAAGGCTCTGTCAGAGGACCCGGCCTTCGAAGGCGCGTCCTAGGCAGCTTCGAATCCAGCGGCGCCGAAGTTGCGTCTGACCGCCCTGAGGGTCGAAAGGTCGAGAACAGGTATGATACTCGGGGTGGGTTCCATTCCCATGTTCGACTGGAACTGCGTCTGGGCTTGCCATGTCCCCGAGTTCACCAGCAACGTCCCCCTGTAGAGGAGTTCCCCATACGTGTGCACGTGACCGACGTGGAAGATGTCGGGGACCTGATCGATCACCATGTAGTCACGGAGCTCGGGCGAAAGTGCCGTTCTTTTCCCGTAGGTTGGGGCGAGGTGCCTGGCCCTGAGGAGTAGCTTCATAGCATCTGTAGGCCTGTCGTAGGCAAGGTTGGGCGTTGTAGCTATCACATCATCCAAGCTCTTACCATGGTAAACTAGGAAGGTCACACCATGCAGTTTGATGTACGCAGGGTCGCCGACCCAGCGAACGTTGTCCATTGCGTAGAGCGACTCGGCCATGTCGACCGCCACAGCCGGCTGGGGGAGGGCCTGTCTAACTGCGTCATGGTTGCCTGGGGATATGACAACCTGTATGTGACCCGGCACCTTCTTCAGAAGCTGCGCGGCCAGCTCATACTGTTTCTTCGGGTCCCTCTCCGCAAGCTGGAACTCTTGGCCGGGGTAGACCCCCACACCGTCCACAAGGTCTCCTGCAATCACCAGATACTTGATTCTACTGACAATGTCCTCGTCCCCAACGTCCCCGTTGAGCCACTGGAGGAAGCGCGCGAAGTCGTCGGCAAGGAACATCCTGCTCCCGACATGAAGATCGGAAAGCAGAACAGCATAGACCCTATGAGAGGACGAGACAGCCCTTCTCCCCGGTACATCGGGGAGAACCACAGAGTCCGTAAACAACTGACCAGATTTCGCCTTCGAAACCTCGACGACGACCATGCTGTCAAGGGGCGCTTCTAGGGCCGCTTTCTCGGCAGGCCCCTCTCGACACACAACCTTGACCATCCCCGTTGGATCGTCCACCCTCAACTCGACGACACCCCTCTTGCTCGAGCGGTCGGACAGCAGCCCTGCGATTTTCGCTTTCTTGCCCGGGGCCAGACCCTTCGTAGCCGATATGGTCGAGCTGCTTTTGGTGTCCAGCCTCTCTCTCACAATTGAGAACAACCTCTGGTACCTGTCACGAAAGAGCCTCCCGAAACCCTCTGCCCCTTCGGACGGGGCGATGGCCTGAGTGGGGTCGGACAGGACTTCCAGTTCTGCGGCGTCATGGATGGGCGCGCGTTCCCGTTCTTGGGGAGGCTCACGGGGAAATAATTTCTCTACATCGCTTTCCGTAATCACCTTCGCCTCCCCGGCAGCACCCCGTTTCATTTCCAGGAGCTTATCCACAAGACCATCTACATCGGTTCCCGCCGGGAGCCCGCTGATCATTTCGAAAGCTCTGGCGTCCAAAATATAGCCTGACGACAGGACCCTCGCGACGGCCTTCGACTCCTGCATCAGATGTGGGAAGCCTCCTATGGCGTATTAGAAGCTTCGACGCACTGGACGCCCAACTGCGTCAGGACCTCAAGCTCCTGTTGGTCTTTCGATTCGCAATAGATTCGCGCTACCGGTTCCGTCCCCGAGGACCTGAACATTACCCAAGACCCGTCGCCGAGCACCAACTTCAGCCCGTCCAACGTCCGCTCCTCCGAAATCCTGAACTTCCTGAACGACTCCCGCGCCTTAGCTCGGAGTGCGTCCATCCTCACCATCGCCTTTAGGTTCGTCTGCTTGTACTTCCATTGAACCTCATGCATTGTGCGCCCCAGCAGTCCCCTGTCAGCCGCAAGCAGGGTCGAAACTACAGCAGAGGCATTGATTCCGTCCTCCCAGAGTCCCCACTTCGGGTCAACTACCTTGCTCGGTTCTGCGGCGAAGACCCCGCCTTCAGCTTCGAGGACGGCGAAAGTTTTTCCCACCCTGCTCCTCTTGACGCTCAGGCCGAGCCTCAGAGCTTCCTCGGCCACCGCACTTGAGGAGTTTTCTGAGACAACTGCAGAACCTCCGCTCAGCCCCAGACCTCTGAGCGCGAGAATAGTGAGTATTGAATCAGGGACGACATTCCCCATGGAGTCGATCATGACTAGTCTGTCAGCGTCCCCGTCGTGGGCGAAGGCAAAGTCCACTCCCAGAGTGGGGACCATTCTAGCGAAGTCCGAGAGGTTCAGTGCGGTCGGCTCCGGGGGCCTCGCCGGGAAGCGCCAAGACACCTGAGCATTCACGGGGACGACGTGGTGCCCGAGTCTCTTCAGAATCTCAGGGGTCACCAGACCGCCTGGCCCGCTGGCGCAGTCCACCGCTATACGCAGGGGCTGAGAGGCGCGCTGGTGGCGGGACACCACTGCCAAGATGTAGTCGTCGATGACCTCTTCATCGGGGACGATTTGGCCGAACTTCCCTGAGGGCTTCATGACGTCCACCACCATCGCCCGCTCTATCCTCTCCTCGTCGCTCTTCGGAAGCTCCATACCGTTGTGGTTGAAGACCTTGACGCCGGAAAACTCTGGCGGGTTATGGGAGGCAGTCACAGAGAAGCCGACAACGCAGGACCTTGACCTTGTCCCAAACGCGAGCACGGGGGTCGGCACGAGGCCGAACACACACACATCACTGCCGACGGCATTGACGGCCGAAAGGACCGTCCTCGCTAGGAGGGCCGACACCTTTCGCCCGTCCCACCCGACTCCATATCGTCCTCTACCCGACGCGAAAACGATGGTCTCAACCAGCTTGTACACCTGCTCAGGGGTCTGGTTCTGATTGAAAACTCCCCTAACACCGGCCGTGCCGAAGGCTTTGACCAAACGCTACCTCTCTACGATTTTCGTCCAGAGTTCCGGGGTTGCTTCTTGGGCTAACCTCTGAAGGGTCGCCGCAAGTTCCCTGATTTCCCACTGAGCCTGAAGGGCCGTCCTCTGCCACACTAGGTGCATCAGGCTTCTCGCACTCAACGTCATAACAAGCTTGGTTTTGATTCCGCTTGGAAGGATGTACCGGGCATCTTCTTTGGGGACTCCAGCCGTCACCATCTTCTCGTACGCCGAATACACCGCCTTAAGCGCTTCATCATAGGCCTTGAACCCACCCTCGTTGGACTGGACGCTTGGCGGGGTCACAATCCCTTCCCTAGTAGCCGCGGAAAACCGTTGAGACTCTTGGTCGTACGAAACGGCCCTATGGCGGACGAGCTGATGGGTCGTCACTCTGCTGCAGTCCTCTACCTCGAACATGTAGACGACATGGTCCATCATGGCCTCTGAATCGAACTGGACCCCCTTCTGGGCCAGAATTCGTTTGATTGCGTCGAGGTCCGTATGGTAGAGGAGCTCAACTCGCATTGGTTTTCACCTCGAACACCAGTCCGCTGAAGATGGGGCAAACGCCATTTTGCGACAGCTCCGCCGCTATCATTTCAGCAAGAGCCCTGCCCCGTGGATCCTTCCAGAGCTCTACCAGTGTCCTCGCGTTCAATGTTACTAACCAATCGCTCGCCCCAAGATGGGTCACTCGCAGGTAGGGGAAAGTTCGAGTGAGAAGCCCCACATCTGCTTCAGCCGCCCCCTCGACCTCCAACGTGAGCACAAAGTGTTCGAGGACGTCGAGGGACTTGTCTTGAAGGGCCTTGCTGAGGAGGTACTTCCAGTATTCAGGACCCTTCGCCTCAAGCTCAGCTTCGATATCCTCAATGGCCTTGGTGCTGTAGCACCTCCGCATCGCCACGGCTATGGTCCTCTCAGGATTCGGACTGTGCCACACAATCGAAACCCTCACCGATTCAACGCCCCCCTCAACACTCTGAAAGAACCCACATGAGTCTTTGTCGAATCGCATTCTTCTATGAAATACAGGGTCTTGCCTTGCTTCAGAAACTGCACCGCCGCCTCGATTCCCAACCACTCAAAAAGTCTTGTTTTCTCCTGCCTGGGTTTCTTGAAAGAACACTCGGAAGAAGTTGAGCTCATCTATTGCTTCGTCAACTGGAGTCGCATCAAGAAGCGCCCCAAGAAGAGAACCTCCTCAAAGGGATAAATCCCGTGGAGGTCGGGCACACGCAGGGCCGGGGTGGCAGAGTGGTTAATGCGCGGGCAACCTGTCGTGACGCCAAGCAGGTCCGCAACTCGAGATCAACGACCAGTCAGCCCGTGACCTTCGGGTCGCGTGGGTTCGAATCCTACCCCCGGCGCCACCCCTCCCGCATTCTTGGAGAGAGGCGAAACACCGGTCAAGAGAGACATAGAGTTCCTGCGTGAACTCCGTCTGCTGAAGTGGGCAACCCTTCGCGGCAGGCGTCGTGACCCTATTCTTCGACCGGTTGCTGAACTATTTTGGGACGGCGTCCCCTGGGGCGCGGCGACGCCCTAGCCGACCATTGTAATTCTCATCGCGTTGTCCCCATTGTTCCACTGCTCCATTACGAGTTTCCTAGCGAAAGGCCGCTTGAGGATCGAAGACAAATTCAGGATGAGTTCTCTCAAGGTCTTCGGAGCCGTCCCAATAGCCATCGGAGGCGGACTCACCCTTTCATCCCTCAGGACATAACGAGGGTGACCGTCGACACGGATGGAGTAATGCCCCGGTCGCAACCGGATATTGCATCGCCCAGAGATACAGATGGCAGTGCTCAGGCCGTCTTGAAGGACTCGCCGCAACCACAGGTGGAGACCGCGTTGGGGTTGTTGACCACAAAGCCCCCTCCTATCAGCTTCTCCGACCTGTAGTCCACTATCGACCCTGCTATGAATGGCGCGCTGGATCTATCGACAACCACCTTGGACCCGCCCACGTCGATTACATAATCGTCATCGGAGACCTTCTCATCAACAACCATCCCATAGGACAGCCCCGAGCATCCTCCAGCGGTGACGAAGATCCTGAGAGCAGCATCGGGCTTCCCCTGCCTCTGGAGGTAGAGCTTCAACTCATTGGACGCTTTCTCTGTTAATTGGACGACGGGCTTGATCTCTGTCCCCTGGCTCAATTCACGAAACGGGTCGGTCTTCCCGTATAAAAACCGATAACCTAGGCCGCGAGCCTCTGGGCCGCTTTCAGGACCTCGGTGTAGGGGGGCTCCTCGGAGGGGATGTCCGCGACCCACCTGTACCTAAGCTTCCCTTTCTGATCTACAATCATGATAGCTCGCTTAGCCACCCCCTTGTAGCCCAGGCCCACCCAAGATTCCTGAAGGACACCATACTGTCTCACGACTCTTTTGTTAAAATCACTCAGCAGCGGAAACTGGAGGTTGTAGGTCTGGGCAAACGCCCTCAACGAGTAGGAGCTGTCCACGCTGATTCCCACGAGATGGACTCCGACTCCCTGGAGGGTCCCGAACCCATCCCTGAAGGTGCACATCTCTTTGTCACAGACTCCAGAAAAGGCGAAGGGGAAGAAGGCCAGGACAACTGCCCCCTGTTTGACGAATTCGTCCAGGGGACGCACCTTCTGTTCGGCGTCCGGCAGGGCGAACGTGGGAACCTTCTGACCCAGTCTCAGCGTCACGAGCAAGAAACGAAGGCAGTTCCGATTTAAGTACTACTTCTGGGGAGTTTCTGAAGGAGTTCGAAGTACTTCGAGGCCAGCGAGACGAGCTGGTCCTGCTTAGCTGGGTCCTTCTCGGTCTCCAGGGCCGCGGTTGCCTCATTCAACCTCGCCAAGAGCACGTCACGCATCTGGGCGATCACCGTGTCGTAGGACACGGCAGAAGCCATGGTAATCGACGACAGGTCATCATGGCTGGAGCAGTAGACTTTCCCACGGTACCTTACTTGAATGCCACCATCGTTAGGGCACGGCTCTGCGAGCATCGTCGCTCCACGACTAACAAGCTCGGCAGCCAGTCTCATCCTGTCCTTGGAGGAGCTGCTCATTACCCCGCCCGTCATACTGCTCATATTAAATACGGCTCACTGCGAAAAACACTTAATCCCTCCAAATCAAGTCTCGAAACCCGGGTCCCCCATGAGTGCCAAGGTGAAGAAACAACAGGAGAACGACGCCAAGCTAGCGAAGGCAGTGGTGAGCCTTCAGCAGATTTCAGATTCCAACATCACGCCGAGGAACATCAGGAAGATTGTCAAGGACTCAGTCCTCATGCTACAGGATTCGAAGCAAAGCGTGGCGGTGAGGGCGGCGAATGCCATAAGCCTCCTCGATGAGGTAGCCCAAGACCCAAACATGCCGTCGTTCGCCAGGGTGACCCTCTGGTCAGCGGTGTCCGAGCTAGAATCAATCAGGGAACAATGATAGCCCGGACGAAGATTCCGGGTTGTTTCGGGCAAAGCTTTAACACGTGTTCACGCACCGCGGGCGCGATTGCCAAACTGCCCGAAATGCGGGAATAAAGAGTCACTGCCAACGCGAACTTTCAACGTGATTGTCGAGCCCTCCAGAGGAGAGAAGGGCATGACCGAAAGGCGTGTCGGCATGTACACCTGTGAGAAGTGCGGGACCAAGTTCCCGACCGTGATTAGCAAGCAGAGGTATCTAATCGTGGCAGAGGAGCAGCTGAAATCAATTCAGGACGAGCTCGCATCGGTAAAGAAGGGGAACGAGGACCTGAGTGCCAAGATTCAGGAAATGGCGCAGCAACAGAGAGAGATGGAAGACTCCATGGATCGGGCTGCCAAGGAGAACGAGCTGAGGCGCCTGCAGGCGAGGTTGGCCGAGCTTGAAGAATTCGTCGGCTACCTGAGAAAAGAAAAGGGCGAACTCGAGCAGAAGGCTTCTAGGCTCCGGTAGAACCTAGACTCCCTCACTCACGACAGGAGGAAGAGTGTACCCCGCTTCGGCTTCGTATGACGCGGCCTTCTCTTCCAGCACGGCCTTCTCCGTCCGGAGGGCCTGCACCTCGCTTTCCAAGGCGTTGGCAGACTTCTCCAGCTCGAAGGTGGCTATCTTCTCCTTCAGGGAGGCGATGTCGGCAAGGAGCGAGGCCTTCTCGGCCTCGAATGACCTTATCTTCTCCTCGAGCTCTGTCCTCTGGTCAGCGTATTCGGTTACCACTTCCATGGTTGGCGTCACAGATCCCGAGAGTTTACTTCTCTGACAAAACTAAAAACAACTGACAACATCGTAAACGTGATTAAATCGCAACTCGCAGGATTTATGAATCGACCCTCAATCGGCCCAATGTATGCCCAAGGGGCTCTGGATATGGCCTTCAGATTCGAAGGCGCAGAGGAGGGTGCTGAGGAAGATGATGGCGTCTCCGCACCTCATGGCGGCTTTGACAGCTATTGGGAAGAGCAAGGATGGGATGAGCAACGCCGAGCTCGACGACGCGATTAACGACAGCTCAGAGTGGACTACCCTCTGGATTGTTAGGCAACTTATGGCCCTTGGGTTCTTAGAGTTCAAGGTGGATTTCTTCGGAAACCCCGCCAAGTACCAGCTCACGGAGACTGGGAGAGTGGCTCTAGCAACGATTATTGGCCAATCAATTCCACCAAAACCGCCATCAGCTGCGCCGCCGCAATCCCAGCCCGCAACACCGGCGCCCTCTGCCCCCCGGCCCGCCGCCCAGCAAGCCGCCTGACTACCTAAGGATTAGTCTCCAATCCATCTTGGCAGAATTGACGAAGTTACCAAGAGCAATCCGTACTGGTGCGGGGGGAGGGATTCGAACCCTCGAACCCCTAAGGGATGAGGTCCTGAGCCTCACGCCGTTGACCAGGCTGGGCGACCCCCGCGTCGTCCCGGCGAGCCCAACCTTCGGTTTATAACATTGAACCGCCGCATCACTTTCGCTCGTCTCTCTCTTGTCCAAGGAGGTCCCTCGCGCGTTTTGCGTTAAATTCCTAAGAAATCTTACGCCCGCGTAATGTCTGGGGTACACTATCTCTACGAGCAGGTGGCAAGCGGCAGAGAGCGCTTCATCTACTACTGCTCAACCTGCCGGTGCGTTCTCCGCGTCAGGCGTGACCCGGAATCTGCCAGCGAGGCCGTCGGCTCTCTGAACGGGCGCTGCATGGGGTGTGGTGGTCTCCTAGAAGGAAGCATCGAATGCAAATTCGCCCCCGTGCCTGACGACTGGTCCGACGTCTTCCTGAGCACCACCCCATCAGTACAGGAGAGGAGAACGCTCTTCCAGAGGGCCTCGTCAATCCCACACTTCTCCCTGGGCTTCTCACACCTCGACTCGCTCCTTAGACCCCTCTCCGAAGGGCGCACGATTTTGCTCAGCGGGGAAACGTCACCCATCGTGGCCGAGCTAGCCTCGCTCAGGGCCCAGCTCCCAATAGAGTCGGGGGGTCTAGATTCTGCGGTCATTTTCATCGACGGGGGAAGCAGCTCAGACCCATACCTCTTCTCCTCCTTCGCCAAACAGAAGGGCATCAAACCAGCGGTGGCCATGAGGCGCGTGGTTTCCTGCCGCGTCTTCACCTTCTAC
>Ga0187770_10002040_pt1 | contig 11114 bp, 6 predicted proteins | sample 0116_SJ02_MP02_2_FD_133154 | JGI IMG/M metagenome (GOLD analysis project Ga0187770, IMG submission 133154) | Tropical peat soil microbial communities from peatlands in Department of Meta, Colombia - 0116_SJ02_MP02_20_MG | ecosystem: Environmental > Terrestrial > Soil > Wetlands > Peat | place...
ACGCATCGAGGCCCTTGGCCTTCACCTCCTCGATGCCGCCTTTCGGAATGACAAAGGCGCATTGCCAATAGTCGCCGCGGTCGAGCATCACCATCATCTTGCCGGCCTCGACGTGACCGAACGTATCCGCTTGGTCGCTGTGCTGGCGCGAGATGCGAAACCATAAGACGTCCATCGGCGCGCCGTAATCGTCGCTCTTAAGCCCCGCTTTCTCCCGCACCGTCGAATGGCGTCCGTCGCAGCCGACGACGAGATCGGCACGGATGGTCAACGCGCCGTCCGGCGTCCTGGCGCGCAGCCCGACGATGCGCCCGCCGTCCTCGATCAGATCGGTCGCCTCGGCCTGCATATGCAGAGCGAAGGTCCGGTACCGCCTGCCCTGTTCGGCCAGGAAATTGAGAAAATCCCATTGCGGCATCAGCGCGACGTATTTGCAGCGGGTCGGCAGATGGGTGAAATCGATCGCCTGCAACCGCGCGGCGCCGATCTGCGCGGATAAAGTTTCGATTTTCTGATGCGGCAGCTTGAGAAAGTCGTCGAGCAGGCCAAGCTCATACATCAATTCGAGCGTCGACGGATGCACCGTATCGCCGCGGAAATCGCGGAAGAAATCGGCGTGCTTTTCCAGCACCACGACGTCGACGCCGGCGCGGGCCAAGAGAAAGCCGAGCATTATGCCGGCTGGCCCGCCGCCGGCGATGGCGCATTGGGTAGCGATCGAGGAATCCGCCATAGCAGTCACTTGCGACCGGATTCGGCCTGCGACAAGGGGTTAACGGGGCTTTGCGCGCGGCGTTCCTATTCCTCACATTTCCGCCGCAAGGGACGTGCTAAAAGGGTAATCGCTCGTGTCGCCCGCAGTCATGCGCATCGCCGTCACCCTCGCCCTGTTGCTCGCCTCGATCTTCGCGATGGCGCCGCATGATCTTGCCTATGCGCAACTTGCCGGCACCGGAGACTTTCACATTGTCTGGGAGGTGAAGAACCGGTTTCGGCTGTTCCGCAACGAGGCCGATTTCCTGCGGCTGGCGGCGGCGAGCCGTAGCGACGGTATTCTTGCCGCCGAGCGGCGACTTGAGCGCGACAGCAACGGCTTGGGTTGGGCGAGAGACGTGGTCGGCAACCTGTGTCTCGACAATTCCGGAAACCTCCAGGACAGCTGTGAGCGCGACGGCGTGCGCGAGAACTATCTTAACCCCAGCGATCATCCGGTCGGCGCGACGATCTCCGGGCCGGTGCCGCCGGATACGACCTGCATCTGGAATTTCGACGAGGGCAACGGATTCGCCAAAGAAATCCCGGCGCCCTGCGATCAGGAAGTCAAGCTGCGGGTGCGGGCCGGGCGCTCCACCCTCGCCGCGGTCGATATTCCACTCGGCGACGGCACCGCCCAGCGCGTGACCGTCGAGATTGCCGTGCGCGACGTGCTCATTGCCGGCCTCGGCGATTCCATCGCTGCCGGCGAAGGCAATCCGGACCGCGCGGTGGAGCTCGACGGCGGCTTCTGTTTCAAGCGGTTTCTGAGCGGCGGGTTCAGCCAATATTTTAGGCCGAGCCGCGCCGGCTACAGCGACGACCGCTCCTGCGAGAACGGGCCGTCGAGCCCGGCGGCGGCACGGGACTGGGCCCGCCACGGCGCGCGCTGGATGAATCCACCCTGCCACCGTTCACTGTACAGCTATCAGGTGCGCACCACATTGGCGCTGGCGATCGAGCAGCCGCACATCGCCGTGACGTTGGTTCCCCTCGCCTGCACCGGGGCGACGATCGGCGCCGGCATGTTCGCAGGGCAGCTCGCCGACGATTGTCCATGGGTGGTAGGGATCGAAGCTTGCTCCGGCACCTCTCCGGCGCAGTTTGTCGAACTGCGCGACATCATGGCCGCGGCGCACCGCCAGGATCCGAAGCGCAATCTCGACATGGTGCTGCTGACGGTCGGCGCCAACGACGTGAACTTTGCCGGGCTCGTCGCCAACGTCATTGTCGACGCCACCACCGAGCGAATCCTGCTCCGCCAGGGCGGCGCCATCGCCGGCGTCGCCGATTCGCAAAAGGCGCTGGATAAGGATCTGCCGGACGAATTTCTGCAGTTGCGCGCCGCGCTCAAGCCCTACGTCGGCGGCAATCTCGGTCGCGTCGTTTTCGTATCCTACGGCAATCCGGCGATGGAGGCGGACAACAAACCATGTCCGGGCGGCCGCGACGGCCTGGACGTGCACCCGGCTTTCGGCGCCGATGCTGATCGGCTGCGCGCGACGGCCGACTTCGTCGAGAACAAGTTCCTGCCGAAGGTCAAGGCGCTCGCAACCTGCGACGGCAATAAAGTCTGCCGCGATCCGGTCACCGACGGCATGACCTTCGTCGACGGGCATCAGGCGGCGTTCCTGCGGCACGGCATGTGCGTGCGCGCGTCGAGCGATCCCGAATTCGATCGCAGGTGCTTCTCGCCGAAGGGCGAGAGTTTCGAGACCGATCCCACCGTGGCGCCGGATAATCCGATGGCCTGCGGCGAGCCGCCCGGCAATTACCGGCCTTACGCATCGCGCGGCCGCTGGATCAGAACGGCGAACGACAGCTATTTCACCGCCATGACCTATCCGGAAGGGATGCCGGCGATTCTGAAACCGAGCGACATCCACGACGCGCTCTGGGGTGTCGGCAGCGCCGTTTACGGCGGCGCCGTGCATCCGACCGCCGAAGGCTACGCCGCGATGGCGGATGCGGCGCTCCCGGTTGTGCGCGGCGTGCTTGGGCTGACGGCGCCGTCGACGATCCAGACCGCGCCGCTGCCGCCGCCCGCCGCAGCCGTGCCGGGCGCCGGCGCGATTCCGCCAGGAACGCCGTGACTTAGACCGAATGCTCTAAGGCCGTGCGGGCGCCACGCCGAGCTTCTTCTGCAAGCTCGTGGACGAGGTGGTGTACTGAAACACCAGCTTCTTTTCCGGATGAACGTAGCGGTGCGCTTTCTGCGCCATCAGTGCCGCCTCGTGGAAGCCCGAAAGAATGAGCTTGAGCTTGCCGGGATACCAATTGATGTCGCCGATGGCGAATATGCCGGGCATGCTGGTCTCGAAGGCCGCGGTATCGACCGGGATGAGTTCGTTGTTCTTGAGCTCAAATCCCCAATTGGCGACCGGACCGAGCTTCATGGTCAAGCCGAAGAACGGCAATAGCGCGTCGCAGGCGATCTCGAATGTCGAGCCTTCATTGGTCTTGACGATGGCCTTCTCGATCTGACCGCCGCTGCCGGTCAGCGAGGTCACCTGCCCGAACACCAAGTCGACTTTGCCTTCGCCCTCGAGCGCCATCATCTTGTTGACGCTGTCGGGCGCGGCGCGAAACTCGCTGCGCCGGTGCAAGAGCGTGAGATGGCTCGCGATCGGCGCGAGATTGAGCGTCCAGTCGAGCGCGCTGTCGCCGCCGCCGACGATGAGAATGCGCTTATCGCGGAACGCCTCCATCTTGCGCACCGCATAGAACACCGATTTGCTTTCGTAGGGTTCAATGCCGGGAATTGGGGGGCGCTTGGGCTGAAACGAGCCGCCTCCGGCGGCGATGACCACCACCTTGCTCTCGAATACCTTGCCCTGGTCGGTCTTCACTCGAAACAGCGGATCGCCGATCTTCTCCACCGTCTCCACCATCTCGTTGAGATGATATTGCGCGCTAAACGGTTTGATCTGTTGCAGCAGCGCCGCCACCAGCCCTTGCGCGCTGGTATAGGGAATGCCGGGAATGTCGTAGATCGGCTTCTCCGGATAGAGTTCGGCGCACTGTCCGCCGATCTTGTCGAGAATGTCGACGAGGTGACACTTCATATCGAGCAGGCCGAGCTCGAACACCGCGAACAGGCCGACGGGTCCGGCACCGATAATGACAACGTCGGTCTTGATAGGTTCACTCATAATCGTATCCGTACTCGTCCTAATTGTCGGGTGGGGTGATGAGTTGGCGAGTGTCTAGCGTGGGCAAAGCGGAAGGGAAAGCGTGAAATCGCGGTGCCAGAATTCGTGCCAGCTTTCCCGGAATTTGTTCCAGCTAGGGCATAATTGTTATGAGAGACCGCCCGACTCGTGGAAGATCATGCTCAATCAGGCCTGCCGATCCGGGGTACGCACGGTGAGCCCGTCGAGATCTTCGCGGACTTTGATCTGGCATGACAGCCGCGAATTGGGCTGCACATTGTAGGCGAAATCGAGCATGTCCTCTTCCATCGGCGACGGTTCGCCGACCTTTTCGCGCCAAGCGTCGTCGATATAGACGTGGCAGGTCGAGCAGGCGCAGGCGCCGCCGCATTCCGCCTCGATCTCCGGCACGCCGTTTTTGATCGCGGTCTCCATGACCGTGGAGCCGATCTCGCCTTCGACCGTGCGCGCTGTTCCTGCGGAATCGATAAACGTGATGCGAATCATGGAGCAAAGATTGACCGCGAAATTTACGGCGTAATCGATGGACTGGCCGCGCTGCGCCGCGGCGGACCGGCCTCTTCTACCGGCTCGCGCGACACCGCGCCAGTGCGGGAATTTAACGGATCAGGGTTCGCGGCCGAACTCGGCCAGTAACACCATCAAGCGATTGGCGATCGCCGCGCCAGCCTCGAGGCTTGCCGCTCTGAGCTCGGCGATCGCGTCGTTCAAAGCGCGGCTGCCATCCGACGCGCGGGCCGCTTCGCCGTCCCCGGCGGCGGCCTGCTCCAGCAATTCGGCGGCGCGCGCCACGCGCCAAGCGCCGATGCCGCGTGCCGAACCTTTTAGCGTATGCGCCGCAGCGGCAGCCAGCGGCGGTTCGGCCCCGACAATGCGGTCGAGCATGATGGCGGTCTGCCGCAAGAATAGCTCGAGGACTTCGCGCTCCAGGCGGCGGTCGCCAAGCGTCATGCGCCCCAGATGGTGCTCGTCAACGGCAGACGGTTTGCAATCGGTTTGCGCCGCGGTCGACAAGCGCGATGCGGTCATGACCTGCTCCGTGCCGCTGCTGCGGCCTTGATGAGGGCGCCGCGCCGAGCGACGAATAAGCACAAAATGCCTTATGTAACAGAAGAGTACGGGTTCTTTCACGCCAGTAGTAAGCAAAACCTTACGCTAGAACCGCGTCCGGCCGCAGCACGCCAGCGGGCGATATCGGCCGCGTTCGGCCCAATGGCGGCCGCATTGTTGGCACCACAATGCCGCCACGCATCGCTCGCGCAAACTATCGATCCCACGGTGAACAAGCCGTTAACGATGATTAAAAGGACGTTACCGACCCGGTTTCCTTCGATGTTCCAGACCGATAGGATGGGCTGCAGCAGTGCAACCTAAAGGGCTCAGTCGGGCAGAGCTGCAGCCGGTGAGGACGAGACGATCACGCGCTCGTGGCGCGGCCTGAAGCGTTGTTTCGAACCCTGTTTCGAACTCCCTTGGGCCGTCCTAGTCAGGCGTAACACGCGAGGCGACGACCGAAATGGCCAATTTTCCCAAGAAGATCACGGATCCGACCGAAGCCGCGTTGTCGGCGATTCAGGAAGCGCTCAATCTGCAGGAAGAAGAACAGGCGGCTGGCCGGCAGGACGACAAGCTAGGCGATGAGGCGCCAGCGCCGGAGCCCGATCTATTCGATGACGCCATCGGCACGCGCGACCTCAGCGGTCCGGCGGCGCCAGCGGCCAACGACGATCAGCAGTCGATCGGCCAGATCCTGCGCGCACTGCAGCGGCGGCCGGCACGCTCATCCTATTTTGTCGCTACGGCATTTTCCTGCGCCTGGATCGTCGGCTGCCTGTCTTTGGCGTTCGCCTACCTCTCCGACATCAATGCCGCCCTCGGCGCCGACCGTTCGCCGCTGGCACTGATGATCGGTCTCGGCGCCGCGGCGCTGTTGCCGGTTATCTTCTTTTTCGGCGTGGCGCACATGGCTTGGCGCGCGCAGGAATTGCGGCTGATCGCACAATCGATGGCGCGCGTGGCGATGCGGCTCGCCGAGCCTGAGAGCGTGGCGCGCGATTCCATCGTTACCGTCGGCCAGGCGATCCGTCGCGAGGTCGCGGCCATGGGCGACGGCGTCGAGCGCGCGCTGGCGCGGGCCAGCGAGCTGGAAGCGCTGGTGCAGAACGAAGTCGCGGCGCTGGAACGCGCCTACAGCGACAACGAGGTGCGCATCCTCGGGCTGTTGCAGGATCTCGGCAGCCAGCGCGACATCCTGGTCGGACAGGCCGAACAGGTTCGCGCGGCGCTCAACAACGTGCAAATCGATCTGACCCAGGATTTGTCGACGATCAGCGACTTGGTCGGCCAACAGGTCGACGAAGCGGCGCAGCGCATCACCCATTCGCTGGCGGAACGCGGCGAGCAGATCACGCTTACGCTCGGCCAGATCGGCGACAACATGATCCAGCAATTGGGCGAACGCGGCAGCGATCTGCTGGATCGGCTGGAGGCCGCCAGCGTCGAAACCTCGCGTGCCATCACGCTGGCGAGCGAGCAGCTCGGCTCAAGCCTCGACTTCAAGACCAGTCACATCGGCGAGGAGTTCGCCGAAATCGCCACCGGTCTCGAGGACATGATGGCGTCTCGGCTCGACCGGATCACCGAAAACTTCTCGGAGAAATCGCTCGCCGTGGTCGACCTGATGATCGGACGATCGAAGGAGCTGACCGACGCCATCATCGAGACCTCGAGTGAACTCGCTGAAACGATCGCGACCCGCGCCGACGAGGCGAACAGCACGTTGAAATCGTCGGGCGAATCCATTCTGCTCGATCTCGATCTGCGCGGCGGCGAAGTGGCCGCCAAGCTGCAGCAGGCCGGCAACCAGATCGCCGAAACGCTGATTTCGCGCAGCAGCGCCATGACCGATTCGGTGCGCGAGAGCGCCGAGCATGTCGCCGGCGTCATTGCTACGCGCACCGACGCGGTCAAGGACATGCTGGCAACGCGGCTGGCCGCCTTCGAGGAAATGTTCAATCACAGCGGCGTCGAGCTCGGCGAAAGAATCTCGCGCGATTCTTCGACGCTTGGGAATCTCATTACCCGTCATCTCGCCGAGTTCGACCGCACGGTGAAGACCTATGGGTCCGAGCTCGTCGAGCGGCTCGGCGCGCGGACCCAGGATGTTTCCGACTCCATGCGGGTCTATGTCGACAGCTTCGACAGCCGCGTCACCGCCAAGGCGAACGAGGTCACCACCGCGCTCGATCAACGGCTTGGCCGCTTCCAGGAGGCGCTTGATACCCGGTCGCAGACGCTGACCGACGCGCTGTCGGCGCGCGTCCTCGATATCGCCAAAACGCTCGCCGAGGGCGGCAAGGAGGTCGTTACCTCGCTCGACAAGCGCATCACCGACGTCACGACCCTCATCGACAGCCGCGCGACCAAGCTGACGGAGACCGTCGGCGAGCGGGTGGCCAAAATCGACAGCACGCTCGGCAAAGGCGCGCTCGCGGTCGCCAACACGCTTGACGGCAGGATCGGCCAGTTGGAACAGCTCCTGATCGGACGCGCCGAGGGCGTCGTGCAACAGTTGGAGGTGCGCGGTCGCGCCGCGGCCGATCTCCTCAATTCGCGGATGGAGCAGCTCGCCGAGGCGATCAAGACCAACTCGACCAGCGCCGAGCGGTCGCTGACCCAGCTTGCCACCAACACCACCGACGCGCTGGGCAAGAGCGTCGCAGCGAGTACGGCGGCGACCGAAGCGCTCAACCGCAGCGCCGCCGAGGCGACCGTGTCGCTTAACCGCAGTGCCGGCGCGCTTTCCAATGTCATCAGCAAGAGCGCCACGACCGCCAACGAAGCGATCGGCAAGACCACGGCCAATGCCGCCGAGCTTCTCGCCAGGAGCACGCAATCGACGACCGAGGCGATCGGCCGCAGCGTGAACGAGGCCGAGCGCAAACTCGTCGGCATGAGTACCGAAGTGTCGCGTAATCTGGTCGGCAAGGCCAATGAGATCAACACCGCCATGACGCAGCGCGTCGACGACATGACGCGCGTGCTCGATCAGAACGCGAACGGGCTATTGCTGGCACTGACCAACAAGGGCGAGGAATTCGCCGGCCAAGTGGGCCGCGCCACCGACGAGGCGGTCAAGGCGATCGACTCCAAGGGCTTCGTCTTCACCCAGACCATGATGGACAAGAGCCAGGACATCGCCAAGCTGATCAACGACGCCAGCCTTACCGCGACCGCGTCGATCACGCGCACGCTCGGACAGATGCAGGAGGGCGCGCAGGGCGTCGCGGAAGCCACCCGGCTGACGATTACCCGCACGCTGGAGGAGCTGCATCGGGCGACCAATACTGCGATCGAGGAGTCCAAGCAGACCGCCGCGGCCACCGTGGCCGAGATGTTGGAGACGACCACGATGTTGCGCTCCGACTCGACCGCGCTGTTCGAACGCCTGCGCGAGGCCAACATCCTCCTGCAGGAGGTGCTCAGCGGCGCCCAGGAAAACATGAATTCGATCGAGCACACCATGGCGACGCGGGTATCCGAATTCGTCGCCGCGATGAGCGATCTGAGCGCCAAGAGCGGCGTGACCACCGCAAAGGTCGAGCAGCATCTGGGCACCTTCAACACCGTTACCGCCAAGGTGCTCCACGACCTCGGCGACCTCGCCGACCAGTTCAGCTCGCATGGGCGTACGCTCGCCGACGCGGTCGAACTGCTCGACACGACCAACCGGCGGACCGAGGAATCGGTCGCCAGCCGGCAATCGACCATGGAGACGCTGGCCACGATGCTCGACGCGCGCACCGAAGATTTCGGCCAGCGCTTGGCGCGCTTCTCCGGCTTGCTTGAAGAATCGCTCGACACCGCGACTACGCGCGCCCGCGAAATCGCCGGCGTCATCGCCGAAACCAGCAACGACAGCGTGCAGAACATCGAGCAGCAATACGATCTGGTCCGCAAGACCTCGGAGGAAGAGCGGACGCGCACCAGCGAGGCGCTGACCTCGGTTTACGACGAGGCCTTCATCGAAGTGCAAGCCATGTTCAACCAATCCGCCGCGCGCTTTGCCGAGATTATGGAAGGCATGAAACAGATGGCGGCGGAAATGCAGCGCGAGCTTGAAACCACCCGCACCGAGTTGCGCCGCGGCATTCTGGAACTGCCGCAGGAGACCGCGGAAAGCGCGGCGCAAATGCGGCGCGTCATCGTCGATCAGATCGAAGCGCTGGCCGAGCTCAACCGCATCGTGGCCCGCCATGGTCGCGCGCTCGACGCCGCCGAACCGCTGCGCCGCGACGCCGAGCCGCTCTATGCCGCGGGCGGCGGGCGCGGGCAGACGCGGCCCGTCCGCGATGTCGCACCGCCGGCGCAGGGTTCGGCGCGCGACATTACCGGTGCGCCGACCAGGCGCGCTGCGCCGACGCTCAGCCCGGTGCCGGGCGGCAAGGATGAAAGCGGCGGCCGCAACGGCGGCTGGCTCTCCGACCTGTTGAGCCGCGCCTCGCGCGAGGACAGCCCACCGAGCGCACCGCCGGCCCCGCGGGAGACGCCGCGAGGCGAAGCGCCGGCGCGCGATGCCGTCGATTCGATCGATTCGCTTTCGGTCGACATCGCGCGGATGATCGATCACGAGGCCGCCGCAGACTTGTGGGAGCGCTACAAGCGGGGCGAGCGCGGCGTGTTCACCCGGCGGCTCTATACCCAGCCGGGACAGAAGGCGTTTGACGAAATCCGCAACAGATACCGCACCGACCCGGAATTCCGGCAGACCGTCGAGCACTATATCCACGAGTTCGAACGGCTGCTCGACGACGTCTCGCGCGGCGATCGCGGCCCCGCGGTGGCGCGCAACTATCTGATTTCGGACACCGGCAAGGTCTACACCATGCTGGCGCATGCCGCCGGCCGATTCGACTAAAGGCTCGCCTGCGTCGCATCGGGGCGTACCCGGCGCACCGGCCGCACCCGACGCCCTTGCTAGCGACACAATCGCGGCGCTACCGTTGCCGCCATGGTGAGCGCCATGGTTCGTGCAATGGACGCCCCGGTCGCATTGCCCACTGCCGCGGATGTCGATGAGGCGGCCCGCCGCCTGGCCGGCGTTGCGCTGCATACACCGCTTTTGACCTCGGCCGTGCTTGACGCCAAGACCGGCGGGAGAATTTTTCTCAAGGCGGAAACGCTGCAACATACCGGCTCGTTCAAATTCCGCGGCGCCTATAACAAGCTCGCGGCGATTCCGCCCGAGCGGCGGGTCGGCGGCGTGGTGGCGTTCTCCTCCGGCAATCATGCCCAGGGCGTCGCCGCGGCGGCACGCCTTCTCGGCATGCCCTGCGTGATCGTGATGCCGGCCGACGCGCCGCGCGCCAAGCGCGAACGCACCACGGCGCTGGGCGCCGAAGTCGTGCTCTACGACCGCGCCCGCGACGATCGCGAGGCCATAGCGAGCGACATCGCCGCCCGCCGCGGCGCCGTCCTGGTGCCGCCTTATGACGACGCGTTGATCATCGCCGGCCAGGGCACCGCCGGGCGCGAAATCGTCGAGGACCTCGGTGCACTCGGGCTTGCCCCCGACGTCGTGGTCGTCACCGCTTCCGGCGGCGGGCTCACCGCCGGCATCGCGCTCGCCATCAAGGCGCGCGTCCCGGCGGCAGCGCTCTATACCGCCGAACCGCAGGGCTTCGACGATCATGCGCGATCGTTTCGCAGTGGCCAGCGCGAGGAGAACGCGGCATTGACCGGCACCATTTGCGACGCGCTGATGGCGCGCATGCCGGGCAAGCTGACGTTTGCGATCAACCGTTCGCTGGTCGGGGCTGGCGTCGTGGTTAGCGACCAGGAGGTCGCCGCCGCGGTTGCCTTTGCCTTCGCTGAATTGAAGCTCGTGGTCGAGCCGGGCGGCGCCGTTGCGCTCGCCGCGCTGTTGACCGGGAAAGTCGACGTCAGAAATAAAGTGGCCGTTGCCGTCCTGTCCGGCGGCAATGTCGATCCAGAACTCTTCTCGCGCCTGGTCGCCTAGCGCGCTTCGTCGACCTCGCCGAGGATCAGGCGCCCGCCCCCGGCATAAAGCACCGGATTTGGGTTGCGCCTTGGCCGTCCTGGTACGGCCACACCACGGCAGGGCCGAATTTGTTCGGTTCCGTCACCACCGCCGAGTCCGGCACGTTAAACCACTGTCCTTGCAGGCGG
>Ga0187770_10002044_pt1 | contig 11095 bp, 8 predicted proteins | sample 0116_SJ02_MP02_2_FD_133154 | JGI IMG/M metagenome (GOLD analysis project Ga0187770, IMG submission 133154) | Tropical peat soil microbial communities from peatlands in Department of Meta, Colombia - 0116_SJ02_MP02_20_MG | ecosystem: Environmental > Terrestrial > Soil > Wetlands > Peat | place...
ATTTCGCGGAAAGCGCGCTGATCGAGAAGCTTGGCCCGCTCGGCGCGAAGCTGCACACCGGCCGCAGCCGCAACGAGATGGTTGCGACCGAATTCCGCATGTATGTGAAAGACGCCGTGCGCCAAATTCGCCGCGCCGTAGCGTCGCTGATGCGTGCGGTCGCTAATCAAGCCAAGCGCAACCTGGGCATCCCGATGCCGGGGACCACGCATATGCAGCACGCGCAGCCGCTGCTTCTTTCGCATTGGCTTCTTGCCCACGGCGAGGCTTTCTCCCGAGACGCCGATCGGCTCGCGGCTGTCGCGATTAGCGCCGATGCCTGTCCGCTCGGCTCCGGCGCGCTCGCTGGTTGCGCGTTCCCACTCGATCGCGCGGCGCTCGCCCGCGATTTGGGTTTTTCGCGCATCACAGCCAACAGTCTCGACGCCGTCAGCGACCGCGACTTCGCGCTCGAGTTTCTTTTCGCGCTCGCGACGCTCGCGATGCACCTCTCGCGTCTTTCAGAAGACATGATTCTTTTTGCCTCGCCCGAGTTCGGCTTTGTCGAATTGCCGGACGAGTACTCGACCGGGAGCAGCCTCATGCCGCAGAAAAAGAATCCCGACTCCTGGGAGCTCACCCGCGGCAAAACCGGCCGCATCTATGGCTCGCTCGTTTCGCTCCTCACGACGGCCAAGGGCCTGCCTTCGAGCTATCAGCGCGACCTGCAGGAAGACAAAGAAGCGCTTTTTGAGGCCCACGACCAGGCGCTCGCCGTTACCCAAATCGCCGCCGCGGCCCTCACCGCGACGAAATTCCGCGAATCGCGTCTTCGTGAAGCGGCCCAGGATCCGGCGCTCGTCGCCACCGAGCTAGCCGACTATCTGGTCGCCAAGGGCATTCCGTTCCGCGAAGCGCATGAGATCGTCGGCAAAGTTCTCCGCGCATCCGAGCAGGACGGCAAGTCGATCCGCGAGATGCCTCTCGCTCGCTTGAAGGAGTTCTCGCCGGCGTTTGGTGGGGAAGTCAGCACCGTGCTCGCTCTCGAATCGGCGCTCGCTCGCCGCGCGGTCGCCGGGGGCACGGCTCCCGGAGCGGTTCGCGCCGCGCTCGAAGATTTCAACAAACGCCTCGCCAGGCTCGAGGAGAATCCGTGAGTCCATCGTTCAATTGCAAACGTAGCGCCGCGGTCATCAGCGTGGCATTCTCTGCCGAAAAATGAACGCGCCGCTCACTCCGTCGGACATTCCTGCCGGCTTCAGTTTCGCGGCCACTCATTGCGGCATCAAGCGCTCGCGTCTTGACCTCGGCATTCTCATCAGCGACGTTCCTTCCGCCGCCGCCGCTGTGTTCACCACGAACCAAATCGTAGCCGCGCCCGTCGTTGCCTGCCGCGACCACATGCAAAAATCGCGCTCCGAAATGCGCGGCGTGATCGTCAACTCGGGCAACGCAAACTGCTGCACCAACGAAGACGGCTATCCCGCCTCCATCGCGATGGCCGCAAAACTCGCCGAGGAGCTTGGAATCAACAGCTCGCAAATTCTGGTTTCTTCCACCGGCGTGATCGGAGCGCCGCTTCGCGTCGAGAAAATTCTCGCCGCCGTGCCGCACCTGACCCTCGTTCGCAGCGCCGAGCCCGGCGCCTTCGAGGAATTCGCCCGCGCTATCATGACCACCGACACGCGACCCAAGTGGGCGGCTGCCAAATGCCGCATCGGCGGCAAGCCTGTGCGCGTTCTCGCCTGCGCTAAAGGTTCGGGAATGATTCAGCCCAATATGGCGACGATGCTCGCCTATATCGCCACCGACGCCGCGATCACGCCTTCTGTTCTCGACCGCGCCCTTCGCGCCGCCGTCGAGCCGACTTTCAACTCCATCACCGTTGACGGCGACACTTCGACCAACGACACCGTCGCGATTCTCGCCAACGGTCAGTCCGGAGCGCCTGAGATCACCAAAGCTCGTGGCGGCGACTACAAGAATTTCTGCAACGCGCTCCACAAAGTCTGCAAGTCGCTGGCGCTCGCAATCGTCGAAGACGGCGAAGGCGCCGAGCGCGTGATCGAAATCGAAGTTCGCGGCGCATCCTCCGAACGCGCTGCGCGCCAAGCTGCTCGCACAATCGCCAATTCGCCTCTGGTGAAAACAGCTTTTGCCGGCGCCGACCCCAATTGGGGCCGCATTCTCGCGGCTGCCGGCCGCTCGGGCATCAAATTCGATCCCTCGCGCACGACCATCAAGATCGCAGGCGTCGTCGTTTGCCGCGGCGGACGCGAACATCCCTTCGAGGAAGCCGCGGTGCACGAAAAAATGCTCGCGAAGTACGTGCCCATCCGTGTCGATCTTGGTTCGGGCAAGGCTTCGGCCCGCTTTTGGACCTGCGATTTCACAGTCGAGTACGTCCACATCAATTCCAGCTATCGCACCTAGCTCCCTCGGCGCGCCTCGCTCGTCGCCGAGTCAGCCAACTACCGCGGCGACGGTTGACTGCGGAGTCCAGTTGCCGCAAGATGCTCCTGAGTTGCTGGGGTGCTCGCTCCAGCCCGGAGTCGCCGGCCATTGGCGACTGCCCACGGGCCGAGATCCTGTCTCTTCAGCCTCGTACATGTGCTCGCCCGCCCCATGGCGGCACCAGGAGACGGAACGTGAAGAAACTCTACGTGGGCAATCTGCCGTTCAAGGCCACTGAGGATGACGTAGCAGCTCTTTTTGCGGAAGTGGGCGTCCAGCCGGATTCGCTCACCTTGCTTCGTGATCGCTTTACCGGCCAGCCGCGCGGTTTCGGCTTTGCCGAAATTCGCGACGACGGGGAAGCCGAAAAAGTGATCGCAGCGCTCAACGGCAAGCAGTTCATGGGCCGCGCGCTGGTGGTCAATGAAGCCCGCCCGCAGCGTGAAGGTGGGGGAGGAGGCGGCGGCCGCGGAGGCCACGGTGGCGGTGGTCGTGGCGGCCACGGCGGTGGCGGACGTGGAGGTCACGGCGGCGGCCGCGGCGGCTACGATCGCGATCGGTAATTCCGCTCTCTAAATCTCCTGAATTTCTGGGGCCTCGGCTGGGCTCGTGTGCGCGAGCGTGTCGCTCACGCCGTCGCCGCGCCCTTTTTGTGGGTCGGAGCTTTCCTGCCCTGAGCGAAGCGAAGGGAGCTCCGACATGAGACTTGAAATTAATGGTGAGGCTTTAGCCCCTGAAGCTTCGCAGTTTAACCTACAGTCAGGCGTTGGCCGCGCGCTGCTGATCGGTGGGCATGATCGGCGTCGGCTCCGTCACCTCTACTTTTCCGCCCTCGTAGGAAAATCTCTCGAGCGTCGTGCCTCGAACACCTCGCGCCACGAGCCCCTGAATGTCGAGACCCTCTTCCGCTTTCGCCAGTCCTTCTGGCGTTGCGGAAAGTTCCGGACTTCGCGGCAAGAAAACCGGGCAGCAATCGTGGAACGGCTCGGACGAGATCTCGTACGTTCCAATCCTCCGCGCCATCGCGAGGATTTCCATTTTGTCCATTCCCACGAGCGGTCGGAAAAGCGGCATCGCCGCCGCCGCTTCCACGGCCACCAGATTCCGCAGCGTTTGCGACGCCACTTGTCCCAGGCTGTCGCCGTTCACTAGCGCGAGCGTGCGGTCACGCCGCGCGAACACATCGGCGATTCGCAGCATCATCCGCCGATAGAGCAGGACGCGCACATTTTCCGGCGCGTACCGCACGATCTCGCGCTGGATCTCCTCGAACGGCACGCGATAGAGCCGCGCTCGAAACTGGTAGGGCACCAGCTTCCGCACCAGCCCGCTCGCCACGTGCAGCGACGATTCTCCCGGCCGCGCGCCCGTGCCGTAGAAGTGCGTGAAGCTCAAATGCGCGCCGCGCTTCATCATCAGATACGCCGCGACGGCCGAGTCGTACCCACCTGAGAGCAGGCACATCATTCGCCCCGCCGTATTCGCCGGCAGCCCGCCCACGCCGGCATACTTGCGCGCGTAGACCAGCACCGGCCCGGGCGTCACCTCGATGTGGCAAGTCAGATCGGGTTCTTTCAACTGCACGCGCACATCGCGGCCTTGCGCGCGAAGTTTGTCGAGCAGATAACGTCCAGCAACCGTCTCGATTTCGATCGTCCGGTGCGGAAACGACTTGTCGCTGCGCTTGGCGCGCACCGCGAACGTGGCGAACTTGAGCGGCTCGACTTCCTCCCACGCCACTCGGCAGAGCGCCTCCATATCTCGCTCGACGGGCCGCGCCACCGCGTAATTCGCCACGCCGAGCACACGCTCGATTCGTCCAGTCGCTTCGTCGAGCGAAGCATCGTCTCCTAGCCGGACTAGGAGACGATCGCCCGGCTGCTCGATCCGCTCCACGGGGATGCCCTTGAGCGTCTGCCGCAGCGCCGTGAAGAGCTTTCCGAGAAAGAATCGTCGGTTGCGGCCCTTGAGCCACAGCCCGTGGTAGTGAACGACGATCACCGGAGCGTTCATATCGCGTTTTCACTGCTGACACGGCGCCGTAACATCGCGCCCCTAGCCTGCGTAGAGTATAGCAGCGGCCCGGTGCCGCGCGAATCGGCGAGCGGGCGGCGGCTTTAGGCGCTCGGCTGGGAGGGCATATGGCCGTGTTCGTAAAGCTCGATAACTCACTGGATACACGTGCCATTTGCCCGCGACTTTCCCTTTGCCCCGGGGTTTACAATCGGCAGCATTCCCGTCGCGGGGGAGCGCTGGGTATGGCGCAGAATTTCATGCTACCGAAAAGGCTTTTGCCGCATCCAACCTACCGTTAGCGGGCGGATTGGGAAGGAAGGGCAAGATGTGGAATCGGCGAGACTGGGCTCAGTTTTTCGACATCGTGAACCAGCAAACGAACAGGCGGCGCCCTCCGCGTCCGCTTGATCGCTCCCAGCGCAACCGCCTCGTGCCCGCCAAAGGCTACAGCCTCGCCGAACTCGACGATGCCGGTCTGAGCGTCGAGCAAGCCGAAACTCTCGGTCTGCCCGTGGACGCCGGCCGCGTCGGCTCCTACGGCCCCAATATCGCAGCTCTTCGCGAATACATCCGCACCACTCGCGCCCGCTTCTAACTTTCGGCAGGGAGTGCTCGACTCGCTTCACATACAGCGTGTCAGCTGGCGCCGCAGTTATTCTGATCACGTGCAACCGACTGCACCAATGATTTTCGAATTCATCCGGCACGATCCTTTGGCCGTCTTGGGATTCTTGTTGATCGGAGCCTCTTCAGCTCTATTTGTTCATGTCCAATTCAAAATGAGAACGATCGGTGTTCGGACTTACCCCTTATTTCCCACACCTTGGGTCGACCTGGCACTGCCCTCAAGGTATCTAAGGGTCCGTTCCCGATATGGCTGGTCGCCATGGCCCGCTTATCTGGTCTGGCCGTGCTCCATTGTGGGAATCATCAGCCTCCTGATCGGATTATTCCGACTACATGGCTAGGGGCCACCAGTCTCACCGCACCGATTTTCGAATTTCGCCTATTTCCCGTTGCAGGCGTGACGATAAGCCCTTAATTTAATCGCTTATCCTAGTGCACAAGGATCGTGCCGTGAGAAAGAAGATTCGCGTCGTTCAATTCGGAATCGGTCCCATCGGTGCTTCCATCGCCCGCCTGATGCGGCAGAAGGCCTCGCTCGAGATCGTCGGCGCCGTCGATAAAGATCCGGCCAAAACCGGCCGCGACCTCGGCGAAATTGCCGGTGCCTCCGACGCGCCTTGGGGAGTCATGATCGACCCCGAGATTTCGATCGCGCTCGAAAAGCCGGTCGATGTCGTCATGCACACCACGTCCTCGTATCTCGTCAACGTCATGGACGAGCTGCTTGCGTGCCTTTCCGCGGGCTGTTGCGTCGTTTCGACCTGCGAGGAGCTGGCGTATCCCTTTCGCAAGCATCCCGAGCTTTCAGCGCGTCTCGACGCTGCCGCCAAAGACGAAGGCGTCGCGCTCGCAGGTGTCGGCGTGAATCCCGGCTTCGTCATGGATAAGCTCGTCCTCACGCTTTCCGCCGCCTGCCAGCGCGTCGATTGGGCGCGCGCCACGCGCATTGTCGACGCATCGACGCGTCGCCTGCCGCTCCAGCAAAAAATCGGCGCGGGCATGGACCCCTACGAATTTCGCGATCAGGTTGCCGCAGGCACAATCAAGCATCATGGCTTGCCCGAATCGGTCGCCATGGTTGCCGACGGTCTCGGATTCGCGCTCGACGAAATTTCGGAAACGATCGAGCCGGTCATCGCGGAGGACACCGTAAAGACCGATTACCTGGAAGTTGCCGCAGGCCAAGTCGCCGGCGTTCATCAGATCGCTCGCGGAATGGCTGCCGGGCAGGAGCGAATCTTCATGGAGCTGCAGATGTACGTCGGCGCGAAGCAGCCCGCCGACACCGTCGAGCTGCGGGGCGAGCCGAACTTGACTCTCACGATTCCGGGTGGCACCCACGGCGATCTCGCCACCGCCGCCATCGCCGTCAACGCGATTCCGTCAATATTGGCCGCGCCTGCCGGCCTTCACTCCGTCCGCGATCTTCCGCTTGCGTTCTTTCCTCCGCAGGCTCTCTAACTCTGAACTTCGAGTCGGCGCAGAGAGGGAAGTCCACACCAACGACTGTTTGCATTGCGCTTGACAATCTGCCAGCGTAATCACGATGGCGCATTCGAGCTATCCGCCCTCTCGACGAGGGCAGGAAAGAAATGCTCTTTGACAACTGAATAGCGCGGCAAATGCGATCGGGTCTCCTCCATCGCTGCGGCTCGGGGTTAGGGGTCGGAGCTTGAGCTCCGAGCGAAGGGCGCAGATCTACTCGAAAGTCAATTTAAGTAGAAATCGACGTAACTCGTTGAAAATAAAGGATCGAGATCGTTTCTACTCGACAATATTTCGGGGGGTCTCCGGCGCCATTTGTCTGACCCTTTCAGCCTTGTTGGCCCGGCCGAATCGCTCAGGTTGAGGCCGCTGCTGTGGGATAATGGATGCAATGTCCGCCGCGCCAGATGCGAACACGTTGAGCCCTGCTGTGTTGGCGGAGTCCGCCGCGCAGTCGGGATTCGCCCTCTTGCGCGACGGATCGACCTGGCGGCTCTATCGCAATCCTCAGCAAGTCCTGGCTGCCAACGACGCCGACTCGCTCGTTCAGTCGCTGCGACGAATCGAAGATCACATCAAGCGCGGAGGCGAGGCGGCGGGCCTTCTTCGCTACGAGGCAGGCTACGCACTCGAACCGCGATTGTGGGCTTTGCTCGGTCGATCCGCGGAGCCTCTCGCGTGGTTTGGCCTCTACGCAGATTGCGCGGTTCTCGAAAATCCGCCGCTTCTCCCGGACGACGAAAACATCCGGATCGATCGCCCGCGCCTCGATATCAGTCGCGACAAATACTGCCGCAAGATCGAGGAGATTCGCCAGCTCATCGAGGCAGGTGAGGTCTATCAGATCAATTTCACCACGCGCGTGCAATTCGAGATCGGCTGCAACGCGTGGGAACTGTTCTGCGCTCTCTGCCGCCGCCATCCCGTCCCCTACGCCGCGTTCCTCAATCTAGGCGACGAGCAAATGGTTTCTCTGTCGCCGGAGCTTTTCTTCCGGATCGAAAACGGACGCATCACGGTCCGGCCGATGAAGGGAACCGCGCCTCGCGGACGAACGCTCGAAGAAGACATGGCCGCGGGCGAAACTCTGCGCGTCGATGCAAAAAATCGTGCCGAAAACGTAATGATCGTCGACTTGATGCGCAACGATCTCGGCCGCATTTGCCGTACCGGCTCGGTAAAGACGACGAAGCTCTTCGCCGTGGAGCGCTACCCATCCGTTTGGCAGATGACATCGACCGTCGAAGGCGAAGTGAAGCGTGACTGCACGATCGAATCGATCGTGCGCGCGCTTTTCCCTTCAGGCTCCGTTACCGGCGCTCCCAAGATTCGCGCGATGGAGCACATCGCCCATCTCGAAAGCTCGCCGCGCGGCGCGTATACCGGAGCGATCGGATTTTTCACGCCGCAGCGCTTATTCTTCAATGTGGCGATTCGCACGATCACGCTGCGAGGCTCATCGGGGACGATGGGCGTCGGCGTCGGAATCACGCACGGTTCGTCGGCGCCGGCGGAGTGGGAAGAATGCCAGTGGAAGGCGGCGTTTCTCACCGAAAGCGAGCCGGAGTTCAAGCTTTTGGAAACGACGCTTTGGGACGGTGAATACCGATTCCTCGAAGATCATCTCGCTCGGATGAGAGACTCGGCCGAATATTTCGGATTTCACTTTAATGAGCCGAAAATCCGTAAGGCGCTCGATGATCTAGCCCCTCGCTTTCCGCGCACGCCGCAAAGAGTGCGAATCACGCTGTCACAAGAAGGCAAGCTCGAAATCGAGCATCGAGATTACGTGGATGAGCAATTCGGCCGGGTGCGAATTTCGAATCGCCCCACTTCGAGCAGCGATCGTTTCCTCTTCCACAAAACGACGAATCGCCGCATTTACGATGAAGAATTCGCTGCGGCGCGGAGTGCGGGACTCGACGATGCGCTCTTCGTCAACGAACGCGGCGAGCTCACAGAAGGCGCCATTCACAGCGTCTTTGTGGTGAAAGATGGCGCCTGGAAAACGCCGCCTGTCTCGTGCGGCCTGTTGCCCGGAACCTTCCGCGCGCAGATCCTGCGAGAACAATCCAGCGCGCGAGAAACGATCCTCACTCTCGACGATATTCTTGGCGCCGACGAGATTTATCTATGCAACAGCGTTCGCGGAGTCTACGCGGTTGAGCTCGTCCTGGACGATCGTGTGCGCCCACAACACGCCGAGGTCGACCTTCGCGAGTCGGCGCAGCGCACCGTGAAATAGACCGGAATCCCCAGCTAGCTCTGACTTTCCGCCGCAGCCTTCTTCCAGAAACGCGCCACTGCCGAAAAATCGGGATCGTCGGTTGAGGAATCCTTGACCGCGCTGTACGTCGTATACGCAGCAGCGCCCGCGGGAAGCGCAACGCCGTATTCCTTGGCGAGTTCGAGCGCGAGGCGGATGTCCTTGTGCATTAGCCTCAGCGGAAAGCTCGCGGGGAATTCGCGCTTCAGCATCAGCGGTGCTTTCACGTCGAGCAGCGGCGAGCGGCCCATGCTCGATTGCATCACTTCGACCAGCCGCTCAGCCTGCACTCCCGCCGTGGTGACCAGCGCCAGTGCTTCCGCAAACGCGTTCACTTCGAGCGCGAGCAGCAGATTCATTCCCAGCTTCACTGTTTGCCCCGCGCCGTTTGGCCCGAGCAAAAAGAATCGCTTGCCCATCGTTTCAAGAACCGGCTTGGCGCGCTCCAGAACTTCAACTTTGCCGCCGACCATGAAAACCAACTCGCCCTTTTCCGCACCCCACGTGCCGCCGGTGACCGGCGCGTCGAGAAAATCCACGTGCCGGTTCGCGCAGCCGCCAGCGAGGCGTCGCGCCATCTCCGGCGACACCGTGCTCGAATCGATGAGCAAGCTGCCGGCACGCAAGCCGTCGAGCGCGCCGTGTGCGCCCCACAACACGTCTTCAAGCGCGGGAGGATCGCTCACGATCGTGATCAGCACGTCACATTGCGCCGCCGTTTCGCGCGGACTCGCCGCGAGCTTTGCACCGGCGCGCACGAGATCATCCGCTTTCACGCGCGTGCGGTTCCAAACGACGAGCGGAAATCCGCCGCGCAGCACATTTCGTGCCATCGGCTTGCCCATCAGTCCCAGGCCGATGAATCCGACGGTTGGCTTCATTTGTTCCTCCTACAAATGCGATATGAGAACGCAGATTTCAGACGAGCGCAAACTCGACGCGATGCCGCAGCGGATCGATTCGCTCGGCACGCACACGCACACGATCGCCGAGACGGAAGACTCTTTTGTGCGCAACGGCGCGCGAACTTCGATGCGGCTCGCACGCGATCGTGTGATCCCGCTCGCGGTACATGCAGCGCTGGCCCGTAAACTCCTCAATGAAGTCGATGCCCACAAGCCCTTCCACGAAGATTTCCGTCAGCTCGACGAAGAATCCGAACTTCTGCACCGAAATGATCAGCGCGTCGTATTCTTCCCCCAGATGTTCCTCCATGAACTGCGCCGTCTTCCAGTCCATCAAGTCGCGCTCGGCGAGATCGGCGCGGCGCTCGGCTTCGGAGCTTTCCGAGGCGATTTCTTCCAGCTCGACTCGGCGATACGGACCAAGCGTAGGAACGGAGACTTCCTTGCCCGACCTCGCATGGCGGACCGACGCGCGAACCGGCGCCGCGGACGGATTCTCGAGTGCCCACTTGAGAGCGCGATGGACGATCAGGTCCGGATAGCGCCGGATCGGCGAAGTGAAGTGCGTGTACTCGTTCGCAGCGAGTGCGAAGTGGCCGAGCAGCTCCGCAGCATAGCGCGCTTGTTTGAGCGAGCGCAGCATGAGGTAGGAGAGGATTCGTTCCTCGGGCTTTCCGGCGATCTTCTGCGTGAGGCGCTGATAGTGTTGCGGGCGAATATCGACTTCTTCTTCGGCAGGCATCGTCACCGTCATGGCCCGCATGCGTCCACGTCCACCGCCGGCCTTCGCAGGAGCTTGCACTCGCCCGTGCCGCACGGCGACGCGGCGCTCGGTGAGTTCTTCGACGCCGAGCGTATATCCGAACGCTTGCGCGAGCTCTTCGAATTCGAGCACTTTCTTGGGATCGGGCTTTTCGTGGACGCGATGAAGCGATGCGATCCCGCGCTTTTCAAGATACGCGGCCACGGCTTCGTTTGCGGCGAGCATGAACTCCTCAATGATGCGGTGAGCGATGTTTCGCTCGCTGCGGACGATGCTTTGCATTCGCCCTTCAGGATCGAATTCAATCACCGGCTCCGGCAGATCGAAATCGACCGAGCCGCGCTCGTGCCGCCGTCGGCTGAGCAGCAGCGCCAGCTCCTTCATCTGCCGAAATTCCTCGGCAAGCGGCGCATAGCGCTCGCTCATTTCCGGATCGCCTTCGAGCACCTTATTGACGTTCGTGTACGTCATCCGCTCGGCCGAACGAATCACGCCCGAAGTGAAATCGGCGTGAGTCATTTTGCCGGACGAATCCATCTCCATGATCACGCTCATCACCAGACGGTCCACGTGTGGATTCAGCGAGCAGATGCCGTTCGA
>Ga0187770_10002046_pt1 | contig 11092 bp, 10 predicted proteins | sample 0116_SJ02_MP02_2_FD_133154 | JGI IMG/M metagenome (GOLD analysis project Ga0187770, IMG submission 133154) | Tropical peat soil microbial communities from peatlands in Department of Meta, Colombia - 0116_SJ02_MP02_20_MG | ecosystem: Environmental > Terrestrial > Soil > Wetlands > Peat | place...
CGGGGAGACGACCCGCTACATCCGCCGCGTCGTCCAGCTCCAGGACGCGCTCGGGCTCATGCAGGACGCCCAGGTGGCGGCGGCCCGGCTCCACGCGTTGGCGACCACCCCCGACAGCGGGCTCTCGCCCACCACGATCTTCACCATGGGCGGGATCGCCGAGCGCTACCGGGCCGAGAGCGAGCGGATGCTCCGCAAGCTCCCCGACAAGGTCGCGGTGCTGCAGGGACCGGAGTGGAAGCGGCTCATCTCGATGATGGACCGCCGGCGCGCCGAGTACGAGCGGTCCGTGCCGTGGCCACCCGTGCGGCGCACCCGCGCCGGCACGGCGACGAAGGCGGGCGGGGCCGGCGGCCCCGGTGTGCCGGCGGCGGCCGTCGGGTCGATGCACCCGTCGACGGCACCCTCGGCGGTCGACGCCGGCTCGGCCGAACCGGGTCCGGCGGGAGCCGGACCGGCTGCGCCGTCAGAACCCGGCACGCCCGACGAGCCGGGGGCGCCGGAGACGACCGGCGCGGGGGGAACCGACGGGGCCGAGCACGAGCCGGCCCAGGGGAGGCCGGCGGCGAAAAGCCGCGGACACCTGCGAGCCGTCGACGGCGGACCGCTGGCCCACACCCGCACCGGGGGGTAGGTCGAACCGTCAGGCGACCGGCGCCGGACTCCGGTGGTCGGGCGGTGGGCGGCGACCGCAGAGGGACGGGCACGTCCCCCGGAGGGGGGGAGGCACGGAAGACGCGCGACACGCTCCCTGCCCGGCCGCCGCCCACCGCCCGACCGAGGTCGACCGCCTCTCCGGCGTCGACCGCTCGTCCGGGGCCGGCACGACCTGTGGTCCCCGGCCGCATCCCGAGAGCCGGGGACCACGGTCCGGACGGCGCGTCGCCGACGTCGCGCCTCCCGGACCGTGACCACAACCGGCACGGTACGCCGGGCAGGTAAACGGGACGCGACGGAGGACGCACCACGAGACGAAACTTTGGTGACCGGCCGGGGCCGGGCGAATTCGCACCCCGTTCATGTCGCCGTGACGGAAAGGAAACGTCGGACCCGTATCGTGGATTGCGTACACCCGGCATCCCGCGACGTCAGGAGGGAACCATGCGCTTCTCCCTTTCCCGGCTGTCCGACGTGGTGAATTGGCTGACGGGTGTCGGAGCCATGCGCAACGCACGCGGTGAGATGGTCGACGCGGCCGCCACGGTGGTCGACTTGGACTCCCAGCTGCAGCGGGTCCTCGACCCCAACCCCACCCCACGCCGCGCCGCCTGAGGCGCGCCGGCCTCGTCCGGCCGCCCCCCACCCCGTCCGGCCGCCCCCCACCCCGTCCGGCCGCCCCCACCCCGTGCGCCGCCGGGGCCCCGCCCGGCAGGGCGGCAGCCCCGAGTCGGTAGGATCGGAGCGTGCCGGACGGCTTCCATCCCCCGGTCGAGGAATACCTCGAGACCATCCAGGCCCTCACCGAGGAGGGCGTGCCGGTCATCCAGGCACGCATCGCCGAGCGGCTCGGCAAGAGCGCCCCCTCGGTGTCGGAGATGCTCGATCGGCTGGCGGCCGACGGCTACCTGGAGCGTGCCGGCCGGTCCATCAAGCTCACGGACCAAGGGCGTGCCCTGGCCGACAGCGTGATCCGCAAGCACCGGCTCGCAGAGCGCCTCCTCGTGGACGTCATCGGGCTGCCGTGGCACAAGGCGCACCTCGAGGCCGGACGCTGGGAGCACGTGATCTCCGACGAGGTCGAGCTCCGTCTCGTCGAGCTCCTGGGCAACCCGACGACGTGTCCGCACGGCAACCCCATCCCCGGCTCGGGACCGGTCCAGGCGGCCGCCGAACAGGTCAGCCTCGCCGACGTCGTGCCAGGGGACACCGTCCGCGTCGAGCGCATCACCGAGGAGGTCGAGCTCGACATGGCCTCGCTCGTCTACCTCGACGAGCACGGTCTGGTCCCGGGCCGCAGCGCCCTGGTCCAGACCAAGGCGGACGACGGCACGGTCACCCTCGAGGTCGACGGCGCCCACGTGGTCGTGGCCCCCGGGCTCTGCCAGCAGCTCTTCGTGGCCGTCGCCTGAGCGCGGCGCCTGGCCTGCCGGGCTCCTGGCGCGCCCGCATACCCTACGAAAGGGGCGCCATCTCGGCCGCCTCGTAGGCGCGCAGGCGCTCGAACTCCGCCCGCAGCGCGTGGCGACGCCGGCGATCGTTGGCCTGATTGACCAGCTCGTGGGGATCGGCGTCGTGGTCGTACCACTCGTGGTCCTGGTCGTCGAAGTCGGCGTCGACACCGAACAGCTTGTCGCCGGGGTCCTTGCCCCACAGGCCGGTCGAGGGTTTACCGCCGCCGACCCCGTAGTAGCGCGCGTACTTCGTCCGCCCGTCGAAGAAGCCGCGCAGGGCGTAGCGCACGCCGTTGAGCCGTTCGGTCTGGGCGGAGTCCTGGGCGAAGAGCACGTGGTCGCGCACCTCGGCCGCGGGGTCCGACAAGACCGGGCGCAGGTCGCGCCCCTGCAGCGTCGGGGCGCCGCCGGGACCCGCGAGCCGGGTGGGGTCCAGACCGGCGAGCGCGCCGATCGTCGCCGCCAGGTCCACGTGGGTGGCGAGCGCTCGGCTCGCCGAACCCGCCGTGGTGACCCCGGGCACCCGCACGTACAGCGGGACCCGCATGATCTCGTCGTACACAAACGGCCCCTTGGAGCGCAGTCCGTGCGAGCCGCACATGTCTCCGTGGTCGGAGGTGAAGATCACCACCGTGTCGTCCCACGCCCCGACTTCCTCGAGGGCGGCGAGCACCGTGCCCAGGCTCTGGTCGGCGAGCCGGTGCAGCTCGACGTAGTAGTCGAGGTGGCGGAGCCATGCCGCGGTGTCCGCCGGGTCGATGTACCCCCACAGCCCGTGCTGCTGGTCGTAGCGCCACTGGCGGTGGGCCTCGGGTTTGGTGTGAAGGTCGTCGTGGAAGTTCGCCGGAAGCTCCTCGCACACCGACGGATAGTCGGCGTCGTAGACGGGAAGCGGGTCGTCCTCCTTCCAGGCGGCGAGCTCGAGGATCTTCCTGATCCCGGCGACCTCGTCGGGGTGCCGGTGCTCGTAGCCCGGCTGGTCGACGGGGAACCACATGACGTCGTGCGGGTTCACGAGGGCCACCGTGAGAAACCACGGGCGTGGGTCGGCGCCACCAGGGCGCGCGTTCACACGCAACCAGTGGGCGGCGTTCGAGGCGATGATCGGGTCGAAGTGCACGCCCGTGCCCGCCCACCCCATGAAATGGCGGTCGTTGCCGTCCCAGTCGGCGAACCCGTAGGCCTCCATGTCCGGCGTGGGCGAGTGCGACAGGTGCCACTTGCCGATGTAGGACGAGCGATAGCCGGCATCGCGCAACAGCGAGCCGATGGTCGGGATCGCGGTGTCGAGCTCGACGTGCTCGGGCATGATCACGTTGTCGACGACGCCGTGCCCCGGCAGGTACCGGCCGGTGAAGAGGCTGGCGCGGCTCGGCGAGCACGGCGACGAGTGGGTGTAGTAGCGGCTGAACTCCAGTCCCTCGGCGATGAGCCGTTCGCGCCACGGCAGCTCGACGTCCGACGGGAGCCAGGCTCGCTGGCGCTCCTGGTCCGACAAGACCAGAAGGATGTTCGGCCGCCGGGTGCCGTCCTCCCCCGTTCCCCCTGTGCTCACCGGTCCACCTCCACGGCAGCGGACGCTCCGCGGCCAGCACCAGGACGGTACCGCTCCGGGGACCGCCGCTCCGGGGACCGCCGCTCCGTCGACGGGCGGCCCGTAGGCTGATCCCGGCCGGGCAGGAGGTGCGCGGTGGCGGTTCGAGGGGACCACGACGGGGACCACGTCCACGACGGGGATGGGCACGTCCACGACGGGGATGGGCACGTCCACGACGGGGATGGGCACGTCCACGGCGTCGTCGCGACCGTCCGGTCCCTGCTCTCGCCGCACGCCCACGGTGCGGCCAGTGCGGACCGGGCACTCGAGACCACGGCCATCGGCATCCGCGCCGTGTTCGTCTCCCTTGGCGCGCTCGCCGTCACCGCGCTGGTCGAGCTGGTCATCGCCCTCCTCAGCCACTCGGTGGCGCTGCTCGCCGACACCATCCACAACTTCGCCGATGCGCTGACGGGGCTCCCCTTGGCGCTCGCCTTCCGGATCGGGCGCCGCCCGCCCACGCGCAGCTACACCTACGGGTTCGGCCGGGCCGAGGATCTCGCCGGCATCTGCATCGTCGTCGTGATCGTCGTGTCCACCGTGATCTCGGGATACGCGGCCGTCGACCGGCTGGTGCACCCGAAGCCCGTGATCGGCGCGGGCTGGGTCGTGGCCGCCGGCCTCGTCGGGGTCGCCGGCAACGAGCTCGTCGCCGTGTACCGCATGCGGATCGGACGGCGGATCGGGTCTGCGGCACTCGTCGCCGACGGTCTTCACGCCCGGACCGACGGGCTGACATCGGCCGCGGTCGTGGTCGGCGGCGCACTGGTCCTGGCCGGGTATCCGAAGGCCGACCCGATCGTCGGCCTCCTCATCACCGCCGCGGTGGCGGTGGTCGCCGTCGGCGCCGCACGGCAGGTGTATCTGCGGCTCATGGACAGCGTCGACCCCGGCCTGGTCGACCGCGTCGAGGCCGTCCTGCGCTCCTGCGACGGCGTCGAGGGGGTGGACTCGGTCCGGATCCGCTGGGTGGGCCACGAGCTGCTAGCCGACATCAAGGTGACCTCGGACGCGGGCCTCAGCCTCGTGGCAGCCCACGCCATCGCCGAGGCGGCCCACCATCGTCTGCTGCACGAAGTGCCGCGGCTGACCGAGGCCGTCATCCACACCAGCCCTGCCGGCCACGGCACGGTGGAGCACCACTCGGCGATCGCGCACCACTTCCCCACGCGCCAGGACTGAGCCCACGCGCCAGGACTGAGGAGGTCCTAGGGTCGGCGCCGATGTCGACGTTCATCACCCGGTTCGACACCCACGGGTCCGGGGTCCGCCTCGCGGTCAAGGACCTCGTCGACATGGCCGGCGTGCCGACGACGGCTGGCTGCCGGGCCGTGGCCGAGGCGGCCGAGCCGGCACCGGCGGACGCAGCCTGCCTGGCCGGGGCGCGGGGGGCAGGCGCCCGGATCGTCGGCCGGGCCAACCTCCACGAGCTCGCTCTCGGCGTCACCGGCGTCAACCCGTGGTTCGGGACCCCCGTGAACCCACTCGACCCTGCGCTCGTGCCCGGTGGATCCTCGAGCGGGTGCGCGGTGGCGGTGGCGACCGGCGAAGCCGACGTCGCCTACGGCAGCGACACCGGCGGATCGGTCCGGATCCCGTCCGCGTGCTGCGGGACGGCCGGCCTCAAGACGACATGGGGCCGCATCTCCCTCGAGGGCGTCTGGCCGCTGGCGCCGAGCCTGGACACCGTCGGCCCGATGGCCCGCGACGTCGAGGGCCTCGTCGCCGGCATGGCCCTCCTCGAGCCCGGGTTCGCCGTCGCCGACGACGCCGTCGCCCGGCCTTGGCGGATCGCCCGGCTGCGGGTCGACGCGGACCCCGCCATCGACGCCGCCGTGGACGCGGTCCTGGCCGCCGTCGGCTGGGAGGTCGTCGACCTGCATCTGCCCGAGTGGGACGAGGTCACGGCCCAGACCGGCCTGCTCCTCGTGGCCGAGGCCTGGGCATCGGACCGGGCCGTCGTCGAGCGCGACCCGGCCGGGATCGGCGCCGACGTCGTCGCCCGGCTGCGTCTGGGCGAGCCCCTGGACGCGGCGACGATCGAAGGTGCCCGAGCGGTCCAGCAGCGCTGGCAGGCCCGGTTGCGGTCCCTCTTCTCCGAGTTCGACGCGGTGGCCTCCCCGACCCTGACGATCTTCCCGCCGACCCTGGCCGAGGGGGAGAACCTGCTCATGGCCCGGTGCACGCTGCCGGTGAACCTGGCCGGGGTGCCGGCGTTGTCGATCCCGGTCCCCGCGGCCGGGCCGCTCCCCGCCAGCCTGCAGCTGGTCGGGCCCTGGGACGGCGAGGCGGTGCTCCTGGCCGGTGGCCGGGTGCTCGAGGCCGCGGCCAGGTCCTGACGAACACCGGTTCGGAGTGGAGCGCCCCCGGAAGACGCCCGGTTCCACGCACCCGCTACCGGGCCGGGGGGCTTGGGTCGTTCCCCTCCGAGGCCTCCCCCTCCGCCCCGGGTCGGCGCTCGTCGTGGACCACGACCTCCGAGCGCTCGGGGTGCTCCGGGTCGAGCCGCAGGTCGTGGAGCTCCGTATCCGAGCCCGGTGGTTCGCCGCCGGCGTCGGCCACGACGGCGACCTCGTCGTCGGGCCGGCCGTACATGGCGTTGCGCAAGCCGAGCATGGCCGCCCCCAGCGCGCGCGGCGCTGGGCGCCTGGTGAAGGTGGTCATCTTGGTCCCGGGGTCGCCCCCCTCGTCCCCGTCGTCGCCGCCGAACCCGGCCCCGTCGGTGGCGCGCAGCCACGCCAGCCACTCCTCGTCGGTCCATGCCTCGGGGTCGGCGGGCGGCTCCGGGACATCGCCGGGGCGGTTCTCGCCGTGGCGGGCCACCGGTCCAAGCCTACGTGCGCCGCCCGTGGCTCACGCCGGCGTGGGGTCCACGGGCGGCCCCGTGCCCGGCCACGTCGACTCGGCCCGGCGGCTCACCTCCCGCAGCGGCAGGCCGGTGCGGGCCGCCACGCGGGCGGCGTCGTCGAATTCCGCCTTCACCCGGCCCGGGCTCACCTTCACCCGCACGGGGTGTCCTTCCACCTCGACCTCCTCGATACCGCGCGACGCAGGCCAGCGTTCCATGGTGGCGGCGCGCACACCGAGGGTCCCCGTCTCCTTCTGCAGGACCTGCCGGACGACGTCGACCAATGCGGGATCGGCCAAGGCGCTCACGGTGTGCCCCGGTCTGCCCTTCTTCATCATCACCGGGGTGATCCAGGCGTCGTGTGCCCCGGCGTCGAGCAGCGCCCCCAGCGCGTGGGCCAGCACCTCACCGGTGGCATCGTCGAGGTTCGCCTCGAGGAGGACGACCTCCTGGCCACCGGTGGGTGCCGTGGACAACGCCGTGCCGATCACGACCTGGGTGCAATTGGGGAGGCCGTCGATCTCCTTGGTGCCGGCGCCGAATCCGGTGGACCCGATGTGCATGGCCGGGAGCGGGCCGAATTGGGACGACAGCGCAGCGAGGATCGCGGCGCCGGTGGGCGTGGTGAGCTCCACGGTGAGGTCGCGCCCCCAGGTCGGCACGTCGCGCAGGAGACGGACGACCGCCGGCGACGGATTGGGCAGGAAACCGTGGGCGCTGCGGACCGTCCCGGTCCCGGTGGCGACGGCGGACGCGGTGACGACGTCCACGCCGAGCACCTCGAGCGCGGCGGCGGTGCCCACGACGTCGATGATCGTGTCGTGGGAGCCGACCTCGTGGAAATGGACCTGCTCGGGTGGCCGTCGGTGCAGCTGACCCTCGACCTCGGCCAACGCGGCGAAGACGTCGAGGGCACGTCGAGCGACACGATCGGGCAGGCGAGCCTCTTGGACGAGCCCCACGATGTGTGCGTGCGTGCGCACGACCACGCCGTCGGTCACGGTCACCACCGCCCGCGTGGCCGCCACCCCGGCGCGCAGCACCGGCTCCACCCGCAGGTCCCACCCACGGAACGGGAGGCGCTGGAGCAACCCGACCACCTCGTCGAGATCCGCGCCGGCATCGAGCAGGCTGCCCAGGGCCATGTCCCCGGCGATTCCGGCGAAGCAATGGAACCAGGCGGTGACGCGGCCGTCGGCGAGGCCTGGCGACGAGGCCGGCGACGAGGCCGGCGACCGGACCGGCGTCACGGCAGCATCCGGACGATCGCGCACGCGGCGCCGAAACCGTTGTCGATGCCCACCACTGTCAGCCCTGCCGCGCACGAGGCGTGCATCGCCAGCAACGCGGTCACGCCCTGGAGCCCGGCGCCGTAGCCGGTGGAGACGGGGACAGCCACGACCGGTGCCGGGGTGATGCCGGCCACCAGGCTGGCCAGCGCCCCCTCCATGCCGGCGGCGACGACGATCGCGTCGGCGTCCGCGAGCTCGTCCACCGACGCCAAGAGCCGGTGGACGCCGGCTACGCCGCAGTCCGCGAGCAGCGTCGGGCGCAGCCCGTGCGCGTCGAGGGTGGCGACGCACTCGTCGGCGACCGGCAGATCGGCGGTCCCCGCCGTGATCACGAGCACACGGCCGGGGCGCTCCTCGGCAGGGCGCCAGGTGACGGTGGCGAGCGGGCCGTGGGCGGTGACGACGCCACCCGCGGTCAGCGCCAGGGAGGCCTCGACCTGGGTCTGGTCCGCCCGGGTGAGGAGCACGGGGCCGCCGGAGGGCTCGGCCATCAGCTCGGCCACGATCTCCGCGCAGTGCCCGGGCGACTTCCCCGGGGCGTAGACGGCCTCGCCGATGCGCTGGCGCAGCGTCCGGTGGTGGTCGACGCGCGCGAAGCCCAGGTCGGCGAAGGGCAGGCGCCGGAGCCGGGTCACCGCCTCGTCGGGGCTCCGCACGCCCGCGGCCACGTCCAACAGCAGCTGGCGCAGGGCGGGCTCGTCCATATCGGCCACTATCCTGCCCCTCCATGGATCGGCCTGCGACCTCGGGACGCATCGGGTCCATCGCGTTCCTCGGGCCCGCCGGCACCTTCACCGAGGAAGCCCTCTTCACCCAGCCCGACTATGCGGCCTGCGACGTGGTCCCCGCCGCCACCCTGCCCGACGCGCTCGAGGCGGTCCGGGCCGGGACGGTCGACCTCGCCTTCGTCCCCATCGAGAACTCGATCGAGGGCACCGTCAATGCCACGGTGGACAGCCTCGTCTTCGACGTGGATTTGCTCATCCAGCGCGAAGTCGTCCTCGACGTCCACCTCCACCTGCTCGGCGTGCCCGGTGCCGCCCGCAGCGCGATCCGGCGGGTGATGTCCTTTCCGCACGCGACCGCCCAGTGCCGCAGCTTCCTGTCGGCCTATCTCCCCGGGGTAGAGGTCGTCCCCACCAATTCCACCGCGGAGGCGGCGCGCCTCGTCGGGGAGGCAGGCGACCCCGAGACGGCCGCACTCGCCCCCAAGCTCGCCGGCGAGCTCTACGGGCTCGAGCCGCTGGCCTCCGCGGTCGAGGACCACTCCGACAACCAGACCCGGTTCGTCGCGTTGGCGTGCCAAGGGCTCGAGGCGCCGACCGGGCACGACAAGACCAGCATCGTCTGCTTCCAGCGCGAGGACCGCCCAGGGAGCCTGCACGCCATCCTGAGCGAGTTCGCGGCGCGCAGCATCAACCTGACGAAACTCGAGTCGCGGCCGACCAAGCGCGGACTGGGCAGCTACTGCTTTCTGATCGACTTGGAGGGCCACATCGCCGACGAGGTTGTCGCCGACTGCCTGCGCGTGCTCCACGCCGAGTTGGCGGGCGTCAAGTTCCTCGGTTCCTATCCTGCGGCCGGCGAGCACGGACCGGCCGTGCGCGAGCGTATGGACGTGGCGTGGCGCGAGGCGGACAAGTGGGTGGAGGAGCTGCGCGCCCAGGTCCGGCACGACGGTCCCCCGGCGACCTCGTCCGACTGAGCCCCGCCGGTCCGGTCGGCCCGCGCCGGGGCATCGGGCCCGGCGGTAGCCTGGCCGCTCCGGAGGGATGGCAGAGCGGACGAATGCGAGGCTCTTGAAAAGCCTTGACCGGCAACGGTCCGGGGGTTCGAATCCCCCTCCCTCCGCAGGTCAGAGGTGGTTTCAGTGGTTCTTGCTGCCTCAAGAACCGATCGCTTGTCCATAATCTGTCCATAATCGCGACCCCCGATCTAGGCTTTCGCCTGTGCAAGGGAGCATGCGGGAGCGGACGCCCGGGGTGTGGCAGATCCGGATCTGCGCCGGCCGAGATCCGGTGACCCGCCGCTTCCGTTACATCACTCGCACCGTCCGGGGCGGCAAGCGCGACGCCCAGCGGGCCGCGGCCGCCCTCGTCTCGAAGGTCGAGGCGGGCATGGTGCCGGCGGCTCGGGGAACGGTCGCCCAGTTGCTCGACCAATGGATGGCCCACATCGAGGCCCAGGGGCGCTCGCCGGCCACGCTGGCTCGCTACCGGTCGGCCATCCGGGCCAACATCGTCCCCGTCCTCGGCCACCTGCAGCTCGCGCAGCTCAGTGCGGCCGACATCGACGCCTTCTACGCCAAACTCCTCAAGGAGGGGCTGAACCCGCTGTCGGTGCGGAAGTGCCATGCCATCTTGTCGGCGTCGTGCCGGCAGGCGGTGCGGTGGGACTGGATTGACCGCAGCCCGGTCGAGCGGGCGTCGCCGCCGTCGGCACGTGGGAGGGAGATCGTGCCCCCCACCATCGACGAGGTACGCCGGCTCCTCCGGGCCGCCGAGGAGGCCAATCCCGACCTGGCGGCGCTCATCTTCGTCGCGGCGACCACCGGTTGCCGACGAGGCGAGCTCTGCGGCCTGCAATGGTCGGACGTCGACTTCGAGGGTCACTCCATCGTCGTCCGTCGTTCGATCGCCGACGCCGGCGGCACCGTCTCGGTCAAGGACACCAAGACCCACCAGTCGAGGCGTCTCGCGCTCGACCCGTCGACCGTCGAGGTCCTGCACCGCCATCGAGCCTCGGTTAAGTCGCGGGCCGCGGTTGGCGCGACCGCTCTCTCCGACGACGCCTACATCTGGTCCCAGGTCCTCGACGCCTCGGTCCCCTACCGCCCCGACCGGGTGACCGCCTCGTTCCGCAACCTGACCGAGCGGCTCGACTTGGCGCACGTCACCTTCCACACGCTGCGCCACTTCGCCGCCACGACGCTCGCCGGCACCGGCGTGGCCGTGCGCACCATCGCCGGTCGGCTCGGTCATGCGAATCCGAACCTGACCCTCCGGACCTACGCCCACTTCCTCGAGGCGGCCGACCGCGATGCGGCAGCCGCCATCCAGGTCGTCACCGAGCAGCTGGTCGCGCCCAGCGCGTTGGAGGCCGCTCCTCCGGTCGCGTGACCCGTCACGCCGCCGAATCGGGCCCGCCGTCGAGCAGCCGCTCGAGGGCCGCCCGCGGCACCACGATTCGTCTTCCCAACCGAATGGTAGGAAGTCCGCCCTGGGCGGCAAGCTCGTAGCCGAGC